>Ga0070728_10004929_pt1 | contig 13485 bp, 13 predicted proteins | sample tdDd471_FD_66723 | JGI IMG/M metagenome (GOLD analysis project Ga0070728, IMG submission 66723) | Marine sediment microbial communities from the Atlantic coast under amendment with organic carbon and nitrate - tdDd47.1 | ecosystem: Environmental > Aquatic > Marine > Coastal > Sediment | place...
GCCATCGTCGAGCGCCGGGGCGGCATGCTCATCCACGGCGCCATCATCGCGCGCGAACTGGGCGTGCCCTGCGTGAACGGGATTCCCGATGTCACCGGTCTGCTGAACGACGGTGATCTGGTCACGGTCGACGGTCACCTGGGAATCGTGACGGTGGGTCCGGCGGAATTCGACCTCGAGGACGCGTGAATCCTCAGCGCGGTGAAGAATCGAGGATCGCCGCCGCGGCCAGGCCTGATCGGTGGGCACCCGGCACATCGGGGCCCCCGAAGGCGTCCCCGGCCAGGATCAGGAGCGGGTCCGTTCCCACCACCAGGCAGGGCTCGGGCCAGGTCGAGACCGGACGGCAGTAGCGCCAACCGTGGATCTGATGGGCGGTGATCGCATCCGCCAACCAGGGCGCGGCCGACCGGATGATCTCGGATGCCACCCGGTTGCGGTCGGCCTCCCAGCGGGAGCGGCTGAATTCCGGTGAAGCGTGCAGCGTGACGGCCGGGACATCGGATGTCCCCTTCACCCGTTCGTCGACGACCCGGATGATGGGTCCCTCTCGCGGCTCGAAACTACCCGGCGCCGGCACGCGACTCGCCCCGTCGAGTTCGGCCATCACCACGAAACAGCGATCGTAGGCGACATGCTCCAGCTCAGCGGCCAGGCCGGGCTCGAAGCGGAATTCGCCGGCCGTGAGGAGATCCATGGTCTGGGGTACCGGCGGAGTCATCAGGACAGCGTCGGCCGTGACCGTGCCCCCATCCTCGACCTGGGCCGTCCAGCGGCCACCCTCGAGCCCCACCCCGGTCAGCCGGGTCCGGGTGGCGATACGAAGGCCGCGGGCCAGATACCGCCCCAGGGACCGCATGTCCGGAGCGCCCCGCCACCGTTCCTCACCTTCCGGCCAGGCCGCGACCGCCCCCTCCCGGCGCCAGCGGTCGAGAGCGATCCGGAAGTTGCCGTCCTCCCCCGAGAAGAAGGTGGCCCCGTGGTCGAACCGTGCCTCGTCCGTCACCCGGGTAGCCATCCGGCCTCCGGGATTCCAGCCCTTGTCCACCACCAGGACGTCACGGCCGCCGTCGGCGAGTGTCCGGGCAGCCGTCAACCCGGCGACACCCGCGCCGACGACGAGGACCTCGAAGTGACCGGGAAGGTCGGACCGGACATCACTCGGCATGGCCACCCTCCGGATTCCGGGGAGCGAAGAGATAGTGTCCCACGAACCATTCCTCGCCATCCGCGTAGGCGAATAGCTCGGCACAAGCCATGAAGAACACCCGCCACCGCACCCACCAGCGGGTCACCTGGTCCGAGCCGTAGGCCTGCGCGAGGACCGGTCGGACTTCGGCCTCACGGGCGTCCATGGTACGCAGCCAGTCCTCACAGGTGTCCCGGTAGTGCCCGCCGGGCACCCGCCATTTCTCCATCACCTGGAGGTGGTCGTCGAATGCCTCGAGAAGGTCGAACGAGGGCATGGTCCCGCCGGTGAAGAAGTGGCGGGCCATCCAGTCGTCCGGCCCTTCGCTCACGTAGTGGTAGGCCAGATCGCGATGGCAGAAGATATGGACGAACAGGCGACCATCGGGCGTCAGCCAACCTGCGATGCGCTCGAGGATCTCGGCGTAGTTCTTCAGGTGCTCGAACATCTCGATGGAAACCACCCGGTCGTAGGTTTCCTCGGGAGCGAATTCGTTCACATCGGCGGTGAGGACCTCGAGGTTGCCCAGGTCGCGGTGTCCGGCCTCGGCCCGGATGAAGTCGCCCTGGTCGCGGCTGTTGGATACGGCCGTGATCCGCGCGGCGGGATATCGCTCGGCCGCCCACAAGGAGAACGAACCCCAGCCGCAGCCCAGGTCGAGGATGCGTTGGCCGTCCTGGACATCCGCCCGCTCGCCCGTCAAAGCCAGCATCGCCTCCTCGGCGGCGGCCAGGTCGGTCACCCCGTCGGGATAGTAGGCGCAGCTATATTTGCGACGCGGGCCCAGAACCCGGGCGAAGAACTCCGGCGGGACCTCGTAGTGCTGCTCGTTGGCCAGGTCGGTATGCAGGGCGACCGGCAGGGTCTTCAGTTCGGCCACGAAGGCCGCCCGGTCGAAATGATCCCGCTCACGACGCAGGCGTTCGGCGCAACGACGCCGGATCGCATGCCGGATGATCCCGTCGGGCACGAGACCGCGGTCGAGGATCCCCTGGTACCACATCACGCATCCCCCTCGCCAGGCCCCGGGTCATCGCGCGGCGGCCAGGGCACGAAGGGGCTGGTCGTGCGCTGGTAGGATCGGTAGTCCTCGCCACGCGAGGCGACGGCCTGGGCTTCGGTCGGCGGTATTCCCGTGACGAAAACGATGGTGTATATCATCAGCGCCGGAGCCGCGAGCCCGATCCAGCCCCAGGGGCCGGCCAGGCCGAGCACACCGAAGCCGCACCACAGGATCCACTCGAAGAAGTAGTTGGGGTGGCGGCTGTACCGCCACAGGCCCGACCGGCAGGTCCGCCCCCGGCTGCCGGGGTCCTTCTTGAAGGCCACCAGTTGCCGGTCGGCCACCGTCTCTCCCACCACGCCGATCACAACCAGTCCCAGCGCCACCAGATCGAAGACCGCCGGGAAGGCCTGGGGAGCCCGGGCGGCCAGGGCGAAGGGCAGCGACAGGACCACCGCGGCGAGCGCCTGGGCCTGGAAGAAGATGAAGAAGGCGCGGTCGGGATGCGGGGACCACTGCTTGCGCAGCGTGACGTAGCGACCCTCCTCGGGCTGCTTCCAGATCCGGTCCCGCCACAGGTGCCAGGCCAGACGCCATCCCCAGGCGCCTCCGAGCGCGGCCAGCAGGACCCGCCGCGACGGATCCCCATCGCCGAGGACCCCGTAGAGGATGGCCAACGACCCGGTGCCGGCCGCCCAGCCCACGTCCACGATGCCCGCGTTCCGTGTCCGAAGCTGGCTGAGCCACAGCAGGACCATGAGACCAGCAGCCGCCGCCCACCCTGTTCCCAGCAGCTGGAGCAGATCAGCCATGCGCCGCCTCCGAGCGCGAGTCGGCTTCCGGCCAGGGCGCAGCCGCCGGTTGCAGGACTCCGAGGTCGCGACAGCGGGGCTTGACCATCAGCGACTGAACCACGCCCACCCGACGCTCGAGAAATCCCCCACGGCAGTAGTGGAAGTAGAACTCCCAGGCCCTCAGGAATCGTTCATCGCGCCCGGCCGCCTTCAGGCCGACCCAGGCCGCACGAAGGTTTCGGTGCCAGCGACGGAGAGTCTCGGCATAGTGGCTGGTCAGGTCCTCGAGGTGGACCATCTGCAGGTCGGTGTCCGCGGCCACGCGACGGGCGATCTCACCCACCGAGGGCAGGACCCCGCCCTGAAAGATCCACTTCTTGATGAAGTCCTCGTGCTTCGCGTCGTGGTCGTAGTGGCGGTCGTCCACCACGATGGCCTGCAGGAGCATGGCGCCCTCGGGTTTGAGCAGATCGCTGCAGGCCCGGAAGTAGGCCGGGAAATAGCGAACGCCGACGGCCTCGATCATCTCGATGGAGACCAGTTTGTCGAAGACGCCGGTGAGCTTGCGGTAATCCTCCTCCAGCACGTTGACCCGGTCGGCGAGGCCGGCGTCCCGGATGCGCCTCCGGGCCAGGGCGGCCTGTTCGGCGCTGAGGGTCGTGGTGGTGACGCGGCAGCCATAGAAGCCGGCGGCGTGGAGAGCGAAGCCGCCCCATCCGGTCCCGATCTCGACCACGTGGTCCTGCGGGCCGAGGTCGAGCTTGCGACAGATCCGGTCGAGCTTGTTGATCTGGGCGGTCTCGAGGTCGTCGTCGGGATTCTCGAACACCGCGCAGGAATAGGTCATGGTCGGGTCGAGGAACGAGGCGAAGAAATCGTTACCCAGATCGTAATGGGCCGCGATGTTCCGGCGCGCCTGGGCCTCGGTGTTGCGCCGGCGCCAGAGCAGGTACCGGTGCCAGGGCGCCAGCAGGCCGAGCGTTGGCGCGGTCCAGCGCCGGATCGCCGTTTCGTTACGTGCGAGGAGCCGGATCAGGCCGACGGGATCGGCGCAGGACCACCATCCCTCCATGTAGGCACGGCCAACCCCCGAGCTCTGTTCGAACAGGGCGGCGGGGAAGAAGGAGCCGTCGTGGATGTCGACCCTGATCTCGCGGCCATGGCCCAGGACGTGTTCGCCATCCCCGTCGTGCAGGATGATCCGGCCGCCCTCCAGACCCCCGAGGGCACGAAGAAAGAGGCCGCGGCAGGTGCGCTGCCACCCGGTGGGCGTTTTCGGGGCAAGGGCCAGATCGGTCATGAGATTTCCTCTTGGCCGGGATGCGGAACGTACGGAACACGTTTAAGCCAGAGCCGGAGAGCCTGCCAGTAGATGCCACCCATGACCTTGGCTGTCAGCCAGGGGTAGCGCCACAGCAACCGGCCGAGGTGATGACCGTCGAGCGGCCGGCGTTCCAGGGTGATGCCCGCCCCGAAGATCTTCCCATGGGCGTCGTGGTTGTCGATGCGGACCTGGAGTCTTTCGGCGGGCGTCCTGATGGTCCATCGGTACTCCATGTCCATCTCCATGAAGGGCGATACATGGAAGACCTTGTCGGTGGTCGGGTGCCAGGCTTCAATCATGGCGCTGTCAGGCACCGGTCCCAGGACGTAGGCATGGCTCTCGCCCCAGGGGGTGTTGGTCACATCGGCCACGACCCAGCGCAGGGTCTCGCCGTCGGGTTCGAAGACGTAGTAGAAGCTGACAGGATTGAAACACCAGCCCCAGTAACGGGGGTGGGTCAGCAGGCGGATGGGGCCCGAAGGCTGTTCGCCCGCCTGGCACGCGATCGTTTCGCGGATCCGCTCGGCCAAGGGAGCGCGGCCCCGCCCGAAGTAGTCGGCCTCGCGGAACCAGGCCGGAGCGAACCGTCGGGCGGACCACAGCGGATGGGCATCCAACACGCCCGGAACCTCGTCGAGGTCCAGGTAGACATGTCCCACGTCGTAGCGGAACCGATGCTTCCGAGGACGTAGACGGTGATGGTCGACCACACCTTCATAGACAGCGCTTCGCATCACGTGCCCAGCTCCTCATCGAAGCCACGCCCGATGGCGACTCCACTGCGCACCCCGTCCTCATGGAAACCATAGCCCCAGTATGCCCCGCAGAACCATGTTCGGTTGTTCCCGTTGAACTCGTCGATGGCCGCCTGCATCCGGACCGCCCGGGCATCGTATTGCGGATGCTCGTAGGTCATCCGGACGTGAACGAGGGAGGGGTCGAGCCCTGCGGTCCGGTTCAGGGTCACCAGGTAACGACGGCGGGATCGTAACCGCTGCAGACGGTTCTGGTCGTAGGTCATGGTGACGGCCCGGTCGTGGCCCGCGCCGCGGTGGTAGTTCCAGCTGCTCCAGGCGAGCCGGCGGTGGGGCAGCAGTCGGGTGTCCGAATGCAGCACCGTTTCGTTGGCCGCGTAGGGAAAGGCACCGAGGACCTGATTCTCGCGCGGAGTGGGCGCCGCCAGCATGGCGAGGGCCTGGTCCGCATGGCAGGCCAGGACCACCTGGTCGAACCGTTCGGGTTCCCCGCCGGCGGTGAGGATCGTCACCCCTGCATCATCCCTCTCGACCCTTTCGACCGGTGTCCCGGTCCGGATCTGGTCGCGGAACGGAGCCGTCAACTTCTCGACGTAACGATGGGACCCGCCGGTGATCGTCCGCCAGCGGGGACGGGCAGTCAGCGACAGGAGGCCATGGTTCTGGAAGAAACGGAAAAGCGCCGCAGCGGGATACTCCCCCATCTTCGCATGGGGACTGGACCAGATGGCAGCGCACACCGGATAGAGATGGTCCTCGACGAACTCCCTGGAGTACCGACCCCTCGCCAGGAAGTCTCCCAGGGTAACGCCTTCCTCCGCTTCCCCCAGCCAGGCCGTCGCCTCTCGGTAGAAGCGCATGATCTCACGCAGCATTCGATGGAACGTGGGCCGCAGCAGATTCGCAGGTTGGGCGAACAAACGCCACGGCTCAGGTGCTCCGTACTCGAGACCCGAGGCATCGTCACGGAAGCTGAAGCTCATGTCGCTGGGCTGGGTCGGAACGCTCAGGATCTCGAGCAGCCGTGTGAACAAGGGGTAGGTCCGGCGATTGAAGACGATGAAGCCGGTGTCGACGCCGAACTCACGGCCGTCCTCGGTCATCGGGACCGTGTGGCTGTGGCCACCGATGCGATCGTCGCGCTCGAAGACGGTGATCTCGTGACGACGCTGGAGGAGCCAGGCGGCGGTCAGGCCCGAGATCCCGGTTCCCACGATGGCGATGCGCTGATTCACGATGCGATCCTGTCGAAGGGCCCGTCAAGGCTTGAGGCAACCCGTCGGTAACGCTGAAGATGACGCAATCACCCAGACAGGCTGGATATCTTCAATGCCGCTCCAATGTTACCAGCACCAATTTCGGTCAAATCCATTCGTCCCGCTATGGGATGGCCACCGGAGGTTGTGCGATCCTGCAGATTTGCTGATGTTGAGGGCGGGATCCGAACCTGAGCCTGTTCCCGGAGCCAACCATGACCCATTCACGCATCCTCATGGTATCAACATTCGTCGTGGTACTCGCCGCGCAGTTCGCCACAGCTCCCGCGGCCTTCGCCTGAGGCGCCTTCTCGCCGGGCGGTCCGCCCGCGCAGTGCTACGCCGAGGGTTCCGAGACGCCTGCCCGACGGGTCCAGTTCTTCGCCGGCGTGGGCAGCCTCAGCACCACTCTCAAGTTCGGCGGCGGAGTCGAGACCGACCTCGAGCTGTCCACGGCCACCATCGCAGGTTCCTATCCCGTGGGAGACCGAACCCTGGTCCGCGTCGGCGGCGGTTGGGTGCACGACGGCACCCTCGCCACACCTGGCGAAGAGACCTTCACGTTCGAATCCGGAGGGCTGGCCTTCGCTGGCGTCGAACACCGGCTGGGCAATGGCGACGGCTGGAAACCGGCGACCGACCTCTCATTCACCCTGGGATTCACCTGGGGCCGGACGGTGGGCGCGGGCGAGGCCGACGCCGATTACCGGGCCACCGACCTGCGAGTGGGCGGACGGGCCACGTGGGTGGTCGGGCGGGCGTTCTTCCCCTACGCCGCCCTGCGCCTGTTCGGCGGACCGGTGTCCTGGAACCGCGAGACCAGCAGCCTCACGGGCAGCGACGTCCATCACTACCAGTTCGCTTTCGGGGCAGCCATCAGGCTCGGGCCGGTCGTCTTCGCGGCCGAAGCCGCCCCCGCGGGCGAACAGGGCGCGGTTGCCGGGATCGGTACCGCCTGGTAGGCAGGCGGGCTCAACCCCCGAGAGGCAGGGCCGGTTTGGCCAGGAGCCCCTCACGCCAACGCCGAGGCCAGCCTTCCGGGCCGTGGGCCGCGCCCAGCAAGGCCCCCAGGACGGCGCCGCGGTAACAGTTGTCCCCGCCGGCCATGGTATTGGCCACCAGGCCCGACTCGGGCTCTTCCGCGTACTTGCGCGCCAGGTGGATCACCGCGGGCACCGCATCCTCGACATAGCACGCCGGCGAGAGGATTCGGCCGATCACCTCGAGGTCGTCCCGCGCCTCCCACTTGCTGAAATCCCCGGCCAGGTAGCGGTTGCCGCTGCGGCGCGCCGCGTCGATCGCCTCGCACAGGGGCGTCCCGGCCAGGACCGGCTGCAACACGTCCGCCACTCCTTCGAGCGCCGCCTCCATGATCGGCCCCTTGTGGGTCAGGTCGAGGTGGACCCGGGCCGCCTCACGGGCCGCCCCCGGGTCGCCATGAAGGGCGACCAGGACCGCGATGGGGCCGGCCAGGCCGCCGATGTGCTTCTCCTTGACCCCGCACTTCCGCAAAGGGATTCCCCGCGCCCGGTTCTCGAAGAATCCCCGCACCCATTCCTCGACGTAGGTGTCCCGGTGACTGTCAGGATCGCGCAGGAAGGCCACCATGCGGTCGAGATATCGGTCGGGATCGTACCGGCCGGCCTCGGCGATGGTCGAAAGGGCCAGGCGGGCCAGTTGCAGGTCCAGGGTATTCTCCCCCGCCGCCAGGAACTGGTGGTAGTGCACCCCCTCCCGGCCCCAGAACCGTGCCTGGTCGTGCAGGATGTCGGAGTCCAGGTCGGGAGGTGAGTAGTGTGACCGGTGGAGGATGCTGCCGGGATGCGGATTCCGGGGCGCCACCAGGTCGCGCACCTCGCCGTAGTCTCGCAACAGGGCGGCGCGGTCGTAGTACCAGTGGACGGGCATGGCGATGGCGTCACCGAGGAACAGGCCCCAGAGGGCGCCATCGGCACGATCGCGGGCAGGGAGCTTCTTCATGGTCGGGCCTCCCGGCGACAAGGGTCGTCGACTTCCCCCAACCTAGACGTTCGATTCCCGACTGCCACCCAATCCTCTGTACCCTTCGAGGAGCATGACGGCGAGAGTCCACTCCACTGGAGGTCTCGGGGATCTAGAATCCCCGTTCGTACTGTTGGGGCATGGGAGGAGCCTCCCCCAGTTCGTCGGCCGCATGCAGAGGCCACTGAGGCCGGCGCAGGAATTCGCGCGCCATCAGGACCACGTCAGCCCGGCCATCACGCACGATCGTGTCGGCCTGGTCCGGTTCGGTGATCAACCCGACAGCTCCCGTGGCGACTCCGGTTTCGCGCCGGATCCGTTCCGCGAAAGGCACCTGGAAGCCCGGCGCCACCGGAATGACCGCGTCGGGCACCGCGCCCCCGGACGAACAATCCACCAGGTCCACCCCCATGTCCTTCACCTGCCGGACCAGTTCCACGGACTGGTCGGCATCCCATCCCCCTTCGACCCAGTCAGTCGCCGAGATGCGGAGCCAAAGGGGCTTGTCCTCGGGCCAGACCCGGCGCACCCCCGCCAGGGTCTCACGGACCAACCTTATGCGATTCTCGAAGCACCCCCCGTAGCCGTCTTCCCGATGGTTGCTCAGGGGCGACAGGAACTGGTGCAAGAGGTACCCGTGGGCCGCATGGATTTCGATGACCTCCGCCCCCGCTTCCAGCATCCTGGCGGCCGAAGCCGCGAAGGCGGCGACCACCCGGTCGATGCCTGCCTGGTCGAGTTCGGTAGGAGTCTGATAGCCCTCGGCGAAAGCCAGCGGACTGGGACCGACGGCGTCGTGCCATCCGCCCCGTTCAGGACCGACGGGACTGCCCCCCCGCCAGGGAGCGTCGGTCGAGGCCTTGCGTCCCGCATGGGCCAGCTGGATGGCTGGAACCGCCCCTTGTTCCCTGAGGAACCGGAAGACCCGGGCCAGCGGCTCGACATGGGCGTCCTGCCACACGCCGAGATCCGCCGGGCTGATGCGCCCCTCGGGAACGACAGCCGCCGCCTCGGCCATGACCATCCCCGCGCCACCGATGGCTCGGGCTCCCAGGTGGACCAGGTGCCAGTCCGTCGCGAAGCCGTCCTCGCACGAATACTGGCACATGGGCGACACGGCGATGCGATTGCGCATGGTGACTCCACGCTGGCGCAGGGCGGAGAACAGATGGTCGGACATGATTACCCTTTCCGGTGATGACGGGGCGGCGGCCCGAGGCGACGACCCAGCCGGTGCCCGACTCCTGAAACCGACAGACACAGAACGGTCCCCCACGCCAGATCGACGAAGGTGACGACCAGCGGCCAGTCCCTCACCGTGGCCAGATTGGTCAGGTCGTAGGTCGCATAGGTGACGAGGCCGAAGAAGGCGCCCCGAACGAGGGTCGGGCGCACACTCGCGTGCTCCAACCCCGGCAGGACGACAAAGACGTGGACGGCGACCAGAAACAGGAGATAGAAGACGACCGCTGCGGGCCAGACGGGTCCGTCGGCCAGCAGGTAGCCCAGGTGCCGGGCATAGAAACCCTTGGCCACGAGGCCGAGCCAGAGACCGTCGAGCAGCAGGAAGGCAACCAGGAGTCCCGAGTAGAGCCTGAGGTGGAAGGACATCATCGATTCTCCCGGGGTGTGAGGCTGGTTTGGGCGCAGACGACACCAAGCTGCCGTCCATTCATCTGACAGAGCGGGTTCTAGGAGCCGTCAGCCAGCGCAAGCAGCGCCTGCACAGCGTGGCCGATCTGCGGTCCGTAAGCGATGAGCCCACAGTGATGCCCACCCATGACGATGACGCCCTGCCGGCGGTTCGCCCCCCGCCGGTGCAGGCGGATCATCTCGTAACCCATGAGCGGTGTGCCGTACTCGGCCTTCTCATCGGTGGTGGGCAGGATGTTGCGGTGGCGCTCCCAGAGATCCTGGGAGTGGATGTGGGCCACCCCGCCGATCCCGGCGTCGGACTGGTACAGGGCCGCGTGCGTCAGGGCTTCCGACGAGGCCGGCACGCGGCCCACGCTCTTGACGGCATTGCGGTCGAGATCGGCCACCGTCACCTCGGCGAAATGGCGCTGGTCGACCTGTTCGAGACCGCTGGTCTGGGTGCCGCTGATGAGAAACCGAGGCGAGGTGAACAGACGCACGCTGATGTTGCCGTAGCCGATGCCCTGGTCGTCGTTGCCGATGAGTCCCCGACTGAACAATTCGCCCCGCCAGGACACCAGATCACGCAGGCCGTCGAAGGGACGGATCGCGCCGTCGGTGTGCTGAGCCTGATACTTGACGACCCCCTCTTCCTCTGGCGGATGATGCATCGGCAAACGTCCTTGCTGGTCACACTCGAGTGAATTCATGGGCCAGGACCACGTTAGTGGGCGGGGCCGCGGTCATCAAGTGAATGTGTGATAGACGCCTGACCCACCTGGTCAACCGTCGGCCCGCCCGATCCGCGACGGAATGGGTTTATAATTAATATCGGCCTCTCATTATCTGCTATAATGCCGCCAGGCTCGGGGGACGCCTGCCTGCCATGCATCCAAATCCGACACCACCCAGGCATGTCATTTTTCTGGAGGTGTGATGATGAGGACCATCGCCTTGATCGTGTTCGCCACCATGATCATTCCCACACTGGCATTATCTCTGGACTGTCTTCACTACGAAAAATACCTGCACTGGATGGGAGGTGTGGATACGCCAGGCTCGGCACGGAGCGTGGCGATCTGGGGCAACCTGGCCTACGTCGCCGATGATGAGGCGGGACTCCAGGTGATCGACATCGCCAACCTCATTGACCTCGAGATCGTCGGCAGCCTGGACATGCCGGGGTCGGCTCGGAGCGTGGTGGTCTCGGATGGCTACGCCTATGTCACATGTGCGGATGCGGGATTACTCGTGGTCGACATTTCCAACACTGAAGACCTCCTGATCATCGGTCATGAGGAGATGCCCGGTGAAGCTCTTTGTGTGGAACTCGTGGGCAGCTACGCCCTGGTCGCGGCCGGCTCTTCCGGCCTGCAAGTGGTCGATATCACCAATCCTTTTAATCCACAGCTTGCCGGCAGTGTGAACCCTCTGGGCCATTTCTGCAGCGTGGTCGCCTCGGCCGGCCATGCCTACATCGCGGACTCGGACCATGGCTTGCAGGTGATCGATATCACCGATCCCGCGCATCCGGTGCTGGTCGGCAGCGTGAACACACCGGGCCAGGCCCGAGGAGTGACGGTCTCGGACAGCCACGCCTACGTCGCGGATGGGGCCTCCGGTCTCCAGGTGATTGATATCTCGGACCCCACGAATCCCGAGATCGTCGGCAGCTTGAATCCGGCGAACGTGGTGGAGAGCGTGTCGGTCGTTGGCGCCAACGCCTACTTGGCCATCGATGGCATGGGCCTGGCGGTTGTCGACATCACCGATCCCGGGAATCCTCAGAGCCTTTCGGCCGCTCATATCGCCGGATCACCCCAGGGCGTGACCGTGGCCGGCAACCATGCCTTCATCACGGCCAACGCCACGGGTCTGCATGTGGTCGACATCACGAATCCCCACAGTCCTCCGATCACCGGCAGCGTGGACACGGATGACTGGGCGCACGATGTCGACGTTCTGGGCACTCTCGCATTCGTTGCCGATGGCGGGGCCGGTCTCCAGGTGGTCGACTTTTCCGATCCGGAGAGTCCCCAGATCATCGGGACGGAAGCCACACCGGGCTTTGCCTATGAGGTCGCCGCCCAGGGGGACTTCGCCTACGTCGCTGACGGGGACGCTGGTCTTCAGGTCATCGACATCACCGACCCATCCATTCCATCCATTATCGGTTCCGTCGACACACCGGGGACGGCCCAGGGAATAGTGGCTTCGGGCCAACTGGCCTACGTTGCCGACGGAAGTGATGGCGGCCTTCAGGTGATCGACATTTCCCTGCCCGAGAACCCTCAGATCATCGGCAACGTGGATACGCCGGACCAGGCCAAGCATGTCGCGGTTGCCGGTCAATACGCCTATGTCACCGACCGACAGTCTGGTCTGCAGGTGATCGACATCTCAGATCCGGAGAATCCCCAGATCATAGGGAGCACGACCATGAACGGCCATGCTCATGGTGTGGAGATCTGGGGCGACCACGCCTACATCGCCGCCCAGTGGTATGGCCTGCATGTGGTCGACATCACCGACCCGGGGAATCCTCAGGTCATCGGTGGTTTCAACACGTCTGGTGCCGATTACGCCATCGCCGTCGCCGACGGCTACGCCTATCTGGGAGATGGGTACTATGGCAATGTGGAGGTCATCGACGTCCTGGATCCTGAGCATCCTCAGATCATCGGCAACGTGCCGACCCCGCATCAGGTGTGGGGATTGGCGATCTCCGGTAGCCATGTCTTCGTCGCCGACCGCAGCTCCGGTATGCACATCATGCCGATCCAGTGTGACGATCCAGTGATCATCGAGGATCCCGGCCAAGCTGAACCAGAAGAGGACATCCCCGACGCCGGTCTGCGCTTCACGGTCCATCCCAATCCATTCAATCCTCTGACCACCATCGACTTCGAGGTCGGTCGATCACAGCACGTGGGCATCGCGGTTTTCGACATGACCGGCAAGCGGGTCAGGGTGTTGGCGGATCAGGTATACGGCCGTGGCCGGCACTCGGTCGACTGGAATGGGCGAGACTTCAGGGGGTGTGAGATGGCCTCGGGTCTTTACCTGGTGAGGCTGGAAACCGAGGGCAGAGAATGGGGAAAGAAAATTTCGCTGATCAGGTGACTGGGAGCAGCGCCATCGCCTTCATTCTCGATCGTCGACGGATCGAGGATGAAGGCGGTTTCACGACCGATCCTTGAGACTCCGCCACAGCATCACGAGGAACACGCCCAGCGTCACGGCCATACCGGTGTGAACCACGGCATACACGCCATAACGCAGCAGGTGAGAGCCCCCCATGTAGGCGGCGTCGATGACGGCGAAATCGCGTTCGCCAGCCCGCGCCATGAGCAGCACGTGGTATCCCTTATAGAGCTGCAAGACCAGGCTCAGCGTCGCAAACGACAGGTAGCCGCGGGTGAGGAATCGTTGTCCGAGGAGCGAGACCCCGCTGCCGCCGACCTTGCGAGCCAGCACCAGGGCGCCGGCCATGGCCAGGGGCATCAACACGCCCAGCATGAACACGTG
>Ga0070728_10004933_pt1 | contig 13480 bp, 14 predicted proteins | sample tdDd471_FD_66723 | JGI IMG/M metagenome (GOLD analysis project Ga0070728, IMG submission 66723) | Marine sediment microbial communities from the Atlantic coast under amendment with organic carbon and nitrate - tdDd47.1 | ecosystem: Environmental > Aquatic > Marine > Coastal > Sediment | place...
TTAGATGTACAACAATCCAAAACAGATCAACTTAATACGGGTAGTAGCTACATAGAAGACATCCCGTCAGATCGTCTTGCACCCTTAGTTACGGCAGGCAAATTAAAAGCCACGACCTCTTATGAGGACTTACGTCAAGCCGATGCTATCAGCATCTGTGTGCCAACCCCACTCCGTAAAACACGTGACCCAGATATGTCGTTTATCATTCAGGCATCAACGTCCATTAGTAATATTTGCCATGAAGGCATGTTGATTGTCTTAGAAAGTACTACCTATCCCGGTACAACCGAAGAAATCATCTTGCCAGAAATCACCAAAAACAAATTGACTGTTGGAGAAGATGTATTTATTGCATTTTCACCAGAGCGCATCGACCCCGGCAACAAACATTTCGCGGTACGCAATACTCCCAAAGTTGTTGGTGGAATCACACAGCATTGTACTGACGTGACCAAAGCCTTATATGCGAGTGCAGTTGATACCATTATTCCTGTATCCTCACCCACATCCGCCGAGATGGTCAAGTTATTGGAAAATACCTTCCGTGCTGTAAATATTGGCATGGTCAATGAAATGGCATTGATGTGTGATAAGTTAGGGATTGATGTGTGGGAAGTCATCAATGCGGCGGCGACCAAGCCATTCGGGTTCATGGCATTTTATCCAGGACCGGGACTAGGTGGACATTGCATCCCTGTTGATCCCCATTACCTGAGTTGGAAACTAAAGACACTCAATTACAATGCACGCTTCATCGAACTCGCCAGTGAGATTAACGCATCAATGCCACTCTATGTACTCGACAAAATCAGTGATGCACTCAATGACCAAGAGAAAGCAGTTCGAGGCTCACGGGTAGTCGTCTTAGGGGTTGCCTATAAGCGCGATGTCAATGATGTCCGCGAAAGTCCAGCATTGGATATTATCGGTCTGTTACACCAAAAAGGCGCGAATGTCGCATATCATGACCCGCATGTTCCTAGCATTCGGATAGAAAATGATGAGACCATGCAATCTGTCCCCTATTCGATTGATCTGATAAGCAATGCCGATTGTGTTGTGATTGTTACTGACCACTCAACGTTTGATTGGAAAGAAATTGCAGACCATAGTACTGTCATTGTCGACACACGTCATGTCATCAACGAACAAGAGAGCAAAGCACAGGTTATCACACTCTAAAGGTAACTCAGTAATCCGCTTGTGACAGTTTCGGAGTGCGGTTATACTATTGATATTATTAGCTGTGAGATATAGGGGCGTAGGATGCCAGAACTTTCGGTTGAACTCAAAAAACTAGAAACCCTCAGAGGGGCGTTTGACATCATTCGTTACTTATCAGAAGATGATACGCCTGCGGTGGCTGAAGATATTTGCGATGATTTGGATATGAGTGATCGTCGATTTGGTAAAGCCATCAAACGGCTGGTCACACGCAGTTATGTACAAATGAATTCCGATTACGCATACTTTCTGACACAAAAAGGTATCGATGCCGCCGAAGAACTTGCTGAATTTGATGCAGGTGGTGGAGCAAAACGAGCCACCAACTCCAATAAAATTATGCGTCGTCTGCTGATTGCGTTACCACGACAACTCACAGCAGGAAAAACCACTGATCTGCATATTGGTATTGAATCAGATACAAGCAGTTCACTAACAACACCTGCCGATATTGTCTTGCGAATTGCCGCGACCCATGCCCTACTCAGTGGTAGCAATGATGAAATCATGAAGCTCAACAATACAGCAATCACCCAAACTCTACAACTGACACCTGAAATGTATACACAGGTACGGGTCAAAGTACAGATTTTTCAGATTGCCCCCAACGGTGAAGATATTACCATGTGCGGTGGCTTATATGTGGATGTCAATGTTGGCACAGAGGATTCTCAAGACGGTCTGGTTGCCTATGCATCAGAAGTTGCATTTGACCCAACGTAGAAACAACACTGTTTCGGCTGTATATTGCATAACACGAGATAAATAATAAAAATGATGAGCGAACAAGAAACAGAACCAACGGATGATGACATCGTTGAAGATGATGAATCTATCGTAGATGATATTGTCGAAGATATGCATGATCTTGAGCCCTATGAAGAAGATGAATTAGAGCCACAACCCACTCTTTCAGACGAAGCTGATGAGGAAGAATTTGCCTTAGAATCAAGCATGTCTGACAAAGACGAGGACGGTTTTGCGTCACAGTCTGACACAATCGATGTATATGGCGACGAAGAGGAAGAATCGCTCACCCCACTTGCAACAGCCGATGAGTTAGATATTGATGCGGCATTGGCGGCAGTCTCCCAACTGACCCTACTTGTACAACAAGAACCTGATGAAGATGGCGACGATTTCGTTGACGATGATGATGAAGTCGTTTCCGAAGATGCGATTCAAGAATTTAGTAGAGAACCTCAAAGCGACGTTAGATTTGAATTTGAGCAACCACGAGAGCTATCAATGGTGCGTGGACAAATGGCCTCGGTTATTCCAGCGTTATCACTCATTATCCTCGGTGGTTGGCTGACGTTTGCACTAACTACCAGCACTATACAACCCACAGCAGGACTTGTGTTTGGAGTCGTATTGGTTGCCGTCGGTGCGGTCTTCTTATCACAGTGGCTAACAAGTGCGCGATGGTCGCGGGGGAATTTCTTCTTCGGATCATCAGCTTTGTTGATTGGTGGTATACACCTGTATTTTTCACAAGTCAGCCCAGATGCTGTTAGTAACAGTTGGTCACTTTGGATCGTCGCACTCGGTATAGCGTTGTTCGGTGCAGGGTATGTTGCAGTGCCACGCCTACCGCGCCTCGGTATTATGGGATTTCTCACAATTATTACAGGTGCTATCGGCTATATTCTTACCTCAGACACACTCGACTCTAGCGTGATCCAATTTATCAGTAACTTGTGGTTTGTGGGTGTCGCCATTATCATCTTTATGATGATTGCACCCTTAATACGTCGTCGCCAGTAATGAGTTAAACCCTTGCGTATTGCAATTGATGCCAGCCGAACCACCGTTGCCCATCTAACAGGCACGGAACATTATGCTTTACGCCTGATTCAATCGCTGATTATCGCTAATGATCAACGTGATACCCCTTATCAGTTGAAGCTCTATTTCCGTGATACACCACCAGCAGACCTATTCCCATCATCAGCCTATACAGAGTTCTGTATTATTCCCTTCGCTCGTGCATGGACACATTTACGGTTTGCACAAGAAATCTGGAAAACTCGTCCCTATGTTACATTTGTCCCAGCGCATACCCTGCCATTTGTGTTTCCCGGTAGAAGTATCGTCACTGTACATGACCTCGGTTACAAATATTTTCCAGAGGCACATCCCACCCGTCAACGGCTCTATCTTGATTTAACAACGCGCTACAGTCAAGCACGTGCAACCTTTATATTGGCAGATAGTCAAGCAACAGCAGATGATTTAACAACATTCTACGGCACATCACCCAGCAAAATTCAAGTCATTTACCCCGGAGTCGATGCTCAACCCCTGCTCGATACTATGCAAGATATAGCAACAATACGCACAAAATATAACCTGCCTGAGCGTTATTTCTTGTTCATCGGGACACTGCAACCACGCAAAAATATACAACGCATCGTGCAGGCATTTGCACAGTGGCAACATCAGTATGATAATCAAGATACAGCATTTGTACTTGCCGGTGGAAAAGGTTGGCTTTTTGATGAAGCATGGCTAGCAGATGTCAAAAATATCAGGCTAACAGGTTACATTGATGAATCCGATAAAAGTACACTGTTACAAGGCGCAGTCGCTCTCGTGTTTCCAACACTGTATGAAGGATTTGGTTTTCCTGTGATCGAAGCGATGCACTGTGGAACACCCGTTATCGCCAGCACAACATCGAGTCTGCCTGAATTAGTCGGGAATGCTGGATTGATGGTGAATCCAGAAGATGTATCTGCAATCGTTGATGCGATGCAACGCTATCATACACAAGACGACTTGCGCGAAAAAATGATACAAGCAGGATATCAACAAGCTCAAATATTCACATGGGATAAAACAGCGCACGATACTATGGCAGTGTTTGATAAAATCGAAAATATGCTGTAACTGATTACACAACAATTTGTTACAATATTCATTATGCGTAGACCTATTATGAAATATAGAAATCGAGAGTAGTATGGCAGACCGTCGTTTCCTGCTGGTTCAATTAGCTGATATAGGTGATTTAGTATCAGCAACACCAGCCATATCCGCATTACGTGAGGCATTCCCACAGGCACAAATTGATCTATTTGCGTCGCGCCATGCTATACCTGTCATGCCGCCGCAATTGGTCGACAATATTATTATCTTTGAAAAAGACGTTTTTAACGCAACCCGTGCCTTCCTCACATCAGCAAATCTCCGCACCGTACTCTCATTTTCACGCCAGAATTACGACACTGTCATATTCTTTCATCACTTCACATTAAAAGCAGGTGTCTTCAAATTCCAATTTATTGCTCGTATGTCACGGGCAAAACAGATTATCGGCTTAAAAAATGACAACGTGAATTTTCTGACAGATAGTGTCCTTGATGGTGGATTTGGTGCAAAACACCAAGCACAATATTGGCTTGATCTTGTGGGGTTGGCAGGTGCAGATTCTACCCCCCGTCCAGCTCAAGTCCACTATGAAGATTATGTCGATATGATCGGCTTCCAAACACGTCCTTTTGCCGTCACACAAGGTGTCCCCAAAGTTGTAATTCATGCTGGTAGTGGTGGATATAGTACTGCTCGCCGTTGGATTCCAGAGCGATTCGCGCAAGTCGCCAATCAATTAAAAATAACATACAACGCCGAGATTATTCTGGTGGGTAAAGGTGAAGATGACAGTGATGAAGTCGCTGATATGATGCACTTTGAGCCGACTGATCTGGTGGGTAAAACAACACTACCGCAACTTGCAGATGTTATCCAACATGCTGATTTGTTTATCGGCGCAGATAGTGGCATTATGCACATCGCTGCCGCGACAGGGACACCAGTTGTCAGCATCTTCGGACCGAGTAATTTCCGCGCATGGCATCCATGGTCTGTAGGAGGACGCGCCTCTGTGCTAACGAGTCAGGTAGAATGTAGTCCCTGTAGTTATGTCGGACATAGTGTCGGTGCAAGAGATGGTTGCGAAGCCCGTACCTGCATGAAAATGATAACGCAACATCGTGTCCTTGATGCAGCAAAACGGATTCTCGATGACCAACCAAGAAAACGTGACGAAGCTTCATCTGAGATTGAAATTACAGCACAATCTATCCCTGTACCGCGTACAAAAGTATTAGGTGTTCCAGTTGATGGCATCACCTATATCCAGTGGATGAAACAAATCCACGAATGGGTACACCATAGCCAACACCCCCATCATGTATGTACAGTGAATCCTGAATTTATCATGGTCGCACAAGATGACCCCATTTTCTTTAATATCCTCAATCGTGCTGATTTGTGTGTGCCTGATGGCGTAGGACTATTATGGGCAACCCGTTATTTGGGTCAACCTGTCCCAGAGCGTGTCACTGGCTCAGATGGTGTACCATTGATTGCACAATATGCCGCCAAAATTGGCTGGAAGCTATTCTTACTTGGTGCGGGTCCCGGAATTGCCGAAAAAGCGGCGGATATTCTACGGGAACAAAATCCAAAACTACAAATCGTTGGGACATATGGTGGCAGTCCAGCCAGTTTTGAAGAAGAAGGCATCACAAAAATGATTAATCACACAGGTGCAGACATTCTATTTGTGGCATTTGGTGCGCCGGAACAAGATAAGTGGATTGCCCGTAACCTACCTCGTCTGAATGTCAAAATGGCAATGGGAATCGGTGGGTCTTTGGACTTTATTGCAGGGGTTGTTCCACGTGCCCCACTCTGGATGCAACAATATGGAATCGAATGGCTATATCGTCTAATTCGTCAACCGTGGCGCATTAAACGGATGTTACGATTACCACGCTTTGTACTCGCTGTGTTGTGGCGCAAACACGATTAAGGAGAAATCAATATGACGATTAAATTTTATCATGAGTATGATGCTTACGGCTGTTTTTCTAATTTTTCCGCACACAGCGTCGAACTAGATGGCAAATTTTGGAAAACATCCGAACATTATTATCAAGCACAGAAAGTCGTCGGTACACCCTACGAAGATCAAATCCGTGAAGCACCGACCCCTGATAAAGCGGCAGAATTGGGACGGAGTGATGATGCACCTCTACGTGAGGATTGGGCAGATGCAAAAGATGATGTGATGCGCCGTGTTGTCCTCAAGAAATTCCAAACCCATACTGAAATCCGTGATATTCTATTAGAAACAGGTGATGAACAACTCGTGGAAGATTCTCCTGTAGATTATTATTGGGGGTGTGGCGCAGACGGCACAGGCAAAAATATGCTCGGCATTGTTTTGATGGAAGTTCGAGATCAATTGCGTAAGTCTCATATCGATTAGATCATCATCTATCTAACAAAGGAATATAGCACGGCAATCGTAATGTAAAATAGTGAATGGGGTGCAAAATGACCATCTATTTTTATACCGCAGGGGAAGAATACGGTTGTTTTTCCAATTTTTCACAGCACGGCTTTGAACTCGATGACAAATATTGGAAAACAGCAGAACACTATTTCCAAGCGCAAAAATTTGCAGGTACTGTATTTGCTGATAAAGTTCGTGAGGCACGTTCACCCAAAGAGGCGGCGGAAATAGGACGCAGGCGTGACTTTCCGCTCCGTGATGATTGGGAAGCCGTCAAAGATGATGTCATGCGCCGCGCTGTACTCAAAAAATTCCAAACCCATGACGAAATCAGCTATATCCTATTAGAAACCGTTGATGAACACATTGTTGAAAATGCACCGGGGGATTATTATTGGGGATGTGGCAAAGATGGCACAGGTAAAAACATGCTTGGGCGCATCTTGATGGAAGTCCGCGAAAAACTAAGGGAAGTCGGTACTGTTTAATCTATACTCACTCAGCAGAAATTCAATATGTCAACACATCTAAAAACACTCATCCCCAAATTGGCAAAACAAACAATCCTTGTAATTGGGGATGTCATCTTAGATGAATATGTCATCGGGCAAGCCACACGTATGAGTCGGGAAGCACCTGTTCCTGTCCTAGAATTTGAATCACGCCGATATATTGCAGGTGGATCTGCTAACCCGTCAGCAAATATTGTGGCAATGGGTAGCCATGCCCTTCAAGTGGGTATCATCGGGGATGATGAATCAGGCACGCAATTAACACAGGTTTTGCAGTCCAATGGTATTGATACAACAGGGCTTATCACGTGTACAGACCGTCCGACCACCGTAAAAACACGGATCATGGCACAGATGGGCTTACGTTTTCCGCAACAGGTCGCGCGCATCGATACTTTATCACGGCAACCCATCACCCCACAAATAGAACAAGACATCCTCCAATTTGTTCAACGTCCGATCACCCAATTAAATGGCGTTTTACTATCACACTATCATGGCGGGTTATTGACCGAAACACTGGTACAACACATCCGCGAACTGTGCCAAGCGCATCACGTTCTTATCACAGCTGACGTACAAGGCAACTTTGATAAATTTACAGGGATTGATGTCATCAAATGCAATGCTGATGACGCAAGCCAATATTTAGGAATTACCTTGGATAGCAATCAAGATTTCAGTCAATCCGCACGTCAATTATTTGAGCAACTCAATCTCAAACAGGCGATGGTCATTACACGTGGTAGTGACGGGGCAACGATTGCAACTCCCGATCAGATTTACCAATGTCCCTCACCTGATGTTAGTGATGTATTTGATACAGTTGGCGCAGGGGACACATCCATTGCTTTGATTACATTGGCTCTAGCTGGTGGAATTCAGGCAAAAGATGCTGTCATGCTTGCAAATTATGCTAGTGGAATCGTTGTACGTCATGTTGGGAATTATGCACCATCCCCACAAGAACTCGAAAATAGCATCACGGATGATAATTCATCACACTAATTCGACAAATTCAATTGTATTGCCATCGGGGTCGGCTAGTGATGCAACTTTCGCCCCCTTATATTCGTTGATCGCATTGATTTCTTCGCCATAATTCGCAAGACCTTTTGCCATCACATCAGCTATATCTGTGACTTGAAAACGAAATTGTTGACGATTCTGCTCGGCAACGACACCCGCTATCCCATTGGGACAAAACGTCAGTTGAACACCAATGATCTGTCCACCATAAAATTGCTTATCGCCGATATTCACAGTCGGTTCAAGTTGAGCATCAAACACAGCATTATAAAATGCGACCATGCGTTTCATGTCTGTGACAGCAATTGTAAGTCCATCCAATTTCATAATCATCGTCCTTCGTTGTAAAATGAATGTGTCATTCAGTATACCGAGCAGATGTTCCTACACCAAATGGAGAAAATGATGTTTAATCCACCCAATCCCAAGAAATTCTTTGCAACCGTATGGAACATTGTGGAACAGATTCCAGAGGGAAAAGTCAGCACTTATGGGCAAATTGCAACCATGATACCCGCCTCTGATGGGACTGATCCCGATCAAATGAAACGCCTTGCCCCTCGCTGGGTGGGAACAGCCATGCGGAAAACGCCAAAAGGTCAAAATATCCCATGGCATCGCGTTATCAATAGTCAAGGAAAGGTAAGTTTTCCAGAAGGAAGCCCACAAGCAGAGGAACAATATCGGTTGCTCGAAATGGAGGGCGTCGAATTTGATAATAAGGGCAAAGTCGATTTTGATATTGTCGGATGGGAAGGACCCAATTACGAATACCTCGAATCGAACGACCTATTTCCACCAAAGCCATTTACCTAATACATGTAGCCTTAGCGGTGTTTCAGATTGTTGGCAGTGTCCATTTTAGTATTGACGAGTAAACGGTTTAATCATCAAATAAATCAATCTGAGCATTTTCTAATAGGATCAATCCCTGCGATCTATAGAGCTTGACATGTGTCAAATCCATCGTGCGAATATCAAAACTACCGATGTTTGCCCCGCGCAAATCTGCCCCCTGTAATTTAGCAAATTTGAGAGTTGTCCCCGCAAAGTTACAGGTGGTTAAATTGGCTTCTTGCAATTGAGCTTCTTGTAAGTTGGCCTGTTCAAAATCTGTTTTGGATAAGTTGCACTTTCGTAAATCAGCATCACGCAAATCTGTCATACGGAAGTTACACGCATGAATATCAACGGCACGTCCAAACTCCGCTCGTGTAAAATCTGCACCTGTTGCATTGGTATCATGCCATGTCGATTTAAATAAGCGTGCATACTGGAAATTACACAGTCGGACATCACATCCCTCAAATTTGCTAAACCGTAAATCAGCCCGCACAAAATGACACGGTTTCATCAGATGATAAAAAATGCATCGCTCGAATATCGCATTTTCGAGAATTGTATTTTGGAAAGTACACTCGATGAATTTACAATCGGTACACACCAAATCATCAAGATATGCTTGCGAAAAATTGATGTTTTGAAAGGTACACTGTCGAAAACTCAACCCATTCGCATCAACACCATTTAATACATCATCCGAGAATTCTTCACGCCGAAACGCCGTTTCTTCTGCTTGAATACGGGCTACTAAATCTGTCATTATGGTCGCTTTCTATGTGTGCAATTCAATAGTTTGGCATATCATTTAAAAAGCATAACGCAAACGGCGGAAAGAAGCAGGGAAAACCTTAACAGCACTTTGAGATAGAACATACGATCAGAGTTACTCATTGAAACATCTGTAGACTTCGGGAAATTGCCACATTTTATATTTGATGATACTATATTTTTATGCAGTTAATGATAGAATATGAGGTTTCGCTATGTCAACAAACAACGAAAGTAATAGGGAAAATCACTATCAACAAGGTACAGAACACTATTTTGCAAAGCGTTATGAGGATGCAATTATCACCCTTACCCAAGCAATTACTTTAAACCCCGATGATAAACTTGCATTTGACCGCCGTGGTAGCGCATATAAAAGTTTAAAACAATTTGATCTTGCCTTGCAGGATTACAACCGCGCCTTAGAAATAGATTCAACTTTTGACAATGCGTATCGAAATCGCGCACATGTTTTCCGCCATACGAACTTATACAGAGCAGCGATTGCAGATTTTGAACGAGCAAAAAAATATAATCCCCATCATCATGATGTTATTGATAAGTGGATTCAAGCAATTCAGGATAAATTGACATAATTTGAAGTCGATATAAGGAAATGGGGTGACACATGACACACTATCACATCACCCCAGAAGTAGCAGTTATGGTGTATTTAGAACTGTACGTAACTATTTTCTGCTAGAATAAAACGGTGGGCGTCTGGCATATGAGTTGCTGCCATAACCCGTGCGTTATCGGCTAACAAACTACGATCAATTCGCCCTTGAATATTACGGATTTCGCAATTTTTCATCACGATGCTGGCTTCGATTTCACTACCTTCGATAACCACATCATCACCAAGTGCCGTATATGGACCAACGTAACTATTTCTGATGATGGTATTGTCACCAATGATGACCGGACCACGTACAACACTATCAATTATTTTACTGTTCTTACCAATCACCACCCGATGAGAGACATCGCAATCACCTTCAATCTGATCACTATTTTCGGGAGCAGGTGTATATGGTAATTCTTCTAATACCAATTGATTCGCCATGATGATCGCACCGGGCTTACCTGCATCAATCCACCACCCATCTAATTTATAGGAAGCAACTGTATTATCATCACTGATTAAGACTTGAATTGCGTCTGTAATTTCTAGTTCATTACGCCACGAGGGTTTGATACGACTGATCGCATCAAATATAGAGGACCTGAATAAATACACACCAGCAATAGCAAGATTTGATGGAGGATCTTTTGGCTTCTCAACAACACGGATAATCTTTCCGTTATCAATTTCTGCGATACCAAAACGGGTTGGATCAGAAACTTCACCAAGAACAATTGCGGCATCATCATTTGATTCGGCAAAGTTACTCAGTAAGTTTGTCATTTTATCTTGAAAGATATTATCACCCAAAAATACAGTAAATGGTTCATCCCCTACAAAATCTTGGCACAAACCAATGGCATGGGCGAGCCCTTTTTGCTCTTGTTGGATAATATATTCAATGTTCACATCAAGAATATCACCATTACCGAGGTTCTCAACGATTGGTGATTCCAAGCTATTTACTACAATACCAATATCTTTTAAGCCAGCCGTCTTTAGTACTTCAATCGCGTAGCTAATTAACCAACGATTTGCAACAGGCACAAGCGGTTTGGGCATTGTCAATGTCACGGGACGTAACCGTGTTCCTTGACCAGCCGCAAGAATAACAGCTTTCATCTGTTTATCTCCTAACGGGTATGTTTAAAACAATATATGCAAGGCATAGTACCAGAGGAACAGGATTTAAGACAGATATAGAACACAGGATGAGGATTGGGATAGACGCAATCGAATGCGCCTATCCAATACTATGCAATGGCTTTAATTACAAATATGATTGGACCATCTGGGGTTTGAACTTCGACTTTGTCTTTAACTTTAGCACCTAATAATGCGCGCCCGACAGGGCTTTCTACAGAGATTTTTCCGAGGCGTGGATTTGCTTCGGCTGAACCCACAATATGGAAGACTTCCTCTTCTTTTGTACTTTTATCGAGTATCGTAACACGGTTGCCCACTTGCACCGTAGAAGTATCAATTTCGTCTTCATTGATCAAAATAGCATGACGCAAAATACCAGACAAGCGCGCGATTTCACCCTCAATGAAGGCTTGTTCATTTTTGGCATCATGGTATTCTTGATTTTCTGCCAAATCACCACCTTCTTGAAGCGCATTATGAAGGCGTTCAGCAACAGCTACACGGCGCACATTTTGTAGGACTCGGAGCCGTTTTTCGAGTTCTTCCATACCTTCGTGAGTCAGAAATTGTTTTTCTTTGAACATGGTTTTACTTCCTAATGACTGATTACACTCTATCAAGCACTACAATAACTTTGTTAAACAAGGAAAATAACAGAAAAACACAGCCTATGCTGTGCTAGTAGTTTCGTTTATTGATGCGCCGTAAGATAAATAACTTACTAAATGTGAGAACAGAATATCATGAAAGAAAATTCATGTAAAGTTAGAATTCTCTTACAAAACAAGTATCCACTATATATCATATCCTACGAGTAAAGGTCAATACAGTTCTAAGCTCCTTATTGGCGTTGGCGAAAAACTTCAAACGCAATCGTAGACACCGCGCTAACTGTCCCTAATGATTGGTCAAAATCCCGTCCATAAGGGATTTCTAGCACAATATCAGCTTGATCCATAAAGGAACGTGTTACTCCGCGCCGTTCCCCGCCGATCAAAATAAAGATTGGCTGTGTTAAATCTACCTGAAATAATGATTGGCTTGTCTCAGTTTTTGCAGTGGTCGCAATTGTTATAGCATGGTGGCGATAGAATTCTGCCGCCGAGACAGCTGTATCTGCTATTGCCATCGGTATGCGTTCCGCCGTCCCAGCACTTGCCCGTCCCACAACCGAAGCCGCCGTTGTCCAATTACGAGGGCGTACAACCACCCCATCAACACCTGCCGCATATAATGCTCTAATCGCATACCCAAAATTAAAAGGGTCTTCGATACCATCCAGCATTATAATAAGTGCAACTTTATCAGCAGGGATCAGATCAGCTAATTCAACAAATCGTCGTTCCCCCACAACAGCAACCACCCCACCATGTGTATTGCCATCGGTCAGTTGGTCGATACGCTCTTGCGGCACATACTCTACCGTAATATCAGCCCGTTCTGCTGTATGGCGCAGATATGCAAGCCGTTTATCATAGCGTTTCTTATCGTGTATCAACACTTGCTCAATCGGACGACTCTGTGATTCAATCGCCGCCAAAATCGATAAAAAGCCCTCTAATGTGGGTGAATTCTCAGGCATTATAGTCCTTTGCTCTTGGCTTCATTCCACCACATATCCATCTCATCCAGTGAATAATCTGCTAAGGTTTTTCCGTTTTGGGTCGCTTGTTTCTCTACATAGGTGAAACGTCCATAAAATTTAGCATTCATCTCGCGCATCAAGCTTTCAGGGTCTTCCACATTTAGCCAACGTAACCAGTTCACCAACACAAACATCAAATCGCCAATTTCTTTTATACGCTCTTCATCGGATTCTGCCGTGAGGATTTCGTTGTATTCTTCGGCGGCTTTTGCTTGTACACCACTCACATCATCCCAATCAAACCCAATTTTTGCGGCTTTATGCTGATATTTGTGCGAAACAAACAACGCAGGCGCACCTTTTGGCACACCATCTAAAATCGATTCCCACGTATCGGCAGTATCGCCTTTTTCTGCTTTTTTGATATCATCCCAATTTGC
>Ga0070728_10004935_pt1 | contig 13475 bp, 14 predicted proteins | sample tdDd471_FD_66723 | JGI IMG/M metagenome (GOLD analysis project Ga0070728, IMG submission 66723) | Marine sediment microbial communities from the Atlantic coast under amendment with organic carbon and nitrate - tdDd47.1 | ecosystem: Environmental > Aquatic > Marine > Coastal > Sediment | place...
TCGATCCCTTGACGACTATGACCTGCTTCGACTAATGAGGCTAACCAATTATCGAGTGTATCCGGTAATAACAAGGGTAGAATACGATAGATCGGCAGTTTGCTCATCCGCTCTAATCGTGTATCTCCTTTTGTCGGTTTCATGTCGGCTAAATCAACCAGATATTGGTCAACCCAGCGATAATAGGCGCGTTGTGTATGATGACTTGACGTGCGCTTAGGCAGTGCGTTGATGAAGTCGAATGTTTCAGTGTTGGACATAAATGCCGATTGATTTTGTGTATAAGAGATGGGGAAATTATACACCCCCTACGACAGATTCAATAGAGGATGTATGAATTTTTCTGTTATTTTTAACGAGATATGGCAACCTCTGTAAGTTACACCTGATACCCAATGACACCAATCAGCGTTTTCATGCGGATGCTGTTGGGTAAATATTTGAATGCTGTATTGCGTAAATGACACAGCAGGTGATTTTCGATTTGCCCTACTTTGCCCATCAGTTGGCTTTGCTTCAAAATATTGTTGGCGCGCGGGATACGGCGTTCTTGATAGCGCGCTAGGGCAGTATCAATATCTGATGTTTCGCCAAAAATTTGCCCTAATGTAACAGCATCTTCAATCGCTTGACATGCTCCCTGTCCTAAATTGGGGGTCATGGCATGGGCGGCATCACCGAGTAAGATAACGTGACCTGCCTGCCATGTTGCCAATCGTGCAATCTCATAGATGTCATTTTGTAATATCGCATCGTCTGGTGTTTCTGCGATCAAGTCTTGAATTGGATGATGCCAACCATTGAACATCTGGAGTAACGCTTGTTGACGAAATTTGACTGATGCAAAATGATGCTCAGGTGCGTTGGCTGTCGCAAACCAATACACACGATTTTGATTAAGTGGTGTAATCCCAAACCGATTGCCATATCCCCACGATTCGCCCCACATATTAGCGATTTGCTCATGGTCAAAATCGACGACTCCACGAAAGGCTGTATACCCTGAATAAATGGGTTTGCTTTCGGGAAACATCTGTTGGCGCACGACCGAATGAATCCCATCACATGCGATCAAAATATCACCTTCAGTCTGTGTGCCATCCTCAAAATAGGCGCAGACCTTGTCGCCATGTTGCTGATAGCATCTGAGTTGTTTCGCATAGTGAACAACATCGTTAAAGGCTTCTTCTAGCACCGCTTGTAATTCTGCGCGGTGTATCACAATCGTCGGAATACGAACCTGATGCTCTAGTGTAGCGGTATCCGTCACCATCACATTATCACCCGTCATAGAGTGAATACCACCAGCCTTTGCTACCACACCAAAATCACGGATTGCATTACCAACTCTGATTTTATCGAGGGCATAAATTGCATTTGCCCATAGTGTTAATCCTGCTCCAACGGCTTTCATTTCAGGTACACGCTCATAGATTTCTACGTCTATGCCTGCTTGCTCTAATGCGATGCCTGTTGTTAATCCACCAATCCCTGCGCCGATAATTATTGCTTTCATTTTCCCTCACCTATGATGTCCTAAGTTATGCATTCATAGTAAAATAAAACCATCATTTTATGCAAATTGTACGAAATTAGACAAATGTCAACTAAATTATATGAGCGAAAACGCTCAATTACGAAACATCAACTTATGGAAATAGGTTTATCACTCTTACTTGAGGAGGGATACGATAAGCTAACGGTTACAAAAATTGCTGATCTTGCTGATTATGGACGTGGAACATTCTATCAATATTTCAATGACAAAGAAGATTTTGTGGTACAAATCATTGAACTATTGTTTGTTCAACATACGTCCGCTATTAATCAGCGTGTAGCACATCTCCCATCACCTCAACGGGAATATTTTGCATGGATACGCGCTTTTAAGACGATAGAGAAATACAAAGATTTCTTTAAGAGTTTGCAGGGGCGAGACTATTCTAAAGTGATGGAACGGTATAGTGCATATAATGTGATTCGGACGACACAACAACTAGAGCAGGGGGTATATGCTTATGGTGATATGATGCAATTGCCGATTCCTGTGATGGCGAATTTTGTGGCGAGTGCAATGGATGGTGTCGTAAAATATTGGTTATCGACAGATTGTGAACTTCCAGCTGAAGACATCGCAGGGATGTTTTTTAAGATGCTCTATCACATTGAGCCACCTACACATCTCCTAGAATAAAAAACGCACCTCAATTTGAGATGCGCTTTGGAATCTATTTTAGTTATGAGATTAGTCGATGAGGTGTTCGAGTGGGTCAGGTTTGGGGACAGGCTTGAAGAAACCGACCACAAATAGAATCGCAAACCCTGATAAAAACCCGCCAATATGTGCCCAATGTGCAACGTTTGTTGGAACACCGAGCCAACCGATATGACTGAGTACATCCATCGTTAACCAGTAGCCGAGGAACATAAACGCTGGGATATTGATCGACCAAACAAATGGTTTGATTAATCCGACCAGTGTCCGTACTTTTGCCGCAGGATATAAGAAAAGGAAAGCCCCCATTACACCCGCAATTGCGCCACTTGCACCGATGACAACACCTGTATTGTCTGGTGAACATACAGTGTTACCGAAGACGACATGTGCAATCGTTGCGAGGTATCCAAAGGCAACATATAACCCGACAAATTTGGCTGAACCGATAAACTTCTCAACTAGCCCACCAAATAAGAACAAGAACCACATATTACCGAGCAAATGTCCAGCACTCTGGTGTAAGAATAAACTACGGAATGTATCCAATACGGTTGTTCCGAAGGATTGAATACCAATCTGACAAACTTCTAAACCATAATTCTTTAATGCCGCATCTAAGAAACCTTTTCCCTGAGCATCAATCGACATTTCCCACAGGAATACCAACACATTAATAACAATAATTGCTATCGCCGCTCTGGGTAAAGTTTTATCTCTATTAACAACAGTGACTGGAAACATGTCATTATCCTCGTCTATCTCTACATACTACTACGTTAACACAAGCAATAGGTTTCATGCAAGCAATTCTTATCCAACCCATACATTACGGTGGTCAATCGTCAAGTTCCGGTACATAACTGGTTGTTTTTGGTGGTGGGATGAAGAACGAAATTACAAAAATCATGGCGAGTCCTGCAATAAATCCACCGATATGTCCCCAATGTACATTGATGCGTGGCGCAACCGACCCAACTTCATAGAAAAATTGCATCACGAACCAGTAAAACAAGTATACAAATGCTGGCACTTTGATACGGTATTCGAGTCGTGCAGGAATGACTACAAATTTACTGTGAATCCGCACTCCTGGAAATAGGAACATAAATGCACCCATGACACCTGAGATTGCACCAGTTGACCCCACCATATAAACAGGGTTCTCACAATTATGCGCGACAAACAACACTTCACTAAAGTGACTTGCAAAGCCTGCGATCAAATAAAATGCAAGAAATTTCCAATGTCCGAGATGTTCTTCAATCCGTGAGCTGAACACATAAAATATGACGATATTTGCCGTCAGATGGACAAAACTCATATGAAGTACGAGGCTTCGTAATCCGTCTATTAGTGTCTCTTTTAAGGGTTGCGTGCCAACCTGACAAATATTTAGGGCGTAATTCCGATATATCTCTTCCAACGGCACATGCGATAAAAACGCATGAATCATCAAATAGAAAAATACAATCACGCTCGTAATTGTGATAAAGAATGAGATATAGGGACGATATACAGTTCTACCAACAACTCGTTCTGGATATAACATGCTGATAATCCATTATGTCTAAATTTAAATATACAGTAGCATATTTAAATGATATTTGGCAAATATCAGAAATAAAAATACCCCATCCATTGGATAGGGCATTCCTGTTTTTCTGTACATGTCTGTTTATCGCTCGTCGATGGGTGTCCACTTGAGGTCTTCGGGACCGACATAATTTGCTGTTGGGCGAATCAAACGACCACTCATCTGTCCAATTACATGAGCAGACCAGCCCGCAATACGGGACATCGCGAATAATGGTGTGAACATATCGATATCAAGGTCAAGCGTATACAACACAATCGCGCTATAATAATCAACATTTGCATATAAATTACGTTCAATAAAGTAATCATCAGCGCGGGCTGTATCTGATAATTTGACAGCAATATCATACCATTTTGAATTGCCAGAACTTTGTGCGAGAGCACCCGCATGTTTCTTTAATACATCAGCCCGTGGATCATTGGCTTTATACACACGATGTCCAATCCCCATAATACGACGATCACCATTTTTAATGTTCTTTTCAAACCAAGGGACGACATTATCAACATCACCAATTTCGAGGAACATTTTCATTGCTTCGGAATTTGCACCGCCATGGGATGGGCCTTTTAGTGCGCCGATGCCTCCGACAATTGCACTGTGCATGTCCGAACCGGTGGCGGTGATAACACGGGTCGCAAAGGTGCTAGCATTCATGCCATGTTCTGCTAATAATACGAGATACACATTAATAGCGGCACTCGCAGTTTCATCTGGTTCTTCGCCAGACATCATATAGACAAAATTCTGAGCTAGACCTAGATCATCGCGTGGAGCAATAGGATCTTGACCCTTAGCAATACGCATCCATGCCGCGCAAATGGTTGTAATTTGACCAGTTAAACGGAATGCTTTTGCTTTAGCCACTTCTTTGTCTGTCAGATTTTCGGCATCTTCATCGTATGCAGATAACATAGAGACCGCTGTCCGTAAAACAGCCATCGCTGGTGTTGTTTTAGGAAGAGATTTCATCATAGCAATTACAGCATCTGGAATGGTTGCGTTTTTTGCAATTGTTGCACGAAGGTCTTCGTATTCTTGTCTGTTAGGAAGTCGAACATTGAAGAGCAAGAATAAGACTTCTTCAAATGTAGCATTTTCTGCGAGGTCTTCAATCGTATAACCACTATAAATAAGTTTCCCGATTGTGCCATCGATAAAGCTCGTTGTAATATCTGCAACAACGACCCCTTCTAATCCACCTTTGTTTGACATCTAAGTTTTCTCCTTGTTGAAAATCAACCCCATAGAGGTGTATAACTGACATCAGCACATAATAGTGCTGGTAAAATCAATTGTGATAAATGAAATGGTTCTTTGTAATGTAGTATATCATTGCTAAAACAGGGCTTCAATGTTAATCGATTCACGATTTGGTTAAATCTTATGTAAGATGTGATGATGAAGGCGCGTCATTACCCTGAACATAGAAATCAAAAACCAGATGTTGCACAATCAAAAGTCACATGTTAATCTATTGGACATCATGAAAAATCTAACGACAGACATTTCCCCCCTACAATCCACCAACACACTTTGTTGTTGTTGTATGTGTTGTACCAACGATGCGAATACCGGATCGGGATTTTTGCTGTCTACGTAACCCATAGTAGGGTTACACCCTAACGCGACAGATCACAAGAGTCAACCCGAAACGGTTGGCTCTTTTTAATTGGCATAAAGAAGTGAGAAGCAAATCAATGACAGTCAAGCTAAACAATGATTTACAACAACAAATCTTCGAACAAATGGAAGGCACATTCCCGAATGAAGGCGGTGGCTTTCTGTTGGGTCAAGCCAGTGGGGATGAGATTGTCATCAAAGATATTACACAAGTCGAAAATACCTTTGAGGAAGAAGAACAATATCATCGCTATGCCATGACACCTCAAGATTGGATGCGTTTAGAAGATGAAGCCGATGAGAAGGGCTTGACCCTAGTCGGCTATTATCATAGTCACCCGAATGCACCTGCGATTCCGTCAATCTACGACCGTGACCATGCACTACCTAATTTTGTGTATATCATCACATCGGTACAAGATGGCAAAGCTGTTGATATGCGCGTATGGAAACTTAAGGCTGATCGCAGTGAATTTGATAATGAAACTTTAGTAGTAGAAAGCTAAGACATGAGGACTGGATGGTAAGGTGACGGTCTGCAAAACCGTTTTAAGCGGGTTCGATTCCCGCTCGTGTCTCTTGATTCGATTAATCAAATAAACATAACACATTCAAAGTTTTAGAGGAGAAACAACACATGGCAAACATTCGTATTCCAACCCCACTTCGCGCTTATACAGATGGTGAAGCATCAATTGATGTCGCTGGTGAAACAGTGGGTGATGCACTGAATAATCTTGTCGCCCAACACCCTGACTTAAAGCCTCATCTGTTCAATGATACAGAACTCCGTAGTTTTGTGAACATCTTTATCGCTGATGAAGATATTCGTTTTATGCAAGGTCTCGATACAGAAATTGAATCGGACGACAAATTACGAATAATCCCAAGTATTGCAGGCGGACGTTAATCTAAACGCCCCTTTTGTAGAGGAACAGACGATGACTGTACAATCGTTACGTAAAGTAGATCATAACGGACTTAAAACAGGTCAAGCATTAACCATCATTTTGTTATTGCTTGGGTTTATCTTCGATAGCTGGATATTTATTGCGTTTGTCGCCCTTTCCCAATTATTGGGTGGGTTGGACGTATCATTTGCTCCATTTCGCCTGATTTACCAGATGATCGTCAAGCCGTCGGGTATCGTTAAACCCCATGTTATTGATGATAATCCAGAACCGCATCGTTTTTCGATGTTGGTTGGAACAGCTTTTAATGGTGTGGCAACACTTGCATTATTATCTGGCTTTTCAACAGTGGGTTGGGTACTAGTATGGATTGTGATTGCATTAGCGAGCCTCAATTTCTTCCTCAATTTCTGTTTGGGATGCTGGTTCTATTATCAATTTAATCGCTATGGATTACCGGGCTTTAACCAAGCTCCTATTCAAGAAGGATAAATTAGTATGCTGGAACGTCTGATATTAACGAGTGTTTTGCTGATCACTGGCATCGTCGTGTATGTCGTATATAGGCAACTACACTTAGCGAAGCTCTCAAAATCTGTTGAACTCGACCCAATCTTGTCGCACTTGAAGCGTGATGTTGCAACCATTGTCTATTTTACAACACCGATGTGTATCCCATGTAAGACTCAGCAACTTCCAGCACTCAAGATATTACAGAGTGAACTCGGTGATGAGAGTATCCAGATCGTACAAATTGACGCGACAGAAGATTTATCAGCAGCGGAACGATGGGGTGTGATGTCTGCGCCAACAACCTTTGTACTTGATAATATGTTCCAGCCAAAGCATATCAATCATGGTGTTGCCGATGTCAATAAACTCAAACGTCAACTCGGTATTGCTGTCGCCTAAAAATAACAACAAATCGAAAGTTCGTAGGGTGCATTTAAATTTCACCACAATCTCAAGTAAAGGAATAACGATATGCCACCATTACATAACCGTTTAGCCGATCTCTCGCATGAAGAGGTCAAACGATATAGCCGACATTTGATTATGCCCGAAGTTGGTATCGATGGACAACGCCGACTCAAAGCCTCCAGTATCTTACTCATCGGAACAGGTGGATTGGGTAGCCCGTTGGCACTTTATCTCGGTGCCGCAGGGGTCGGACGCATTGGATTAGTAGATTATGATGTCGTCGATTTTACGAATTTACAACGTCAAGTGATTCACGGAGTCAGCACAGTTGGCATGAGTAAACTCGATAGTGCTGAAAAACGGATGCTCGACTTGAACCCTGATATTGAAGTCGTCAAATATAACGTTCCGTTGACATCAGATAATGCTGTCGAAATTTTCAGCGAAGATTGGGACATCGTTATTGATGGGACGGATAACTTCCCGACCCGTTACCTAGTCAATGATGCCTGTGTGAAACTTGGAATCCCAAATGTATACGGCAGTATCTTCCGCTTTGAAGGTCAACTGAGCGTCTTCCATGCCGAAGAAGGACCTTGCTACCGTTGTATGTTCCCAGAACCACCACCACCGGGGTTAGTCCCAAGTTGTGCAGAAGGTGGTGTATTGGGTATTTTGCCGGGGACAATCGGCACGATGCAAGCAACCGAAGCGATTAAACTTTTGCTTGGTATTGGTGACTCCATGATAGGGCGGATGATGCTCTATGATGCACTGGAGATGAATACACAAATTATCAAAGTGCGGAAAGACCCGAACTGTCCAGTTTGCAGTATTCCAAAAGAAGATGTTGTGTTGATCGACTATGAACAATTCTGTGGGATGCCAGCCCATGACCACAGTGAATTTAGTGCTGTGGATGATACTGACGAACTCAATATCAAAACCGTTACGGTGCATGACGTTCAGAAAGCACTTTCCAATGGAAATGAAATCGTCGTGATTGATGTGCGTGACCCACACGAATGGGACATCAGTGCCATTGAAGGTACGTTACGGATTCCAAAACCAGATATTCAATTAGCGAAAAATGGGATTCTGGCAGGGCGAAAAATGTGGGAAGAAACCATCTTAAAAGATATTCCGAAAGATAAGACACTCTATGTCCATTGCCGTTCTGGTAAACGGAGCGCCGATAGCATCGGGTTCTTGTCTGAAGTTGGCTATGACCTCGATAAAATGTATAACGTAACCGGTGGTATTCTGGCTTGGGCGGATGAAATCGATCCCGAAATGCCGAAATACTAGACTCTCTACATTAATACCACACACTCAGGCGGGGCAGGGTTAATCACCTCGCCTCGTTTTTTTAAGATACCTCTATATTTAGAGTAATTGATTAACTTTGGTAATTGCTTCATCCAGTGTTTTAGCATGAACAAATTCTCTGAAATTTACGGCATCAGGGTCACGTATAGCAATTAAATCGAGCATTGCTTTGGTAAGTGTCTGTGCGTTTAAAAATACAATAATCGTAGAATCATTAGGATGTATCGCACGATCAAAAATTTTACCTATAGCATTCATCGCATCGCTTGGCAGTTTAGAATTATGGGTTAAATCGATAATTGTTGCAACCTTGTGGCTTACGGTATCCATCATCTGCTGACTTTTTTCAATTTGCTCAAAGACATCTTCCCATGTCCACATATCACGATATTCAAAATGTATTATTGTTTTAGTCTCTGAATCTATCCAATCGACTGTTACGCTCATATAACCCCCTTACAGCAATTCTCTAGTAAAATATTATTATCGAATTCGAAAATTAATACCGTAATCTATTTCTTGATTCACCATGATGTCAGCCTACATCATAGACAAGAGATAACAGGATTATAGCACTTCACCTAAAGACTGCATTTCAATTTATGGACAATATTATGCGATGGATTACTAAAGATAATAAAAAGTATTAGAAAGACGGAGTGGCGATAGTATTAAGTAGAACTAAAAAGACCAGCATAGAGTCAATCGATACTGGTCTTTAATATACAGCTTGAGTCGGGGGATTACATCAATTCTTGCATGACCTTAGCGAGAGCATCTTTTGATGGACGCATAGATTCACCTTTTAGGTTTGCAAGAGGTGTTTCTACCAAGTTTTCCATGTCAACGACTGTTGGACGAGGTTCTTCGTAGTAAATCAAACCTGTCAAGAAGATTTGTTCGCGCATCGAGCGTTCGAGCACATCAATTGCCATGCGACGATTACGAGGGTCATGGTCATTATCCAGTTTCTTTAATTGGATGTGTGTGCCGTCGTGCATATCTACAGTAATCACTTGACCTGCTTCATAGTCATCGACTTCGATTTCATCTTTTTCAGCGACATAATCGGGTGCAAGAATTTGAATTTCGTGCAATGGAACTTCATTGTCTTTCCCGTATGGATAGCTCTTGGTCGATGAGTCAGCGTTGTTGAATGTGACACATGGGCTAACGATGTCCAAAATTGCTGTGCCTTTGTGGCGAATTGCAGCTTGTAACAAGGCTTGTACTTGTTTGGCATCACCGCTAAAGCTACGAGCTACAAATGTTGCACCTGCAATGACAGATTCTAACGCCAAATCAATCGGTGGCATATCGTTTTGACCATAATATTTCAGGAATTGACCTTCATCAGCTGTTGCCGAGAATTGACCTTTGGTCAGACCATAAACGCCATTGTTTTCGATAATATACACAAATGGGATATTACGACGAATCGCATGTTTAAATTGTCCCATGCCGATTGAGCCTGTATCGCCATCACCACTGACAGCCACACATTTTAGGCTACTGTTTGCAGTTAATGCACCTGTTACTACCGAAGGCATCCGACCATGCAGGGCATTAAAACCATGTGAACCACCCAAGAAATAAGCAGGGGTTTTACTGGAGCAACCGATACCACTCATTTTGATGACTTTATGTTGTTCGATACCCAGATCGTATGCCATGCTGATGATCTGATTAGAAATTGAATCGTGTCCGCAACCGGGGCAGAGTGTACTTGGACGACCTTTATATTCGTTACGGCTAAGACCTAAACTATTAACACGTTCTGCCATGATTAACCTTCCTGTTCTTTGATGCTATCGTATATCCAGCTTGGGGTCATCGGCAAACCATCACCTAATGCCAAAGATTTGACGTGGCTGATGTCTTCTGGATGATCGATACGAATGATTTGATTGAGTTGTCCGTCGAAATTATTTTCCACGACATACACACGTTTATTATCTTTGATGAACTGGTCAACACTTTTTGCGAGTGGCAAAGCAAGTACACGCATATAATTTGTGTTGATGCCATCTGCTGCTAGTAAATCGCGGGTTTCTTCGATTGCCGCTTCGTTTGTCCCAAATGTGATAATACCGATTTCTGCACCGTCTTGTGTTTCAAGAATGGGTTGGGGCAACATGGTGCGGGCAGTTTCCATTTTGGTTTTGAGTCGTTTCATATTGGTGACCCAATCATCACTGCGTTCACTATAAACAGCCATCTCATTGTGACCTGTACCGCGTGTGAAATAAGCAGAGAAGGGATGATCGGTTCCCGGAACGGTACGATACGGCACACCATCACCATCGACATCCAAATACCGACCCCATTTACCATGCTCACTGATAAACTCACGGAGTTCGTCAGCCCCAAGGACTTTGCCACGATTAATCGGAGTATCTGGGTATTCAAATGGTTCAGACATCCAGTTATTCATACCAAGATCAAGATCACTGATAACGAATACTGGGGTTTGCAGAGCTTCTGCGATGTCATGAGCCATCCATCCGAATTTAAATGCTTCGGCAGGATTACCCGGCATTAAACAAACTTGGCGGTTATCGCCATGTCCGAGGAAGTGTGTGAACATCAAGTCACCTTGACTGGTACGGGTTGGTAAACCAGTACTTGGACCCATCCGTGTAATGTTCCAGATAACGGTTGGGATTTCTGCAAAGTTTGCTAAGCCAGCAAATTCTGCCATCAAACTGATACCCGGTCCACTGGTCGCAGTCATAGAGCGTGCACCTGCCCAACCTGCGCCGATAATCATACCTGCTGCTGCCAACTCATCTTCCGCTTGAATGACGGCAACAGTATTTTCTTTCTTTTCATTTTGACGCAGATGACGATAACCCAAGATACTATCAACAACACTGGTTGATGGTGTAATCGGATACCATGCGACGACGTTTACACCACCGAAGATTGCACCTAGCGCACCAGCATCATTGCCGGTGATCATAATTTTGCCAGCTGTGCCATCCATCTTTTCAAAGCGGTAGGGATCGGTTTTTTCAACATTTTCTGCTGTCCAATCATAAGCCAATTGAACAACGTTGAAGTTCATTTTTGCTGGTTTTTCTTTACCTTTGAAGTTCGCCAACAACACATCGTAGACAACATCCATCGGAATATCAAAAAGTTTTGCAACCGCACCTACATATGTCATATTTTCCACAAGTTTGCGGAAAGCCGAAGGAATATCAACTTCTTTCATCAAGCTGGTAACAGGAATCTCATAATAAGAGATGTCATCACGTTGTTGAATCACCTTTGCAATTTTATCTGTGGTAATGCAAACGCCACCAGCAGGCAAGGTTGCAACATCTTCTGCCGCAGTTAAGTCGTTGTATGCAACTACAATTTCGGTGATCGCTTTACGTGCAGTATAGCCATCTTTGCTAGCACGAATGGTATACCATGTCGGTAGACCTTTAATATTTGATGGGAATAAATTCTTGCCATTAACAGGAATACCCATCCGAAACAGTGACATAACTAAGACACTATTTGATGTTTGGCTACCAGAGCCGTTTTTAGTTGCAACCGAAAACGCAAAGTCATTAATGACCGGTTCGCGGGTGTCTAACTTAGGATCGGACTGTACATTTATTGCCATGAGGTACTACGCAAAAAATGCGTATGACTCCTTTCAAAAATTGAGAAATGGATTGACTATAGTTTATCAGCAAAACGTTATCCAATATGCTTAAGACTCTCGCCTTGGCTCATAGCGTAGCAACCGAGTATGCTCTACAAAGGCTTGCTTGGCATCATCAAAACGTTCCTCACGAATTAGCGATAAAATCCGTTTATGATAATCCCATACTTGCTTGAGATAGGTATAATCCATATAGCGATTGACCCCAACTTCTTCATAGAGTTCCCAATAGGCTTCTAAAATCCCGATCACAAATGGATTATCCAAATGTTTAAAGACCGTAAGATGAAATATCCGATGCTCTTGATTTGGGATATGAATTTGTGGTGAATTGAGTTTCTCGTGCGCGATGGTGATGCACTTTTCCATCGCAACTAGATCATCTTCTGTGAGTAACGCACAGGCTTCATTCCAATAAGCGGCTTCGATATGGTTGCGTAATGATGCAAACTGCTCGAAGCTTTCTCCACAGGCAAGCGCATATAATGCACTTAAGCGCACAGCAGGTGTAAACGTATATTCCGTGAGCAATGTACCACGCTTAGAGCGGACTTCAACTAAGCCTAGTGCTCGTGTGACTTCAAGCTGTTCACGGATTTTGCTAACACTCATATCTAAGTGTGTATCACTCGCCAATTCTTGGATGGAAGGAAGTTTATCCCCAGGTTTGAAACCCTGTTGGATGATATAGTTGAGGAGGTTGGAACCTAAGTTTATATTGATCATTCGTCAGATGAATACTATAAATCAGTTATTAGAGATAATTATATCACCAGAAAAATAGGGTGTCTATAGTTTCACATATCAATCTGCCGTATGATATTGATGTGGATTTTCTAATTTGAGACACAGTTTATTTACAAAATTTTTGCTTCACAGAGTGATTATTTTTGAGTCTAACTAGCGGTGTCTCGATATTATAATCTGTTAATCAATCGAATCATTTTCTCAAAATTGATGGTATGATTGGTTTGTAGAGCATTTTGTTTTTGAACCACATTTTAGTTTTTATGGGTATCAATTCACCATTAGACGAATAGATGTATGTCCTAAATCAGTATAATAGGGGAATCTATGAACTTAAAATGCCCGATCTGCAATAGTGCTTCACATCCTGAATTTGTCAAACACGGTCATACGATACTTACTTGTGATAGTTGTCATCATCAGTTTATCGAAATTCCTCAATCACCTGAACATACTAATCAAGTGTAT
>Ga0070728_10004937_pt1 | contig 13474 bp, 10 predicted proteins | sample tdDd471_FD_66723 | JGI IMG/M metagenome (GOLD analysis project Ga0070728, IMG submission 66723) | Marine sediment microbial communities from the Atlantic coast under amendment with organic carbon and nitrate - tdDd47.1 | ecosystem: Environmental > Aquatic > Marine > Coastal > Sediment | place...
GCCATCTTTGGTGGCTAATATTTTTAAAAAATCCAAAAATTCCATCGCGTTGCCTAAATCGGTTCAGTCTCAGCTTAAAAGCTTAGAACAGAGAGCTGCGATGGCAAGCGAAAAGGAAAAAGAAATGCCTTTTCGCTTGATGGAAGATTAATCTTCTTTGATATAGACGCTTCCAGAGCTTGTTTGCAACTCCAACTCAGGACCACCACCGTTAATTGGCCCGCGCAACTTGTATTTTGCCTCGGTTTCACCATTCACAGGAAAGTCAGAGTAAACTTTACGTCCACGAGCATATAAGTTAACCGCAATATCTTTGCTCAATCGCGCAGTAATGCTTCCTCCACTGGTCGAAATATCAGAATTTCCCTTTGGTTGTTGCGTGAAAGTGACATCAACACTGCCACCAGAAGTGCGAGCTTTCACTTCGCCACCGGCATTTTTAATACGAATACTACCACCCGACGTCGCCACATCGGCTGGTCCAGTCACCAAACCCAATGAAATACTGCCGCCACTGGTACGTCCGTGTAACGTCCCTTTGATATCACCTAGAGAAAGCGATCCACCACTGGTTCGCACTCGAACATCGCCTTCAGCGCCATCAACAGAAATAGAGCCTCCCGACGTTCGTCCATCGATATTTCCAATGATGTTGCCGAAAGTTAAGCTACCACCCGACGTTCGAACATCGACATTGCCTTGCAAATCGTCAATGCTGATTGAACCGCCCGCCGTTTCTAGTTGAACATTGAATTCCTTAGGAACGACCAAGCTAAACTTAACGCGTCGTGACCCCCACCCCCAATCACTCGATTGTTTGTCACCATCGATGCGTAGACCTCCATTTGAAGGATTAAAGCGAACTGAAAATTCATCGTCATCCAGTCCTTCAATTTCGATTTTTGCAGTGATTTGACTGCTGCTATGAGTTTCCACATGTATTGAACCAATATCAGTATCGACAACTAAGTCAGCACCAGCTTTGACATCAAAGGTTTTCTCGATCGTTTGGTCGGCAAAACTTAATTGACTCCAACTCAACATCACACTGAACAATGAAATGCTTAATGTAGAATGCCACTGTTTTTTCATTTTTAGACTCCTCGAATACGGTTACTCAGTAAGACGCTTACGTGGTCATTTTGGTTTAAAATTATTTTTCTACTTAATTCTCCTACAGAGGGTTGCGGCGATAGATCCACTGACAAATCATCCACGCGGCGAAAGCGTAGGTCATTAATATCATCATGATCAGGCGAATACTGATCTGCTGGTCAATCATAATACCCAATGCAATTGGGGTGATGGCTGTCGACAGTACCATTATCGCACTAACCAAGGATCGAATAGCGCCTAAATGTCGAGTGCCATACACCTCTGGCCAAAGAGAACCAATAACAGGGCCGCTCGCGCCAACCGAAAAACCGGCTAAAAACATGAACGCCAGCCACCCGATAAATGAGTCGCTCAGTAAACAGACCGTTGCAAGAAATAACGGAAGCAAATAGAACCGGAGAACTTTAAACGCGCCTAAACGATCCACTAAGGTACCGGTAAAAAGCGAGCCTAAGGCATGCGTAACGCCATAAAGCACCATGCTACTGGCCAAGGCAGCAAGCGACCAACCTCTCGATTCAGCCCAAAATACTTGATGAAAAAACACACCGGTAATAATCGCCGCTGGGGCTAATATGGCCAATAGCGCGAACCAAAATTGCTGATCTTTAATCACTTGCCCCCGCGTCCAGTGAATAGATTGTCCATCCGACGACTTACCTTGAGAGGGTGACGCGCTTGCAGAAGCCTGCTCAATGGGCTGACTAACGCGGGCGTCTCCTAAACTCCATAAAATCACGGGAACAAAAATACAGACTAACAACGCCGCCAAAATGAGCCAGGTTTCACGCCAACCGAAAGCCGCAATACTGGCGGCTGCAGCAAGGGGAAGGATCAATTCACCGACCGGCATTCCCATGGCCGCTGTGCTAATGGCTTTTCCACGATTAGCATCATAGTAGCGCGCCATCGAAGTAAAAGCCGTGTGTCCGGTCAGCCCTTGGCCGCAAAATCGAATCATTAAAAAGCCCAGAAATAACATCCAAACACTAACGGCGGTCGCCATCACTAATGTTGCCGCAAGGGTACCGACTAACACCCATATCGTGAACTGGCGAAGAGAACTAGTGTCTAAGCGCCCTCCAATCAACATCAGACTAAAACCACTGATCAAAGTTGCCAAAGAATAATAAAAACTGTACTGGGTATGGTCGAGGGAGAAAGCTTGTCGCAGCTCTCCACCAAACACAGAGATGAAAAAGGTTTGGCCATAGTTACCAACAAAAACCAGAAAAAAGCCAAAACAAAGAAAACGTAAATTACTGCGAATGAACGGAATATAGCCCAAAATTGATTCTCAAATATTGAATAAAGGTGATTGGCGGCTCAGCTTAACGCGATCAAATAAGCTGCCCCTTCTTTTCGCAGCAGTATAACGGTTAGCACAAACGCGCACCAAACAAGATTACGATTTTGTAATAAGACTCGCACCCAATATACCTTGAGCACACTGAGCGTATTACTCGAGCGTCACTTCAGTAACGATCGCAACCCCTCGAAAACTTTTCCTGCAGGCTCTGCAATGACCCAGTCAACCTGTGATGTCAATGCCGTCGCTTCGGGATTAATTTCAATTAACTGAGCGCCAGAGGAAGCGGCGATCTGCGCAAAGCCTGCGGCGGGATACACTTGTGCCGAGGTACCAATAGAAACAAAGACGTCGCATTCGGTTGTTGCTGCTTCAGATTGTTGAATTGAGCTCGCACTGAGCGACTCACCAAACCACACCACATCAGGGCGTAAATAGGCGCTTTGACATCTCGGACAAGTAATCAAAGGTGCCGAAAAATCGATGGCGTCTTCACGATAACCGCAACTTGGATTGAAACACCGACTCATCATTAGCCTGCCATGCAGCTCACAGACTTGCTGACTGCCAGCACGGTGATGCAGCCCATCCACATTTTGCGTAATTAGAAACAAAGGTACGGATTGCGCGAGCTCAGCTAAACCATAGTGGGCGGCATTTGGCTGCGCGGCGGCTACTTGTGAGCGGCGCCATTGGTACCAATCCCAGACTCGCTGCGGCGCTTCAATAAAGCCTTCAGCGCTGGCCAACTGGTAAGGATCAAAGCGCGACCAGTAACTGTCTTGATCACCGCGAAAAGTTGCTATGCCACTTTCGGCAGAAACTCCCGCCCCCGTCATGACGACTAACCTCTTAGCTGTCATAAAAGTGTCATACAAATCCATCAGCATTTTTTCTTGAGTTTTTAGCATTTTACGAGAAATTACCTACACTTAAACTACGAATACAAAGGTTCATAATAACCATTTTTACTGATGAAGCAGGTACGAGATCGTTTAACCCTATCTTCCCCTGAGCTCTCGTCTCCTTGGTATGAGGAATAAACCATGGCATTTTGGAGCAGTAGTTTACGCAACAAGCTTATCATTATTTTCGCCGGTGCTTTGATCATCAACACCATCCTATCAAGCATTTTCTTGCAGTTTGAGCGCAGCAGCGCTGTCCAATTAGAAAATTTAATTGAAAAGCAAGTTGATGAAGAACGGCAGGTATCAGCGCTGGTTGCCAACTTTAAAATTCAGGTTCAAGAATGGAAAAATGTGTTAATTCGTGGCCACGATACTCAACAACGTGAAAAATATTGGGGTCGATTTGAAAAAATGCATGATCGCATTCAGCAAGATGCAAAAAAACTGCTCGGCAGCCTCAATGAAGGCCCGGCCAAAAGACTGGTCGACGACTTTCAAAAGCGACACGCAGAACTGAAAGCTTTGTATAAAAAAGGGCTGGATGCGTTTATTGCCTCAAATTTCGATCATAAAGCGGGCGATAAAGCGGTTTCTGGCATTGATCGAGCGCCCACCGAAACGCTCCAAAATGCCGCCGATGTTATCGCTCAAGGCGTTGCCGAATCCAGCACTCAAGCCATTAAAGACGCGCAGCAAATCAGCGCGATAGCGACGCCATCGATTATTATTATATCGATCGTCCTTATCGTCTTAGCCTTAATGGTTCTGACTAGCCAGTTCACCAAACCGGTTTCTTCTCTAATGGAGCATGTTGAGCGTTTCGGTCACGGCGACTTTTCTGTTCCCATCCACGCAAAATCTAGTGATGAACTGGGTAGAATGAGACAACAGCTGAGTAATTCACAAGCGTTTTTGCGTGACATGATGGCTCAAGTCAAAGAAGCCTCTGCTCAACTCAATCAAAATGCCGACACGGTCAATCGAGCATCGTCAGAGATTGCTCATGGCTCGCAAAGCACGGCGTCGCGCCTCGAGCAAACGGCCACCGCCGTCACAGAAATGACATCAACGGTGCAAGAGGTTGCGCAAAACGCTAGTGGTGCTGCAGAATCGGCCTCGAATGCTGATAATGCTGCCCAACAAGGCCTCAGCGTTATGAACCACACCATCGCTACCATTGACGGTCTTTCAAATGAAGTGTCACAAGCGTCAGAAGTGATTCGAAAATTAGAAGAAGATACCAACAGTGTTGGCACGGTACTCGATGTTATTCGAGGAATTGCTGAACAAACCAACCTGCTCGCGCTCAATGCCGCAATTGAGGCGGCACGTGCTGGCGAGCAGGGCCGGGGTTTCGCGGTCGTGGCCGATGAAGTCAGAAATCTGGCGCAACGTACGCAAGAGTCCACCGCCGAAATTCAACAAATTATCGAGAATGTTCAAACCGGCGCTAAAGACGCCGTATCTGCCATGGAAAAAGGACGAGGCTCAACCTCCGCTTGTGTCGAACAAGCGAATTTAGCAGGTGTGTCGTTGAAAGAAATTACGGCGGCAGTTAATCAAATTCACAGTATGAATACTCAAATTGCAACCGCTGCTGAAGAACAAACCACGGTTTCGGAAGATATCAGTCAAAATATCAATGAAATCTCCACAGCAACGGCAGAAATACATAACAACGTACGTCAATTTAATCAGTTGGCCTCCTCGCTGGCAGAAATGGCGGAAGAGTTAGCCACGATCACCGACAAAGTTAAGGTTTAAATTTGCTTTAATGAGGCCTGTATTACACCCTCATTTAGCGACCTGTTGCGCCTGGCGCAAGCTAATGATTTAAATCAGTTCAACAAGTCGTACAGCACTCGTGTCATTTGGTTAAAGTCGACGGGCTTGGTTAGAAACTCTTCGACTTGTAACTGCTCTGCTCGTTCTCGACTCACTTCTGAACCATCAGCAGTGAGCGGAATGATTGGCACATCAGGCTGCAACGCCTTAAGCTCACCTATGATTTCGAATCCTGAACGGTCAGGAAGACCAAGATCCAGTAAAATCAAATCATAACGGTCTGTATTGGCTTTATCTAAACCAGCGGCCGCACAATCGCCATTATCTATCTGAGTAGCGCCTTGCTTCTTCAGCCATGCTTGCACAATCATAAAGTTGGTTCGATTGTCTTCTATGTATAAAATTTTTCGACCGGTCAAATCAAGCTTCAGCTCTTCTTCGACAGCTTTAGCTTCTATATTCGGATGCTTAACCACGGGCATGGTTATCGTGAAATGACTTCCCTCATTTTCTATTGATGAAAAATCAATTTCGCCTCGCATTGCTCGCACCAGTTGGTAAGATAACGACAAGCCTATTCCACTGCCCTCGATTTTACTGTGCTCATGGGCCAGTCGGTTAAAGGGTTGAAAGACCTTATTTTGAAACTGTTCAGGAATGCCAAATCCATTGTCGGATATGGTGAGCTTGATTAACCTGTCTTCAATCACGGTCGACTTGACGGTAACGCGCCCACCTTCTCTGTTATATTTTATTGCATTACTGATCAAGTTAGAAATAGCTTGCTGCAATCTAAACTCATCCGCATTTACCACTAAGTCTTCTGTTGCTGAAATATCAAACATAAACTGAATGTCTTTATCTTTAATCTTTTGCTCAAACAATTCAGTCGACGCTTCCACTAATGGATTTAAATAACAGTGTTTAAGGGTTAAATTGAACTCTCCTAATTCCGATTTTGAGAGCACCAATAAATCTTCAATTAAAAAAACCAGAAATCGCCCTGCTTGCTCTGCTTTCGCTAATTGCTTACTAACACTTTCATCAAATGATTCCAGTTGCAGTAGTTGAATTTGTCCTAATATAGCGTTTAACGGCGTTCTTAATTCATGGCTAACTTTAGACAGCAACTCAGATTTCGCTTCGTTCTGTTTTTCCGCTGAAATCTTATCCGAGAGCGCTTCTTGTTGCGCAAAATGTGCCGCAACGAGTTTTTCTTGTGCGGCATCGAGTTGATCAAATATTAATTGAATTTCATCAAACAAATGGTTTTGCGTTTCCGTGTCAACTTGGGCCGTTAAACTTAACGAAGTAAAGCGCTTGACCAACTTATCAATGGGAGAATGTAGCTTTCGAGATAACCATTCAGACAAGGCTAAAATAGCAATAAGACTAATAATTCCGAGTAAAAGCAGCCACAATAACGCTTGGCTTAACGCTTCAACTTGTTTACTACGCTGAGCTAAAAAATAAATAGACCAACCATTATCAGCGGTATCAAAACCAACCGTATATAACGTTGGATCTTGATTGAGAGTGACCACTTCTTTATACAAAGGATCCGGCTGAGACTGTATGACCACTTTGTCTAAAAAGTTCTGATGCAATCCTTCACTGGCATAGATAGTTTGCTCGGAATTATCAACAATGAGAATTTCAAATTCAACTGAGTTTGGTAACACAAATAATAAATCGAGATCGTATAAATTTAAAGAGCCTTCAACAATACCGGCAAATTCTCCTTGTTCATTAATAATCGGCGCGCTAATGGCGACAATAGGGTCGTTACCAAAGCCTCGACCTTGGAACGCTTCTGATATAAACGGGTGTAACATTTCTTTCGGAAAAGTAAAATACTCTCTATCTGCAACTCCACGGCTTTTATCGATTAGCTCAGCGGGGCTTGCAACAACCAGTTCACCTTGTTGATCGGCAACTAACATCGTAATAAAACCGCTGTAGATAGCGTGGGTTTGAGAAATCAATGCTTGCTTTTGATAGTCCGTCAAATCTTTATGCGGCTGATAATGAAGCGCTAAAGTTTGTACCGCCTTTTGATAACCAAATAAAAATTCGTTCACTCTATTTTTGGTTAACTGTACATAAGAATCGTTAGAACGTGCCGTTGAATCAATTAGATTTCTCTCAATGGCATATTTTGTCAAAAAGAAAATACTGAATAGGGGGATCAGTAAGACGGTCACTAAGACATCTTTAATAAAACTACTCAATTGCAAACGTGTTGCGAAAATTCGATGGTCGCGAAATATTGTAATCGCCATGATGATCACGTTCGCAAGTAAAGTATAAAGCACACCGTTTAAAGGTTGTTTTAGTACAATGACACCCGCCAACGCGTTTAATTCAAGGCCAGAGTTTGAGGTCAGAAAGGTTGCTAATGGAATTCCTATGATTAGCCAATACAATAAGTCCGTATAAAATACATTCCAACCTCGTCGCACACCTTTGTAATAAACAACACATTCTAATAAATAAAGAATCGCATTGTTCAGCGACCCCCATAGCCAACTCATATGACCGAGTACTAAGAACGCAACCACCAAGGCGTAGCTAACTGGCAGACGTCGAATCGCAACAAAGATAATGGCAGGTGACAAAACCCACTCGATTGGCGCGATAAATGGGAATGTAATGTAGTTGAGACCTATACCGCAGAGCGCGAGTAGGCACGACGCAAATAGATTAGACCGTATTAGGTTGTTCAATGGCTAGGTTTCATTATTATAAGGATGTTTTAAGCATAGCAAAAAACATCCTTTTTCCCAGCTCAATTATCTTACTGGACTTACTCGCTAGGGTAACGTTCGACCAAGCCTTGATAAACCTTTTTCTGATAATCGGGATCTGCAATATCTAACGATGCAAGCACCTCAACCAAATGCTCATTATCTTCGCGTCCATCCCAAACTTTTTGATAGTGCCCCTCTTTGTAGCCATAATCTTGGCGAAAGAAGTTCAGCGTATTCTTACCGACGTAACTTCGATAGAGTTCGGCAAAGTCCATATCAATTTTTAGCATGCAGCCAGCGAAAGCATGAGCATCAAATCCTCGTGTGGTTAACGCCGTTGCCGCTAAAATTTCTAGTGTTTCAGGAAAACTATCAGCCGCTTTTGGCTCGGCCATTTCAGCCGCCAATTGCTTTGCGATTTCGGCGGGTGAGTCAACGCCGTTAATGCGGCAGCTCAAACCAAAGTGAAAGATATCGACCAACTCCATTTTTACTTGCTCTAAGTCAGGCGTTTGATGTTTCCACCACTTCCAGCCATAGTGATCGAGCATCTCTCCACACTCTAGCCAAATTGCGCGAAACCATGCAAAATTTTGCTCAAACCACTGCGGATGAACTTTACGATTCATCGCGTCTTGCATTTCGACCATGGTCGCTAACGGTACTGTTATATCGTTTTGTGTCATAGGTTATCCTATCTAAAATGGTACGACTTAAAATTGGTAGTATAAAGCCAATGAGAGAAAATCAACGCCAGGGTTAGGCCGAGCAAGGTAACCATTCGAGTAATGATTATAGCGAACCATTGTTTGCCATTGTCGGTTCTCGCCGAAGCGCCAACCATACCCTAAATGAATAGCAAATTGATAATTACTTGACGTTGTAATCTCTTGATACTGTCGTTTAGAGATTCGTCCTATCCCAACACCCAGCTCGGTCACGTGGCTTTTATCATCTTGCCAGTACCATTGCAGGGTTGGTTTAATTGCCCACAAGGTTAAATCTTCTGACTGCTGCTGAAATTCGCTACTCATTCGGTGCCATTCTGCGTCAATGCTTACATCAAAATGTCCTAAATGAGGAAGCGTTTGATCAAATAGCCATGGGTAGCGAACACCGATGCCTGTTACATTCGATCCTGACGTTGAGCCCGATTGAATCAACTCATCGCCCATGCCCACACCATAACTTGCCATAACCGCCATGTCGGCCCAACTAAATCGTATCGTTACTAAAACTATTGCTGCTAAAAGCTTTGCCTTCACTGGTAATCCTCTGGTTATTCACGGTTATCAACGATGGTTGATAATACGGACCTATTTTGACTTTTTTGCGTCAGCAATTAGCTCATAAGCTGCTTTAATTTCTTGTGTTTTTTCAGTTGCCACTTTGATCATCTCTTCGGGAAGACCTTTGGCAACTAATTTGTCGGGATGGTGTTGCGCCATTTGTTTTCGATAGGCCTTTTTAACTTCAGCCATGGATGCGTTCTCAGAAACACCAAGAAGCTGATAAGCCTGCTGTAATTCTGCAGCGGTGCTTACCCTTGAAGAGGTACCCGCATGCCCTCGATGTTGTCGTTGTTGATGAAAACTTTGTTGTGCTTTCACCATCAAAATAAGGCGCTCTAACATAAAACTGGAGAACCCCAATTTAGTGGCAACATCACCGAGCAATGCCCGTTCTTGATGTTTAAGCTGACCGTCAGCAAAGCCAGATTGAATGAGAATCTCCATAAACATCTGCCGAACAGCGGGTTGCTTTGCCGTTGCTTGAGCAAAGAGATCAATTTCACCTTGCCAGTCGAACGATTCTGACTTTCCACGATTGAAATATTCAATGGCCTGCGAGCGCATTTGATTGGACAACCCTAAATGCGCCATAACTTGCTCAGCCGCATTAATTTCTTGTTGAGAGACATGCCCATCTATTTTGGCCAAGCGTCCCATAAAACTAAACGTGGCTGAAAAAAACCTTGCTTGAATTTGCGCTTGCTCATCGCGACTTAACGGCGTGAAATCTTGGTTCAGTCCTTTGTCGAACATGTGCCCAAAGAAGAGTCCTAATATCATTCCTATTGGCCCACCAAGAGTGATAAACCCTAGCACCCCGCCAATAATTTTTCCCCACAATTTCACTTCAATACCTTGTCTTATATGTCGTCTTAAATGTCGTCTTTAATCTCTCAGCCTCACTAGTGCTGTCTGAGGTTCTTCTCTAGCGTCGCTAAACGCTGTGGCGTCCCCACATCGTACCATGCCCCGGTATATAACTCAGCCGTCACTCGAGCCGCTAACGCCTGCTCACGAAGTATCGGCCCTAGTGCAATGCTTTCGCCTTTTGGAAATTGCGTAAACCAAACGGGATTGTAAACACCAATCCCGGTGTAAGTGAATTGTCTAGGCTCAGACAAGAGCAGGTTGCCTGATAGAGAAAAGTCGCCATCAACAAGGTAATCAGGCTTCTTTGTCAAAACGATGTGAGCAATTTCAGGACCAATCCCCTTCAAAGATTCGAATGAATAGTCGGTAAACACATCCCCGTTAACCAAAATAAACGGTTGCTTGCCAAGTAATGGCGCAGCAAAGGCTATCGCACCGGCGGTCTCTAAAGGTTTTCCTTCACGAGAGTATTGAATATTAACCCCTAATTGCTTGCCATTTCCCAGATAAGATTCAAGCTTGTCGGCCAAATAAGCCGTGTTAATCACCACTTCGCTGATTCCTGCGGCTGCCAAACGCAATAGGTGATGCTCGATTAATGGCCGCCCTGCCACTTTCAATAGAGGCTTAGGGCAATCTCGAGTTAACGGCAGCATGCGCTTACCTAGGCCAGCCGCCAAAATCATAGCCTTCATGATGTTTCCTTCACGATAATTCTTTCATGACAATTCTTTCATGGTATTGATTTCAAAATATTGATTTCACGATGCTGCGTTTACGATAAGGCAGTCCAAGGTTGCTTTTGCCGTTCAAAAACTGGCAAAAGTCGAGACTCGAACCAATCTTTCGCTTCATTCAACTCAGGGATCAACGTCAAAGCCTGATAGATATAGCCTAAGGTTAACGGAATATCTTGCAAATAATTTGCCTTCCCATCACGGTAATTTAGACGGCAAAAAATACCCGCCACCTTAATATGCCGCTGCAATCCCATATAGTCATAATCTTTTATAACTTTGGACAACTCTGGGACGGCAATTCCCTGTTGACCGGCGGCTTGATGATAAAAAGCCACCCAAGACAGCTGTTGTTCACGCGGCCAATATATGTAGCAGTCTTTCAGCAAGCTAACTAAATCATAAGTGTAGGGGCCGACGACGGCGTCTTGAAAATCAATCACTCCCGGTCGCTCATCACCATCCACAATCATTAAATTACGCGAATGAAAGTCTCTATGAACGATCACTTGGTTTTGTGACGATACCTGCTGAATCAATTTTGCAAATAACTGTTCTATGACACTTAAATCTTCAGTCGTGAGTGTAAGACCCAAGTGGCGTTCTAAAAACCAGTCTTTAAATAAATCCATTTCCGCTCGCAAACGCTCCGCGTTGTAGGGGGGAAGCGATGTATTTTGAGGATCCAATTGGCCCTGCAATTCAACTAACGCCAACATGGCTCGTTGATATAACTCATCAGCAGAATCAGCGCTCAAGGCGGGCAGGTAAAGTTGATCACCGAGATCACTCAGCAACATAAAGCCCAGTGTCGGATCGGACGCGATCACGTTTGGAACCAATAAACCTGCGCTTTGAAGTAATGCAGAGGTTACTAAGAACGCTTCGATGGGCTCTTTATCTGGCGGCGAGTCAACGGCAATTAACGAGCGCCCAGAGGAAAGCTCGACTGCTCGAAAATAACGTCGAAAGCTAGCATCACCGCTGACCACCGATAGAGGCTGTTCCGCCTGATCCAGTTGTCGAGCCACCCAAGTTTTTAACTGCACAAACCTTTGATCGGTATTCTGGTTCAATTTAAAATCCCACTTCGAACAATTTTTGTTTTAAACTGCGCTTTTTTACCGCGAAACCGAAGCACATTGAGAAAAGACGAACTTTCATTTTGAATGACTTAACCCAACAATTATCTTCACCTAACAACTCTGGTCGAGGTAAAAAAATTAATCCAATCGCTTTGCTCGTGTCTTTATCGCTTGCCAGTTTAACGGTTAGCCTTCACGCCAGCGATACTGAAGACGCGATTAAAAAGACCTCGGATAATAAACATAGCGACGCCAAAGCGCAAAAAGAAAGCGAATCGCGCGATGCCCAAATATCTTGGTTAAAGCGCGAATTGTTGATTCCTACTAGCTGTTTAGCCAATCCCGATTTTATTGCTTCACTACAAAATGAATATGAAAAACATCAAAACCGAGCTAAAACAATAGAACTGACCGCTGACCAGGGTTCTGGCAGTCCAAATACTGAACAACCCGCAAAGCAAGAATTAACGGGGAATGTGCAATTAATCAGCCCACAACTTACCCTCGCGGCTGGACAGCTAACGTTTTTCAATGACTCAAAGGACTTTCATGCCGGTGACCGTGTCGTCATAGAGACGGCAACCGGGCAATTTGCAGCCAAAGAAGTTTCAGGTAATGCCGAAACAGGCACCGCCAATTTAAGCGAGAGTCAGTTTCGATTAAAAATTAACGGCGCCAATGGTGATGCCAATACTATATCGGTCGATGAGCAACAAAACGTCGAATTAGACGCCTTATCTTTTTCTACCTGCCCTGCCGGAGACGACAGCTGGCGACTCTATGCCGATAAACTCTCAATCAATCAAGAGGAAGGCTGGGGTGAGGCCGATGATGTCACTTTAAAAGTCGCCAATGTGCCTATCTTATATTTGCCTTGGTTGAAATTTCCTGTCGATGACCGTCGTCATAGCGGTGTGCTGCCGCCTTCTTTCAGTGATAGCGAACGTAATGGCTTCGATGTTCGAGTCCCAATTTATTTTAATCTAGCGGCTAATTACGACTTAACTCTAACGCCTCGCTACATGGTTGAACGAGGTTCGTTACTTGGCTCAGAGTTTCGTTACTTAACTGAAGACTCCAGTGGAGAAGTTGAACTGGAGTATTTAAATGATCAAAAAGTAAGCAACCTAGAAAGCAGCGACCGTTGGCTATACCAGTTACGTCATCGCACTGACTGGAATAACGGTTGGCGAGCACAGATTGATGCCACGGGTGTGAGCGATGTCAATTACCTGACTGATCTTGGCAGCGGCATCGGACAGACCAATCGAGACCAGCTCACTCGAACCGCTGAGCTGGGCTACTTTACACCAAATTTTTCTACATCAGTGCGCTGGTTACAATATCAACCACTCGCACTCAGCGACAAACCCATGAGATTATTGCCGCAACTGCAATTATCATGGCGCAATCCGAATTTAGCAGAAGGGTGGCAATGGCACATAACCTCTCAATACAGCCAATTCGAGCCAGACTCAAATCCCATTACCGCCGCTTCTCAATTGCCAGAAACAGAGCGGTTCTTTACTCAAGGTAGCTTCGGGTACCGCTTTGAAGCACCTTGGGGTTATTTAGAACCGAAAGCTAAGGTCAACTTTTTAGAGTATCAGTTTGCCGACACG
>Ga0070728_10004944_pt1 | contig 13468 bp, 10 predicted proteins | sample tdDd471_FD_66723 | JGI IMG/M metagenome (GOLD analysis project Ga0070728, IMG submission 66723) | Marine sediment microbial communities from the Atlantic coast under amendment with organic carbon and nitrate - tdDd47.1 | ecosystem: Environmental > Aquatic > Marine > Coastal > Sediment | place...
AGAACCTAAACACAAAACCATACGCACCCGGCCCCTCAAGGGGCCGTTGTCGTAAGAACAAATCACCGACGCGGGGTGGAGCAGTCCGGTAGCTCGTCAGGCTCATAACCTGAAGGTCGTCAGTTCAAATCTGACCCCCGCAACCAATAAAAAGACCGTAATTCCAACGAGTTACGGTCTTTTTGATTCTGCGCCATAATCCCGGAAATGCCGCTTCGGAATTCTCTCGGAATTTTTGAGAAAGTAATTCCAGACAACATATGAGGCCAGGTCGGCACGCTGGAATACGTGCTATGCCAAAACGGGAAGTCCCTTTGACGTTCCTGCATCCAGTGCCAAGTGCGCCAAATATCCCGCTATAAATCCGTCAATCACGCCGATCATCGCTTCAAGAAACAGGCTTCGGGGAGGAGCGTCTTCCCTGACCAACACGGCGTCGGCTTTCAGCCGTTCGCGAAAGCCAATTACAGCCCTAAATGCTAAGCTGCATATCAGGCCAATGGGAATGAGCCCGTGGCCGATACTACGGTGGTTGGGGCCGTTTCGTGGTGAATCGATGATATCCGGCATCAGGCCGCCGATATAACCACCGACGGTTCCGCCAATCACTCTGCTGATGATTACGGCAATCGGTTCATCGAAAGAGCAAGCTCCTGCAGCAATGGCTCCTGCGGCAGCGGAAACTGGTACGTGTACATCCCGGTTTGGCATCTAGACCTTCCTATCAATGTTGATGCCTACTCTTACCATCGCCGGGTGTCAAAAACGGTCATGGTAAGGCGTCCCATTTGAGTTTCAGAGGGGCGACCAACTCTCTCAGCTTGTCGGGCTTAATGACCTCAACGTGGTCTCCCCACATCAGCAGGTGCCACGCCATTTCGATAAGTCCTCCTGCGGTAAATTTTACGAGCAACGACCCGTCATGTTCTTCTTCCTTGATTTCCGTGGGATGAAACCTGAAATCTCTGGCGCTTTCTGTGGCTGTCGGAGAAAAGCGCCAAATCACCTCGACAGGTCCTTCATCCTCGACGAAAATTCCGAACGAGCGTTCCGCGTATTTTTTCAGGTCAATGCTGTCATCCCGAATGAAAGTCGTTGGCAGTAACTCAACGGAGCTAATCCTCGAGAGGGTATAGTTCTTCAAGGTGGCCGAATCCTTCCCGGGGTTTATGGCGACAAGATAATGCCGGTGCCCCAGTAGAAATCCATACGGTTCCAACACAGGCGAACTATCTTCACCTTTCCTTGATCGATAGACGATTTTAATTCGTTGTGATCGGAGGACGGCCTCCTTCAACTGGTCATATATGCCGTCGGCAAGAAGCGCCATGGGGCCGGGTTTTGCGGCAAAAACTTCGTTTTCAGACAAAAACTCAAGGTCAGTTTCAATGCGGTTCCTTTCCAGGGGGCGCATTACCGTCTTCAGCTTCAGACCAAGAGATTTGAGACGATCAGCTTCTTCGACAAGGGACTCCCGTCGAAGCCGCTGTTCCGCAATCTCCAGGCTTGAGAGATCCTGAGCGGAAAGCCCAACCAGTCTCTCCAGTCTTCCGGGAGCTAGGCGCCAGCGCTTTTCCTTCGTATCGCAAGGAACTTCCTCCAGGTCGTGGAAAAGGCGCTCTACGGCGTCACGCATTCGCTGGGCCGTTCGATGCTGGACTTCAAACTCCTCTGCAATTTCTCGTAGAGAAATCCCATCGGACCGTCTTTGCATTAACATGGCCAATCTCAGGAGTTGCTCTGCTTTTTGAAATCTCACCCAATCCCCCTTTATCAACCATGACCGATTCTGTCACGGTAAACGGGTATAGCTTACCCTGGAAGCAAAAATTGTATTGTGAAGACAAGGCTGTGCGGAATGGGAGGCCTGCGTTGAGATTGATCAAGAGCATCTTGGATGTGGATTTGAATCGACACCTATCAGCCGATGCCTTTTTCGAGCACTCGACGTGGAAGACAAATGCACTTCGTCGCAAGGAAACGGCCCGCTTCCAGCAAGGTGATCCCGCGTATCGATGCTCACTTTGTAATGGGGCGGTATATGCCCGAAAAGGCGGTTTTCGAGGCGTGGATCATTTTTCACACCGAAAAGGAGAGGGGCTTGCCTGTTCTTGCCACACGCCGAAAGGGGAAAGCCTAAGGGCAATCAATGCTCGAAAATTCGGTGGGCGACAAGAAAGCAAGCTTCATCAAGACCTCAAGCTCCTTATCGCGAGAGCCTTGGAACAAGACGAACGCTTTCAAGGGACGAAAGTCGAAAAAAGCGCTGTTCTTGGTGATCGTCATTCCACGCAGCCGGATGTGTTTTCCATTTACGGCAATCGACAGTTGGCGCTGGAGCTTCAGCTCTCCACAACTCAAGTGCCAATCATTGAAGGCCGGGAAGCGTACAACAAAAGTCATGGCATTTTTACGATTTGGGTATTCCATGATTTTGAAAAATTCAGGGAATTGGCGACCTCCGAAGACATTTACGTGGTCAACTTCTTCAATGCGTTCGAGTTGGACGGTGAGGCCATCGCCGAGACGAAAAACACGGGTGTTTTACATCTGAAAGCCTGGTGGCGCTCCCCAGAATCCGCTGCTGCGAGAGATCAGCAGTCTTGGGTGTCGAAACTCGTCTCCATTCACGATCTTCACTGGCATGACGGGGCCAAGAAGGCATATGCATTCGACTTCTTGCGTGCAGAAGCTATCGCTCAGCGAAGCCGCTACTCCGCGCTCATCAAGCGCTTTGAGCCTTGTTGGCTGACGCGGAGGAATAACGGCGATGCCTGGGCGCGGAAGGTCGAGCTTGCGGCGTACAAGAGGATTACGGAGTGTCTCGGCGACCTATGGGACGTTGCCTTGGATCAGGTGGAGGAGTGGCGCTTCTTCGATGTGTTGGATCGATTGTTCGAGGTGAGAGATGGGCGCGTCTATTTCGGGAATCAAAATTTGAAAGGGCGTGTCGATACAATCCTAGAGACGTGGCCGTGGTTTACGGACGCACTGGTCGCGGTCGTCGAGACGTATCAGTGCCGTGAAGTGTTGGATTGGCCGAGGTTCTGGGAGAAGGTTCAGCGAAACAAAAATAACGAGGACTCAGGCATTCAGAAATACCGGCAGCGACATGCTTTCAATCCTGCATTTCGGTTTCTATTTCCGGAAGCAGCAGCGGCGCTCTACCAGGACATTTAGGTCCACCACACATAGAGAAAGAACGTAAGCCAATGAATTTATTGAGGATGATATTTCGTCGGAAAGGGAAGAAAGATGAAGGAATGTCGGCGGCGGATATGATGCCAGAGGCAGAAAATTATACTGCATTTTTCGAGGCGGCATGTCACAGAACGGCAGATCTCGGCCTTGGTGAAAACGCCCTCCCTTCCGGGCTTCAGATGAATCTGGACGAGCGCTTTAGCGATAGTCTTCAGCGCCACGTCAGGGACATCGTGACTGACATGCTTGGCGGTCAAGCGCAGAACATGGCAGGGCAGTGCTTCACTATAAATTTGGAATTGGCGAAACGTCTGACTGACGATGGCTTTGGCGTTTCGGTTACTTGGGGCAGTGTCTATGAGATGGGCAGGGGGCGGCTATTTGGTGTCGATACAAAAGATGTCGAGAAAATTGTCCGTTCACCAGAAGGAGGGACAAGTCTTGATATGCACAGTTGGCTTACTCTACCCAGCATGGAAGTCGTTGATGTAACAATTTTGCCATCTATTGCGATGGTCTCGGGGGACATGGACCTATTGGGACGGGCTTTGATGGGGCCGCCAGAAAATCTGGCTCCATTTCGCTTCCTGCCGCAGCTTGTTGGGGGCGAGTTTCCTCTGGCTGCCGGCATGGTGACGGCTTTCATCATTTAGCTGCTGCCCTGTGTCGGCACGACTCATTACGTGAAGACATGGATGCATCCTGGTTCGAAAAAACCCTTTTGAACTAAAGCGCCCTGCATTTGCGCGGTGTTTTCCGTAAAGATGACGACAGTTAGATCGGACAATGCTCGGGAGCAGCACACGTAAAACAAGCGCCTTGTCCGATCGATGACCGAGTCCTTTCCATCGGCAATGTTTCTCTCGTCGGTGTCCGAGAGTGGTGTGACGCCGAAATACTTTCCGTATGAGAACGTCGGTGATTTTCCTTCCTGATCGTCGACTACAACCAAAACCTTGTCGAATTCCGCGCCTTTGATGCCTTGCTGTGTCGCAAAGGGGGAAAGCTTTTCAATGTACTTGCGATAACCCCACAGTTCCTTTGCTTGACACCGCATGAAACGCAATCCTGCGTTCTCGGGGCTGGGATCAGTTCCCAACTCGACTCCCTCGAGGAGATTATCAAGGGCGAAGGAATCAAGAAGTTCATTGTATCGTTGATCAAATACAAAGAGGTTTCGATCCCGCAAAAATGTTGCCACGTCGCCAACACGTGTGCCATCGCCAGGTTCCAACATATCAACGAGCGCAGCGACATCGGCTTGCAGGTCATTCAATGCCGCTGCCGTATTGCCTCCGACCAGAGCATCGGGCTGTAACCTCGGGCAATATTTGCGGAGTAGGCGCATGATTTCGAACTCGCGTCTTTCCCCGCGCGCAAGAACGAGCGGTAGAATGTAGGGCAAGAAGGGTTGGAATACCCATGCCGTGCCATCTACGAGCCCGGTCTTCAGGTTCTCTGGCGCCTTGTCGTTCAGTGCTCCGTAAAGATTGGGAAACCCTAACCGGATTGCCGCCATCCTGTGCACCAGCACCAGCAAGCGTAGGGCGCTTTCATCTTCCTCCTCCAACCAGCGTTCATCGTCATCTTGTTCCACTAGCCAGCGGCGTGCGTCTTCCAGCCGTTCCTGCCGTCGATCATCCGCCGGTAGCACCAGAACTCTTGCAGTGCCTTCTATTGGCACCTCTTCTCCGTTCAAGGTTTCACGGCGGCCCCGCGTCTGCTCAAGCCCATCATCTTCGGCTCTAATCCTGTTGATCACACGCAACACAGCTTGCGGGCATCTGAAGTTCTCAGGCTTCTCCAGGATCTCCCAGCCGTCCTCGGGCGCAATTGGACCAGCGCCCTGCATGTAGATCTTCTGAACGGGATCTCCGAAAAAACCGAGGCAAAACCCTTGTGGCGCCTCCCTCGCTACGGCGCGTAAAGCGTCAACGAATGCTGGATCTGTGTCTTGGCTTTCATCGACAAAAACAACCGGGAAGCGCCGTACCAGCACGCTTCGCATTAAGGCGTGGTTGCCAATGAAGGTCGGGCCGATGCTTAAGATATCGCTGTGGCCTAGAACACCGTTCGAATAATCGCTGCCGGTTCCGTATCGAAAGTTTTTGACCCGATTGATCTCTTCAAGCTGGCGTTGATAGCGTTCAATGTTATCCCGCGCCTGATCTTTCGTCTTCTGATGCGTGCGCGGTTTGTCGATTTTTTCCTGCTCTTCTTCGATCTTACGGTTCAGCCGGTCATGAACCCATTGGCGGAGATCGTTCTGGAACGGCTTGATCACAGCCCAGAGAAAGCTGTGAATTGTCGAGACATGGAATAACGTATCGTTGCCGACGTCTCCCCGGATTTCTTCGACGGCGACGTCCGTGTATGTAATACAGGCAATTTGTTGCCCGTTCCGGCGCAGAGCAGTTCCCTGTGAGCGCTCGATATGAGCCAGCGCTTTGACAAGCGACGTTGTTTTTCCAGAACCGGCCCCGGCAACCATCACGAAATGACGGTTGCCGTTGCCATCCAACCTTCTATGCAGATTCGTGTCGGTTTCGGTATTCGGCTTTCCGATACGGCTCGTCATGCGCCGTCACCTTCCGGCCGATCATCCTGTTCGTCTACGCCAAGCTTGGTTTCAAGCCATTGCAGACCTTCCGCGATGTAGTGCGGAACCGTCCATGCGTCAGGATCTTTTGCGAGCAAGGCCAGTGCAAAATCCGTTTTCTTGTAATTTGAACTATGAACCTTGTCGTGAAGGCGTTGTGCGATGTCCTCTAGGTTTTGCGGCGCGTGTACACGTAGTTTCAAGTCCTTGTTTGTGGCTTCTTGGGTCCAGGTAAAGTTGTCAAAGGCAAAGGCGACTTCGAGAGTACGACCTGCCCGCTGTATCCGCTCGTCACCTCGCGATAGATCAACAGTGCAGGGATATGTCACGCGCACCGCGGCCAGTCCGCTTTCATCAAGTGCGATAGTCTTGTCCGCCGCATCGAGAGCCAATAGCGCGTCTATGCGTTTCCTGCCGGGGAGCCACTGCACGAGCATTTGGTTCGAGGTTACCGCACCAGGCGTTTCAGGCGTGCAGGTGCTTCCTGCCGCACCACCTTCCTCATCGTCGTCGCCCTCATCGTCCACTTCCCTCTCTGTCTCTACCGCATTCTCCTCTTCGCCGTTCTCGTCAACAGCCGGGCCAATGACGCTGTCCAGATCGGTGATCACCAGAGTTGTGATTCCTAGGAATTCGATAAGTGTGCGGAACAGATGGCCGAATGCGCCGCCGATCTCGAGCACGCTCAAGTAGCAGGAGCGTAACCCCGGCGCGGCTTTGGCTATCATTTGAGGCATTACCAGCCGCTCGACGTTACCTTCCACAAGGATCGCCGCGTCGGCGAAGAACAGGTCGCAGTGAGTTAGCTTCAGGTATCGTTCAAGAAAATCTCGGCTCGGGACACCGGTCGTCCGATAAAATTCCGAGAGATTGAGCACTTGCGACGACTGGTTCACCCCGGAGCTTTCTCGCCTGAAATACCGAATGGGTCGGAAACCGCGTTCATACAGAATATGCGGAGAGTGGGTCGTGAGGGCTAATTGCGTGCGGAACCCGCTGGCATCGGTGTCTTCCGCGGCCAATATATCAAGCACCTTGTTGACGAATACCTGTTGAAGCTGCGCATGCAAGTGGGCTTCGGGTTCTTCGACAAACACCAAGTGCAACGGAGGTCGGCTATCCTCGACCGCCAGCCATTGCGCATGAAGGTCCAGAAGTTCGACCACCATATAAATGAGGTTCTTAAAGCCGAGGCCATTGTACTTGTCTGGTAGCGTTAGACCTTCGTCATTCAGCGCGTAGTGAACATGTGCGCCGTCCTGACTGTTCATCACCGTTGCCGGATTTAATGCTGATTTGATCATCAGCCGTGGGTTGGTTAGGCCCGGGTAGCCGAGTTCCGCCAGACGCTGGAGCGTATCGGCAAATACTTGTTCAAGATGCTGGTTGAGAAGCGCTTCGGAATCGGCCAAGGCGCGGATCGCATTGTAGTCGTTCGCATGCCGCTCAAGATTGCGCTGGTAATAGCGGCTGAGATGGCGTGAGAGTTCCTCTGCGCGGCTGCCTCCGGCGCTATCCGAAAGGTGGCGCTGTGCATGAAGGAAATCGACCCTGATCAGGGCGTTGATGATATCTTTTCCAGTTCGCCCCTGCTCCCGTAACAATTCCTGAGGTTCATAACCAGCATTTGGCTCGAGATCATCATTGAACTGCGCGGCATCTAGGACGAAGTATCTGAACTCGTATTCCCTATGAATTTCGGTTTCCAGGAACTCCCGTAGTGTGCGCGGAGTGGCGACATAAGGTGCTTCGCCCTCGGGCATCTGGATGCCAGCTGTGGCTTGCTGCGCCTGTTCGTGACGTTCACGGAAGCGTGCAAGGGTTTCGCCTTCACTACGTGGCGTGAAGGCGATTCTGACGCCGACCTTCGTTCCCTGCCAGTTAAGGCTTGGGAGAAGGTCGATCACCCTGTGAAGATCGCTTTGTTCGACATCCAACCATAGATCAACAGACATATCCGGCAGGGCGGCATTCTCTACGCCATTTGCAAAAGCATCGATGTCACCCCAGCGGCATGCGCTGATGTCATGGAAGGTCACGCGATCGCGTGCGCCGGACAGAAAGAAATGCATCGCCTGAGCAACGGACGTTTTGCCGCTATTGTTGGCCCCGACAAAGATGGATATGTCTTTGTCCAGGTCGATCATCACATTTGACAGGCGGCGATAATTTTTCAGCCGTATGTTGCTTAGGTGCATTGGCTTATTTACCTTTTAAACGGGTTCACCCAAAGGTAGAGTATTGCGTGCCTTATGCACAGGCAATCTTAGCCGTTGTTGATGGTTTGCGCCCCCGCACTCGCAAGCGTTCCGAATTGAGAAGATTGCCACGGCGAATAATCGGGTGGCTTTTGGATTCAAGGAGTGCCTTATCTAGATCGGCAGGGCCGTCCGGGCCGACAATTGACAGCAGGGAAACCGAACTCACGGTCTGGTCTTTGGCCAGACGCAGAGCGGCCCTGGCGGCGGCGCACCAGGCAAACGCCGCTCCGGCACTTGCCGCGGGGACGGTAAGTTCCTCCTTTGCCGAATTGCCGTCGCGGAACGTCACCTGCCACTGCGGGCCGTCGCCTGTCCAACCGGCGTCCAGGAATTCCCGTCGCAAGGCGAGTTGGAGGGACAGGGCGCGGGATGCATTCCACTCGTTTTCCGGGTTGAACGTAAACTTGGGGAGGTCGAAGCCGATATGAAGCCACGGCTCGGGACAGACCGCCGTGAAATAGGACGTGTCACCGCTGTGGACGGCGCTCCGATACAGCATGAGGAAAATCCAATCCACGGGCGTCAGCATGGGAGCCATTCCGAGAGACCGGATGCGGTTGTCCAATTCGAAGAATACTTCACAGGCTTCTTCGGCGCGCTTTGTCACCTCGTCCAATTTGGCCCCAGCCAGGGGAGCGTCCGCAGGAAAGCTGGCCGCTACCCATTCCACGATCTGACTTGGCGTGGTGTCGGTCTTCTTTTTCGGCATTCGATCGCCGACCATTCGCTGAATTTTTACATGAGTGAGCGGATGTTTGATTGAACTTCCGGCTCCGTGTGGGGAGAGAGCATAAAGGGGGCGGACGGCGGCGTCGAAGCGCCTAACAAGGTTCATGGAATCCTGAAGCCATGCTTCATCCGCTTCGGTGAGGTATAGGCCCAGTTTATCCACGGACGGTCGTTGCCCACCCCGGACTTCTCCAGTCGGCGCCAGCGCATCGAGAATGCTGCTGGCGTCTGGGAATTCATCAATGTCAAATTCGTCAGCCAGAATCTTAAGTTGATGCTTTTCGCGGGCCTTTGCCGCCTTCGTCGGCAACATTTGATCCGAGACGCCGCTCTCAGGAGCTTCCCTGGTGACGTGGAGCAACTCGGCCCAATCGTCGTACCCCATCAGGCGAGCGACGATCTCTTGAGCCCGGGAGAGCTTAAGTTCGAATCCCATCAACTCGACGATGCTGACGAGATTCTTGGCTTTTTTCTTAGCAAATGAATTGGAAAGTAGGCGATATGCGTGCCGTTGCATGGCTTCCTCCATTAAAGCGAAGGGGCCGACCACGTAAGGAAGAAGGTACGGCCCTGATTGATTCAGCAATGGCCGTTAGCCTTCGTCGTCACGACCGGGTGTCGCTGCACCCGTGGAGCAAACCTTAGAGTGGTGCTCAGCCCCGATCAAGTCAAATCTCGGGACACGCGACTTGAAATGTTGCTGGCCTGAGAAAAAAGAGTCAGAGGCGGGCAGAGGTTCGGGTGAGCGGTCGATAGGGGAAGGAGAGGCCTTCGCCGCCGCTCTCAGGAGTTCCCGACCATGTCTCAAACTCACTCGCACCCCCAGGCCGTTTCCCTGGAAGACCTTATCCTTTCCCCGCTGAACGTGCGCAAGACCCCGCCGAGCACGGCGGAGCAGGAAGAGCTGAAGGCGTCTCTTTTGGCGCACGGCCTGTTGGAGAACCTAGTGGTGCGCGCCGCCGATGACGGACGCTTCGAGGTGCTCGCCGGCGGTCGGCGTTTGGCGGCGCTGCAAGCGCTGGCCGCCGAGGGGCGCATTCCCGCCGATTACCCGGTGCGCTGCCTGATTCACAACGGTGATCCGGGCGAAGTCTCGCTGGCCGAAAACGTGGTGCGCCTGTCCATGCATGCCCTCGACCAGTTCGAGGCCTTCGCCGCTTTGGCCGACCAGGGCTTGAGCCCCGCCGACATCGCCCACCGCTTCGGCCATTCCGAGAAGCTGGTGCGCCAACGCCTGCGCCTGGGCCGCGTGGCGCCGGAGATCCGTGAGGCCTATCGAAACGAGGAAATTTCCCTCGACGTCCTCATGGCGTTCGCCGTCACCGACGATGCCGCGCAGCAATTGGCGGTGTGGGCGGAGATCGGCGGCGGGTATATCTACGCCAACCAGGTCCGCCGCCTCTTGACCGAGGAGAAGATCGCCGCCTCGTCCAAGTACGTCCGTTTCGTCGGGCAGGAAGCTTACGAAGCGGCGGGTGGCGCGGTCTCTCGCGATCTGTTCAGCGATGACGACGATGCCTTGTGGCTCGAAGACCGCGCCCTGGTCATGCGCCTAGTACAGGAAAAGCTTGAAGCCGCAGCCGATGCTCTCAAAACCGCCGAAGGCTGGAAGTGGGTCCAGACCATGGTCGACCTCGCCTATGACGCCGTTTCCGCATGCCAGACCGTCTATCCCAAATCCGTGGACCCAACGCCGGACCAGGAGGCCGCGATGGATCGGCTTGCTGATCGCTTGCAGGAGATCGAGCGCGAAGCCGATGCGGATTCCTGGACGCAGGAGCGTCTCCAGGCATTCGAAGACGCCGAGGCTGAACTGGCCACCATCGAGGACGCTCTGCGCGCCTATGCGCCCGATGATCTGGCGCGGGCCGGTTGCATCGTGAGCGTCGGGCATGACGGAGAACTTGCGATCAAGCACGGCTTGGTCCTGCCGGAAGATCAGGTGAACGACAAAGGCGCAAACGCTTCCGCTACGGCGGCCGGACCCTTCAGCGCGGCGTTGAAGGACGACCTAGGATATGACCGGTTGGCGGTCGCGCAACGCTATCTGGCGGATGACTTTGCCTGCGCCTTCGACGCCATGCTGTTCTCCATGGCCCGCAGCGTGCTCACCCTGGGGTATTCCGACAAACCCCTGGACCTGACGCTGTCGACGACCCTGCCCTACAACTGGGCGGAACGTTCGGGCGGGCAGGTTATGGAAGCGTCGAAGGACTTCGACCTGAGTTGGCTCGACCTACCGGCGGAGGAGGGCTTCCGCGCGCTTTCCGCTCTGCCCATGGAGGCCAAGCAACGGCTGTTCGCCCATTGCGCGGCGCTGTCGCTCAAGGGCCATTTGGGTGACGGGGAGGCAGACTTGTTCGTCATGATCGGCGCACGGCTCGGTGTCGAGATGGCTGCGCACTGGCGGCCGACGGCGGAGACGTTCTGGAAACGGGTGAAGAAGGGCTACGCCTTGGAGGCCGCCGCCGAGGTTCTGGGGGAAGCCTGGGCGCGTGTCCACAAGGACGACAAGAAGGCCGTGCTGGCCGAAACCCTAGAAACCGTCTTCTCCGGCCAGCGCACGGCGGGCATCACGGCGGAGCAGGCCGCTACGGCGGCGAGGTGGTTGCCGGACGGGATGTGTTTTGCCGTCAATGAGCCTGGGGAGACAGCTTCGCCAACTGTAAGCGTGAAAGGGAAAATGTCCGAAGAGGACGACCTGCCGGAAGCGTTTCGCGTTCCAGCGGCTGAATAGGGTTTCAAATGACGTGGGATGGTTGAGGTGTGTTTCTGTATCGGGGGTACGCAGCAATTTTGAAAGCCATCGTACTTAAATCTCAGAGCGACGATGAACTGCCCACATTTCGCTTCAGCGCAGACTTGACGCGCCAATAGGCGGTTCCCCAAAGCCGATACGCCGCGATGTCACACGATCAGATGCCGTTACAATCTCAATTACCGCGTTATTCGGCGTATCAACAAAAAGACGATTGAACACGGGGGGGAATTTGGGGTGAGTAAACATCATCTGAGGCAACTTTATGTCTGCCAGTGTCCCCGCCAAGTAGTCCGGCAACCGCACAAACTCTGCATATTCTGTCACCCCGTCCATACTTGGGGTCGCAAAGGTGAGTTGTGGTCGGTGAAGATCGATAACTCCACCCTTGCTTCGCCGCATCATTTGGAAAAAAATCCAGGCGAGATCAAACGCGATGCCATCGTGTCGGTCAAACATCGCGTCCCTATCGCTGATCCAGCGGATGGCTAGCGGAGATTTCGCATCATTGACCATGCCTAGAACGACTGCTGCGAAGGACGCAATAAGGAAAATTTTGCGTAAAAGCTTGAGGGATGGATTCTTGCCCGCAAGTTCGTCGGCAAGACGGGTCAACCGTTGATTAAGGGCGTTATAGTAGGCTGCATTCGGCGGTTCTACCGTAGCCCATTCCTGAACAACATTTTGCAAAGTGCCTGTCAGTTCTTTCATCTCTTCTACGCCAATGGCGTTTCTCAGATAGCTACTTTCGCGCTCCACCACAAAGTTAAGGCTAAAAGAAACAGGGCAGCTGAGATAGTCAAGAAGCCCATTGGATGGGTTTCGCGAAGCCTTGATATCCTTGGGTGCCGCCGCCGCGATATAGGATTCAATGTTTTCCCGCTTGTCGTGGTTCAACAGGACCACAAACGAGAAGGCGTCGTTCTGCTTGTTTTTATCGCCCACGCTATAGTCGGAGATGATATTCCAGGCAACTGCCGCAGGTACGTTTTCAAACCAGCGACAAAAATCAGAACAAACTGTTGGACTCGATTTTTCAATGAGTTGAATAAGCTCAAACATCCTCAAAGGGCCCCTTCTGTTATGTCCTAAGTGACGTAAGAGTATCTATGCTTGCCATTGCCCCCCTCGACTATACCGTTGTTTTGCTTGTGGTGATAATTCCGCCCCGGCGTTTGCCGTGGGCGGTTTTTCTATGGAGAGTTAAAGGCCGGAAAGGTTTTGGGGAACGAGCCGGACCGCGCGGAGAGCGGACGGCGATCCGAACAGGAGATTCCCCATGCCGCAAACTCAATCCGCCGCCGCTTCGGCGGCGCTTTCGCATTCCGTCCAACCGTTAGCCACGCCGCCCGCATCGGGCGGCGATTTGTTTTCCCTGCCGCCAAGCGCCTTTCAGCCTAAACAGGCCGCTCCCAACGCGCCTATCCCCTCCGCTCAAGACCGCGCCCGCCGCCTCATCGCGGCGGCCGAGGATCTGTTGACGGTTTTGTGCCGGGGCGAGGCGTTGGGCGCGCCGGTGTTGCGCCGGGCCGTGACCGAGGCCTTCGGCGGATCGGACGCCGAGGGCGTGTGGTCGTGGAAGGACGTCTACGAGGCCCAGGAACTGGGCGCGTTGATGTTCGTGCGCAAATACCAAGACGCCTTGAACCGCCGTGCGCCCGAGACTGCACTGGCGACCCTGGAAAAACTTCAGTCCCTGTTGGCGACGCACACGCGCCGTTCCGACGCTTCGCAGCGCTGGCAGCAGTTCTCGACGCCCCTGCCGTTGGCCTTCCTTGTCGCCCGGGCGGCGGGAGTGAACGCCGAGGATGTGGTGCTGGAGCCGTCGGCGGGAACCGGCTTGCTGGCGGTGTTCGCCGAACGGGCCGCCGGTCTTGCGCTCAACGAGCTTGAGCCCAAACGCCGCGCCTTGCTGACGGA
>Ga0070728_10004945_pt1 | contig 13466 bp, 15 predicted proteins | sample tdDd471_FD_66723 | JGI IMG/M metagenome (GOLD analysis project Ga0070728, IMG submission 66723) | Marine sediment microbial communities from the Atlantic coast under amendment with organic carbon and nitrate - tdDd47.1 | ecosystem: Environmental > Aquatic > Marine > Coastal > Sediment | place...
AAAAACCAGCATTTCCGGGAGCCACAAGGCGCACACAATATTGTCTGAGGGTCGGAATATCAATAGGCATATTGGTCATACCGGGCAGGCAGTGGGCTATCCCATGGATAGCTCTATAAGTGTGGGGCTGCGACGGCGCTGAAAGCGAGAGCGGCAGGTGGGTGTTTCGACTGGGAAACCGCTATTGAATCAATAAATTACCGGGATGGCGTAGTGCGATTCGCCGGTTTAATAAAATGGTCCGGTTGGTTGACTGTTAGGGCGCCAAACAGCGCATATTTTTTATGGTCGCAGCCCTTTTAACAACCCATCGATAACCATTTCGACGGTTTTATCGGGGCAGGCTTGTACGCCGGGGGCCCAGGCGGTGTTCATTGCGACAACGCCATAGACGGCTTGAAAAAGACTGTCGGTGATCAGGTGCGGATCGTCGCGCCGAACGTCACCGTTTTCGATGGCGTTTTTCACCAACTCTTCAAGCATCGAGCGCATGCGCATGATGCTCGGTGTGCGGCTTAGGCACTCGGGGCAGTCGCTGCGGGCCTGGCGGATAAGAAAGCTGACCCGGAAATGGTCGGGGCGCTCGAACCAGTAGCGGGCATAACCTTTCAAGACGGCGGCCAGACAATCGAGCGGCGTCTGGCACCCTTTGGATGCGATATCTTTAAAAGCGGCTTCCAGATTGTCGAAATCTTCACGCCAGATTTCGGAAAACAGATCGGTTTGACTGGGAAAGTAGAGATAGAGCGTTCCCGGCGAGTAACCCAATTCGGCGGCCAGCTTGCGCATGGAGACGTTTTCCAAGCCCCGCTCGGCGAACAACTGGCGAGCCGTCTCGACGATGCGTCGCTTAAGCGCCGCCTGTTCTTCGGCGCTGCGCGCTCGTTTTCTGGTGCCGGTTGCGTTCATGCAAAACAAGATAGATGAACGCGTTCATCTATTCTAGTGGTTTTTGCTTAAATCCATGCCCGCATAGAGCTGTCCTACTTCTTCGTCATAACCGTTGAACATATGGGTTTTCCGGCGGAGGAAATCACCGATTCGCCGCTCTTTACTCTGGCTCCAGCGCGGATGATCGACCTCGGGGTTGACGTTGGAATAGAAGCCGTATTCGCGCGGGTTGGCCATGTTCCAGGATGTCTGGGGCATGGTTTCGGTGAGCCGGATGCGGACGATGGATTTGATCGACTTGAAGCCATATTTCCAGGGAACGACCAGCCGAATCGGCGCGCCGTTTTGACCGGGGAGTATTTGATCGTAAATGCCGACCGACAGGATGGTCAGGGGGTGCAGCGCCTCGTCGAGCCGCAGGCCTTCGCGATAGGGCCAGTTAAGGACGGCGCGGGTCTGGCCGGGCATCCGCTCGGGATCGACCAAAGTTTCGAACGCCACATATTTCGCTTTGCCCGTTGGCTCGACTTCACGAAGTAAATTTCCAAGTTCGAAACCGATCCAGGGCACCACCATGGACCAGGCTTCAACGCAGCGCATACGGTAGATGCGCTCTTCCAGAGGATAGCGTTTGAGTAGATCGTCGATGCCGAAGGTCTTTGGGTTCCCGACCTCCCCATCGACCGTCACGGTCCAGGGGCGGGTGATCAGTTTGTCGGCGTTTTCCGCCGGGTCTTCCTTGCCTGTGCCAAGCTCATAAAAATTGTTGTAGCTGGTCACGGCGTCGAAAGATGTTTTTTCTTCGTCGGTCGAATAACGGCCACGGGTGACCATTTCGCCGAATGCCGAGGCTTTGGCCTCGCGTGGCAGCAATAGCGAAGGGGCGACAGCGGCGATTGAGCCTGCAATAGCGGCGGTCTTTAAGAAATCACGGCGCTTCTGGTAGACGCCCCAGGGGGTGATCTCCGAGGATTTGGGGGTGGAACGTTTGTTCAATTTAATCAGCATGACTTTTCCCATAGAAACCAAACTTCGACCGGTATAGTGATATCTCAGTTTCGGTGAAAAAGTTTTCAAGCCGAGTCACTTTAACGTGAGGAGAGACCCAATGGGGGAAGCCGAGGCCTATGAAACGCGCATCGAAGAGTTGGAGATCCGGGTCGCCCACCAGGAAAGCCAGATCGAAGAGCTGAATAAGGCCCTGTTTGACCATTGGCGGTTAATCGATGAGTTAACCAAGAAGCTTAAGCACCTGAACGATAAAGTTTCGATGATTGATGAAAGGGTTCCCTCCAACCCTGGTGACGAACCGCCGCCTCCACATTACTAATAACCGACTTTATTTGTCGGATATTTCTATTGACAGGCAAAATTCCTCTGATAAGCTAGCCTTAATACCTGATCAAATAAGTTGGTCTTTAGGACCGGCAAGGAGAGACGGAAGGAGCGCGACATGACGGAATATGCGACCTATTACATCAGCCCCCGGGGTGAGCTTTATCTTTGCGATCCCAAAGGAGCCTGCCACAAGGCCGATGAAAAGGAATGGCTTGCCGTCTGGCGCAACAATCCGGAAATCACTCTGCAACTGGCAGCCCAGCGTTAATCCCTTTCCCCTGGACCGCTAAAGAGGAGACGACAGTCTAGCTTATTAGAAATCCTACCCCCCCTCGGGACCTCAGGGCCGTCATGCAGTTTTTGCAGGCGGCCCTTTTTTTAAACGCTGACCTGATTGCGTCCGCCGTCCTTGGCGCGATAGAGGGCTTTGTCGGCAGCCTTTAAAACGTCGTAGGGGCGTTGGGGAGTATGGTGTTCGTCTCCCAAATCCGGTTGGGCGACACCGATGCTGATGGTCACCGAGACCGTTTCGGGGTTGCGCGGTTTCGGTTGCTTGGCTTCCGGTTTTTCTTTTGGCCGGTCTTTTCCGCGAATAACGAATCGGTCGTCTTCGACGCCCTTGCGTAGGCTTTCTAGGGCGGGCAGGGACTGCTCAAGGGTCCGGCCGGAAAAAAGAACGGCGAACTCTTCACCGCCGTAGCGGAAGGGCCTTCCGCCGCTGCTGACCTTCATCATCTGCGTTGCGACCATGCGCAGCACCTGATCGCCGACATCGTGGCCGTGGGTGTCGTTGAATTTCTTGAAGTGGTCCACATCGAGCATGGCGATGGCGTATTGATCGCCCAGTTGCAAAAGCGCGTCTTCCAGCGCCCGGCGGCCGGGCAGTCCGGTCAATTCGTCGATGAAAGCCATGCGGTGGCTGTCTTGAATTACGGAAAGGGCGACGATGATGCCGCTGGCCGTAAAAAACAAGGTGTCGCCATGGCCCGTGCCGACCATATGAAGCGCCACGGCCGAGGCGGCGAGCGCAAAGAGGAAGCCGATGTCGAGGGGGCCGTTATCGATCCAAAACAGTCGAATCGTCAGGATCGCGGCGGATAGGCCGAATAGCAGGATTGCCGGTTGGGGCAGATAGCTCCAGGCGTCGAATTCCTTGGGGAAAATGCGCCAGTGTGTCAGTTCGGCCAGGGCGGTCTGGACGGTTTCGGCGGTGGTGGGTTCCATCCAGAGGGGGCCCTGCGCCACGGCCAGCACGGCCAAGACCTGTAGGGCGATGATGGCGAATCGGGCGAGTCCCTTTTCCGAGGTCATGCCGCGTTCGTGGAAGAAGGCGAAGACGGTGATATTGATGGGCAACAAAAAGGCCAGAGCGGCATAGACGACTTGGCCCATAATATCCGGCCCTGGGCCGTTGGGAGTCAGAGAGGTCGTTACCCAATGGCTGATGAGTAGGGCGATCATGAAGAAAACGGCGCGGCTGCGGTTGAACCAAGCGGCCAACCCGATGCCGCTGAGCAAAACCAGATATGGGATATAGCCAAGGACGATTTTTGCCGATTCGGGCAACAGGCTTACGTTGGCCCAAAGCAGGGTTGCGCCGCCGATCAGGCCAAGCGGAACCAGCAACGCCGGTAATTTGCGCAGCAAAGAGCGGTTCAACGCCGTTAGGCTATCCAATCCAATCGCAACAGACATTTTTCCTCGCCTATAGGAAAGCGTGAGTTGCTTAAAGAAACGGTTAATGGGCGGTTGATGCGTAAAATCTGGACCTGGAAACGGCCTGCCGTTATATACGGACCAACGGGTTCCAACGAATTTTGGATAGAGAAAAAATGATCAAATACCGCCTTCAGTGTTCCGAGGGACATCAGTTCGACGAGTGGTTCAAGTCCATGGGCAATTACGACGAACGAAAAGACGCAGGCGAACTCGTCTGTCCCGAATGTGGCGATGCGAAAATTTCCAAAGCCCTGATGGCGCCATCCGTCGGCTCCACCGTCGGCAAGCCCTGGCAAGGCAGCGGTCCCAGCTGTTCGGATGCGTCAAGCAGTTGCGCGAGCGCAGGCTGTCCCATGGCTAATGCGGGCTGACGGGCAGCGGTCGATGAACTTATTCGCCGCTCTGGGCGCGTTGAACGGTTTTCTGGCCGTCGCCCTGGCGGCGTTCGGCGCTCACGCCCTGGCCGACGCGGCCAGTGTCGCCCAGATGGCGAGTTTTGAGAAAGCCAATCACTATCAGATGGTCCATGCCTTGGCGCTACTCGCCGCCGGATGGATGGTTGAAGCGCGGCCCGGCAAAGCCGCCCGGATTGCCGGCTGGGCTTTTTTCTTCGGTATCGTTTTCTTTTGTGGCGCGGTCTATTCCATTGGGTTGAGCGGTTCGCGCGCCCTGGCCCCGGCGGCTCCTGTGGGGGGCGTCCTGTTTATGGTCGGCTGGCTTTCCCTGGCCTTTGCGGCCTTTCGTAAATGACTTTTCAATTCCAGGTGACTAGGGTCAGGACCCATTAATTTGATCCATTCTGCGTCCTCACCTTTGTGCCGGGGCAGGAGCCAACCCGCAGGAAACCTGCCTGGTTTTCAAGGGTTGGCGACGCCCTCCTGCGACCTGTCTCCTTGCCCTCGGCTAAATAGAATGAACAGAATTGCATCAGATTAATGAGTCCTGGCTAGGTACGGGAGTCAAAGTTTCTCCGATATTTCCAGCCTAAAAAAGGGCTTCCGAACGAAGTGCGGAATCGAATAAAAAAGTCAGCGAAATAGCCGAGAATGCAAGATGAAGACCCTCGTAATCGCAAACCCCGTTTCTGAAAACGGCCGAGCCGGAGAAAGATGGCCTCGTGTTGAAAAGGCGATCAGTCAGGCTATTGGCGAGCACAAGGCGGTGCTAACCAAAAAAACTGGACATGCCACCCGGTTGGCCCGTGAAGCCGCAGAAAAAGGTGTTGGCCGAATCATCGTCTTTGGCGGCGACGGGACGGTCAATGAGGTGGTCAACGGTCTTTTTGAAGGCGGTCAACTGATCAATAGAAAAGTCATTCTCGGCGTTATTCCGACTGGGACGGGAGGGGATTTCCGTCGCAGCCTGGGCTTGAATGGCAAGGCCTCTCAAGCCCTCGAGGTCATACGGAAAGGACATGTGGAAACCATTGATGTGGGCCATGTGGCTTTTACCGGCAATTCCGGCCAAACCGAAGAGCGTCATTTCGCCAATATGACCGGCATCGGTCTTTCGGGCGATGTCATGCGTAAGGTCAATAAGGCCCGTCGGTCGAAATCCTTTGGCTCCGGTTTCGCCTTTAAGTTCGCCACCCTCAGCGCCATGATCGGCCATAAGAACCGGATGATGCGCCTCGAGATCGATGGGCAGAAGCCGATTTATGAAACCGCTTGCTCCATCCATGTCTGCAATGGTCGTTTCGCCGGGGGCGGCATGATGTTTTCGCCGAATTCAGAGCTGAACGACGGCGTTCTCGATGTTGTTCTGCTTGGTGATTTCAAGGTCTTCAATTTTATCGTCGAATCGAAATCCCTCTATACCGGCAAGCATATCGACAATCCCAAGGTCCAACTTTTCAAGGGCAAGGAAATCAGGATCAGCTCGGAGAGCGACGTTTCCCTTGAGATCGATGGCGAGACACCCGGTGTTTTACCCGCAAGGTTCAAAGTGGCCGAAAAAAGTCTGAAGGTGATTTGCCCGCCCAATTTCGGCCGGAAAGTCGACGAATCGGAAAAAAAGAAGAAAAAACCCAAGAAGAAATAACCGGATTTTCGCGCTGAAGGAGTTGTTTTGGGGGTGTTTCCCTTTATGCGCGATGAATTATTTACAGTTTATTCCAAGAAAAGTAAAAAATAACCCTTTTGGGTGATGTTGAAACCATAAAGTTTTATTTTAATAATTATAAAATCGCGTTATGGTAGATTTTCAGTTGAAATGGCGTCTCCCTCATGAAGACCTTTATTATCGTTAACCCCATATCCGGAAACGGCAAAGCCGGTGAGCGTTGGCCGCGCATCGAAAGGGCAATCCGAAAGGTTCTGGGCAGTCACGCGGCTGCCTTGACTGAATATCCCGGTCATGGGGTGGAGTTGGCGCGTCAGGCCATCCGCGACGATTATCGCCGTATTTTGGTTTTCGGCGGTGATGGGACCATCAATGAAGTGGTCAACGGCCTGTTTGACAGTGGTCAGTTGATTAGGAAAAATGTGATTCTGGGTATTATCCCGACGGGTGTGGGTGGTGATTTTCGTCGCAGCCTGGGCTTGAGCGGCAAAGTCTCCGAGGCGCTGGATGTCATTTTGGATAACAGAACGGCGTCTATCGATATCGGGCGGGTTCGATACCTCAATAAAGATGGCCATACGGATGAGCGCCACTTCGTCAATATGGCCGGAATCGGTCTGTCAGGCGATGTGGTGCGCAAGGTCAACAAGGCGCGGACATCCAAGTCTCTGGGTTCCAATATGGCCTTCAAGTTCTCTGCCTTCACAGGCAAATTGAATAGTGTCAGCCGGATGATACGCATTGAAATCGACGGCTACAGACCCATCTATGAGACAGCCTGTTCGGTGCATGTCTGTAACGGTAGATTCGCCGGAAACGGCATGGTCTTTTCGCCCCAATCAAGGCTCGATGACGGAAAGCTCGACCTGGTGATGATGAGCGACTTCAAGGTGTTTCATCGGCTTGTCGAATCTCGAGCGCTTTATACGGGGGAGCACGTTAAAAATCCCCAGGTGAAGCATTACCGCGGCGAAGAGATCAAACTCAGTTCTGATGGTGAAACCGCACTGGAAATCGATGGTGAGCCGATTGGCGTTCTTCCGGCCCGATTCCAGACGGTGGCAGGAGTGCTTAAGGTGCTTTGCCCGCCCCATTTCGGCGAAAAGTCCACCGATGTGAAAGAGAAGAAAATGCGAAAACAGTTTGTTGCGGCGCGTAATGCGGCAACCCGCTCGGCCAATTCCCGCAAAATGGCGGAATAACGGGCTCAAATCACAAAAAAACCGGAAATGCTTTTAAGGGATGGGTGAGGTGTTTAAGGGAAACGCCTCGTTTCTATCAACCGATTGGGTAAGAGGTTGGGCAACCCATGTATTTTTTGCGCTATATGCTTAGCATTTTAGGGGCCTTGTTTGTTTTTCAGTCTGCCCAGGCAGTCCAGGCGGAAATTGTCGAATGCGCCATTCAGGGGAAAGGCACCCCGCTTATGGAAAGGGCGGACTGTCTTGAAGAAAAGGGCTTCCCCCTTGCCAATGGCGATGGAGCTATCGAGCAGGCAAGCATCGAATCAGTCAAGGACTGGGCGATTGTCGTTTCATGGGAAGGGCATCAAACTCTTATCATTGGCGCAATTCAGCGATTCGGCAGCGAGCGGCAAGGCGCGATCCGCGCCGCGTTGCCCGGTGGAATCGGAGTTTGCAAGGGCGCTTATACTTATAACGCTATCAACCAAGGGACCTGGGCCGTCAACTGCAGCAACGGCTCGACGGCGGCAGGTTTCGTTACGGCCGTCGATGAAACGGGTAAAGCCGTTGGGGAAGGGCTCGATGCTGCAGGTCGTAAGGTGAAGTTTACCATTGGGCGGAATGTCGAGGCGCTAATTCCCTAGGGTCCTGACCCTAGTGTGCTTCCGCCCAGGTTGCGCCGGAGCCGGTATCGACATCAAGCGGGATGCTGAGAACGGCCGCATTTTCCATGACTTTCTTAACCAGCGCCTTGGTTTCTTCCAACTCGCTATCGGGAACTTCGAAGACCAGTTCGTCGTGAACCTGCAGCAGCATTTTGGCGTTTAGCCCCGCATCTTTCAACTGGCCGGGCAGTTTGATCATGGCGACCCGGATAATGTCGGCCGCACCCCCTTGGATGGGGGCGTTGATCGCCGCCCGTTCGGCGAAATTGCGCAAGTTGGGGTTCTTTTCGTTGATCCCCTTGACGTGACACTTACGGCCCATGAAGGTCGAAACGTAGCCTTGAGCGCGCGCTTCTTCCTTGGTTTTGTCCATATAGGTGCGGATGCCGGGGAAGCGTTCGAAATAGGCCTCGATAAATTCGCCTGCTTCCGTTCGCCCAATATCGAGCTGCCGGGCGAGGCCGAAGGCCGAGATGCCGTAGACGATACCGAAATTGATTGCCTTGGCGCGGCGGCGAACCATGGGGTCCATGCCTTCGACCGGCACACCGAAGACTTGGCTTGCCGTTAGCGCGTGAATGTCGATGCCGTCTTTGAAGGCCTGTTTCATCGACTCGATCCCGGCTACATGGGCGAGAAGGCGCAACTCGATCTGTGAGTAATCGGCAGCCAGCAGGGTATGGCCCGGCTCGGCGATGAAGGCTGTGCGAATCTTACGGCCTTCTTCGGTGCGGATGGGTATGTTCTGAATGTTGGGGTCCGACGAGGCCAGCCGCCCGGTTGTCGTGGCGGCCATGACGAAGGACGTATGGACCCGCCCCGTCTGCGGATTGATCTGTTCCAACAGCGCGTCGGTATAGGTGCTCTTGAGCTTGGAGAGCTGGCGCCATTCCAGCACCTTGACCGGCAGGTCGTGGCCTTCGTCGGCCAGTTTTTCCAATACGTCTGCGCCCGTTGCATAGGCTCCGGTCTTGCCTTTCTTGCCGCCGGGCAGGCCGAGATCGTCGAACAGGATTTCGCCCAGTTGTTTGGGCGATCCCACATTGAATTCGCGGCCGGCCAGCTTGTGGATTTCGGTTTCCAGATCGCCGATGCGGGCGGTGAAATCGTCGCTGAGTTCCTTGAGGCGGACGGCGTCGACCTTGATGCCTTCGCGTTCCATGCCGACCAATACGGGAACCAGAGGGCGCTCCAGCGTTTCATAGACCGTGGCCATGCGCTCGGTGACCAGCCGTGGCTTTAAGAGACCATGTAGACGTCCGGTGATATCGGCGTCTTCGGCAGCGTAGTCTCGCGCCTTATCCAGCTCCACCAGATCGAAAGTCACCTGCTTTTTTCCGACGCCCGCCACTTCTTTAAACGGAATACAGCGATGGTCGAAGTGCAGTAGGGCCAGCTCGTCCATGCCGTGGCCGTGCGCTCCGCCTTCCAGCACATAAGAGAGCAGCATGGTGTCGTCGATAGGCGCAACCGTGATGCCGCCGTTTTCCGGGCGTGATAGAACCAGCGCGTCGTACTTGATGTTTTGGCCGATCTTCAAGACCGACGGTTCTTCGAGCAACCGCCTGATCAGATCGATGGCTTCATCCCAGGGAGCCTGCTCGGGCGCAGTCTCCTCGCCGCCGCCAAACATGTCGCCTTGAGTCTGCGGGTTTTTATGGCGCAAGGGGATGTAACAAGCCTTGCCCGGCTCGATGGACAGCGAAACGCCAACCAAGTCGGCCCGCATGGCGTCCAGAGATGTGGTTTCCGTGTCCACCGCCACCTGTCCCGCCGCATAGGCTTCGCGACACCAGCCGCGCAGAGTTTCGATGTCCTGCACCAGCGTATAGTCAATGGCCTCGGGGGCGACCGGATCGGGTGTCCCGTTGGCCGCGCCACCGGTCAGACGGCTTTTGACCTTGGGGATGAGCCGTTTGAAATCCTGCTCTTCCAAGAAATTAAGAAGCATTTCCGGGTCGGGTTTGCGGGTCGCCATTTCTTCCAGGCTGATGGGCTGGGGCGCATCGTCTTTCAAGGTAACCAGTTGGCGGGAGATACGGGCGGCCTCGGCGAATTCAATGAGTTTCTCGCGACGTTTGGGCTGTTTGATTTCGCCCGCCCGCTCAAGCAGTGATTCGAGATCCCCGTATTCTTCCAGCAATTGGGCCGCCGTCTTAACGCCAATGCCCGGGACCCCCGGCACGTTGTCGGATGCGTCGCCCGCCAGCGCCTGAACTTCGACGACTTTTTCCGGCCCGACGCCGAATTTTTCGACGACCTGTTCTGCGCCGATAATCTTGTTTTTCATGGCGTCGAACATGGTGACCTTGTCGTTGACCAGCTGCATCAAGTCCTTGTCCGACGAGACGATAGTCACTTCCGCCCCCTGCTCGGCGGCCTCGCGGGCGTAGGTGGCGATCAGATCGTCGGCTTCAAAGCCTTCAAGCTCCACCGAAGCCACGTTGAACGCCTTGACCGCATCGCGGACCAGTGAAAATTGCGGGATCAGCTCTTCGGGTGGCGGCGGCCGGTGGGCTTTGTATTCGGGGTAGATATCGTTGCGGAAGGTCTTGCGAGCCGTATCGAAGACCACGGCGATGTGGTCGGCTTCCGTATCGTCAAGAAGCTTCATCAGCATGGTGCAGAAGCCGAAGACTGCGTTGGTCGGTGTGCCGTCGGCTCGATTCATCGGCGGCAGACCGTGGAAGGCGCGGAAAATGAAACCCGATCCATCGACCAGATACAGGTGCTTCAAGAGTCGGGTTGATTCTGTCATGTGAAAATTCTCTTCTGCGAATTTTGCTGTTCCGTCCCACTCCCCCACCCGACCGCCCACGAGTGTACAATGGATTGGGCGGTCGGGTGGGGGAGTGGGACGGAACAGCCTTAGTAAACTAATGACCGCCGCTGAGGTCAGCGCCTTCTTTTGCCACATACTTGGCGCTGCAGTAAGGGCAGGTCACCTCGCCGTCTTTGTTGAGGTGCAGGGAGACCAGTGGGTGGCGTGAAGACGGGACGTTGCCGCAGCACTGAACGACGGCGGTTTCGACCTCGATGATTTCGATAGCTTGAGCTTCCATGAGTAGTTGTCTCTCTCAAAGAGTTGACCGACGGGATGGGCGGATACTAGTTTCCAAGCTCGAACTATTCAATATTGGATCGCTCCCCCTATGCCCGAAGCCGCAATAAAAACCGTCGATCTCTCCAAGACCTATGCCGGGTCGAGGCGGATGCCGCCTAAAGAAGCGCTGAAAAGCGTTTCTCTGACCATTCCTCAAGGGTCGTTTTTCGGTCTGCTTGGGCCCAACGGGGCGGGCAAATCGACCCTGATCAATATTCTCGCCGGTTTGGTCAATAAGACCGCAGGCGACGCCAAGGTCTGGGGTTACGATATTGAAGATCAAATGCGCGAGGCGCGGCGGTCCATCGGCGTGGTGCCTCAAGAGCTGAATATCGATCCGTTTTTCTCACCTCGGGAGTTGCTCGACGTTCAGGCCGGGCTCTATGGTGTGCCGAAGGCCGAGCGTAAAACCGATGAGATTTTAAAGCAGGTGGGCCTGCTCGATAAGGCTGATGCCTACGCGCGTTCGCTGTCGGGCGGAATGCGGCGGCGTCTGCTGGTCGCCAAGGCTATGGTTCATCAGCCGCCGATTCTGGTGCTCGACGAGCCGACCGCCGGGGTCGATGTGGAGCTGCGCCATCAACTTTGGGAATCGGTCAAGGCGCTGAATGAGGCGGGAACCACCGTCTTGCTGACCACCCATTATCTGGAAGAGGCCGAACAGCTTTGCGACCGGATCGCCATCATCAATCACGGCCGTCTTATCGCTTGTGATACTAAGGATGCGCTCCTGCAACGCCTGGACGCCAAGGAACTGACGGTTGTGGTCGGCGAAGAAATAGAAGCCGTGCCGGAAAATCTGGCTGGAAAATTCAATGTGGAATACCGCGCCGGGCGACGTCTGGTTTTCCGCTATCAGCCGAGTCAGGTTGAAATCCGCGATATTTTGCGGGCCGTCAATGAGGGGGGGCTGACCATCCTCGACCTCTCCACCGACGAAAGCGATTTGGAAGATATTTTCCTTTCGCTGACCCGTGATGAGGAGCCCGAGAAGGACGTTTCCTAATGCCGGGATTGCGTGGGATCGCATTTTTTCTCGCCGTCTGCCTGCTTTCCGCCTGCGCGCCGCGCTTCGTTGAGCCGGGGCCCGCTGTTCATTCTCCTCTTCTTGAAGATAACCATGTGGTGATGACCGATGGCGCGCGTCTGCCCTTGCGAAGTTGGAAGGCCGAGGAAACTCCCGAGCGGGCCATTATTCTGGCCTTGCACGGTTTTAACGACTATGGCGCCTTTATCGCCGAGGCGGCGCAAATCCTGGCGACCCATGGCGTGACGACCTATGCCTACGACCAGCGGGGCTTCGGTGCGGCCCCTCATACGGGCAAATGGGCGGGGAGCGAGGCCTATCTGGCCGATCTTGCCGCCATCAGCCGCCTGATCCGGAAACGTTATCCGAAGATTCCCCTCTACCTCCTCGGCGAAAGCATGGGCGGCGCAGTGATCCTTGCGGCAGTCGCAGGATCCGATCCGCCCGTAGCCGATGGGGTGGTTTTATCCGCCCCCGCCGTTTGGGGCTGGCGCTCCATGCCGTTTTACCAGACCATCCCTTTGCGGTTGGCCGCCCTCCTGTTTCCCGGCTGGGTGTTGACCGGTGAGGGACTCGACATTACGCCGTCGGACAATCGGGAAATGCTCATTGCGCTGGGTCGCGATCCGCTGGTGATCAAGGGAGCGCGGGTCGATGCTCTCTATGGGCTGACAAACCTGATGGATCGGGCCTATGACGCGGGGACCCGCCTTGATATTCCGGCCCTCATTCTCTATGGCGAGAAAGATGAGATCATTCCCTGGGAGCCGACCCGGCATCTGCTGGCCTCGCGCCCGGATGCCGCGCTCACCCGGCAAAAAGTGGCGCTTTATGACAACGGCTATCATATGCTGTTGCGCGATTTGCAGGGCGATACCGTGTTGCGCGATATGGTTTCCTGGCTCTTCAATCACAAGGCTCCCTTGCCGTCCGGGAGTGACGTGAGAGCCCATAAAATCGAGCCCCGTCAGTAGTCCGTCGCGCTCTAACGTCTTCTGATTTAACAAAAATATCACCTCTTCTCACCTAAATGGGGGTGGCGGCATTGTTTTCCCGCATGTCAAATGGTTGACGATTCGAGGGTCTTCTTTTGTTGAAGGCTGAGGATAAATGCTTAAAGCCGGGACGAGGCTAAGAGGTCGATGAGCCTTCTTGATATTGAAGCGCATTTGATGCGGAGCGTCTGCCAAAACTATTTCGGCGGAGATGGTGGCGAGGCCTGCCACGACTGCGCGCGCAAACCCGAATGCGAAGAAATCCTGAGAGAGACTTATTCCTTCATCGATCACCTGAATAAAAAACGCTCCAACGCCGCCTGAGGGCCGCTTGAAAACAGTGCGTTTAAATGCTTTACCTCGCCCCTGCCTTTCGAGTAATGTGCGCCGCACTTGGCCCAGGCACCCGTAGCTCAGCTGGATAGAGCGCTGCCCTCCGAAGGCAGAGGTCAGAGGTTCGAATCCTCTCGGGTGCGCCAATTT
>Ga0070728_10004952_pt1 | contig 13455 bp, 9 predicted proteins | sample tdDd471_FD_66723 | JGI IMG/M metagenome (GOLD analysis project Ga0070728, IMG submission 66723) | Marine sediment microbial communities from the Atlantic coast under amendment with organic carbon and nitrate - tdDd47.1 | ecosystem: Environmental > Aquatic > Marine > Coastal > Sediment | place...
CTTTAAAGGCGGCTTTCAGCTTGTCTGTAAATTTCTCACGGTTCTTGATCAGCTTTCCACCACGCAAAGCATTAAGCACAGACAGAATATCTACCTGCATCTGCTTGCCAGCTTTTATCTCAGCCTCTACAGCTTTTTTGTCTTTCTTCTTTTTACTGGTGGCAAGATTCTGGAAAGCCTTCAACTCCATCACACGATCATAGCGTTCATCATCCACCTTGAAGTTGAGTTTTAAAGGTCTCTCCACCGTGATACGATTATAACCAAAATCATCGTTGTCGAAAATCTTAACACGCTTGCCACGCCTGTTGTTTCCGTATAGGCGAGTCAACTCTTGAATCTGCGACTCGGAAATCTCGTTACGCTTGTTACCAAGGCTTTTTCGTATTTTGACAAAATCACCAGTAGCATTGATAAGCTGAATTTTACCCTTGCGCTTTTCATCCTTGCGATTGGTGACAATCCACAGATAAGTGCTGATGCCGGTATTATAAAAAAGCTGATCCGGCAAAGCTACAATAGCTTCCAGCCAGTCATTCTCAATAATCCATTTGCGTATATTACTCTCACCAGAACCCGCAGCCCCGGTAAACAATGGCGAGCCATTAAAGACAATCGCCATACGAGAGCCTGTACCATCGTGTTTGAACTTGCTGATCATGTGCATCAGGAAAAGGAAAGAACCATCGTTAATGCGAGGTAACCCAGCACCAAAACGCACAAGCAAAGCCAAGCTCTTCGTGCTCTTTTTTTATCTTCGCCGCCTGAGGCTTCCACTCCACACCAAAGGGTGGATTGGCCAGCAAGTAATCAAAACTCTTATCAGGGTGGCCATCAAAGGTGAAAGTATCACCATTGACAATGTTGTCCAGACTCTGATTCTTGATCATCATATCCGAGCCGCAAATAGCATAAGCCTCAGCATTGTAATCCTGCCCAAACACTTCCAGGCTGGCATCGGGGTTCAACTCCCGCAGATATTCTTCTGAAACCGACAACATACCGCCAGTACCGCAAGCAGGATCGTACAAAGTACGCACAATGCCCCTGGTGGTCAAAACCTCGTTATCAGGCTCGAACAGAATATTGACCATCAGGCGAATAACTTCACGAGGTGTGAAGTGATCACCAGCCGTCTCGTTAGCAGCCTCGTTAAACTTGCGGATAAGCTCCTCAAAGATGTAACCCATCTCGGTATTTGAAACTGTTTCCGGGTGTAAATCAATGTCGCAGAATTTTGAGACTACCAGAAAGAGGCGGTCAGATTCTTCCAACTTGGCAATCTGTTTTTCAAAACCAAATTTATCAAATATCTGCCGGGCCTGTTCTGAAAAACCATTGATATAGTTGTTCAGGTTGGCAGCGATGTTATTGGCATCGCCTTTGAGGTTTTCAAAATCAAACAGGCTGGTGTTGTGAAAGCTCTGCCCAGCTACTTTGTTCAAAATAGGATCAAGATTTTTGACAGAACCACCCTTGATGGCATCATATTTCTTCAAAACCTTCGGCTTTGTCTTCGCCAGAACACAATCAAGCCGCCGCAAAACTGTAAGAGGAATGATAACTTTACCATATTGTGCAGGCTTATAAGGTCCACGAAGCAGGTCCGCAACCGACCAGATAAACGAAACTTTATCACTGAAACCGTTCATAATTTGTCCTTTAATGACACATCAGGAAGTGTTCGGGTAACGCGATACCCCAAAAATATATCAAAGCGTGTATCTTTTATAGCCAATATGAAGGTTTCAAACAAGCAAAAAGATGTAAATATAGGGAAATTACAACTAGATAGAGGAGAGTGTGACTTATTCTGACGCAGAGGTGGGCTACTCCACTTCCTCCAGCACCCTTTTAACTACCTCCACCGCCATTTTCTGGTGGGACTTTTTGGCTTTGCGCATTAGTCCGCGCATCTCGGCCATGTGGGGGTAGGTTTTGGTCTTGAAATCATCATCGGCAATGTCAAGTAGAGTTGCCATTTCAATATTTATAGCCTGTGAAATCTCGTAAAACTTCTCCACCGATGGAATTGAGTGGCCACGCTCCAAGCGGCTTATGGTTTCCACGGCCACCTCGACCTTTTCGGCCAGCTTTTCTTGTGTCAACCCAGCATCCTTACGAAACCTCTTGACCCGTGTTCCCAGTATTTTCTTGATATCCGGCATTTTGCCTCCTGTTTCTATTGAATATCGCCTATTTTTGTGGTGTTTAACAGGAAGCGTAAGTGCTTGATATGTTATATAATCAACATATTATGTTGACATATTGTGTGTTTTAACTAGACTCTGAATGACTGTTAAATACATACATAAGTCTAAAAGGGTTGAAATTGTGAATTGAACGCATAATTGTTGTCTGGACTTTACAGATTCCGTAGCAACATTTGATATCAGATTCACTTCGATAATCCGGCACAGAAAAAAGATATAAGAAGAGTAAGATGGATGCGTCGTATGGCGCATTCTCAAATACTTATCTTACAAAATTTTGAGGAGGAAAGAGGTATGAAACTTAAAGGTAACAATTTGTGTTTGACATGGTTTGCTCTACTCTGTGTTCTGACTGTAATGGCAGTTGGCTGTAGTGAAACCGTAATTAGTAGCAAGGATGGAGATACTGATCTTGAGTCGGAAGTAGATGTTTCTATTGATGGTGATTCTGTGGAGGACGATAAGGATGCTGTTGATGGTGACGTTGACGTTGATAGTGATCTAGAAACAGATACTGATCTGGACAGCGAAGGTAACACAGAATCTGAGACTGATACTCTTGTCTGTCAGCCAGAAGCTATCTGGTGTGAAGGAACTGAGCTGCATGCTTGTAATGAAGACGGAACTGATGAATACATCCCTGAAGATTGTGGTCCTATTGGTTGCGAGAATGGTGCATGTGTGGAAGAGCATGCTTTGGACTTGAGTGAGTGGAAGTCTTATGCAGTGCTGAGTGATCAGCGGCTGACCTACGGCAATGATGGTACAATCGAGATGTGGTTCTCTTCACAGCAGTTCGATAGAGACAGTACGATCTTGTATTCTGAAGGTAATGTTATCGCCATAGCATTGTGGAATGACGGACGCATTTCTTATCAGGAAGGTCGTGTAGACATTGGTTGGACTTCCGTAAAGACAGTTTCATACCAGTTCTCTTTCGACACATGGCATCATCTGGCTCTGACGAAAACAGGCCAAATATTCTCTTTCTTTCTTGATGGTATTAAGGTTCATGAAGGCAACGGTCCACCGTCTGACAGTGTGCTTATTGGAGGACCACGCAATACAGTCGCAGGTGGATTCCTAAGCACTAACCACTATTGCAATGCCTTACTGGACGAAATTTTTATTTTAGATAACGTTCGCTACACCGAGAACTTTACGCCTGCTTTACGCCATAATCCTGATGAACATACTTTAGGACTTTGGCATTTCGACGAGGGTAGCGGTATGGTTGCTCATAACAGCAGTAGCCACGGAAGCGATGGTACATTTGAAGAAAGTGTGAAATGGACCACTGATGGTGTCTGGCGCAACTGGGATTGTGTGCCGCAGTGGGGACAATGCTTGCCAGATTCTGCTGAGCGCAAGGTTTGCAACGAAGATGGCTTTGGTTGGAGCGAGCCCGCGGATTGCGGTCCAATCGGATGTGAAGATAATGCCTGTGTGGAAGAGTATGCGCTGAGTTTTGTTGGAGAGGATGACGCAATCCAGATAGCATCCAGCTTTCTCATACGTCGGTTGACAGAAGCAACCATTGAAATGTGGGTTTGGCTGGAGGATCGTGAGGAAACGGAAGAATTTACTGCACACTACTTGTATGCAGAAGGCGATCCATCGCGCTTGTATCTGGGTGTTTATACTAACGGTCAAATATATTTTTCTGAACATAACCCGGATGACACCTGGGTAAATTTTCCAAGTGCTGAAGGAATTTTCCCATTTGAGACATGGAATCACATTGCGGTAACAAAGGATGCCAACAAGCATGTACTGTATTTAAACGGTGAGCAGGTTGCGGAACGTTCGATTGGTATCGTACCGTTTGACTATTCAGCCGAGTATCCTTCTGTCCTCAGCAGGAAAATGTATGGATATGTCGATGAGGTACGCCTGTCAAGCAAAGTTCAGTACACTGAAAACTTTACGCCAGTATATAGGCATTCGGCAGGAAACTCAGATGAAGACATCATTGGACTCTGGCATTTCAACAACAGCGGCGCAGATGAAAGTATAAAGAACAACAACATTCCAACGGCATCCTGTAAGTTTACAGACAAGGCTGTCTGGCGTAACTGGGAATGTACATCAGGCTGGACATATTGCGCCAGTGAAACAACCGTAGACATCTGCAACGAGTCTGGCCGCTGGGTGGAGTGGAAAACATGCCAGAGCGGTGATAACTGTGTATCAGAATCCCAAACCGATGCGATGTGCGTGGAACAGCGTTAACGCCACAGGCAGATAATTACAATATAATAGTTTGCTGGAACTCCGAGGCAGCTCTGCAAATGTGGATCTGCCTCGGGTTTGTGGAGTACAACTATATTTTAGCAAGCGACATACGCATTTGCGTGGTCAACACGATTTTATTGACCTCCAAAAAATATTAACCTAAAAAATAATATATGAAGATCGCTGCATTCTGAATTGTTCATACCGACACAAGAGTTGCGACAAAACTCTGTCGTCACCATGGAAAAATAACCCCACAATATTTTTTAGAAGGTTTTAAACTCTCTGGAACTGTTTTACGGAGTTGAAAGTGACGACAGAAAAGCTGTTGGTTTGGTTGTCACCGGGAGGAATACCCGCTCTATGAGAGATTAAACCCAGTCTATACAATTTGGGACCCCTATTGCTTTTTTCGTAGGTCTACCAGCATATGAGATGCCTTAGTAACAACAGACTTGTGTTGCAATCTATGACGACAACTTTTCTGTCGCAACTTTTACAATATCGCTAAAGAAGAGCAGAAGCTCTCCTCGCCACCGTGCGTGGCTGGTGGGAATTGTGGTAGGCAATATGGTGAGATGCGTGATCAATCTTTATCTTTAATCTTCATTGCAGCTCCATCAAGCATCTTTCTGGTAGCGATAACAACCATTTGTATGACTGCCACTTTTACGATTTGGAATACGATATTCACATGACCTCCTTGTCGTCTGAAGTTCTATTGGCTGAGTCGGTTTCAGGGTTTTCGCGAATGTAACTGTCGTACTGATCAAGCAAGTTGCCAAACAAACCTCCGACTCCACCACCAACAGCGGCACCGATATGTCCCGCCAGAACTGTACCCACAGATGCCAATAGTCCAGCACCAAGTGTGGCGTATCGGTTTTCGCGGACTATCTGCAGCAATCCCTGTTTGGCCTCTTCAATATCAAGGTTCTGTTTTTCGAGTTCTTTCATTTGAATCTCCATTGCGTGTTGTAAGTAAATTTACTATTCGACGATCACTCCGAAAGTCGAGCAGTCCATCATTATCTTGCGTGGGAGTGCCTCGCCCAACGCATGTTTCTTAACCAGTGCCGCAACCAGCCCACCTGTGAGCATGGAGTTGTAGATCACAGCACGAGCCGTACATGGCAGTTGCATTGACTCTCCCGCCGGATGTAGTGTATCTTCGTAAGCCTTTGCGCCAACAATATCCCCGTGACTTTTAGCAATGTATATGACGATGAACTCACCACCCTGACGTGGATCTATTACGGTGATTGGCTTGCTACGACTACCCTGCGCCGTTGCTTGCTCCCAGATAGCTGATCTAGCATCCATGTTATCCACACAAGAAATAACGAGGCAGTTTGGCTGTTCATATCGAAGTTGCTGATCTATATACTTCTGGTTAATCTGTCCCGGCAGTATGCCTGTTACACGGTTGACTTCAATACCAAGAGATACCGCCTTAGGTTGTCCGATATATTCTGCGCCATAGAGTTGGTTTGGCTGGTTATGATGTTCCACAATGTCATCGTCATAGATGTTGATATCAGTGCAGCCCATCTTAGCCAGTGACATTGCAGTGTAGCTGCCAGAAGCCCCTGCACCAACGATTGTAATTGGAAAGGCCAGCTTGTCTGGGTGGATGATATCAAGCTGGCGGTGAAATTGCTTGTCGATGGTAGCTCTGTTTCTGGCAGGTTCATTGATAATGTTTCTTTCCATGATTCTCCTTTCTGCGCAGCTATGTTACTGCGCAATTTCCTTGATCTGTGAGAGTGGTGTGGGGGTGAAATGGATGTCACGTTCAATGGCCTGCAAACCGGGAATGCGCTTGCCATTGATATGAGCCTCCAGTGATTCCAACTCAGACAGCGAGAAGTAACCCAGCTCACAACAGCCAGGGTGTATCTCTGCCCAGCCGAAGAACGTGTCTTCGCCGTCAAATTCTGTGGCAAACCATGTGCCTGATCCATAGGCATGGAAAAATCTGGCATAAACGATGGCTTCTGAACCTTTACCGTCTTGTTCGTACAATGCTGGGATCTTGTCGCGGATTTCTTTTGTTAATAACTTCTGTTTCATGTGTTCTCCTCATAATAATGTGGACACACCAGTACGGTTCATCCAGAGTAGATGATTGGCAGGGTGTCCTGATTGTTGGGGGAAAATAAGCTAAATTTGGTAACCTGCTATTCTTCTTATAACAGTTTTTGATTTGAATTTGCTATAAGGTTGTAACTGAAAATAAACGAGAAATTTAAAGTCTAACGTATGGTAACTTACATGAAAAATAAGACCATGCTGCAGGATCAAAATATGTCTAACAATACGAGTAAATACAAATGGGTGAATTTAACTATAAGAAAAGTTTGAAGTACTGCTGTGAATTTGCTACTAACTAATATCATTTGTTTTTTGTAGCTGAAGGTTTCGATTATGTCGCCATCCAAAATATCAACCACATGGGAGTCACTAAGAGCGTCTCTAAAAGCCTGGCACTGTTCCCACGAGAATCATCCTGACAGGACTGAAATTGAGTTTCTTGAGACTGAACTCAGGATGATGGCTCCACAAATAGCAAAAGCAAAATGGCCCAAAGACTTGATAGATGAGGCTCTTCGTTCATTCATTTTTAAGCTGCTTAAAAAACCATTACCAGATAATATAGATAACTTTGCTGGTTATATTTCGAGAGCATTCAGGAATCATTGCTTTGATATGCATAAAGCACGCAGAAGCAAAAAAACAATATCGGTTGAGGACACACCAGATGGATGGGAACCTGTTGATAAAATTACCCCATCAGCACTTGTGGTTGCATTACAAAGAGAAAGATCAAAAAAACTCCACACTGCCATAAGCAAACTGGACATTGCTGATAGAATAGTGTTGAAACTTGCAAATGCCCCAGAGTGGCTTGATGAGAAAGAAGTGCTTTGGTTGGCTGATCGATCAAATATGACAATAACTGAAGCGCGACTTGCTTTGTCAGAAGCTGACGACATGTATGCGATGAGTCGCGTTTTTGATCCTGGCGATGATGATCCAAAAGATAAAGCTAAGAGAAGAACTAGAATGGAGCGATTCCGTAAACGCCGTGCCAGAGCTCGCAAGAAACTACGCGATCTATTACAGGAGGTAAAATGATTACTTCCTGGGAACACGAAAGACTCGGAGAGATTGAGCAATTGCCTAAGAATCTTCGCCCGCACAAAGTTTGGAAGCACTTTTATTATAAAGAAGAACACTGGGAACGTATTTGCAAGTACGACGTAGAATCAATGCGTACTGTGGCCGAAGACATAGTTGGTATTTTTCGTCATGGTCATGAAGATCTGCCATGGATAAGTAGGAAACAGTGGTACGCAGTAAAGAAACTTTTACAGCGGCATCATGATGATGCGTATTCTGATATATATTTACTTGAAATGGCTTCTCCCAATACATGGTGGAGCCCTGACATGGATAAAAGGCATAGGCACCAGGCTCTAACTCCCAGATCTGTTTTCATCGTAGTTCAATTGGATCAGCCAGCAAGCTGGATTGTGACCGCTTTTCGTCCGCATCCCAAGACAAAAAACGTCAAATGGACAGAGGATGAATTTCGGCGCACTGGCGAAGAACATTTCCTAAGGGTAACGAAAATGAATAAAAATGATTTTGCAAGTGTCATTGCCAGAAATATTTTGCAGGCAACAACTATTGCTCCTGAGAGCGTTAAAGATTTGTGGTGGCTTGCCTCTGCAATTGGCTATGGGCGCATGTTAACTACCAATGCTGAAGTTTCTTCTGCTCTTGTTAAAGCAGAACAATTACTTGGAGGAGTTTCTGAGGAACTCAAAGATGATTTCAAGGAAATATTAGACTGGGACGGTTGTCTGGATGATATTTCCAGCGGCCTTAAGGATGATTACCCGGAAGATTTTGAGCATGCTTTATCTGACTCCGAGGAACTGCTTGCCATCGCGAATGCAATTGGAGCAGCAAAAGAGGCAGAAGCTTTCATGAATTCTGCAGAAGGGCTTATCGCATGGATACCGGGCGAGTGGAACCATTTACTGGACCATGCTTCGGCACGTATCAAGATGTTTGAAGCATCAGACAGTCTTGTACTTCGATTGTGGGGAGCTGTAGAAGAAAGTGTAATTGGAGCTACCATGCGTGAAACTGAACCTGTTGTACGACCTGAAGCCAGCCTTGTCGACCAGATTATTCCATCAGATTCGCTTTATACTCGCTGGATAAACAGGACTGCAAAATTTGCTGGCGATATTACTACAGAAATCGGTCAATTTGTTAATTCTAGTATAAATGCATTTGATGTAGGCTTGCCAGCACCAATGATGGGTAATGGCATGCACACTAATAAATTCTTTGAGGTGCGCGTTAGTCCTGAGGAAGATGCATATCAATGCAGAGTATTCGTTATCAATGAAAAATACCCTGATGGCTATGAACTAACTGATCGTTATACAAAAGAATACGATTACCTATGCAGGATGAATGTTAATTACGAATATGTACTAATTATCCTTATTGCCAGTGAAAGATCTATTGAAGGAGATACATTAGAATCTATCCTGAACATTGACACGCAAAAAGAAGATATAGTTGTTAAAACACGTAAAATCAGCCCACCCAAGTAACAAAGGCTATACGCTGAAGTGCCCTTTCTGAATTATACTCTGATGTTGATAGATTACTTAATATTGGACCCTCATCATTATCTTCAACCTGTAAGTTTGCAAGTATCTCCCATGGTTCTTTGCCTGAAGCGATTCCATTTAACACAGTTTCACCAACTTGTTTAGCAATATCTAATTGAACTGGCCACAGCGGCGCCACAACACATCGTGCGCCTGCTGTTATTAAAACACCTGCCAAACCACCCGGTTCAGCAAAGGATGTTCCAATCTGTCCAGCTTCACATGAAAGAAGCACTATTGTTGCTCCTGCAATCCGATCTGGCTCATGGCTGAGCATAGAAACATCCAATCGATCAATGTTTCCAGACTCGTCAAGACAAAGAATAGCAGCATCCTCAAGTGATTCAACTTCACCATGAGCTACTATAACGATTACACTATGCCCAACAACTTCAGTAAGCACTTCTTTTGCACTGGCAGGTTTGGTAAGAATATTTTCTACTTTTGGCTGCAGTTCAGTGCCAAAACGCTTTCCTACACTTCCCAATTGGTAAACTGGTCCAAGGGTGGTTGCTGCAGTTGTTAAATCCTTCAGTGCGTTCAGACCATGTTCACTAAGGTCAAGCTTTCCATCTGAAGTATCTGGGCCAGGATCTGCAAGAACTACAAGTGTAGAGTTTTCGCGCTCAGGGGTATTATCAAGGTCAGGCAAAGAAAGTGTAGCTGTTGTTGCCACAGGAATGTTTTTCCATATTGCTGCTGGTGTAACGGATCTCAAATCCAATGCAGGATTCCACAATACGGCCTTTGGCGTGTGACCTAAAAAACCAACAATAGGATCTATTGCATTTTGCCCTAGCCAGGAAATAATAGCATTTAAATTATGGTCTGCACTTGCACCATGGACTTCGTCTCGCATGACATCGTTAAGGCGGTTTAATGGGAATGGAGGTGAAGGCACTTCCAAGCCGAGAATCCGCGTTTTTCTCTCGCCACTGGCATCCACCGATAGAAGCATTGCCAGAAAAACAGGTTCGGCTGGAATAAGAGTGATTGCTACTCTTTCAGCATGTTGTTTAAGCCAGTCCCAAGTTTTCTCATTTGCGGTATCCTCTGCTAGGAAATCAGGAGCCAACTCTCGGATTTCATCAAGAACATCAGCGATTTTACGTTGATCAGAAGTTTTAAGTTCTTTTATCCAATTATCCCAAAGTTTATTCGAGACAGTTGATGGTTTTGAAAGACGTGCTGCTAATGGTCTTCTGGCAGGAAGTTGGGCACGTAGCATCCACTTGCTGACAATCTTGGCTTTTTTACCATGCAAGACGAACGAAACCCCTGGAGTTTTATTTGCATAGGAATTATCGGAGAGCCTTTTTGCTAGGCTAAAAGCAAGTCGGATTGCAGTTTGAGCTTCATTTTCTCGGTTGTTTTTATCAAGAAGGAGATAGCCTGCTGATTTGCGAATATGTGACCAAGCATTTTCTGCTAGCTCAATAGTTACTGGAATGGAAGGCAATCCTACTGCTAGTTCACACATGGCAAACGCGGCATCTGTAAGCTCCTCACCTGGGCCAAGCTCTCGTGCTGCTTCAATAGCTCTCTGTATCCACATACAAGCAGAATCCACTGCATCAGACAAACTCATGGGCAGCACACTAAAACGTTTTGCTTGAAGCAGATCCAGAATTGCTCGACCAGCATTTTGTGAAGTTTCCCAACGATGACGAGGATCTTTTTCAATTGTGCGTAGTCCGATTATTTCTTCTGATAATTTGAGACCTTCGGCAAGTTGTATCTGTGTCACATCGTTTCCAAACATCAATGCATTGGCAAGATTGTGTTTTGCGGTGGCAAGTCCATAAGATTTTGAATCTTTATCGAATGTAGAAATCCTGTTTCTAAATGTGTTAATCACTGCTATTCTTCCACCAGTAATTCGTGCAAGTGTTGTTTCACAAACCATTCGATTTCCTTCAACATCTTCACGCATTTTAGGTTCGAGTAAAGAGTGGTCGACACTCTCGAATGTTGCCAGAGCAGATTCAAGAAGCTTTTTGTCGCCTTGTAATGATCCTAGCTGAGTTAATTCCCATGCTAAGCTGGCCGTATATTCAGTTTTTTTGTATTGAGATCTAGCAGTTTTGATGGATTCTTTAAATTGGACAATACTGCTTTGAAATCTCGCTAGCCGACTGCCAACCCCCATGTAACTCTCAAGTTCAGCCAAATTCCGCTGAATATTTGCGACTACATCGGATCCACCTGATAATCGTGCCTGTTTCAAACAGATTTGATATAAGCGTCGCGATTCACGGAGATTTGCTCCATGATTGTTATCAGGAGCATTTCGTAAAGCCATGGCCAAAGCGCCAAGAGTATTATCCCATGCTTGTTCTTCGCCCCCTTCAAGTTCGACACATTTACGGAGTAATTCAATAGCCAGATTAAAATCGCACACAGGATCATCAAAATGGTTGCTAGGCGACCATATTCGTGCAATTTCACTCTGAAGTATTGATCGAACGACAGAATCATCAACTCTTTGAATTGCTGAAAGAGCATAGTAGGTTGCTGTCTTAACGTCACTCGTATTTCGTCGGTGCAACCGGGTAAGATGGGCGATAAGGGCTACTCTCGCAGCAAGAACTCCGGGATAGGCTTCGTCAGCAGGAGGATTGGATAATTTTGCAAGAAGCTTTTCTGCCTCTTCAGGATTTGCCAATAAAGATTGTTGCTTCATATGTTCTTCGAGTTGTGTCTTTTGTCCAGTATTCAATCTTTCCTTAATGCCAAAAATGTCTAAGTCTTGTTCTGAAGCCGATGAAATCCTTGAACTGACTTTAAAATATGCCATTGCCGCAGGATGAGTAATCATTTTTAAAGCAATTTCTATTTCTTTGTCAGTAGGAACGGCATGTGGCATATCAATTTCCTTTGCTTTAGAAGGATATATTCGCTTAAGTTCTTTCCGATATTGGGAAGGTTGTTGGTTTTCTGGTTGAAGCTGTTGCCATTTTGCCAATCTAATGAGAAGAAATTCCAGACGGTCTTCTATGCAATTATTATCTGCTTGGATTGCCTCCATCATGTAATTGCAAGCTTCTTTCTCTCTCTTGATTTTATCAAAATCAGGGTGTTCAAGAGCCACTTGGGCTGCTGAAAATAAAGTTTCCGCAAGAAACCTTCCACTTCTAATATTGCAGGACTTTTTCAGAAGTTGCTGAGCTTGCCGAATATCTTCTGGATTGCATCTCTGCAGCAGGGCATCTGCTTGTACTTTCCATAATTGTGCAAGGGCATCTTTAGGTGCATTGATTTTGGCAGTAGCGTTATAGATTCGTATAGCTTTTTCAACATCTTCATCAGGTTCGGTTTTCCATGAATTTCCGTATGAAACACGAAAAGAAAACAGCTCTGGCATATTTTTCTTGCGTGCGATTTGAACTGCTTCTTTCAACAGTTCGCGAGATTCCATTATCTTATTCTTTGCATCGGGGTGTAGAGGATTTAATTGAACTGCTTCCTTGATACCTACACCGCGTTTAAAGCACTCAAGTGCGTGTTTCTTACCCTTAATTCGGACAGTTTTTTTCAATGTAATCACCTAATTCTGTTAGCACAGGTTTATGTTCAAACTTCGGAATCACAAGTGCTGTTACTTGTAGCTTCTACCAAGATCATGTCTCAGTATAACTTGACGAATAGAAAATTATGATGCGGACACAAAAAACAAAAATACATTAGTTGTCCGCATTTTTAACCTCCAGTCGTCAAAATCTGCACAAACTATTGGAGGTATAAACATGAGCCGTCTTGTCATACTCGTTGATTTTACCTGGACTCGTAACAAAGATCCGCGTATTCCCCTTGGTCATGCTAGCTTACTTGCTGCTTTGGAAAACATTCCAGATCTAAGTGTGCAGTCAGTTGTAATCCCTGTGAATAAATCTGTCAAGAACGCTGAAAAAATTGTCGAGAATATACTTAATTATGCTGCTGGCTGGAAACCTACTGATGTCGACATTGCCTTTGGAGCCTATGTTTGGGGTGAAGAATTACTCCAGAAAGTGCTGCTGTCAATTCGTCAAAAAGGTTTTGCTGGAAGAATTATTATTGGTGGTCCTCAAGTGTCATATCAGGGTTCTGGGTTGGAAAAGTTATATCCACTGGCAGATGTATTTATACGTGGATATGCAGAAGATGCTTTGCGTGAACTTGTACAAAGTCCACTACGTAATAGTATTCCTGGCGTTCACTGGACAGGAACACATGACAAATGCGAGCAAGCCAACGTTGACCTCGAATCATTAACATCTCCCTGGCTTAACGGTGTTTTTCCTTTAAAAGGACAGCGGTTTGTGAGGTGG
>Ga0070728_10004953_pt1 | contig 13453 bp, 14 predicted proteins | sample tdDd471_FD_66723 | JGI IMG/M metagenome (GOLD analysis project Ga0070728, IMG submission 66723) | Marine sediment microbial communities from the Atlantic coast under amendment with organic carbon and nitrate - tdDd47.1 | ecosystem: Environmental > Aquatic > Marine > Coastal > Sediment | place...
CAGTGATGAACAGAACATCGGAGGTACGCTGCGTGTGTTTTGGGGCGCCCACCTCAGCGGCGTTCGCCGGGTCGTGTATGCCGCCAGTAGCTCCATCTACGGCGACACCGAAGAGCTTCCCAAGCATGAAGGGATGCAACCTCGGCCCATGTCGCCATATGCGGTCAACAAGCGCGTATCCGAGCTCTACGGTTCCGTCTTCAACAACCTGTACGGACTCAGCACCATCGGCCTGCGCTACTTCAACGTATTTGGCGCCAGGCAGGATCCTGAGAGCCAATACGCCGCCGTGGTGCCCAAGTTCATCACGGCATTCTTGAACGGGCAAGCCCCGGTCATCCACGGCGACGGACTGCAGTCCCGCGACTTCACGTTCATTCAGAATGTGGTCGAAGCCAACCTGGCTGCAGCCGCCGCAACCAACGAAGCGGGAGGCCGTAGCTACAACGTGGCTCTCGGCGGGCGTATCACCGTCAAGGACCTGTGCCTCAGGATCCGCGAGCTCTTGGGCAGTGACATCGATCCCGTCTACGACGCTTCGCGACCTGGCGACGTCAAGCATTCCCAGGCGGATATTTCGCTGGCACGAAAGTATCTCGACTATCAGGGAAGTGTTGATCTGGACTCCGGACTGAAGCAAACTGTGGATTGGTATCGGGAACAGATTTAGAACGCCTGAATCATGTGGAGGATTTCGATGGCGCGCAGGAGTCGCGGATACGGAGCTGGTCGACCGGCCCGGGTGTCGGGCTGGATCCTGCTGGTTGTGGCGTTTCTGATGCCGGTCCAGGGGGTGGCCCAGGTCAACCAGAGTTCAGAACCCTACCGCTTGCGAGTGGGAGACCTGGTGCAGGTCTCGGTGCCCGGACATCCGGAGTTGAGCCTGGAGGTGGCTCTCGACGAAACCGGGAGAGTTCCCATCCCACAGGTTGGTGATGTCAGCCTCAAGGGATTGACCCTGCCGGAGGCCCAGAGCTATCTGCGTCAGCGATTGCGCCTGTTCGATCCCACGCTGGATCGCATTGTCGTGGAACTGGCCCACGGCGGAACGTTCAACGTTTTCGTCATGGGCTCGGTGGGCTCTCCCGGCAACTACTCGTTCCCCGTTACCCCGACTATGTGGGATGTCCTGCGGGCGGCCGGGGGACCGCTGGATTCGGCCAATCTGCGGGCGGTTCGGGTCGTCAGGGAAGAAAACGGGACGAATCGAGTGTTCAACCTCGACCTGTCCGGTCTCCTGCTGGGAAGTCCGGTACCGGATTTCGAGCTGAAATCAGGCGATTCCTTGATGATTCCCGCCCAGACCGTAGGGGTGTCATCGGTACCGACTGCCGACGGTGTGAAGGTCTTCGGTGGGGTTGCTGTGCCTACCGTGGTGGACATCGAGGCCCCGACGCGCTTGCTGGACGTCCTGATGCTGGCCGGTGCGCCGACGGCGACGGCGGAACTGAAGAAGGTGAACTGGGTCCACACCGAGGACGGCGAGATCATCGCTACGAAGTTGAATCTGCGAGATTACCTCGAGTACGGCGACCTGCAGTCCAACCCTCTGGTGTATCCCGGTGATACGGTGGAAGTAGGGATCCAACAGGAGGGTTTCATTCGCCGCACCGTCCCGTTCCTGCTGGCCTCGGTGGCGGCTTTCATGACGATCTGGCTGGCCTACGACCGGATCCGCGAATAGTTCTCTTCCGGCCCCTGGTCGGTGTGACGAGTCGCTCCTCGACGGTCCCGGATCGAACGGTCCGGGATCTTCTATTTCTGCTGCAGGAGATTCCGCCGGAAAAACAGGAAGAACACCAGCCCGATCAGTACGGCCAACCACAGGGTGAACAGTCGCACCATCAGAGCTACTGCAGCTGCGCTGGCTCCGGATACTTCCAGAAACTGAAGCAACCAGATGATGGTCGCCTCGGTTCCACCGAGGCCTCCGGGCAGGAAAGACAAGGATCCGACGAGGGTTCCTGCAGCGTAGACGAACACCGAATCGGGCAACGGAACGACCAGCCCCAGTGAACGACACACCAGCCACAATCCCAGACATTCGCAGAACCAGGCCACGATGCTCAAGATATTGCCGTACAACGTGGGACCGACCCCCAGCAGGGTGCTGAAGGACTCCAGGGATTCATCGAGTCCCAGGCGATACTTGCTCACCAGCGACGACCTGGAGGCTCGGGACAGGAGCCGTGTACGCAATCCTCGATTCCGCAGAAGGATCAGAACCACTGGCACCATTGCGGCGGAAACGAGGCCCGTCGTCAGTCCGGCCAGAGTTCCCGGCCAGAAGAACACGCCCACCGCTGCCAGAATCAGAACTGCCAGAAAATCATAAAGTCTCTCGGCCAGGACCACGGGCAACCCCTTGGCCAGGGAAACACCGAACCGTTCCCGCAGAATCGCAGCTTTGAACACCTCGCCGATCTTGCCGGGAGTAATGACCATGATGTAGGTCGCGAAGTAGAGTCCGATCGACTCCCGAACGGGCAGCAGGACACCGAGTTCGCGGAGGAAAAGCTCCCAGCGCCAAAATCTCAGGGCATAGTTGACCAAAGAGAGTCCGGCAAGGGCGGCGAAGAGTACGGGGGAGAATCCAGCCAACTCACGGTAGATATCGTCCCAACCGAACACCAGGACTATGGCGGCATACAGCGTAACCGAAAAGCCGATCACGATGAACGAACGAGACATCAGATTGCGCGGTAGTTTCATTACGCTCCAGGGAATTACACTCAGATACGAGCTGGAATCATGCTGCAGTCGGTGGGGTTTGGCAACCGGGAATTGCACGATAATGCCCCAAATTCGACGATTCGCACGAACATGAAATATTTGGTTGATAAAACGAGTGATTTGCTGTACAATAACCAAACATCGAGGGAATGCGGAGTCGGGGGAGTCCGCGCCCAAAGCCCAGCCACGGCACCAGCTCGGTATATTCCGGCGGAATCAGCGCATCTAGGGAAACGGCGGGAATTATGCGAAACAATCGTCAAGTTGACATTGCTGTGGACGGGTCGATCCAGTCCAACAGTCACGCTTTGCCTGTCGGCGGGGAGAACCAACACCAGATCGGCGGTGCGATCGCAGGTGCGGCGAACACCGACCTGGCCCAGGCGCCCGAGCTTGTAGATGCCCGCGTGGCGTCGCAGGCTTCGACAGCAATCGATGCGGTCTTGGGGCTGCCCTCGGAATTGTATCTGCGATTCAAGCGTCTTGCCGATATCGTCGTTTCCCTCTTAGCCTTGGGTGTCTTCGGGCTGATCACACCTCTGTTGTGGTTGATCATCAGGCTGGACTCGCCGGGATCGATGTTCTATGCGCAGGAGCGGGTTGGCATCAATCGCCGCCGCCGTCGCAGTGGAGATGTCGGCCAGGAACGGCGCAAGGTGCTGCAACCCGGGCGTCCGTTCAAGGTCTACAAGTTGCGAACCATGGGTGTCAACGCCGAGGCCGCAGGGCCCCAGTGGGCGTCACGCAATGATGTGCGGGTCACCCGTGTCGGCCGCATCTTGCGTAAGACTCGCCTGGATGAAGTGCCCCAGTTCCTGAACGTGCTGAGGGGCGAAATGAGCCTCATCGGGCCGAGACCCGAGCGGCTCGTGTTCGTCCGCCAGCTGGAGAAAGAAGTACCCCATTACCGGGATCGCCTGCTGGTTCTGCCCGGCATCACCGGATTGGCCCAGGTCATCAACGGTTACGACGAGAGCATCGATTCGGTGCGGCGTAAGATCGAACTGGACCGGCAGTACATCCGTAAAGCCGGCTTGCGGCAGGATGGCAAGATCCTCCTGTCCACCGTCGGAGTGGTGCTGAAGGGCGAGGGAGCTCGCTAGCTGCTCTTTGACGATTGCCACCGGAAACGCCTCGACCCGGGTCGGGGCGTTTTTTGTGGCACTTGTACAGCACGGGTCGACAATCCGCTCTTGCGCCCGTCCTGCCCGCGCCCCATAATGCCGCCCATGAATCCTTTGATCCTGGTCATCGATGACGAGGAGGCGATCCGCCTCTTCCTGGACGCCACTCTGGAAGATGAGGGCTACGATGTGGTGGCCGCCGGCACCGGGCAGGAGGCCCTGGATGCCCTGACACGCACCGTGCCGGACCTGGTCATCCTGGACCTCATGTTGCCCGACATGAGCGGTATAGAGGTGCTGGGTGCCATCAAACAGAAGCTGCCCCACCTGCCGGTCGTCATGGTCACGGCCTACAGTGAGACGGATTCCGCAGTACAGGCCATGAAGCTCGACGCCTTCGACTACGTGAGCAAGCCGATTCAGCTGGACCGTCTGTTGTCCGTCGTGGCGCGTGGACTCGAGGAATCGGCCCCAGCTCGCGAACGATATCGCCAGCAGCACCAGAGCGATCTGTTCGATGGCTCCGACGGAATCGTGCCCAGCCAGTCGCCGCCCATGCTGGAACTCTATGACACCATTCGGAAGATCTCCGGTGGATCGTCGACTACCGTCCTCATCGAGGGTGAATCCGGAGTGGGCAAGGATGTCGTGGCGACCCTCATACACCGCACGTCGCCGCGCAAGGACTACCCGTTCCTGGAGATCAACTGTGCAGCTCTGCCCGAGCAGTTGCTGGAGAGTGAACTTTTTGGCCACGAGAAGGGCGCCTTCACCGATGCGGCCACCCAGAAAATGGGCCTGTTGGAGTTGACCCATTCGGGGACCCTGTTTCTGGACGAGGTGGGGGAGATGGCTCTGCCGATCCAGGTCAAACTGCTGAGGGTTCTGGAGAAGATGACTTTTCGCCGGGTCGGAGGCCTCGAGGATATCTCGGTGAACGTGCGTATCATCGCTGCGACCAATCGCAACCTGGCGACCCAGGTCCGCAAGGGCACGTTCCGCGAGGACCTCTACTATCGCCTGAAGGTGGTACAGTTGCGTGTCCCGCCGTTGCGTTCCCGGCTGGAGGATATCATGCCACTGGCGGAATTCTTCCTGGCGCACTACAATCAGCAATTCGGCAAGGGTTTCAACGCAATCAGTGACGCGGCCCGCAAACGCTTCATGGAATACCGCTGGCCGGGCAATATCCGGGAACTGAAGAACCTCATGGAGCGTACGGTGCTACTCGAGGACGGTCAGACCCTGGAAGCGACCCACCTGAGCTCCATGATCGAAGATCACAGCAGTCATGACATGCCGGCAAGGCTGCAGGAGATCCTATTGAATCCCCTCCCTGCCGGAGGCATCAAGCTGGAGGAGCTGGTCAGCGAGCTGGAAAGCGTGCTCGTGCGCAAGGCCTACCTGGCGGCGGACCAGAATCAAAGCAAGGCTGCACGCCTGCTCGGGCTCAATCGGGACAAGTTTCGCTATCGCATGAAGCAACACGGAATCAAGGAGTAGGCCCGGGATGGAGCAGAGGCCGGTCGTCATTGTGCTGCTGCCCGTATTGGTGGTGATGTGCCTGGTGGGGGGATGTGGAGTTTATTCGGCCAACAGCGGCCGCGTTGACGAATCCCTGCAGAAGGTCGCGGTCCAGTATCTGGAAAACCTGACCTCCGAGCCGAACATCGGCGTCGATCTCACAGACCGGATCATTCTCGCCGTCCAGCTCGACAACACCCTCAAAGTGGTCGAGGAAGGCGATGCCGACACCATTCTCAGTGGTCGTGTCGTCAGGTACCATCTGAAAGAGGCCTTCGCCCGGGAAGACCTGACGGTCAATGAGTACCAGGTACAGATCGCGGTGCAGTTGTCACTCACAGTCCGGGCCACAGGGGAGAAACTCTTCGAGAACCGGCGATTCACCGGAAGTGGCAGCTATTTGCTGGACGATCCGGATGGTACCACCGAGGAGACTGCTCGCACCGAGGCAACCACCGATATCGTGAAGGATATCCTGGCGATCGTTGTGGAGGACTGGTAGCAAGAGATGGCGTATTCCTCTGGCAGGAAAGGCAATACAGCGCCGGGCTTCGAGGATCTTGTCAACCAAGATCTCAAGACAGGCAAGTTCCGACCCGTCTATATTCTAGCCGGCGACGATGCCCTGCGTATCGAGGGAGTGATCAACAAGATCCGCCGAGACGCACTCGGAGAACAGAACTCGGCTTTCAACTATCACGTTCTGCAGGGAGACCAGGTGCCGATCTCGCGAGTGCTGCAGCAGGCACTGAGCCTACCGATGCTGGGCGGATTGCAGCTTATCTGGGTGAAGCATGCCGAACGTTGCTTGGGTGATGCGGAGAGCCAGGAACATTTCGACAAGTATGCGCGCAAGCCGGTTCCGGAGACCATCCTGATACTCAGCGCCGAGAAGGTGGATAAGCGCAAGAAGTGGGTCAAGACATGCATGGAGGGGGGCTACCTTTTTGACTTCAGCCCTCCGACGGGGGAAGCTCTCATTCAGTGGGTGCTGAAGGCCGCCCGCAGGGAGAATCTACCTCTTGGTCGAGAAGAGGCCGCCATTTTGTGTGAGCTGGTGGGCAACGACTTGATGAGCCTCAAGAGTGAAATCGACAAGTTGGCGTTACTGGTCGACGACCGACCCGACGGCATCGGCTCCGAGGAGTTGGCCCGAATCATCATGGACCAGGCAGCACTTGAAGGATATGAAATCACAGCCAATCTGATGCCCGGTAGAGCTTCCGAGGTTTTGAAAACCTGGTTTCGTCTTTCGGAATGGGGTAAAACCGCCTACGAGATTGCACCGCTGGTGGTCTCCCGCATGCGCAAGGGAGTTATTCTGCAAGCAGGAAGGTCCGCGGGCATGGCGGACAGGGAGATTGGCGCATTGACCGCCCAAAACCCCTGGAGCTTCCGATACCTCGAACCTATGGTCAAGAGTATGGATGAAAGCGGTCTACGCAAGGGCCTTAAAGCATCTCTTGACTGCGACAGGCAACTCAAGGGGTCGCCGTTGAAACCGAGTATCATTATGGAAAAATTGATTTTTAGATTGTGTAGCAAGAACTGACCGGGTGATCCGGTCTCCGAATCGAGTGAATTGAACCCGGTCCTAGAGACCTACAAACGAACGCCGAAAGGATCAGTCATGGCCGAAGGATTGCTGGATTTCACCGACGCTGATTTCGAATCGCAGGTTCTTCAGAGTGGAACGCCTGTACTCGTGGATTTCTGGGCACCCTGGTGCGGACCCTGCAAGGCGCTGACACCGACAGTCGAGAAGCTGGCTGCCGAGTACGCAGGCCGGATCGTCGTCGGGAAGATGGACATCCAATCCCATCCACAGACCGCAGGCAAGCTGGGCATCAGGTCGATTCCAGCGTTGCTGTTCTTCAAGGACGGAAACGTCGTGGAATCAATCATGGGAGCGGCCAACGAGGACAAAATTCGCGAAAAGATGGACACGGTCCTCGGCTAGACCAGCTGGAATTTCGATAGAATAGTGAGGGGCCGGTTGCTTCGGGCGATTGGCCCATTTTCTATCCTATTGACTCAACTTAACATAATATACATTATGCGCAATACATGAGGGCACCAAAGTAAGTGCCTGCGGCCCAGGCTGTTGGTCCTCTACCGGTCAGTGTATGGGGATTCGGTCGGCGAGTTCATCCAGATACGGTATTCGCCAATCTTCGCCGAAGATCGCCCGAATAAAGCCCATGACACTCACCCACAGGAAGGCCAGAAAGAACAAGAGGCGCAGCAGGATCACGAGCAAGAATCCCAGCAACGGAATCTGCCCCAGCGTCACGTCGATCATCACGATCACGGCCACCGACACCAGTTCAGCGAAAAGCAACGCAAAACCCTGCCGACAGTGCCGGGCCAGAAACGGACTCTTGTCCCGGGCCAGGATGGAGATAAAGACGAGCAGCGGCAAGTAACAGATCCCACCGAGCCAACGCCCCCGCACCGTCACACTATCCATGATGCATCCTCCCCCATCAGCATTTTATCGAAGCAGATATGTTCACGACCATTTCGCCATGATAACCACTCCAGGACTGCCGGCCCACCAAATAATGTTCGGCGTTGACGTCGAGCAACCCCGATACAACCTTGGAGAGTAGATTCCTCAGAATCGCCCGCAGTTTTTGTGCCATGACTGCCGTTCTGGGTCGGCGAAACCACCCAGAGGGAGACGATCAGTGCAGATATTCGGTCGCAAACGCAGCAAGTGGCAGGGCGTCGATTTCATGGAGTTGATTCCGGCCCACTCTTTGGACGCCGAAACCGACCCGGAGAGCGGCCAAACGACCCTGATGATGCCCCGCTTCACCGGCGTACTCTGGGGGCGATTGATCCAGCCCCGCCTCGGACCCAAGAAGCGCTTTATTCGCGTTCCCCTGGATCAGCGCGGGCAGTTCCTGTGGCACGAGATGGACGGCCAGCGTCCTATTCGCGACCTGATAGCTGCCTTTGCTGACCGATTTCCGTCTGAGGTCGACGATGTTCCCCGGAGAATCAGCAGCTATCTCTACAGCATGGCAGAGAACAAATTCATTCATTTTGTAAATCTCGATGAGCAGGTCAATAGGTAATTATCGCATTGACTGGATATTTATCGCGGATAGGTTGACTTTTCTGCGAATCGTGGCATGATGGCGCTGGCCCGAGCCGAGTCCCTCGCCAACTCGACCGGAGCTATCGCCCATTTTGGCGAGTTACGTCGTCCAAAGTAACTCAGCGTGCATCGCACTATACTGGACCTATTTATTCTTTTATCCCAACACGTCTTGCTGACGTTTGCGCTGGCCCTCGCTTTCTGGTGGGTTCTGGCCCGCCGGACCGGTGCGGCCGACAAGCTCCAGGCGCTGGTCGTGAGTCGCGGACGGATTGCATTGCTTCTCTTGGCCGCGTGTCTCTTTGTGGGCTTCGTTGCCATCGCCGGATGGTATCTGAGTCTTGATGGTTTTGCCGGCGAGGTCGAGCCCGTGGTGTCGTGCCTTTCCTGGCTCGTCGAGGCCGGCCACCCCCTCTATCATTCCCTCGAGTCGGCGGAAAGGTACAGCGTTCTCTACGGACCGTCGGTATTTCTGACCAACGGGTTGGTCCTGAAAATCCTGGGACCGACCATCTGCAATGCCAAGCTGGCTTCCTCCCTGGCGGCGATCGCAAGTCTGGGATTTCTGTACGGGGCTCTGCGCCGCCGTCGGCTGGACACCGCCGCCCTGGGCATCACCTCTTTGAGTGTGCTCTATTTCTGGAGCCAGGGATTTGCTGTCTACCTGGTGCGTCCCGATTCCCTGTTGCTGTTTGCCGTAGGCTTCGGGCTTTTTGCCGCTGCGCGAGCTCGGAGATTTCTGGCCATCTTGGCGATCGCCGCGGCGATGGGTTTTGCGGTGAATCTCAAGCTCCACGGTGGAATTTATTTCTTGCCGATACTTGCCCTGATGTGGAAACGATTCGGCTGGCGTCCGGTCGCCTGGGCGCTGGTTCTGGCCGTATTGGTCGTCGCCGCTCCGTTCGCATTGCATCCGCAGGTCTCCTTGACCAACTACCTGGTCTGGGTCAAGGCAGCTCTGTCCCACGGCATGCTCAAGGACCAGTACAAGTACACCGTTCCATTCGCCATCTACATGTTGCTGCCGCTGCTGGTCATGATCGGAGGCATTCCGCGGCGCGGGCGTTGGCTGCGCCGCAATGGCGCTCTGGTCGGAACCCTGTGTGTCGCCCTGGTCGTGACCCTCCTGGTTGCAGCCAAGCCGGGCGCCGGGCTGGTTCACCTCCTGCCCCTGGTTCCCACATGCTTGTTCGTCGCCGGATTGGCTGCCCGGGAATTGCCCTGCGAAGCGCGTCTTTCCACAGGCTTCGGTCGCCGTCTTTCCGGGCCCGTGGTCGCAATGGTATTGACCGCGCTGCTGGTCGGGACGGTGCACTGCTACCGTTCGGTGCGGCTCGTCGCCTGGGAGAACGATGACTCCCGCGAGCTGGCCTGTGAGATCCGGGACATCATGGAGCAGTATCCCGATCTGCCCATCGGTATGGCCTGCGGCGGAGAAGACGAAAGCTTCCGTACGACCTGGCTGCGTCCCCTGCTAGTCTTCGCCGACAATCCCTTGTTGCTCGACCCCGTGGCGGTCATGGACTGCTGCAAGGCGGGACAGGATCTGCCCCTGGAGACCTACCAGGCCATCAGTGAGGGCCAGGTTGCCCTCTGGCTGGTCCCACGGCAGCAGCAACCTTTCTTCAAACAGAACTGGTACTCGCCTCACGAGATCGTCTTCCCCGAACAGTTCCGTGCTCACTTCGAAGCCAACTACTCGCTGCGCGGCACCTCCGAATTTTTCGATCTCTGGTTCTGGAACGGGTTGCCTGTCGTGCAGCCGGTCCCTTCGGCCGTGGCAACGTTGCTGGCTCCGTAACCGGGTTTCTCTTCACTTACTTTTCTGGCGATGTTACAGTGTCGAGTGTCCTTTACATCGGGCGCACTTGGGCACCCACTTGCACTTTTTCGAGGATTGGATATGCACTGCAGCTGTCGCCTCAGTCGTTTCGCCACCGTCATTACATTGATCTGCCTGGCAATGGTTCAACAACCGCTGCGTGCCGGCGCCGACCCTGTTGAGCGCCCTTTCGAGATCTTTGTCGGCTCGTCATACGGCGGTGTCGTGGCAAATTCACCCGATTATTCCGGCGGCGGTATCGGAGGAGAGATCGGCTTCGCATTCCGACGGTGGCAGCACTGGTCAATCGGCGCCCGTCTGGCGACGATGAATGACTGGGATCTGGACCAGATTGAATCCCAGGACTACGTAGTCCGTATCCGAACCATGTCTTTCTTTGGGCGCTGGTTCCCCTGGGCAGGCGACACACTGCCGTATCTTACCGCCGCGATGGGGCCTCTGAACCATCGCATCAAGCTGCGCGACCTCAGCCAGACCGACGACTATGCCAGCACGATCTTCGGTCTGGGCTTGGGCTGCCAGCATTGGTTTGGCAGAGTGGCAGGGATCTACATCGATGGTAGCGTCATGACCGTCGCCCGCGACGGCGGTTCGAATCCGGTCTACGGGCGAGTCAGCCTGGGATTGAACGTACGGTTTTGACGGAGGGCGTATCAGAGTCGGTGCTCGCGGTTGGATGGTACCCCCGGCGGGATTCGAACCCACGGCCCCCAGATTAGGAATCTGATGCTCTATCCAACTGAGCTACGGGGGCACCAATCACTGACAAGCCTTGCCCCTGGATCTGGTACAAATCCGCTACAGTTCTGAAATCGCGCTGTCGGGGTGACTTTCACAGCCGGCGAAAAGGTCGCACAATGGACTCAGTGAGTCAAGTATAGCACCTCACACAGCTTGATTGGATGGGTTTCCAGTGACTCAGCTTGCCCACTCCCCCAGTTTCCAGATATCCTCCGGTCGACTTTGAGTTGCGCAACTATAATCACATTCAGCGCCAGTAAACACCAGCTCTCGCTATACTCTGAGAAAGAGATCGACGGGGGCTCTTGCCCCTATCTCGAGTCCAGACCTAGAGTGAATTGGTTCGCCTGGGCAAATGGATCAGTCCAGTAGCCTTTTCAGGGGCACAGCACAAAAAACGGGTGCACCCTGTGGTGCACCCGTCGGCATATCCAAAATAGCAGATACATAGACTAACGGAACAGAGCCTTCACTTCACCCCAGTTACGACTTTCAGCACCTACACCTTCGTGGCAGTAGCCGCAGTACCTCATATCGCCGGGCCCTTCGAGCGAGCTATGCAGATTCAGGATGCTGGAAGCGCCGTTGTGACAACCGGTGCAGGAACTGGAGACCACCGGAGTAATGAAGTCGGGATGGCAATTATCACAGGCGAAGCTCTGGTGGAATGAATGCGTGGCGCCGGGCCAATCGGTGTGGCACTGGCTGCAGTTGCTTGATTCAGGAGGGTCAGCGGTGAAAACACCGTACGCGCCAACCTGCAGATTCCACAGGATGGCAACCGTCAATACGCACAATAAACCCAGTATTGTTCGCTTGATTCGCATTTCGGCCTCCCTTTCTCCCGAAGGCAGACCGCGCATTCGTCTTGAATATAGTCCCCCCCAGGATAGGCTCACCTTAAACTAAGGTGGTAGTCAAGGTCAAGCAGTTGTTCGCGAACTGACCCTCAAACTCGATACCCGTCATGGTTTCGGCGTACAACGTATTTTCCAGAAGGGACGACAGAAGAGGCCTGATCAGGCCGGATCCAAGCTTAGGAATCTGGTGCTCTATCCACCTGAGCTGCGGGGGCACCCGAGCCTCTGGCGTGGCCCGAATTAGGCCGGTCAGGAATAGTTAACAAGGGAATAAACCGGTGCTGTTGCGGCCAATTTCTCCCTTCCCTGCAGGAACTCCAGCTCGACCAGGAACAGGAATCCGGCCACTTCGGCGCCCGCTTCGGTCACCAGCTGGGCCGCTGCCGCCGCCGTGCCGCCGGTGGCCAGCAGGTCGTCTACCAAGACCACCCGGTCACCCGGCTCGAAGCTGTCCAGATGGGCTTCGAGGGTCGCTTCCCCGTACTCCAGGGCATAGGTCGCGGCGCGGGTCGAGCCTGGCAGCTTGCCGGCTTTGCGCAGTAGGTGCATCCCGCGGTCCATCTCCACGGCCAACGGAGCGCCGAAAATGAAGCCCCTGGACTCGATGGCGCCGAACTTGTTGAAATCGACGTCACCAACCAGGGCCTGCAAGCCCGTCAGCGCCGTCCGGAAGGCATCGGGTTGCTCGGTGATCGGCGTGATATCCCGGAACAGAATGCCGGGTTTGGGGAAGTCGGGAATGTCGCGGATGACGCTCTTCAGGTCCAAGGGAAATCCTCCTGTGTGCCTTCAGTCGTGCTACTTCGATAGTCGATCCGGCTTGATGGCCTTGTCGTTCTGACGCAGCTCTATGTGCAGGTAAGGTGTCCCGCCTTCGGGCGGCGCGTCAGTGCGTCCCAGCAAGTCGCCCCCGAGGATTGCCTGCCCCACCTCGACTCCGATGGTGTCGAGCTTGAGAGGGGCCAGAACCGTGGCGTAGCCGCCCCCATGTTCCAGGATCATCAGGGTGCCGAAGCCGTCCATGTGTCCCACGTGCCGGACCACCCCGTGGGCAGGACTCACCACCCGCGTGTTCACATTGCAGGCCACGTCCGTGCCGGTGCGAGGCATCAGCACACCCTTGGACTTGTACTGGCCGAAGGGCCGCAGGACTTCGCCGCGCCTGGCCAGAGGGCGTCGCCAGCGTACATCCTTCGAACGGGTCCTCCTGAACGGATCGCTGACCCGCAACTTCTGGTCCACGTGGATGACGTCCGAGTCGAGGCGATTGGCGGTGCGCAGATCCGACACCGTGATACCGAACTTCTGGGCAATGAGCGAGAGATTGTCGCCGCGACGGACCGCATAGCTGGCGGGCGAACCCGCCCGGGCTGGCGAGGCCGACAGCGCGAGATTCGCTGCCAAAACCAGGAAAAAAACCACATAAGCAAAAAGGCTAGCAAATTGCGCTAACCTATTGTCAATATATATATTACTGACCGGGATGGGAAGATTTGAACTCCCGACCTCCTGCTCCCGAAGC
>Ga0070728_10004955_pt1 | contig 13448 bp, 2 predicted proteins | sample tdDd471_FD_66723 | JGI IMG/M metagenome (GOLD analysis project Ga0070728, IMG submission 66723) | Marine sediment microbial communities from the Atlantic coast under amendment with organic carbon and nitrate - tdDd47.1 | ecosystem: Environmental > Aquatic > Marine > Coastal > Sediment | place...
AAGACAAAATGATACTACATCTTATGTGTTATCAAATGGAGATTTTGAAAGAGGAGGACTTTCATATAGTGCTCGTGGAGGATTTGATTTAACTCTGAATCCTTTGAATTCAATTAGTTTTGAAGCTCAGTTGGGACATTTTAGTAGAGGTGGAGAATCAAATACAAATTTTGAAGAATATACATTGCCAAGTACTACAAGCGAATTATATACTAGTACAGAAGAATCAGAAAGAGGAGGAATGTACTATAACTTGAGCTTAAATTATACCAAAAAGTTCTTAAAAAAAGGTCATGAGTTATATGCTTTGGTAAATTATAGATATAGAGAAAATGATGAAGAATCAACAAATACATTAGTTGATATATATGGTGTGCAAACATCAGGGCAAACATCAGAAGAGTCCGGACCATCAAACTCATATAGAGCACAATTAGATTACACATTGCCTTTTACTAATAGTAAATTTGAAGCAGGCTATAGTGCACGAATTGATTTAAGTGAAGATTTAACAGAAATGTATCAATATAATCCATTAACAGGAGTTTCAGATTATATGTCAGATTTTACTCATGATGTTAGTTTTGAAAAAAATACGCATTCTGCGTACACAATGTACTCAGGTGAAATAGGTAGATTTGGTTATCAAGGTGGCTTACGAGGAGAATATACCTATCGTGATATTACTTTGAACGAATTCGGAGAATCATATTTAATCGATCGTTTTGACTTTTTTCCAACAGCTCATATTTCATATTCTACTGCAAAAGAAAATCAGTGGATGGCTAATTACTCACGACGTATTCGCAGACCCCGTGGCTGGAATTTAGAGCCTTTTATTACATGGAGAGATGCTTATAACGTTCGACAAGGAAATCCAGCACTTTTGCCTCAGTATATTGATTCTTACGAGTTAAGTCATTTAATAAAATTTGGTAGAAACTCTTTTTCTATTGACGGATATTATCGTGTGACTAATAATAAGATTGAAAGAATTAGAAGTGCATACGAAGGATACGAAAATGTAATAATAAGTACTTACGAGAATGTAGGTAAAGATTATTCCTTAGGAATAGAAATGATGTTAGGAATAGATATTCAGAAATGGTGGCATTTGGATATAATGGGTAATATATATGACTATAGAGTAGAAGGCGAACTTTTAGGTCAGGATTTTTCAGAGAGCAGTTTTAATTGGAATACCAGAATTAATAATACTTTTCGATTAGGAAAAACCACTAGAGTTCAGTTTAATGGAATGTATAACAGTCCAACTGCTTCAGCACAAGGAGAAAGAGATGGGTTTATGATGGCAAACCTGGCAGTTCGTCAAAGTTTCATGAAGAATAAGTTGGCAGCAACACTTCAGGTTCGTGATGTGTTTGGTACAATGAGTCATTCATCAACTTACGAAGGAACTGATTTTTATTCATATTATGATTTTCAACCAAATACACCATTGGTATCATTAAGTTTATCGTTTAAAATAAATAATTACAAGCCTGATAGAAAAAAGAGATCTGACGATATGGATGATATGGGTGGTGATGAAGACCTTTAAAGAATAAAAAAGGCTGCTCTCGATAACTTTCGGGAAGCAGCCTTTTTCTTTATTTTTCTTTATTTTATTTTATTTTATTTTATTTCTTCTTGGGACAAGTACTAAATCTAAAAATAGTATAAAGTGGACAAAAACTAATAGAACTAGTTAACACAAAAATTACTGCAACTACTAATAATGCAATTCCTAATATTCCTGTTACTACTTTAAATAAAATATTAAGGCAATTACAATTGCAATTAAAATTCGAATTGCCTTATCCGCGACACTCATATTCTTTTTCATAATTAATTGATTAGTTAAATTTTGATAAATATATTTATCAGATAATTTGAATACAGGTATATAGTCAATAACCTTATCGTTCCGGTAAACAAGTCCATCAATTATTAATTTCCACATAGCTGCCGCAGTAAATGCTTTTGTGCACGAAGCGATATTGAAAAAAACATCATTGTTTAAGAAATCTATAGTTTAGGAGTTCTTATAAGTAAACTATTTTTCGTATATTATTTCACTGTCTTTTACTACTAGAATGCTCATTCCTGTTGGATGAAACTCATTATATGCTTTCTGGCTTAGTCTATCTATTTTTTGAATGTCATTTTCTTTCTATTGCAAGAAAAGATTGATATAGTAAAGTAAGAATTTAAGTAAATATAAATTATTATTTACAGGTTTATTTGCCAGGCAATTTTTCCATTACATATAATATAATAATGTTCATCTATTGTATTTGTTTGCTTATCAAAAAAAGGTTCATTTCTCAAATAATTATGGTGATATATATCACCATAATATCCCATGTATTATAGTGTTTAAGCGTATCCTAACACATTAACTCTCGTATATGCAAATGAAATAAAAATATTGTTTCTTAAAATTTTCAGGTAATATTTATACAAAGAATTATGAAAAAAGTCCTTGGGGTAATAGTGTTTGTCATCCATTTTTGTTTATTAAATGGTTATAGTCAGACACCGGTTTGGAATTGGGTTGTAGGATTAAATACAGCAGGAAATGAAGTGACAAATGATGCAGTTGTCGATCCGGTAACAGGAGATGTATATGCAGTAGGTTATTGGGAGAATAACCTTAGCGCATTTTTCCCAACAGGGACATTACCAAGTGAGGATTTTTCTTCCACTTATGGTCAGGATGATGGATTTGTTGCAAAATATGATAATTCAGGATCATTGCAATGGGCATTTAAAATTGGATGTAATAAAAAGGACAGAGTAAATGCTATTGAAATAGATCCATCAGGTAACATTTATATTACAGGATATTTTGAGGATAATACTGCAGAATTTACTGGTACAGGGGCTTTAACTGGAACAACAAGCTTGGTTAATGCTGATAATGATCATGATTTTTTTATTGCAAAATATAACTCCGATGGTGAACTTTTATGGGTTCGTCAAGGAAATAGTACAGGAGGAAGAGATATTGAAGGAATAGATGTAGCAGCATATAACTCTGGAGTTGTAGCAGTTGGTTATTTTAATGATGATACAAATTTTGGAGCCTTGACTGTATCAGATCTTGGTAATTTTAATCAAACCTTTGTAGTAAGTTATGATGAGAACGGCAACGAACAGTGGTTTGCGTATGGAGCTACAAATAATCATGATAATAACACCAAATCATATTTCAATGGAGTGGAAACGGATGGTACGAATGTTTTTATAACAGGGAATTTTAAAGGTCCTGATTTTGAATTATATGATAAAACTAATTCGCTTGTTTCTACAGTTGTAAATTCTAATGATGGCGATGCTGAAATAGTATTAATTTCTTTTTCTGTTGGAGGTAATTTTAATTGGATTCAAAAAATAGGAGGAACAAATCATGAAGAAGATAGAGGTTTGGTACTTGATAACGATAGTATTTATATTACAGGAGGAATAGGGAATAACGCTAATTTTCCTGGTTACACAGATAATCCAGTTTCTTCAAGTGGAAATATGGACATATTTGTTTCATCTCACTCGAAAATAGATGGCATTACTGGTTGGGTTAGATCTATTTCCAGCACTAATGCAGGTGATCAAATAGGAACGTCAATTACTTCAGATAATTACTCTAATATTCTATTAACCGGTTATTATGATGGAAATCTGAATTTCTCAGGAACAATGTTAACTCCTGTTGGTGGGGATGATGGTTTTATTGCATCATATACAAACGATGGAGTCTATTATTGGGCTAAAACTATAGGAAGTGGTGGAAATGATTATGGGTATGGAATTTCATCGAACTCATCGGATTATGTTTATGTTGCCGGTAACTATAGAGATTTAGCTAATCTTGATGGGAATATTTTATCAAATAATGGAGGTGACAACGCTTTTTTAGCGGAAATAGATCCTTGTAGAGATGCAGTTGGGGGAATAGCTAATTCAGTTGATTCTGATATATGTTTAGGAGAAAATGCAACGATAACTCTTGTCGGATACGAAGGAAATATTCAATGGCAATCATCTCCAGATGGACTGGGAGTTTGGAGTGATATTGTTGGAGAAACATCCGCAAATTTGTTGGTAGCTCCAGCATCAACAACTGATTATAGAGCTATCCTTACTCCATTATCTTGCAATAGTGATACATCTTCAGAATTAACAATTAATGTACACGCTTATCCAACTGCAACTATTACTGGAACTGCAACTATTTGTGAAGGTAATAATACTCCAATAGATATCGATCTTACAGGAAGCCAGCCTTTTGATTTTACATATTCCGATGGAACATCCAATTTTAATGTTGTTGGTTATGTAGCGGCAAATTATAATACAAATGTATCTCCGGTAACTAATAAAACCTACTCAGTTACTAGCGTTGCCGATGCTAACGGATGTACTAGTGCAGGTCTGGGTAATGCCATAATTTCAGTAAATGCACAGGTTGCAATTAGCACACAACCTGCAAGTAAAAGTGTATGTCCAGGTTCTAATGTGAGTTTTAGCGTTATTGCTAGTGGTCAGGATTTAAACTATCAGTGGAAGAAAGATGGTATAAACATACCTGGTGAAACAAATCCAGTTTTATTACTAAACTCAGTTGGTGTTCCTGATGTAGCAACATATAGCTGTGAAGTTACTAGCTCTTGCGGTGGTCCATTAATTTCAAATAATGCAGAACTTACCTTATACAATAATACAGAAATAAGTTTTCATCCAGTAGATGCTTATTTATGCGATGGAAATGAGCTTAACCTTTCAGTAACATCTACAGGATCAAATTTGACCTATCAATGGAAAAAAGACGGTATTGATATTATTGGTGAAAATGCAAATGTTTTAATAATAAACCCTGTAACGACTGCTGATGGGGGTTCATATACATGTGAAGTAACAGGAAGCTGTGGAGTTTTGGAAAGCGATCCTGCCTTAGTTGAAGTTGATGCTCCGATTGTCATAACAACCCAACCTGCAAGTAAATCAGCATGCCCTTCTTCAAATGTTAGTTTTACAGTTACTGCTACTGGCACAAATTTATCTTATCAATGGAAAAAAGATGGGATAGATATCTTGGGAGAAACAAGCCAAAGTTTAATCATTAATGGAGTTGTTTTAGCAGATGAGGCAAATTATCGATGCGAAATAAGCAGTCTTTGTGGAGAAAGCAAACTGTCCGGAATTGCATCTTTAATTGTAAAAACAGCTATACAAATAACTTCAAATCCAGTCGATATTGTAGAGTGTTTAGGCGGAAATGCTAGTTTTCAAGTAACTGCTTTGGGGTCAGGATTAACATATCAATGGTTAAAAAATGGAGCTCCCATTGTCGATGGAGGTTCAATTTCTGGAGTTTTAACAGATCAGTTAATAATTACAGGTTTATTAATAACTGATATAGGTGAATATAAATGTGAGGTTACTGGTGATTGCGGAACTCTGGAAAGTAGTTTAGCTAATTTAGTTGTTGATGATGCTATTGCAATTAGTTCACAACCAACAAATCAGTCTGCTTGCGAAGGAAACAATATAACATTCTCGGTTGCAGCTACTGGTAGCAATTTAACATATCAATGGCAAAAGGATTTAATTGATATTGTAGGTGCAACTAATCCAACTTTAAACTTACTCTCAGTAAACGCCTCTGGTGAAGGTGATTATAGATGTGTAATTTCAAATTCGTGCGGTGAAAGTTTAATTAGTAATGAAGGAGTTTTAACAATTTATGATGCAACTAACATAACTATTCAACCTATTGACGCGATTGAATGTATGGGGAATTCAATAATTCTATCGGTTAGTGCATCAGGTTCAAGTTTAACTTATCAGTGGTATAAAAATGGAATGCCAATGGTTAATGGTGGAGATATTTCAGGTGCCCTTTCAGATAATTTAATAATTGCAAATCTTGATTTAAGTGATGGTGCAACTTATTATTCAAGGGTTAATGGAGATTGTGGATTTGTCGATAGCGATCCTGCTATACTAACAATTGACGATAATATTTCCGTAACAATACAACCACAAGACTTGCAGGCTTGTGAAACGGATAACATCTCTTTTAACGTTGTTGCAAGTGGTTCTGATTTATCATATCAATGGCAAAAGAATGGTATTGATATTATTGGTAAAATTAATTCTGTTTTAACATTAAATAATATTTCTGCAGCGGATATAGCTTCTTATAGATGTGTAATCTCAAACTCATGTGGTAGTATATTAAATAGTCAGTCTGCTGATTTAAATTTGTATTCGAATACATCAATAATTGATCAACCAATTGATGTTGAAAAGTGTATTGGACAAAATGCGAATTTTATAGTTAGTGCAGCAGGTTCGAATCTATTCTATCAATGGAAAAAGAATGGTACTGATTTAGTTGATGGGGGAAATATTTCAGGTTCAACATCAAACACATTAAACATATTAGGAATAATCTCAGGAGATGATGGAGTTTACACTTGCGAAGTAAGTGGAAGTTGTAATAACGTAAATAGCGATCCTGCAAATCTTATTATTAATCAAAGTACGGTTATTGCTAATCATCCTTCTAGTCAATCTGTTTGCCCAGATGCTAATGCAATATTTAATGTTGCTGCAACCGGTACAAACTTAATATATCAATGGCAAAAAGATGGAATAGATATTTTAGGAGAAACAAATTCAGGATTATTACTTAATAATGTTATTGCTGGTGATGCAGGAATATACAGATGTTTAGTTTCAGGTGAATGTGGAACAGCAATAAGCAATGGAGCACTATTAACTATAAATGCTGATCTTGCTATAACAGTTCAACCATTAGATGATGATGTTTGTGTTGGCGAATCTGCTGGATTTAGTGTAACTGTAACGGGAAGCGGTTTAACATACCAATGGCAATATAATGGAGTTGATCTTATTGATGGAGGAAATATTTCAGGAGCAACTACTTCAAATTTAATAATTGATCCAGTTACAATAACTAATGCAGGAATTTATACTTGTATTATTTCAGGTTCATGTGGAACTGAGATTACTGATCCAGCTACATTAGTCGTTAAGGAAGAAACACTTATTTCTACTCATCCACAGAATAAAACAGCATGTCCAAATGACAATATTTCTTTTAACGTTATAGTCACAGGAACAAATCTAACTTATCAATGGCAAAAAAATGGAGTTAACATATTGGGTGAAATTAATTCATCAATGATTTTAAATAATATTTTAAGCGGCGATGAAGGTGTATACAGATGTGTAATAATAGGCGACTGTAGTACAATTAGTTCAAATGGAGCATCTTTAACAGTAAATTCTGAAGTAAGTATTACTACTCAGCCTGCTAATAAAGAAGTTTGCGATGGCGATGTTGTAAGTTTTAATGTTTCTGCAAGTGGTTCAGGAATTAGCTATCAATGGAAACATAATGGTATTGATTTAATTGACGGTGGTAGTACTTCAGGAGTAAATACTAATAATTTAATTATTGACCCAGTTATTGAGGCAGACGAAGGTGCTTATACATGTGAGATTTCAGGATCTTGTAGCTCAGTTAATAGTAATACGGTTAGTTTAATAGTCAATGACAATATTGCAATAACAAATCATCCTGTAAATTTAACAGCATGTCCTCTTGAAAATGCTACATTTAGTATTACTGCTTCTGGAACAAATCTTAGCTATCAATGGCAAAAAGATGATGTTGATATTATTGGAGAAACAAATCCTGGACTTACAATTGCAGGAATTACCGATTTTGATGAAGGTACTTATAGATGCATTGTTACAGGTTATTGTGGGTCTTCTGCATCAAATGGAGCATTACTAATTGTTGACGAAAGTGTAAGTATTACTACGCAACCTATTGCTGCTATAAATTTATGTGAAGGTGATAATTTAAATATAAATGTTTCGGCAACTGGCACAGGACTGAATTACCAGTGGCAAAAGAACGGAATAGATATTGTTAATGGAGGTGATATTAGTGGAGCTAACAGCGATAATCTCGTGATTAGTAATTTAAGCGAAAATGATGATGGTATTTATACTTGCATTGTAACAGGAAGTTGTGCGAGTGTAACAAGTAATATTTCAGATGTAACAATTTATCCAACCACCTTAATAACTCAACACCCTATAGAATATATTATAGTTGAAGGTGGAGATGCAACTTTTTCTATTTTAGCTGAAGGTGATAATTTGATTTATCAGTGGCAAAAAGATGGATTAAATCTTATTGATGGTGGAATAATTTCAGGATCAACAACAACTACTCTTTCATTAACTGGTGTTGCTGAGATCGACGAAGGAGCATACAGGTGTGTTGTAACAGGTACTTGCAATATAAGCAATAGTAATCCAGCTAGTTTAATCGTTAATCCAACCTCAAACATAACAACTCAACCTATTGATATTGAAAGATGCGTAGGGGAGACTGCTGGATTTTCAATTGTAGCAACAGGAGGAGTAACATATCAGTGGAAATTGGATGGTGTTGATTTAGTAGATAATGCGAACATAACAGGAACATCAACTGCAAACTTATCCATAAATTCTGTAAATCTTACTGATGACGGAGCCTATACATGTATTGTGAATAGTGAAAGCAGTGCACCAGCAATTTTAACTGTTCATGAAAATACAATTATTAATACTCAACCAACTGCAAAAACCAGATGTAGCGATGATAATGTAATTTTTACTGTAAATGCATCAGGTAGCGCATTATCTTATCAGTGGAAAAAAGATGGATCGGATTTAGCTGATGGTGGAACAATTAGTGGTTCCAATACAGAAACTCTTTCTATATCATCTGTTGTTGTTTCTGATCAGGGTAATTATACATGTTTAGTATCTGGTGTTTGTGTAAATGCCAGCTCAAATCCAGCTGAATTAATTGTTTATCAAAATACTTTAATTACATCTCAACCAGCTGGAGCAACTATTTGTATAAATGAATCATATACATTTACGATTGCAGCCGAAGGAGATAATTTAATATATGAGTGGAAAAAAGATGGGAATTTATTAGCTGATGGAGGAAATGTTTCAGGTGCTACTACAACAAATTTAGTAATAAGCAATGCAGATATAAGTGATGCTGGATCTTATACTTGTTCTGTTACAGGAGAGTGTGGATTTGAAGTTAGTGTTATTGCTCAATTATATGTAGAAGCAGAGACTAGTATTACCATACAACCGACTGATGCTACTGGATGTGAAGGGGATAATATTAATTTCTCAATATTTGCAGAGGGTGAAGGCTTAGTATATCAATGGCAAAAAGATGGTATAAATGTAGTGGATGGTGGTACAATATCAGGCTCATTAACGCCAATTTTAAGTATTAATGGAATAATTCCAAGTGATGCAGGTTCTTATGTTTGTGTTGTTAATGGAAATTGTGGATCACAAAACAGCATTCCAGCTGAATTAATGTCTTATCAAAATACATCAATTACAAACCAGCCAATTGGAGGAACTATATGCGAAAATAGTACTATATCATTAAATGTAATTGCAGTTGGTGATAATTTGACTTATCAGTGGAAAAAAGGTGCTTCAGATGTTACAGATGGTGGTAACATTAGTGGAGCAACTACGGCAAACCTTGTAATTAGTTCTGCAGATATTTCAGATGCAGGAACTTATTCATGTCATGTAGCCGGAAGCTGTGGAACTGAAAATAGCTCATTAGCTTTTGTTATAATTGAAGAACAAACTCAAATAACACTGCAGCCTATTGATATTAGTGCTTGTTCTGGAGATAATGTTAATTTTTCTGTTTTAGCTAATGGAACAGGTATTTCTTATCAATGGCAAATGGATGGACTTGATCTGGCTGATGGAGGCAAAATTACTGGATCTAGTTCATCATTATTAAATGTTGCTAATCTCAGTCCAATTGATGCTGGATCTTATCGATGTGTTGTAAACGGTAGTTGCAACGTCGAGAATAGCAATTCTGCAATCTTGAGTTCTTATGATAATACTCTAATAACTGTTCATCCTGCCGACAAGAATGTGTGTGAAGGAGATCAAATTACTTTAAATGTAACAGCAACAGGAGATAATTTAGTCTATCAATGGAAAAAAGATGGAGTAGATTTATCTGATATCGGAAATGTTTCTGGATCAAATACTTCTAATTTAATTATTAATAGTTCGTTGGTAGTGAATGGTGGAATCTATACCTGCAATGTTTCTGGATCTTGCGGAAATGAAAATAGCACTGCAGCAACTGTTAATGTTATATCAGTTACTGAAATTGAAACTCAACCTCAAAATATTATTAGATGCGAAGGAGAATTAGCAATATTTTCTGTTGACGCAAACGGTGAAAGCTTGACTTACCTGTGGTATAAGGATGGAGCACCTTTGGTTGATGGAGGAAATATTTTTGGATCAACGTCTAACGTATTAACTATAAATAACTTGATTGCAACAGATGCTGGTTCATACAGTTGTGTTGTAACAGGTACATGTGGATTTGTTAATAGCGATGCTGCAGGTTTAACAGTTAATGTTTATCCTTCTGCTGGTGGAGTTATTGTTGGACCAACAGATGTATGTCAGGGAAGCACATATGTAATGTATGAAGTGGCAGCTATTGCTAACGCAGACTTTTATAAATGGAATTTACCAATTGGTATTAGTATCTTAACTGGAGACAGTACACGCGTAATTGAAGTAGAAGTTAGTGAGAATGAATTAGGAGGAAATATAACAGTACAAGGAGTAAATCAATGTGGTGAAGGTGCATTGTCTCCTGCATTAAGTGTATCTGCAAATCCTATTCCAGTTGCAAATGCTGGAGCAGATCAAATCATTTGTGTTGATTCAACTTATTTAACTGCAGTGCACCCTGGAACAGCAACTGGTGTTTGGACTGTTGTTGACGGACCAGCTATTTTTCAGGATGTTAATTTAAACAATACTCTTGTTTATAATTTAAGGCAAGGAACAAATATCTTGATATGGACTGTAGAAAAAAATTCCTGTTTTTCATCCGATACGGTAGTTATTGTAAATAACCATGTTGACGTTGATGCTGGAACTGATCAAACTATTTGCTCCGAAGATATAGTTTTAGAAGGAAGTAGTGTTCCATCAGGAGCTGTTGGAAGTTGGTCTGTGCTAAGTGGTAATGCAAGTTTTTCCGATGGTAATGATCCAGTAACTGTTGCAAACGATTTTGCATCAGGAAATAATATTTTAAAGTGGTCAATTACAAAAGGAGGATGTGCATCGTTTGATACTGTTAATATTGATAATCAAAGACCAACACAAGCTTATGCCGGAATAGATCTGTCTATTTGTAAAGATAGTACAGTTCTTAGCGCAAATACTCCTATTGTTGGTACAGGCTTATGGACAGTAATAACAGGAGCGGCAACTTTTACCGATGAAACAGATCCTAATACAGCAGTTCAAAATCTTAGTCAGGGAGACAATATTTTGAGATGGACCTTATCAAATGGTATTTGTAATACCATTGATGAGGTAACCATAAGTAATAATATAGTTGATGCTAATGCAGGTGTTGATCAAATATTGTGCGATAGGACAACCACATTAGGAGCAGAATTATCTCTCACAGGTGTTGGAAATTGGTCTGTAATTTCAGGATCAGCGGCATTTGTAAATAATAATTTAAATAATACAACGGTTACAGGACTTTCTCAAGGAGAAAATATTTTAGCATGGAACATAAATAATAATGGATGTATAAGCATAGATAGTGTATCAATAATAAATGATTCACCATCAGAATCTGATGCCGGTGATGATCAGGTTATTGCTGTGGATTTTACAACATTACAAGCTAATATACCGATTGTTGGGACCGGATCATGGTCTTTAATTAGTGGTTCTGCAGTAATTATTGATCCAGCTTTATATAATACTAATGTAACTGGATTAGCTTTAGGTGATAATATATTCAGATGGACAATAGTACATAATTCATGTACTTCATACAGTGATGTTGTTATTACTAATTTTATGTCTACTGCAACTGATGCCGGACCTGATCAAACTATTTGTTCAGATGAAACAGCTTTAGTTGGGAATGAACCCGTTTTTGGTTTTGGAGAATGGTCGGTAATTCAAGGGGCAGCAATATTTGTTGATAATAGTGATCCTTATACAGAAGTTTCAGGATTAGCGAAAGGTGATAATATATTGCAGTGGTCGGTATGGGAAAATGGGTGGACTTCAGATGATGTAGTAATCACAAATGATTCTCCTACACTACCAAATGCAGGTCTTGATCAAACATTATGTATAGATAGTACATTCTTATCGGGAAATGAGCCCGTTGTAGGTTCCGGAAAATGGACCGTAATTAGCGGTTCTGGTACATTTGAAAATGATACAATTTATAACACTAAGGTTACAAATTTATCTAACGGAAAAAATAAATTTAAATGGACAATTACGAATAAGTCTTGTAGCTTTTCTGATATAGTAATAATAACAAATGATTTACCAACAATAGCAGATGCTGGAATTGATCAGATTTCATGTTTGGGTGAGGTTACTCTTACACCTAACACACCTTCGTTTGGTATAGGAGAATGGAGCGTTCAGAGTGGATCAGCGAGTTTTAGCGGAAATGAAGCTACGAATTTAGCAATAGGTCCAAATATCTTAAGATGGACTATTGTAAGTAATTCATGTAGTTCTTATGATGATGTTACAATTACCAATAATGAACCTTCCAATGCTAATGCAGGTGCTAATAAAGTAATATGTTATGATTCTATTTATTTAGCAGCAAATACACCTATTGTAGGAACTGGAATTTGGACAATTCAAAGTGGATCTGCAACAATTTTGGATGTGAATGATCCAACTTCGAAAGTAACAGACTTAAATCAAGGTATCAATGTTTTTAGATGGACAATTACTTATAATGGATGTACTAAATATGATGAAGTTACTATAAACAATGCTTTTATTGAAGCTACAACAGGATTAGATCAGGAAATTTGCAGTGAAACAACAATACTTGAGGCAAATAGTCCTGATGCTGGTGCAGGAACATGGTCTGTGCTTGGAGGTTCAGGTGCTGCTATTTTTGATGATTTGCATCAACCTGATACAAGAGTTAGCGGATTGGATAAAGGAGCAAATATTCTTCGTTGGACAATAACTAATGAATCATGTGTTTCTTATTCCGATGTTGTTATTACAAATAATTTACCAACTGAGGCATTTGCAGGTCCTAATGAAGCTATTTGCGATGACAATACTTTATTGAATGCAAATACTCCTATTGTAGGAATTGGAGAATGGTCAATATTGAGTGGCTCAGCAACAATTACTGATGTAAATAATGCAAATAGCAATATTAATAATTTAGATTACGGTGTAAATACTTTGAGATGGACTATAACAAATGGAAGTTGTGCTTCATCTGATGAGGTTGTTATTTCAAATAA
>Ga0070728_10004961_pt1 | contig 13433 bp, 8 predicted proteins | sample tdDd471_FD_66723 | JGI IMG/M metagenome (GOLD analysis project Ga0070728, IMG submission 66723) | Marine sediment microbial communities from the Atlantic coast under amendment with organic carbon and nitrate - tdDd47.1 | ecosystem: Environmental > Aquatic > Marine > Coastal > Sediment | place...
AGAAGAGAAACCAACCCCCACCCGGCTCAGATAGGCTGGAATTCGTGGTACGATCTCTGGTACAACATCAACGAAGACGATATATTGAACAATGCCCCAATAGCAAAATCAATCCTTGATCAGTATATTCCGGAAAATGAGAAAGCCCGTATTGTCATAGATGATGGCTGGCAGAAAAAATGGGGAGAATGGGAACCGGATGATGGTTTTCCACTAGGTCTGGACGGCGTTGCCGAGCAAATTAATAGCAAGGGAATGGATGCTGGGGTGTGGCTTGCTCCGCTTCTAGTGCAACCAGACAGCGAGATTGTAACCAACCACCCCGACTGGTTCGTAGGCGACAATATACCTGATAATCCTGATGTTTTTTATGCTCACGAGGTTCATGGAAAACTGTTGGTACTTGATGTAACTCACCCTGAAGTAGTAACACACATGAAGGCTTTTCTCTCCCAAATCGTCGGATGGGGATATAGCTTGCTTAAAATAGATTTTCTGTTTGCTGGAGCCATTGAGGGCAGACGCTACAATCAGGTTACGGGAATGCAGGCTTACAACCTGGCACTCAAAACTATCCGAGAAGGTGTTGGTGAAGAAACCATATTATTATCAGTGGGTTGTCCACCATTACCAACATCACAATATGCCGATGCATGGAGACTTGGCAGCGATATCGCCTTCTTTTTCACAGATGATATCATAAGCTGGCACTTTGCTGTCAACCAGGCCAGAAGCATCTCGGCACGCTGGTTCATGTGCTATTCCATGCTCTGCGATGCCGATCCGGCCATATTAAGAGTTTTATCTCGTAACGAAGTTGATTTTGGAGCATGGGTAGCAGCTCTTGCAGGTGGATTCATGTTCCTTTCGGATGATTTGCCAGCACTTGACGAAGAGAGAAAAAGCTGGGGCTTGACTTCAACAGTGATGGAAGCAGGCCTTAGCACATTGCCTTCCATACCTGAAAACTTCTACCCGGACAATCCTCCCGAAGGATTGACAAATCACATGGTAGATATGGTCTCGCAGGTAAATAAACATGTGCTATCAGATGTGTGGAAAACTCCAAATGGAAAACGAATTTTCTTCAATTTCTCAAACGAAGAAACAGAGTTCGAGGGCAACAATGTTGAAGCACATTCAATACACATCAGTGAGTAAGCAAACTAACGTTCCACAAACGTTCCACATTCTAATTAACTTCAACTATTTTTTTTAAGTATTTGTTGTTAATAAGATATTTAATCTTAAGTTATATTTATAGTCATCTACTTAATATCGTCAATACTATCTGGATACTTAAGTTAATAACTTTGAAATCTAAATAATTATTTGCAAAATGAATATCTGCTATTGTAGCAAATATGTTGTGGAAAACAATGTGGATAACTTTGTGGATAACATTGTTAATAAGCTGTATTTTTTATAGTACATCACTCTTTTGTTATCTGGACGTAAGATGTTTTTGTGGCTTAAAGGCTGAATGCTCTATTCATAGATACGTCTGATTTTTGTCTTACACCGGATAAAAGATTAATGCTTTCGCAACAAATATGGTATACAAGTTTTGAAAGAAAATTGCTGTTTCCATTCCCTGAATTCTTATGTCTTTAGCAGCTCTGTGAAACTTGTTTTTACAATAGTTTTTATACTATCTACTGAAAGTGCTCAGATAAAGCAAATTGTTCTTTTCGTGTGGAAACTTTAAGGTAACAATTGTGGATAACTTGTGGAAAACATGTTTGTAATATGTGAATTAATACGTGAATTACCGCTGGATTTAAGGAGATAACAAGATGAATTTATTGAAAAATATCAATTTAAATAAATTAATTGCGATTGGGTTAATGCTATTCACAATATTGGCAGTATCATCCTGTGGTAGCACAACAGACATTGTTGATGGTGACACTGATGGCGACGAAGAAACAATAGTAGACGGCGACAAGGAAAGTACATCAGATGGCGATACTGATGACGCTGTAGATGGTGATATCGACGGTGATACAGAAGAAAACATTGATGGTGACACCGATGGTGATATTGATGTGGATGCAACTGAAAGCAGTCCCATATATACAATGACAGGCGACAAGCAAACCAATGGGGAAGAGCTTGGCGAAGAGCTTAAAGCTTTTCTTTCAGAAATATCTTTAGCGAAGAATAATAGCAAGTTAGAGCCTTTTGTTACACTACCAGGTGAAGCGCAAATGCAGGTTCATCCGGCAGCAGCTTTTGATAATTCCGGCATCTGGATTGTCTACAACAACTTTGCCAATGAGGATAACGGTAATGGCGCAATCTATCTGACAAAAATTGCCTCCGACGGCTCTTATCTTGTAGACCCGATTAAAGTCAGCACTTTAGACGACACAAACAATATCGACCCTGCACTTACCATTGGTGACGACACAATTACTGTGGTCTGGGCTGGTGACAATAGCAGTGCCCAACCCAACAATCTGGCCATTTATTATAGACAGTTCGATAAAAATGGCACATCTAAATCTGACAATGAAATCAAATATATACCAATAGTAGATAATGCAGAGGTTCAAGCAAATGTATGGATTGTTCAAGTATGTAGTCTGCAAAACAACGCCTTCGCAATTGCTGGAAGCTGGGCCGATCCTGATATAAATGCATGGCGAGTTTTTGTACAGAGATTTGATGCGGAAGGCAAAACCAGTGGCAACCTTATCCCGGCATATAAAGAATCTGCTTACAGCCAGACAACAGCTTCTATCCGGGCCAATTCAGATGATACAATTTTCGTGAGCTGGGTAGAACAGCCTCCCGAAGAAGGAACTCCCGATTACGTTGTGTTTACTTCGATAGCAGCAGATTCAGAGACCCCGAACCCTGCAACACCAATCGACCCTACAGACGGAACCATGTCGGGAACTCCAATTGTTAATATAGTTCCAGACGCGCAAGAAACAGTCTTTGTCAGTTATTATGCAGAAACATCCTCCACTAATACAAATATCATTATTCAGGATGCAACAAATCTGGATAACGAAGGTAATATAGGCACCTTTGGCAAGAGTGGAAAGTATGAGTATAGTCAGAATGTTGCCCCAACATCTACCGGCGGTGCAGTAATGTGGGCCAGACAAACAAGCGGGTTTTATGGGGACATCTTTTTTAATTCATTTGATCGCGATGAAAATGGCATAGTACCCGCATCAACGGAAATGCAGTTAAACACGGCAAACGCTGTCGCATACTACACACCATCATTAATTGCCATTACCGCAAACCTGTACTTTGCAATGTGGGTAGAACCATCTAAAAACATGGTTAATGAAACAGTTTACACCCTTAAAAGCCGCTTTATTGACCGTCGACAAGAGAGATAAAATCTAGTATTCTTGAGGAAACAAGTTAAATATAAACAACATCTTTGTATCTTTATTTAGTTTGACGAAGCAAAGATAAAACCTTATAATGCAACGCACCATATGGTGCTAGTTTAAACATTGTGTCTGATATTATGCGTATAAGGAATACAAAATGAGCGGTCAAGGAGTACTGGAACTTATTGGAAATACACCCTTAATCAAGGTTAACAGCCTTGTTTCACCTACAGTATATGCAAAAGCCGAATTTCTCAATCCGGGCGGATCAATAAAGGATCGTATTGCCCTTCATATGATAGAAATGGCCGAAAAAAATGGTGAATTGAAACCGGATTCCATCATTTTGGAGGCCACCTCCGGCAACACTGGTATAGGTCTGTCTCTGATTGGAAGAATGAAGGGTTACAAAGTAGTGATCGTAATGCCTGAATCCATGAGTGAAGAGCGCAAAAAGCTGATCCGTGCATTAGGTGCAGAGCTTGTTCAAACTCCAGTGGAAAAAAGCATTCAGGGTTCCGTCGATAAAGCTGACGAAATCTTAAAAGGCAATAAAAACGCCTGGTTGGTAAACCAGTTTGCCAACCAGTACAACCCCGAAGCTCATTATAAATTCACCGGGCCTGAAATCTGGAAGCAAATGGACGGTAATGTAGATGCATTTGTAGCAGGAGTAGGTTCTGGTGGAACACTTCAGGGTGTAGGAAAATTCCTAAAAGAGAAAAACCCGAACCTCAAATTGATAGCAGTGGAACCGGAAGGAGCCTCCGCGCTTCTCGGCGAAGAACCCGGTTTACACAAACTGCATCAAATACAGGGAATCGGCGACGGATTTATCCCGCAAGTATTGGATACAGAAATGATAGATCAGGTAGTTTGCGTATCTGATGATGATGCAATTTACACCACCAGAACTCTGGCAAGAAAAGAAGCCTTGCTGGTAGGAACCTCCAGCGGAGCCAATATATGGTCTGCCCGTAAAATTGCAGAAGAGCTTGGCAATGGTGCAAGAGTCGCGACCATACTGCCAGACAGAGCAGAGAGATACTTCTCAACAGCGCTGATTTAAGCTAACGTTATCATAAACTTAGGGAATCCAAGTTTGGTAAAAACACATATTGAAACTCTAGGCAACCTGAGAATCTTCAGGTTGTTTTTTGTTTTATGCCTGCTATTAATTTTGCCAACTAGCCTTCAGGCAAGAACAGCAAACGAAAATCAACACAAAATTATTGCAGGCAACGAGAGATATATCGAAGAAAGCCTCACCCCCAAAGCAGATATTTTGCCAGAAGGTAACGAACTGCGAGACATAGTTATCGACAAATCTATCCTGCACCTTCATTTCACAGACAGCAACGGTGTAAAAACAATAGCGATTCTATCCCATGAGACATACAAGCAATCACTGCCTTTTTGTTTCGAATCTACTCCAATTAAGATTTGCAGCGATTCATTTAAACACAACAAACTTATAACCAGCTATCTTAAATGGCTTGAACAGGAGAATGACCTCTACACTTTCTCAAGCACTGTCTGGGGATACAATGATGCAAACTGGGAAGAGATTTACAAGAACTTGTATTTCTGGGTTTTCGTTTTTATTCTGGCAATAGCTCGGATAAGTTTACCGGAAAAATTGTTACTTTCGAAAGCTTATCAAAGTTTGGAACACAAAGCGGGCAAAATTGCAGTGCTAGCTGTAATGCTAATGCTGCTCGGTGCTGCAATACTGGCAATTTTACAGAAAACACCTGTAGCTATAATTGGTTATAGCTGGCTGGCCATTTTGGGAGTGCTCATTTTTACAGCGATGCTGTACACTAAAATTGAACGAAATTTACCTAGTTATATCTTCGCGATTTTTGCCATTTTTGCTGTAATCGCCATATATTATCCCTCTATTCATTGTTGGCCCAGCGCAGGCTTTGCTATAGAGCGACTAGAGTTGGCGCGTCAGGGATGGTTTATGGCGATCGGTGGCGATGGAAGACACCCGTTTATTTTCACCTGGCTCTTGAAATTTGCCGACATAATCTTTCCTCAACCAATAGCCCTACATATAGTGGCTTTTATCTCAACACTTTGTGGAACAGTCTTATTTGCTCTGCATCTTTCGAAAAAGAAACTAAATCCGTTTTTCATTTTCCTGTCGATCCTGATACTCTTGCTCTCTTCATCGTACCTCAAATACGCAAGTGAAACTTCCAGCTTCGCTCTCTGGTTTTTATGCAGCATAGCATTGTATATTGCCTTCGATAACAAGAAGAGCAAGCAGGCACTTTTAATCTTCATCACAGCCGTATATGTAGAGTATATCGCCCTGCTCTTCTTGCCATTCGTGGTGGTTTCATACAAATCTATCAGTAGAAAATTTCCGCCTATCTGGCTCTGGCTGGCAATTCTTCCGTCAATTATCCTGGCAAGCATAGGAACCATCACCGAGTTTGGTATTTCGGAAACAACGGCCCTGCTTGATTCCGTTGGTGTGGTATGGCTTGGGCTGGACTTTTTTGAGTCCATCAAACAGGGTATTGTTTTTTTGGGATACGGCAATTCCTTTATTTTTGCTCTCGTCTTCTTATCTTTGGCACTGCAAAGCAGTATTGACAACTACCGAAAAGAGAAAGACCCAAGTGCATTAATGCTTCTGTTGCCTGTACTTGTAATGGTATTTCTTAGCTTCATTGCCAGAATCAGGGCTGAATACTTTGCGGCATTTTTCCCAATAATACTTTTGTACTTGCTGCTGCATATATTTAAAGACAAGCCAAACAAAAAAAAAGGTGCAGATTTTCTGATGATGATATTGCTGGGAGTATTTGCAATCGGCTTCTGTGACTCGTTTGCATCACACAGTCAGGCAAACCTGAATAACGTTTCCCCCTCAATCATGAAAATTTCCAACTCCATTGACAAACAGGAAAACGTCTATACCACAGATGAGTCATCCACCAGGCTGGTAGCATACTACTCGGATATGGATATGATCGGCCAAAAAGATTACCTCTCGCCAACATACAAGAGCAATGGCAGAACCATAGAAGCTATCTTCAGCTGGAGCCACACGGATAATCAAACCAGTGATGATCTTGCAAAAATTGCTCTTGAAAAATGGTATAAGGAAACAAAAAACTATTCTGTTATCCTGCAAAACAAACTTAAACTACCAGACAACATGCAAAAGCACCTGCAAGACAACTGCAAAATAACCCTGCATAAAGAACCTTATGTGCTTTATCACTGTGTGAATATGCAATAGCAGTAAAATGAAGCTTGCCCGTGTTTAAGATTAAGCACCTGAGCAAGCTATCGCTTTGCGCATGCAAGCTAACTTAAGTCAAGAATTGTTTGTTGACTGTGTCACTCGTAAAACGTCGTTTTCATATCTAATGTATATACACATTGCATTCTGCAAGCGCACACATTTCATCTCGTTTTTCGTTCCAGTTCTCGCTGTTCATATCCAAAGAGGTTGGCCCTCCCCCAAAGGCTATTTTGTATTTAACATGAGCCGAGAATGGCATTCTTTTTATCTGATAAGGTTTTGTGTGCCACACAAGATTTGCATAGGCCCTTAATGCCAAAGCTTGAAGATCAAGATCTTCAAAGTTCAAGGCTAATTGCAGCACCCGTGTTTTAGCAGCATCGCGATACAAGCCTGTCCTTAAAAGAGTTTCCAGAATACTTTTTTGTGTATCCAATTCAGTTTTGTTATTTTCAAAAACATCCAATAATGGCTTTTCAACCATCTTGGCAACCTTTGTTCCCATTTTTCCAATAACCGAAAGACATTTGCTTTTCATCAGCTTATCTTCGTTTTCAACACATTCCAGTAGAATCGGTATTGAAGGCCTACCAATTCTAACTAATGCATCAGAATATTTTCGTAACTGTCCATCCGTTCTGTGCAAACCTTCTTTCATCAACTCAAAAAATTCTGGAACCATAACGGCTGCATCTTTACCAAAGTTGGAAATGGCCAGAGCAGAATTATGCTTAAGACATTCTTTATCCGAACGAAATCCTTCCAATCTTAGATCCATATTTGAAAGATCACAAAAGGCATAATCGACCCGCCAATACCGCTCCAGATCAAAACAAAGTTCCTGCGAGATTTTATCTGTCTGTTGTGCCGTGGCAATTAACTTGTCAATATTTTTTCTATAATCTACATACGGCCTTCTCAAATCATAACATTTTGGCATTGCGTCAATTGCGGCTTTCTTAATTTCCCCTGTCTCTTCCTTTGCTATCCTGATTAGTTTTGAAATAGCATCATCATCGAGATGCAGGTGTATACTTTTAAAAACCCCAACAGCTTGTAAGGCCTTTAGCCGAAGTTCACCATCATTGACATCAGCCAATGAAACAAGCATCCCGCCAATATCGGACAGCCTGGAATCAGATGTGTTTTGGTGCCTTTCTTCAGTGTTTACACAATCATAAGAAAATAAATTGCCCTGTTGTCTTGTTTTGGGTTCCTCGTTACAAATCGGATCTATGTCTGCAACTCCCACATATGGTGATTCAGAAACAAAATGAGTAAGAGTATCAATAACCCTTAGTTTTATGTCGTCATCAGGATTATCCAGCATATCGACCAACGTGTTTATGTATGGGTCGTCAGAGTATAATACCCATCCGTAATGTACTGTTGATCTTCCGTTTTTATCTATATTCATGTAGTACTTTTGCACAGCCTTGTTTCGAATATATTCGTCCATACCGGCCGGAAGATTGTTCTTCATTTCGAAAACATCAAAAATATTTTCTTGCGATATATCGGGTGCCTTGTATTCAGGCCGATCATGGAAAAACAGGCTTTTGTCTATATTGACTCCATCACATACAACAATTGTATCCGAATATTGTTTACAGCGATTCAATATAGATTGAACACTTAAGCGTGCATGGTAGTTCCCTCTGTATTGATTGAGTATTTCCATTAGAGCTTTTGTATTTCCGGGATACTTTGACAACACCAATGCTGTCGCAAAACGCAATTCTCCATACTTTGATTTTAAATAAGGAAGCAGTTGATTTACTATTGCAAGATCTTTTTCAGTTAATGAATCTTCAGGTGCAGATGCTATACTTTGACTATCAATAGCCGAATCAAGCAAAAAAAACAAGGTGGCCATTACAAGAATAACACAATTATATTTTTTAAATCGACGTGTGTTCATATTGCCTCGTGTTGGTATAGGGTTCCCACTCAGCCGGTCTAGTCATTAGCTGGTTTATCCTTTTTTAGTGCATTATTTGTGGACCAAATCAACGCAATTATAGGAAAAAATAATACATAGAGAAACAGAATAGTGAAGAGTGAACCCGAAATAGTGGAACTAAGGAAAAATAATATTCCCTCGGATCCCAAATCATATCCACACTCACCTGGGTTTCTAAATTGAATAATAGCAAATAATATTTTTGTTATTCCATTTCCAGTCAAACTAAAAAAATTTGCAATCCATGTAAAAGGTGTACTGAAGAATTCAGTGAAGTAAAGGTATAATATCATGCTAAACCAAGCAATTACCCATTTGATAAATCTCATAAAATCTTGATCTTCTTCTTTGTTTTGTTTTTTTTCTCTTTTACCCTCTACTTTTTTTTCTTCTTCTTTAACTCTGATGTCTGGTGAATTAATAGTAGTAATTTTGTATTTCTTATTTCGAAACATGTAAATATTTCCCTTTAATTTGGATCTACATCAAGTGCAAATCGAAAAACCACCTCACCCGACAACCTAAAACCCATGTTCTGCACTACACCATAACTAATACAAACATGTCAAGACGTAAAGACGGAGATTTTTGACATTCTGCGTACTTACACAATAAAACCAGCAAACCCAACTATCTGTCTAAAAAGTAAACAAAAAAAGAGCCACGAATTTTTGTTCGTGGCTCTTTTGGTTGCTACTTTCAAGCTTTGTTTAAAAAGCAGGAAGGGCTCCGTGGAAGATTTCTGCAAAACCGTTTCTGTCGTCTTCCCAGTATAGTTGTCCCTGGAAAACGAAGGGATAGCGTTCGTTACCGGCTTCCTTGGTGATTTGAACATAATCGTTGACGTTTTTCATGGCTGTCAGGTTGGCACCCCAAATATTATAATTGCCATCGCTGTCATCACTCCAGATTACAACATTGTCAAAAATTCTCATGTCCTGAATGTTACTGGTGGCCTGGAAGTACTGCACGTCCACGGCTACAACAGGTGCCGTATTCGGTGTGGAAGTATCATATTTCTTGATGTCTCCCTCAGCATCAACCCAGACAACAATCGGGCCTGATACCTGCAACAGTGAAAATGAATCGCCTGTTGTTATGGGGCCTTGCAAAGTTGGGCTGTTGTCTCTTAAGTTTACGCTGTACAATTTGCCGTTTGCACCACCGACATAACCGTATGATCCGCTACATGCGAAAGATTGCACCTGAATTTGTTCGCCATTGTTTTCAGGGTCGAACAAAGTGGAACGATTGGAGATTTCGGTGTCGTCACTGAACTTACTGAGCTTTATGGTGTAGAGATAGCCACCGCGATGTGCTGAAGCAAGGATGTCCTGATCAAGATAATCTTTGGTAATGCAGAATCCGGGTGCCAAGGCATCTGTTTTTGCAAGCTGGGTTGTGGCTGTTGCCCATTGATAACGATATGTATTCTGGGTACCGGCATTCCAGACAAAGTAATTATTGCTGATTGCATACTGGTTTACTGCATATGCAGGAGCAGCTGAGCCTTCCAGTGACATGCTTTTGGTCTGATCATTGATGTTCAGGTTTTTGAAATAGATTCCGTCTTCATTACGATAAGTTATGTAAGTGTCAGAATCTCGAAGAAAAAGATGGGGAACCTTGTAATTAGTGTCATCGCCACCTAAAAACATTTCGCCAGCCACTTGTTCAGGCCCTGTATCGCCATCGGTATTTTCATCTTCACCACCGCCACAAGAAAAAATCAGCGACACAGTGAAAAGAACAGCAAGTAAAATTTTTACATTTTTTAATGGTTTGTAATTCATACTCTCTCCTTGTACAAGGTATGATCTGAATGGGATTATGGCACGTATTGCCTACATTATTAGTGGAGAATAGACTATTGATAGCGCAAGATCAAGAAAAAGTGCAAGAATAATAATAAACTGTGTGTAGAATTGAGGGTTTAGAGAATTTTCAATGATTTTCTTGACACAAGGAACTTGGTGAATAATACTTCACTGAGTTAAGCCACGAAATCAACCCCAAAAAGGAATTAGTACAATGAATAGTTTGAAATTACTTGCAATTTGCGGATTGTGGATCTTGATGTCATTGGCCTTTACTTCATGTGGAGATAGTGAAACTGATGGCGATGTCGATGGTGACAACATTGACGGCGATATTGAAGATTCAGAAATCACTGATGGTGATGATGAGACTGGAACCACTGATGGCGATGATGAGGCCGAATTAGAACAGGAAGAAGATGGAGACACTGAAACCACCGATGGTGACAGCGAAGAAGATGGCGACCTTGAAGATTCAGAAGTTGAGGGCGAAGAAGAGACTGAACCTCAACTGCCTGACAAGCTCAATTTTCAATACACCCGAGAAGAAGAAGGTACCCCACTAACTCAGACCGAAATAGATGACTTCACCAAAAAAATCATGGGATTTTTGAAGAAAATCAAATATTTCGATTATGCACTTAATACCACTCACGGAGTTGACGCATCTACAGGGATGAGAGACTGGCAGTTTTGGTATAGTGAACGTTTCCGCAAAGAAGGCGATACAGTTGTATTTTATCACCCGGAAAACCTGACGGATGGTGGTCATAATCTGCACATTCCGTTTAGTCGCGTGCTGGGAAACACTCTTGCTGCACATATGCTTTTACCGGAAGATGAAACTATTGCTTTGGCAACAGAGCAGTTTTGTAAAGGCTTTTCTGCATCCATGCTTGGTATGGTGTATGACGAAAATGATACTGTGCAACACTTGATGACCAGAAATGTGGTGCCGGGTTTTGATCAGGAATACCTGACACATGATGGCAAGAAAAAGAAAGTAGATTGCAGTGGTTGGTATTCCGAATACCCAAGATGGAATTGCTATCGCTTTGAATATCAAAACAATCCTTATTGGGGCAGCGTATGGGTAACCAGCGTTCGTTCCAAAGATGATATCCCTCATGTCTTCAGAATGGTTCCGGTGCTTCAATACGCCATGAAAACTACCACCAACGAAAAAGTTTTAACAGCCTGTGGTGAAACTCTGGATCTATTGAGTAAATTTGCCAGAGATATTGTAGACAATGATTATGTTATTCGCAGCAAAGATGTTGACGGCAATATCTACAAACCCGGATATGAAGGCGACCCCTTCATGAGAGATTACCCGGATGCAGAGGAACAACCTGGAGATCTGGCTTCCTTCTCCTACTGGGATATCGAAGGCTCAGAATTGAATGGCCAATGCAATGCCAAAGGTGGCGCGGAGTTTATCGGCTATCACAAGCGTGTTAATAATGATTGTGGTAGAGGCGAACCAAACTGGTATGATGCTTTCGCAATCAATGCAAACAGATACAACAGACGCATAGTGAGATATTTCCATCTGGCAAATATGGCAAATGCTATTGTAAACAATGACAATGATGCTGCCGCTTTATTAATGGACGGACTTGAAGAGCGCATGGCTGAAGAAAAAGCAGTCAAAGAAGAAGATATGCCTTACCCGTATCAGGACTGGATGAGAAATCTGGCTCTATATTACATGCAAAGTCATAGCATGGGTTATCCAATAACCAGCGATGAAGCCAGACTTATCCATGAGTACTATTTGAAAGCGGTAGACAAAACAAAAGACTGGCCCTATTGGGATTTGTGGGCAGACACTGTTGCAGATGGTGCAACGGGTGGGTATAGACCTGCTGACTGCGAGGGCCCAGAGGAAACAAGAGTTTGCTGGTGGCGTTCTGCAGATTTGGCGCAGATATTTGAAAACTGCTGGTCACCTCTGGTTAATCCGAACAGCGTTGAATTTATCAATTGTGATATCGTAAAAGATCCAAGTCAGTGGGACGAAACAATTCTGGACGAGGTTGAAAAGAAATAGTTTTAGCGAATCAATCATAAAAAAAGACGGGCCATGTGCTCGTCTTTTTTTATTGTCAAGTTAACTGATTTTAAAACTACGCCTGCGCTTGTAGAAGTGTTTCCCTCATTTTGGCGCGTGTGCGTTTGAGTCTCGATTTTACTGCTTCAGATGTCAGTTCATAGCGCTTTGCCAGCTCTTGAATACTGTAATCTTCTCCTTCATGCAAAAGCAACAGTGAACGGTTCGGTTCGTCGATTGTGTCTAAAAGTTTGAAAAGTTTGTCACTTTGTTCTGAAATTACAAGTTTCATATCTTGATCTACGGTCTCACTGCTCGTGCTGAAATCATCATACTCCACATGCAGATTCGGGTTATTTTTTCTTCCGCGCTTCATTCTGGAGCATGAAGAAACAACCAGCTTCTTCAACCACGAATTTAAAGGCGCATCACCTCGATAGCTTGAAAGTGATGTCATCAGCGTCAGCATTGTATCTTGCAATGTATCCTGTGCCTGATGTGTACTTTTACATTTCCAATTCGCAAATACTTTTAGCTGTTCATAAAAGCAATGAATAATTTGCTCTAATATTTTGTCGTCTGGATCTGTATCTTTAAGTATTGATGCAAAATCCGGGCAGGTATCTTTTTTCATTTCAGTCATGTTAATACTTCTTAATTTTCTAAAATAAGCTGACAGTCCTTAGACCATTTTTTAATTTACGAAAAGATACTACCTCAAATATAAGAAATGGGCAATTTCAGATGTAAATATTACTAAAATCAATTGATTTGATACATGCGTAATTATTCATAAACTCCAATGGTAAACATTAAGAAGGATAATCTTTCAAATTGATCTAGCATAAATATTGCTTGTCTTCAACTAATAAGTGCAACTCATTTTGATTGCCTAGTTATTGTACACGAACATACTTTCCTTGTACAAGAACTTCGTGAGGTGTCAGATAACCAATCGTTTTTCTCGGTCGAT
>Ga0070728_10004965_pt1 | contig 13426 bp, 16 predicted proteins | sample tdDd471_FD_66723 | JGI IMG/M metagenome (GOLD analysis project Ga0070728, IMG submission 66723) | Marine sediment microbial communities from the Atlantic coast under amendment with organic carbon and nitrate - tdDd47.1 | ecosystem: Environmental > Aquatic > Marine > Coastal > Sediment | place...
AAGTCGTATGCGAACTTCCTTGGTGCCAATGGTTTCATTGCTGAATGCAAATCCCGAATTGGTTGCGCCCGGTCTGATATTCTGAGCTATTTGCATGCTGGCGAAGTAGGCATCCATTTCCTTATTGCTTTTGCCGGAAAATGATTGGTGATTCATATAGGCAACTTCGTGGGCGGAAAAATAATTAGGGTCGAGGCCATGAAACATTAGCCAGAATGGCATGTCGGTCTGGTTATCAACCTCGATCCAAACGGGCTGTACCCCGCGATCATGTAAATTTGCGCCGAACAGTTCTTTGGCTTCAGCGCGACTCAGCACCGCCACGCTTACCCGCAAGCCATTTTCTTCAAGAACCTGGGCTCTTTCACGTATGGGGATTTGCTCAAGTGAACCCGGTTTGAAAGTGGCGCATCCGGTGAGACCCAGCATCATCAGTAACGCGGCCAGTTTCACCACGGCAATTATTATCTGACGGATGGGGCTGTATGCGGATGCCGGTGGCGCTATCGAGGTGTTCATTGCGCATAAATTATACAGAATATACCCAACACTTCGGTCGGCGTTATACTCTGTGGAAATACCGGGTAACCGACACAGGCTGTTCGTGCCGGAATCCGGGAATGAAATGTGGCGATGTGGAGAGTAAATGTGATGCACAAAAGTTTTTTTCTTGCGGGCCTTGTTGCGATTGTGGCCGGTGGCTCGGTAACAGCTTATGCGGCGGACGATGAGGTTGCGCAGGTTCTTAAGCCTTACTACCTGAAAGATGGCGTCGATATGGCAAATTACAATTCGATCCTGCTTGATAGCCTGGGTCTGGAAGATTCGCGGGTCGTCGCCCCGCCATGGATTGAAGGAGAAGACGCTGCTCCCAAGAAGTGGAAGCTCACCAAAGGTGATATTCGCTTTTTGCGCGATAGCTACCGTACTGCGATGAAGGAAGAGATTGAAACCAAGGGTGGTTACCCTGTGGTCGACCAACCCGGGGCTGGTGTGCTGGCGCTCGATATCGAGATTGTTTACCTGATGCCCTACGCGAGAAAAGGCGAAAAAGTAACGGTTAGAGGCTTCGGTGAGATGCTGGTTCACGTGCAATTGCGTGACGGTATGACCGGAGAACTGCTCGCTATTTTTGAAGGTAAGCAGGATGTAGGCTCGGAGTATCAGCAAAATACCCGCCTGAATGCCGAAAATGATTTGCGTGCATTGTTTACCGTTTGGGGGGCGAGGGTACGTACGGTCATGGATGAGGCGCATGACGGCTAGGCCACGCTGCTGTAATTGATTGAGTTCTTTAGGTCGCTATTGTGCGCCTGGGTTACAGGTGCGGCTATTTGGCGTCGCGGTTATTGCGATATGCGAAATGTCGCGAGAATCGCGTTGTAACTGCCATCCGCCTGCATCCGGGCGATGCTGTCGTTAATTGCAGCAATAATTTTTTCATGATCCGGGTGCTGACGTGAAACTGCGATACGCAGGCTGCGGGTTGCGAGTGGTTTGCGGATGATCGAAAGTTCCTTTCCGGCGATAAGCTGATCTATTTCATAGGCGGCAACGCGACCGTCTGCCAGCACCAGGTCAAGTTCGCCTGCCCGCAGTTTCCTGATATTGTCGCTGACACTGCCAGCTGCTGATATGTCTATACCCTTAGTGTCATAGGGTTCTTCACGATAGGCATAATCTTCCACTATGCCGATGCGCAATCCATCGAGATCAGACCGGTCGTTAAACACGATGCCGCTGGCATCCCTTCTGACAAATACGATGTAGTTCGTAAGCAGTGGATCGCTGAAACTAAGTCGGGTCGAACGGTCTGCTGTCTGCCACAGACTGGTGACAACGTCATAGGTGCCGGCCATCGTCTTTTCCAGTGCCGCAGGCCATGGTTCGATTGTTACAGTGCTTTGGTAGCCGGCCCGTCTCAGCACTTCTCCGGTAAGCGCAACGGCGACCCCGTTTTCGTACAGGTCTTCGCTGACATAGGGCGGCCAGCTGCTGGCTGTCACCGTCAGTTCATCTGCTACCGAGAGGCCGGCTAACAAGAGCAGTATGGGCAGGATAATGATCTTCATTGTCGCAATCCGTTTTCTGTTACGGGGCCCAACTGGCTAATACTAACAGGTCAGTGTGGGCTTGCCGCGGTACTCACACAAATCAAAAATAACGCACTCCTCGCAGTCTGGCTTGCGAGCTTTGCATGTGTATCGGCCATGCAAAATCAACCAGTGATGCGCACCTTGCTTGTATTCCTCCGGTACAAATTTAAGCAATTTTTTCTCTACTTCAAGCGGAGTCTTGCCCGGCGCGATTTTTGTTCGGTTACTCACTCTGAAAATGTGCGTATCAACAGCAATAGTCGGATGTCCGAAGGCTGTGTTTAGTATGACGTTGGCGGTTTTACGCCCCACACCAGGTAAAGCTTCCAGAGCTTTGCGGTCGTCGGGAACCTGGCTGTCATGCTGTTTAGCAAGGATGTGACAGGTTTTGATTATGTTTTTTGCCTTGGTATTAAACAGACCGATCGTCTTGATATAGCTTTTCAGGCCTGCTTCGCCGAGGGCGAGTATAGACTCGGGTGTGTTGGCTACTGGATAAAGTTTATCGGTTGCCTTGTTAACGCCGACATCGGTTGCCTGTGCCGACAGGATGACGGCGATCAGCAACTCAAATGGTGTCGTGTAGTGAAGTTCGGTTTCCGGGTTTGGTATATGTTTTGACAGGCGTTCAAAAATTGCGGCCCGTTTGGCCGCATTCATGGACTGGCCGGTTTTTCAGCGACTGGTTCCGGATTCGCAATAGATCTGCCGACCGCTCGTTGCTCGAGAGCGTTACGCAGGGCGAGGAGCAAGGCGAGGCCAAGAAATGCGCCGGGCGGGAGCAATGCCAGCAGGAAACCATTACCGTTCGCCGTAAAATTGTATGCAAGGTTTTGCCCTGCGGGACCCAATAACATCTCCGCACCGTGGAAAATCCGGCCACTGCCGACTATCTCGCGCAGGGCGCCGAGCGTCACCAGTACACCAGCGAATCCAAGGCCGTGGGCGAGACCATCAATTGCTGCAGCCAAAGGCGGCTGGCGTGAAGCGAATGACTCGGCGCGAGCGAGGATGACGCAGTTGGTCACTATTAGTGGGATAAATATGCCGAGGCTTAGCCAGAGATCAAAAAACCAGGCCTGTGCGCTCAGCTCAATAACCGTGACCAGTGACGCAATAACAAGCACAAAGATGGGCAGCCGCAGGTCCTGTGCCACCCAGGGTTTGATGAGCGAGACCACCAGGTTGCTGAGTACCAGCACAGCGATGGTCGCCAGACCGAGTCCCAGGCCATTAACCAGCGAATTGCTGACTGCGAGCAAGGGGCATATCCCGAGAAACTGGGTAAGTCCCGGGTTATTACGCCATAGTCCCTCTGTAAGTATTTGTTTATAAAAGCCCATTTTTCTACGCCGTTTTCGCGCCATTTTCCCGCCAGCTTGGCTATCTGCTGTGGAGTGTATGTCAGGCCGGGACGCCGGGCCAGCTTGCGAAGGCTCCTGGTGCTGGATATTTTCAGCCGGACTGACTACCATAACGCCCGCCCGCTCAGGGTTTGCATGTATCAGTCAATATATAAGGAATTAATTTAGAATGTTGTCCACGTACAGCAGATCGCTTATTAAATTTTCAGCCTCGCTGGCTGCGCTCATTTTTAGCCAAATGGCCTTTGCTGCCGGGGATGCAGCGCGTGGTGAAGTGCTGGCTGACACCTGCAACGGCTGTCATGCGGTTGAAAGCTATAATAATGTCTACCCGACTTATCATGTCCCTAAAGTGGGGGGGCAGAATGCTGGTTATCTTACCAGTGCTCTGACCCTGTATCGTGACGGGCAGCGTAAGCACCCCACGATGACCGCGCAGGCAGCTTCATTATCTGACCAGGACATTGAGGATATTTCGGCTTATCTGGCGGGTGCCGGTGGAGAGCCAGCAGCCAGTGCGCAGGGCGCTATGCCCGATGCCGGCCAGGTTTGTGCAGCTTGTCACGGGCAAACCGGCATCAGCCCTATCCCGACCAACCCTAATCTTGCGGGTCAATACGTTGATTACATAGAGCAGGCACTGGCTCAGTACAAGCAGGGCGAGCGTAAGGGCCCCAACGCTATCGCCATGCAGGCACAGTTGATGGCTGTATCCGACGAAGATCTGGCAGCGATAGCCGCGTACTACTCCGCTCAGGCAGGTCTGGAGACGCTGGTGAAAGATTAACAACGACTGATTGACCAGGCGCTGCAAAAAAGCCGGGCTTAAGCCCGGCTTTTTATTATCCCAATTGGCAGGGGTGCAGGTGGCCAGTAATATTACTGGTCCTCAGTATCCAGGAGCATCGCTTTGCGAACGAGGTCGGCTAACGAACGCGCTTTCATCTTTTCCATTACCCGGGCACGATGAATTTCCACAGTGCGCTGGCTAACATCCAGATCCATCGCAATGACTTTGTTGGCCTGGCCTTTTACCACGCAATGCATGACTTCCTTTTCGCGGGGTGTGAGTTCCTGGTAACACTCATGTACCTCGCGTTTGTGGGTAACGCTTTCCTGTGCTTCCTGGTTCAGCGTCATCGCTTGTGAAACTCGATCTACAAGCTCCTGATCCCTAAAGGGTTTCTGTACGAAATCAAACGCACCCAGCTGCATGGCTTCCACCGCCATAGGCACGTCGCCATGACCGGTAATGAAAATAATCGGCAGTGTGTTGCCGCGCTCTGACAGAATTTTCTGAACCTCGAGACCGCTGGTCCCCGGCATCCGGATATCCAGCACGATACAACCCTGCCAATCGGCATCATGTTCGTGCAGAAACGCATCGCCGGATTCGAAAGTAACCGCGTCGATATCGACCGTTTTGAACAGCAGCCGCAACGAATTGCGCACCGCATCGTCGTCATCCACTATGAATACTTTACTGGAGGTAGTGCTCATATCAGGTATTTACTCACGTCGGAATAGTAAAGAAAAAGGTTGAGCCGCAACCACCACCGAGTCGCTGGTCATTTTTGCGGAAACCGAGTTCACCGCCATGCGAGCGCACGATGGTGCGGCAGATTGCCAGACCCATACCCATGCCCGTTTTCTTGGTGGTAAAAAAAGCATTAAATATATCGCCTGATCGATCCCCGTTGACTCCGTGGCCATGGTCGCATACTTCCAGCCGCATCTGGTGCGGTGCTGTCATCTTAGCGCTCACAGAGATGCTTCTGTGCTCCGGATCTGTATCGTGCATGGCATCCACGGCATTACGTATCAGGTTGAGTATAACTTGTTGTATCTGCACTGAATCAACGTTAATGCGGGGTAAATCGGCCGGGATGCCCCAGCTCAGACGGATGTTGTTGGCCTTTGTGTCCAGTTCTGCCAGCGAACGAATGGGTCTGACGACCTCTGCCAGGGTCGTTTCGCCTCGCGTTGCTTCCGTCGTTTTGGTGAAATTACGCGTTCTGCGTATGACTTCGCCGGCACGATGCGCCTGGTCATATATTTCCTGCAGTGCCTCTTTGACGTCGTCCGTGTGCGCAGGGTCTTTATCCAGAAGACGAATGGAGGCAGCCGCGTAATTGGCGATGGCGGTTAATGGTTGATTGAGCTCATGTGCCATGGCCGCAGCCATCTCGCCCATGGTGCTGAGGCGGCTGACATTGACCATTTCTTCGCGGCGGCGGAGTGCCAGTTCCTCTGACTCGCGTTGATCTGTTAAATCGCTGACCAGACCAACGTAGCGTGTCTCGCCGGTGGTGCGGATTTCGCCAACAGCGATGTTGGCTGGGAAGTGGCTGCCGTCCTTGCGCAGGGCCTGTACTTCGCGACCCATTCCGATAATTCGTCGGTTCCCTGTTTTATGGTAGCGGTCGAGGTAATTATCGTGCCGGGCCTGTTCAGATCCCGGCATAAGCATTTTGATGTTCTGCCCGATGAGTTCCTTGTCTTCGTAACCAAACATGGCCTGCGTGGCTTTATTGACGCGCTCAATGATGCCGGAATCATCGATCACAATCATCGACTCCACCATCGCATCGAAAAGCGGCTCCAGCTGAACCGAGTCATCAGTCTCGCCGGGAATTATGCTCATTGGATTCGCAGGTGAGCCATTTGCGCGACTATGCCTGCGACCCTTGTTCTTTCATTGTCTTTGGCTTAGAGCCAGTAAACGAAAATGAACAGGAAGAGCCACACGACATCAACGAAATGCCAGTACCAGGCCACTGCTTCGAAGGCAAAATGATTATCCTTGGTGAAGTGTCCGCGTAAACACCGTAACCATACTACCAGCAGCATGATCGCTCCGAGCGTCACGTGCAGGCCGTGGAAACCGGTCAGCATGAAGAATGTTGTGCCGTAGACGCCCGTTTCCAGTGTCAGGTTCAATTCCTGGTAGGCATGAATATACTCGTAAGCCTGGAAGCCCATGAATATGAAGCCAAGGATAAACGTAAGTGCCAGGAAAATATTCAGGGTCCCGCGGTGACCTTGCTGTATCGCGTGGTGGGCTATAGTCAGCGTCACGCCACTGGTTAGCAGCAGTGCTGTGTTGAGAGCTGGTACACCCCAGGCTCCCATAACTTCAAACGCGCCGCCCATCTCGCCGGGGCCATTGCTGGGCCACGCGGCAACAAAGTTCGGCCAGAGTAGTGCGTTGCTAAAGAAATTGTTGCTCGCGCCACCCAGCCACGGGATGGAAATGCCTCGTGCATAAAACATGGCACCGAAGAAAGCGGAAAAGAACATGACTTCAGAGAAAATGAACCAGCCCATACCCATGCGGAATGACGTGTCCACATCCTTGTTGTAATAGCCGCCTTCACTTTCGCCGATTACCTGGCCAAACCAGCCGAATACCATGTAGATCAGCAATCCGAACCCGGCTGCAAACAGGAATGGCCCGAATGCCGCTCCGTTCAGCCATGTCGATGCCCCGACCATAACGCCGAACAGCGCCACAGAGCCGATGAAGGGCCAGCGAGTACCATGAGGGACGTAATAGCTATTTTCTGCGTGAGCCATGAAATATTCCTGCGTATCGTAAGTTGTCTAGTTACTGGCTAAAGATTGTTTTTCGAACAATGTATAAGAAAGCGTGATGGTGTCGATATGTTCGGGCAGATCCGGGTCTACGTAAAATTTTACACTCAGATTCCTTGCTTCGCCTGCTGCGAAATCCTGTTCGTCAAAGCAAAAACATTCCACCTTGCGAAAATATCTACCTGCTTCGGCCGGTCGTATATCGGGCGTTGCTACGCCCCTGATGGCTGCGGTACTGAGATTGCGTGCGAAAAACTCTGTGTCCTGCATAAGCCCGGTCTGGACTTCAAGCGAGTCGCTCAGGGGGTGAAACTCCCACGGCGCGCCGTTATTAGTATTGCCCAGCAGCTCCAGGGTGATCGTGCGTGATCGTTCAGGTTCGTCGGTGATACTTGCTGCCTCGCTCACCTTGATCGGAATACGTATGCCGGTGACTTCACAGAAAATGTCGTACAGCGGTACCATCGCAAAGCCAAATGCAAACATGGCGCACGCCGTCAAACCGAGTCGGATGACGAGTGAGCCGTTGCTTGTTTTTGAAACGTTGCCCATGGATGGAATGCCGCAATTAGCTGCTGACAGCCGTCAGGGCTATAAAACCAATATAGAACCCTGCCGCGATCAAAAAGAGCAGAAAAACCATGCGCTTGGTGCGTTTGTCCAGCTTGTTTTGTCCCATGCTATTCATCTGCCTGTATTCAGTAGCCAAAGGCTACTTGACCTCTGGCGGTGTTTCAAAGCTGTGATACGGGGCAGGTGAGGGTAAGGTCCATTCCAGACCTTCAGCGCCTTCCCAGACCTGATCAGTGGCTTTCCTGGTGCCTTTGACGCTGGTCATGATGGCCCAGACAAAGATCAACTGGCTTGCACCAAACAGGAATCCACCAATGCTCGAAATCATATTGAAGTCAGCGAACTGGGTCGGGTAGTCGGGGATACGCCGAGGCATACCTGCCAGTCCCAGGAAGTGTTGCGGGAAGAACAATACATTGATGAAGATTGTCGAAGTCCAGAAGTGCAACTTGCCAATTTTTTCATCGTAGTAAAATCCGGTCCACTTGGGTAACCAGTAGTACGTAGCCGCCATAATCGCGAACACCGAACCAGGTACGAGCACATAGTGGAAGTGGGCAACCACAAAATACGTATCGTGGTACTGGAAGTCTGCCGGCGCGATGGCGAGCATCAGTCCTGAAAAGCCGCCGATCGTAAATAGCAGCACGAAAGCGATGGCAAACAGCATTGGCGTTTCAAAGGTCAGTTCGCCTTTCCACATGGTTGCCAGCCAGTTGAATATTTTCACGGCCGTCGGAATTGCGATCAGCATGGTGGCCAGCATAAAGAACACCTGGCCGGCGATCGGCATACCCGTCGTAAACATGTGATGGGCCCACACGATAAATGACAGGAAGGCAATACTGGCGGTGGCGTATACCATCGAGGAATAGCCAAACAGGGGCTTTCTCGAAAAGGTAGGTATGATCTGCGAGACTACCCCGAAGGACGGCAGAATCATGATGTAGACCTCGGGGTGACCGAAGAACCAGAACACGTGCTGGAACAGCACGGGATCACCGCCACCGGCTGCATTAAAGAAACTAGTGCCGAAATAGCGGTCGGTCAGCAGCATGGTCACGGCGCCAGCCAAGACCGGCATTACCGCGATAAGCAGGTAAGCCGTAATCAGCCAGGTCCATACGAACAGCGGCATTTTCATCAGCGTCATGCCGGGTGCGCGCATATTCAGGATCGTGACGATCACGTTGATTGAACCCATGATGGATGACGCGCCCATAAGATGTATCGCGAAAACCATGAAAGGGAAGGCATCGCCGGTCTGCATTACCAGCGGCGGGTAGAGTGTCCAGCCGCCTGCTGGCGCACCGCCGGGCAGGAATAGCGTGATGATCAGCATGCTGAAGGCAAACGGCAGCAGCCAGAAGCTCCAGTTGTTCATGCGCGGCAGCGCCATATCGGGCGCACCCACCATCATCGGTATCAGCCAGTTGGCCAGGCCGACGAATGCGGGCATAACAGCGCCGAACACCATGAGCAGGGCATGGACCGTCGTCATGCTGTTGAAGAACTGAGGGTCGACGAACTGCAGCCCCGGCTGGAACAGTTCAGCTCGTATGATCATGGCCATAGAACCGCCCATGAAGAACATAACCAGGCTGAATATCAGGTACAACGTACCGATATCCTTGTGATTTGTCGTAAAGACCCAGCGATCCATGCCTGTAGGCATGGCGTGATGGTCGTCGTGGGCTTCGCTAGTGTGATCGCTCATGATTTTATCGTTCCTGGTATTCGTTACAGCGCGGCGACCGAAACGGCCGTCTGCTCTGCGTTGTCATTTGCTGTGGCTACGAGTTCCTGTTGAATGGCATCCCAGCGCAGTTCCCCGGCCAGCCATTTCGCATAGTCATCCTCGGTTGTCACGACGACGACTATGGGCATGAAGCCATGGCCACGGCCGCAAAGCTCGGTGCATTGTCCGCGGAAAACGCCGGTTTCAGTTGCTTCAAACCAGGCCTCGTTAATGAATCCCGGGTTGGCGTCTTTCTTGACGTAGAGTTCAGGCACCCACCAGGAATGAATGACATCGCTGGCTGTCAGTAGCAGCCGGATTTTCTTGTTGACCGGAACGACCATGGCGTTATCGACATTGCGCAGGTAGTTTTCTACCGTTTCCGGGGCAATGCCTGAACCACGTTGTGAGGCGGCGTAGCTCGCCTGGTCAATACTGCTGTAGAAAAATTTGTCTTCGTCCAGGTAGTCGTAGCTCCATTTCCACTGGTAACCCGTGACCTTGATGCTCATATCGGGGTTGCTGGTGTCCTCGATGGCAATAATGCTGCGCGCACTTGGGATAGCTAATGCGATCAGTATCAGCGTCGGGATCAGGGTCCAGATGATCTCTGCCCGGGTGCTGTGGGAAAAGGTCGCGGCTTTCACGCCCTGAGATTTGCGGCAGGTTGCCATGGTGTAAAACGCGAAACCGAAGACGCCGGCGCAAATGACCGTGCAGATAATCAGGATGAGGCGGTGCAGCCCGCGAATTTCCTCGGAAAGCGTCGTTACACCTATCGGCATATCGAGTTCCCAGGCAGCCTGAGCCTCGGGGATTGCCATGACCGCTGTGCCAATCACGATGGCAGCTAAAATCACGGGTTTGCACAGTCTTGTTAACATGTGTTGCCAACCTCTTGTAAAATAATGCGTTTTTCTGGTAAATCTTTGTGATCCGCGAGCGCGGACTGCTGCTGATCGTAACGCATGGATTGACACTCTTATATAGTGACAAATCCCAGTTGTTGCCGGCGGGCATGGTACTGGAAGCCCGCGTATGCCGCAAGACACCGCACCGCCTCATAAACGAGACCAAAGTACTGCGTTTAAACGTTGGTTTAATGCGGATTGCAACAAGCCAGCGACTGCAGACAAACCCTGTAACTGCTGCAATGCGCACCGGCGCGACTTTGGGCCGCAAAAACGCCGTCCTGGAAACTCATTCGCAGGTTCTGGAGGAGCGTTGCCAGAGTGCTATACCCCGTGAAACCAGGCTGGATTCCGCGATAATGCGTTATAGTAATTGCCAGACAGGGTCGCCGGGAGAGGTGTCATGCGCAGGTTTACACAATTAGGGGCAATGCTGGTCATTTTGGTCGTCGCACTCGCGGCGTGCGATTCCGCAGACAATACGGCTGGCCAGAATAGTGAATCCAGGACCCGGCTGCACGCGAGTAAGCCTTCCGCAAAGTTTGGTTCATACGTTATACAGGTCAATGCAATGTCAACCGCCGAGCTCACCCCGGAAGTCGCGCAAGGTTACGATATCGTGCGCAGCCCGAACCTGGGGCTGGTGAACCTGGTGGTGCTCAGCAAGGGCGAGGATGGTTTGGAGAAGCCGGTTGGCGGGAAAGTGGAAGTATCAGCGGCCAACCTGACCGGTCAACTCAAGAATGTCGAGTTGCGGGAGATAAACGAACTGTCTGACGGGGCGAGCATTTATTATGTCGGCGTGGTCCCGGTTGAAGACCGGGAGACCATCAACTTCGATTTTGACGTACAACCCGAGGGCAGCAATCAGCTTTTGCTGATCCGCTATACGCACGAGTTCTATACGAAATAGTTGCTGCAGCGCTCTTCCGACTGGCGCTGTTGCGCGAACTGAATCTCGCTTGGCCCGCTCAGGTCGAAATGGCAACGGGGTCTGACCCCCGCTTCGTTATGCCGCGGCTGCACGTTCCATTCGCCGCTATCTAAAGAGCGTGGGTTGGCCCGCATAGACATGGCTCACGATAGCCTGTTCTGAGACTGTCGCCCGCATGGACGCGGGCGAACAAGCCTACAGGGATGTATTTATGGCGTGTCTCAGAACAGGCTATCGTGAGCCATGTCGGACTTGCGGCTACCCACTTGATATAAGCACCGTGCGTTTATGTCGTGAACTGCAACTGATGCTTTTCGTTGCAGTAGTCACGACGCCTTTATCTGCGGGTCAAGGCTCCCCCGCGGGCATCTGTGCCGAGGTGTTCGGGGCGAATAGCTGTTCGCGATTTTGTTCGTAATACTTCAGGGCGTTGCGGACGGCTTCGGTGACCGCGCGACTGGTTATCGTGGCACCGCTGATGTGATCCAGATCGCCGCCGTCACGCCTTAGCGCAAGCAATTTATTTCCGGTGGACAGGCTCCTGCCGGCAAATTGTTCTATCCAGTCGGATTTGGTGATGTCGATCTGATCGCCCAGCCCTGGGGTTTCGAGATGGCCTAAGGCGCGGACCGCGGTCACAGTGCCTTCGCTATCAATGCCAATAAGCAACCGGATCGGCGCAACATAGCCGGCCGGTGCCACTACGGTAAGTGCCACTGCGGTCGGAGCGAGATTGAATCGGGCTCGATAAGCGGGGAGCGGTTCGTCACTGCCCAGTAGCGCGCTGTCGCTAATCAGCAGGGTGTCCTGGTGGGGATCGTCGTCGTAATTGCCTGATGGCAGAACTTCAGCAACAATCTTCATGGCTCGCGCAGATTTATTCGTGGCAATCCGGTCGCGAGTGTTTTGTTCCACCAGGCTAACGATGGCCGTTGCACCACCGGCAACGAGCACCAGTCCGATCAGGCCCCTGATGAAATGACTCCCGAGCGCCGTGGATTCTGTTATTGCTGGTTTCTGGGGGTCGGTGTCCATGTGCTGCGCCTGGTTACGAGGGGCCGTTGTGGCCGTATATTCGTGGAAGCGTGTAACGATCAATTAACGGTACGGCCATGTTCATGAGTAGCACGGCGAAAGCGATTCCATCCGGGTAGGCACCCCACTGGCGTATCGTGAAACAAAGCACACCAATTCCAGCCCCGTAAATAATCCGGCCGCGCTCGCTGGCTGCTGCAGATACCGGATCGGTTGCGACGAAAAATGCGGCGAGCATGGTGCCACCGCTGAACAGACCGATCAGGGGTGACATGTGGATCGCCGCGTCCATGGCATAAAAAACAAAATACAAAAATGCCATGCTGCCAATCATGGCCGCCGGTATATGCCAGCGGATAACTTTTTTATAGAGCAGCCATAACCCGCCCGCCAGTGCCGCCAGGTTAATCCAATCCCAGCCGCGACCTGCCAGCCAGCCGAATTCAGGCGTGCCCAGAATTTCCGGCATGGTCCTCATCTGGCCCAGCTGCATTTTGATGCTGTCCAGCGGCGTGGCGCCGCTGTAGGCATCTACCGCTAATTGTTCCGGTAGAACGCCATGCACAAATACGGCAATCAATGATGGCACATCGGCATGGAAACCTGTGGCGGACCAGTTCGCCACATACTGCGGGAAGGAAATGAGTACGACGACATAGCCCACCATGGCCGGGTTGAAAACGTTGTAGCCCAGCCCGCCATATACGTGCTTGGCGAAAACTATGGCGAACAGGCAGGCGACAGCCGTTATCCACCACGGAGTGAGCGGCGGGAGCGTAAGTGCGATGAGCGCAGCGGTGACCAGCGCGCTGCCATCGAACAGAAAGGGCGCGACCGGCCGTCCTCGAAGCCTCAGCACGAGCGCTTCCAGCGTCAGGCTGATGGCTATGGCGAAAGCCAGGTTAACAAGTACACCTATTCCCAGGAACCAGACACTCGCAATAAAAACCGGTACAAGCGCTACGAGTACGCGAACCATCATGACTGAAATGCTCTCACCGCTGCGCCAGTAAGGTGCCTGCCGGGAAAAGAATTTCATGTCTGGCTGTCCCGATCGGACTCGCCGACCCTTTTTAGCAGTCTTTCCAGTGCTTCCTTACCGTCTCCCGCAGTGGCCTGAACAGGCTCAATTTTTTCAATCTGCGCATCCAGTTCCTGTTTGCGCATTTCCTCCTGGTCTT
>Ga0070728_10004970_pt1 | contig 13420 bp, 7 predicted proteins | sample tdDd471_FD_66723 | JGI IMG/M metagenome (GOLD analysis project Ga0070728, IMG submission 66723) | Marine sediment microbial communities from the Atlantic coast under amendment with organic carbon and nitrate - tdDd47.1 | ecosystem: Environmental > Aquatic > Marine > Coastal > Sediment | place...
CCCGGACCCGGACCCGGACCCGGACCCGGACCCGACCCCGGACCCGACCCCGACCCCGACCCCGGAACCCTCCGGCCCCCTGCCCTCGGTCCTCGAGCGCGTCGGCTTCGAGACCCTCGGCGCCGTGCTCGGCGGCGGCGCCCTCGGGGTGGCGGCCGCCTTGATCGCGGACGCCGCCGCCTCGGGCGATCCCTTCGAATTCTGGGCCGTCGGCCTCGTCGTCGGCGGCACCGTCGGAGCGACGCTGGGGGCCCTGATCGCGGGGCTGCTGACCGGCGCCGAGGGAGACGCGGGCTGGACGCTGGTCGCCGGGCTGGCGGCCGGCGCGCTCTCCGGCGGGCTGCTGCTCGTGGGCTACGCGACCGATCAGGATCCGGCCGACGGGGTCACGAGCGGGTGGACGCTCTTCGGCGCGGTGCTCTCCGCCGTCTTGCCCTCCGCGGCGTCGATCCTGGCGTTCGAGCTGACCGTGCCGGGGCACCAGTCGCCGCGCCTGCGGGTCGAGCTCGGACCCACCTCGGTGCGGGCCCGCTTCTGACCGCAATGTCCGCGGTCGGCCGGTGTTACGTTCTTCGCCGGTGCGGGAGTCGCGCGACAGCCTCTACGACGACGAGCCGACCCCGCTCGCTTCGAAGGTCGGGGCGGGCTGCGTGGTCGGCTGCGTCGCGCTCGTCCTCGTGATCGGCGCCCTCGGCCTCGTGGTCGGCGCGGGGGAGCGGTTCGCGGCCTGGGGTGACGAGACGCCGGATCTGGATCCGGATCTGGATCCGGGTCTGGATCCGGGTCCGGGTCCGGGTCCGGGGCCGGGTCCGGATCCGGGTCCGGGTCCGGGTCCGGCTCCCCGGTCCACGATGCGAGACCGCTATCAGCCCGGGCCCTACGTCGAAGTGGACTCCATGGTCGAGAGCGGGCGGCTGATGCCCGACGTGCGGCTCGGGCAGGCCACGCAGGCGCGCACCGTCGACACGCCGTGGGTGGTCCCGGGGGCCGAGCTGCGGCCGCAGCCGATGCCCGCGGGGTCGGCCTCGGGGCCGCGCGTGTCGCACGACCCGTCGGAGTCCACCGACCGGCCGCTCGCCGTGCTGCCGCGGACGCCCGCGCAGGCGCTCGTGCGCTCGCGGGACGCGCGGGGCGGCACCGAGATCAGCGGCTACCTGATCGACTTCATCGGCTACCCCGGCCACTTCTGGCTCCCGGCCACGGTGCCGACCGAGCTCGGCACGGTGCAGGCCGGCGGGTCGGACGGCGCGACCGTCTACTTCGCGATCCAGGCGCCCATCCAGCCCAACGGGGTGAGCATCCAGGACGGCCAGCGGTTCCGGACCGCGATGCGCATCGCCGCGGTCGACGCCGAGGGTCGGCCCAGCGTCCCGGTGCAGCGCACGCTCGAGGTGCTCGGCGTCGGCGCGGGCGACGTGGAGGTCACCCTCACGATGGGCGAGGCCACCGACATGGATCTCTACGTCACCGATCCCAGCGGCGTGCAGATCTACTTCGGCAACACGAACTCCTTCTCGGGGGGGCACCTCGACCTCGACGCGAACGCGGCGTGCAGCTCCAACCTCGGCGTCGACAACGAGCACATCTACTGGCCGGCCGGGCGCGCCCCCGCCGGCACCTACTCCGTGCACGTCGCGCACTACGAGAGCTGCATCCAGGGCCGCCCGGTGAGCTATCGCGTCACCGTCCGCGCGTGCGGCGAGACGGTCGTCCTGTCGGGGCGCTTCGACGGTCGCGCGAACTCGAGCTCGTGCAGCGCCCCGAGCGACGCGAGCCGCTCGTGGTGTCAACAGGTCGTGCGGTTCCAGGTGCCGGCGTGCGCGCCGTCCTGAGCCGTCGTCACCACACGAGCTTCGGGTACCGCGGGAACCACATCATCGCGTCCACCGTGCGCTCGAACTCGTCGCGGTCCTGCTTCGGCGCGAGGCCCAGCTCCATCGCGTGCAGCCCGACCTCGATCGCGACCGAGCGCGAGATGGTCCGGAGCTCGCCCAGCGGCGGGTACAGGTGCCCGGCCTCGACCGCCGCCTCGTCGAGCTGCGCGCCGATCGCGTGCGCCGCCACCGCGAACATGGTGTCGACCACGCGGCTCGCGCCGCTCGCGATCACGCCGAGCCCCACGCCGGGGAACACGTACACGTTGTTGCCCTGCGCGACGGGGATCGTCTGGCCGCCGTGCTCCACGGGATCGAACGGGCTGCCCGACGCGATCAGCGCCTTGCCGTCCGTCCACTCCACGATGTCCGCCGGGTGGGCCTCCGCCTTCGAGTTCGGGTTCGAGAACGGGAAGATCGCCGGGCGCTCGCAGCGCTCCGCCATCGCGCGGATCACGTCCTCGGTGAACGTGCCGGGCACGCCCGAGGTGCCGATGAGCACCGTCGGCTCGAACGCCTTCACCACGTCGAGCAGGTCGATCGGCTGATCCGGATCGAGCCCGAGCTCGCGCGCGTAGTCGGCCGGCCAGGCGAACTTCTGCTTGTACTCGTCGTCGAAGTCGCGCGTGTCGACGAGCAGCCCGCGGCTGTCGAGCACGGCGATGGCCTTCTGAGCCTGGTCCTCGGTCAGCGCGATGCGATCCATCTCCGCCTGGAGGATCCGCGTGATCCCGACGCCGGCCGCGCCCGCGCCGAGCACCACGATGCGCTGCCGTTCGATCGGCGTGCCGGTGATCCGCCCCGCCGCGACGACGCCGGCCACCGCGATCCCGGCCGTGCCCTGGATGTCGTCGTTGAAGCTCAAGATCCGCTCGTCGTAGCGGTCGAGCAGGCGGAACGCGTTGGTCTTCTTGAAGTCCTCCCACTGCAGCAGGGCGCGCGGGAAGACGGTCTGGATGGCGGTGATCAGCTCCTCGACGAGCGTGGCGTACTCCTCGCCGCGCAGCCGCGGCGCGCGGTACCCGACGTAGGACGGATCCTCGAGGAGCTCGGTGTTGTCGGTGCCGACGTCGAAGCTGATCGGGAGCGTCCACGTCGGGTGGATGCCGGCGCCGACGACGTACAGGTCGAGCTTGCCCACCGGGATGCCCATCCCGCCGGCGCCCTGGTCGCCGAGGCCGAGGATGCGCTCGTTGTCCGTGACGCAGATCAGGCGGACGTCGTCGTAGGGCGCGTTGCCCAGGATCTCGGCGATGTGTCCCCGGTGCTCGGGCGTGATCCACAGCCCGCGGCCGCGCCGGAACAGGTAGCTGAACTGCTGGCACGCCTTGCCGACCGTCGGCGTGTAGACGACGGGCAGGAACTCCTCGAGGTGCTCGACGATCAGGCGGTAGTAGAGCGTCGCGTTGCGCGACTCGAGGTCCGCCAGCGCGATGTACTTGTCCAGCGGCTCCTCGTACGTGGTCACGTGCGCGTAGGCCTGCACGACCTGGTCCTCGAGCACGCGAACTCGCCACGGCAGCAGGCCCTTCAGACCGAGCGCGACCCGCTCCCTGCCGGTGAACGCCGTCCCCCGGTTGTACATGTTGTGGTCGAGCAGCGCCTGCCCCCGCCGCGCGGGGACCCGCAGCACCTCGGTGCCGTCCTCGTTCACCGTCAGGTCGAATCGGGCCATCGGCAGGAGCCTACCTGGGCGCCGGCTGGTTTTCAGCAGGCGCGCCGAGAGGTTGTTCGACGAGCTGCTAAGGTCCGCGCCGTGAACGTCGCATTCCTCGGAGCCACCAGGGGCATGGGCCGCGCCCTCGCGCGTCGGATGGCCGCCCGCGGTGACCGCCTCGCGGTGCTCGGGCGCCACCTGCCCACCCTCGAGCGGACCGCGCAGGACCTCGCGCTGCGCGGCGCCGCGAAGGCCGCCGTCGCGCACTGCGACCTCGAGGGGCCGGACACGTTCGAGCGCGCCCTCGACGAGGCGGAGCGCGCGCTCGGGGAGCTCGACGCGGTCGTGGTCACCGCCGGGCTGTTCGCGACCCAGGACGAGCTCGAGCGAGACGCGAGCCTGACCGAGCGCGTGCTCACGGTGGACTTCACGAACACCGTCCTGTTCTGCGAGGCCGCTCGCAAGCGGCTGCTCTCCACGGGGGGCGGCAAGCTCTGCGTGTTCAGCTCGGTCGCGGGCGAGCGCGGCCGCAAGCCGGTGGTCCTCTACGGCGCGTCGAAGGCGGGCCTGAGCGCCTACCTCGAGGGCCTCGACCACAAGCACCGGTCGCAGGGGCTGCAGGTCATCACGGTCAAGCCCGGGTTCGTGCGGACCGGCATGACCGCCGAGCTCGATCCGCCGCCGTTCGCCGGCGAGCCCGAGGGGGTGGCCGATCGCGTGCTCGCCGCGTTCGATCGGGGCCGGCCGGTGGTCTACGCGCCGTTCGCGTGGGGGCCGATCATGGCCGTCATCCGCAAGCTGCCGCGCTTCGTGATGCGCCGCGTCGGCTTCTGATCAGGGCCCGAGCGCGGCGCGCAGGAACGCGACGGCCGTGCAGACGCCCGGGAGCACGCGCGGGTCGTCGCCGAACAGCCGGAACCCGTGCTCGACCCCGTCGAGCTCGACGAGCGTCACCGGCGCCCCGGCCCGGGCCAGCGCCGCGCGCAGGCGGCGCGGCTGCTCGATCGGGATCACCCGGTCGGCCGTCCCGTGGATCAGCAGCGTCGCCGCGTCGCCGCCGCCGACGTGCGCGATGGGCGACGCGAGCGCGGCGGCGTCGGGGTCCCGCCGGCGGGTGGTGCCCAAGAAGCGGGTGATCGCGCGGTCCGCGGGCCGCGTGAACCGGGCCTCCGGCCGGAGGTCCGTGGGCGACGCGACGCCGATGGCCGCGCGGACGGCGGGCGAGGTGCCGACATCGGCGCACCCGTCGTCGAGCCCGGCGACGTCCGACGCGGTCGCGAGCATCAGCGCCACCTGCGCGCCGGACGAGTACCCCAGCGCGCCGATGCGATCGGGGTCCAGGTCGAGGTCCGCCGCGCGCGAGCGCAGGTGACGCACCGCGCAGCGGGCGTCCGCGATCGCCGCCGGGAACGTGTTCGAGTAGCCGTCGACCAGCCGGTAGTCGATCGCCGCGCCGGCGTAGCCGAGCCGCGCGAGCACCGCGATCTCCTCGCGCACGTGGGCGCGCTCGCCGGCGCGCCACGCGCCGCCGTGGAACACGAGCACCACCGGGTGCGGCCCGCGGCCGGCCGGGAGCGCGAGATCGAGGGCAAGCGGCCGCCCGCCCGGTCGCGAGTAGACGATCCCCTCGCGCAGCCGCGGCGCCTCCGACGTCCTCCGTGGCGGCGCGCACGCCCGGACCACGGCGGGGGCCACCACACCTTCCCTCGCCCCTGCGCCTGCGCCCTGCGCCTGCCCCTCCGGCTCGACGACGGCCTCGCCCTCGGGCGCAGCCTCCGGCGTCTGGACCGCGACCGACTCCTCCGCGCTCGCCCGGTCGTGGCTCGAGCACCCGACCGCGATCGCCAAGAACAGCGCGCAATGCCTCACCCGCTCGGTGTCGCTCCCCGGGCCCCGAGGCGCAAGAAACCGCCGCAACGGCGTCGTGTTGTACCGGCACCGCGCGGGCGCTAAACCATGCGGCTAGCGGCCGCCTCTGCCTTCGCCGGTGGCGAAAGCGGTAGCATGGGGGAACCGCCTCCGTGGGGAACACCAGCACAGCCCAGATCGAGGCCCGGATCGGTGACGTCGTCGCCGGGAAGTATCGGGTCACGCGCCTCCTCGGCACCGGCTCGATCGGCGCCGTGTACGCCGCGGTGCACCAATTCACGGGCAAGCACGTCGCCCTGAAGGTGATCGACGCGGGCCTCGGCGACCTCGAGGGCTTCGGCGTGCGCTTCCTGCGCGAGGCGCGCGCCGCGGCGGACATCGACCACCCGGTGATCTGCGACGTGCTCGACGCGGGCAAGGAGCCGGACGGCTCGCTCTACATCGCGCTCGAGCTGCTCGAGGGGCGGACGCTCGACGACGCGATCGAGGCGAACGACCTGCGCCTCGACGAGATCGTCGAGGTCGGAGTCCAGGTCCTCGACGGCCTCGCCGCCGCGCACGACCGGGCGATCGTCCACCGCGACATCAAGCCCGCGAACCTCTTCTTGACCTGGGACGCCAACGGCGAGCTCCGCGTGAAGATCATCGACTTCGGCGTCGCCAAGCGGACCAACGCCGGCCCGGAGCTGTTCTCGACCCAGCAGGGCGCGATCCTCGGGACCCCGTACTACATGGCGCCCGAGCAGGCGGCCGGCGACCCGGTGGACTCGCGGGCGGACATCTGGGCGGCCGGCGCCGTGCTCTTCCACGCGCTGACCGGGCAGCCGCCGTACGACGAGGACACGTACAACAAGCTGATCTCCAAGATCATGAACCAGGACGCGCCGAGTCTCTCCGACGTCCGGAGCGGGCTGCCCGAGTGGCTCGTGACCGCCGTCGACGGCGCGTTGAAGCGCGACATCGCGGAGCGCTGGCAGTCGGCGCGCACGATGCGCGACGTCCTCAAGAGCCAAGGCGAGGCGCCGATCGAGCTCGACTGGGAGCTGCACGAGGACGCCACGGTGCGGACCGACGGGCTGTTCGGGGACGAGCAGGAGCGACCGCCGACCATCCGCCTGCTCTCCGGCGACGACCCGGACGACCCGAGCATCGAGGTGACGATCGCGTCGGCCGACGACCTGAGCGCCTACGACGCCGGGGGCGGCCACACCCTCAAGTCGGACATCCCGCCGCCGTTCACCGAGTCGGACTTCCCGCCGCCGCAGCGCCGGCCGAAGTCGGGCCTGTGGCTCGGGCTGCTGCTGGGCGTGCTGCTGACCAGCGTGGTCATGCTCGGCATCGGCTGGGCCGTGTTCGGCCACCTGCTCGAGCCCTGATCAGCTCCGGACGCCCTCGCGCACCGCGGCCTCGACCTCGCGCACCCGATCCGGATCGATCGCGAAGATCGTGACCTCGTACCGGTTGCCGTCGAGCACCGCGATCTCGGGCTCGCGCGCGATCGCGGCCCAGTGGCAGCGCAGCGCCGCCTCGCGGATCCGGCGCTTGGTCTGGGCGGCCGGCGGCGCGTCCTCGAGCGTGAGCTCGAAGACGTGCAAGGTCCCGCGCTCCGACACCGGCGTGCGGAGCACCGAGCGCCGCGCCATCTCGCTGTAGGGGACGATCGCCTCCTCGCCGCCCGCCGTCTCCACGACGAGCGCGCGATGGCCCATGCGCTCGACCCGTCCCTGCACGTCGCCCACGCGCACGTAGTCGCCCACCCGGCACACCCTGCCCGCCTTGATGAACACCCCCGCCACGAGGTCGCGGATCCCGAACCAGGAGGCGGCGATGGCGACGAGCAGGATCACCGCCACCGCGATCGGGAAGTGCTGCGGGTAGCGGTCGAAGAAGATTCCGGCGCCGACGAGCAGATACGCGACCACCGAGATGGCCGCGAGGACCGGGAAGGCCCGGCGCAGCCTCTCGCGTCGCTCGACGGTCAACGGCGCGACGTCGATCGCGAAGTGCGCCCCGCGCAGCAGCGCGTACAGCACGGCGGCGAGCAGGACGATCCACAACAGGTCCCACCCCGACGACGTGATGTCGCCCATCACCGAGCGCTCGGGGTTCACGCGATCACCCTCCGCGCGCGGAGCCGCTCGATCACGGCGTGCCTCGTGAAGCGGTCGAGGCGCAGCACGCCGTGCCGGCTCTGGATCACGAGCCCCATCCGGGTCAGCACGTCGAGCGGTCCGTCGAGCTCCTCGGCGTCCATCCCCGAGATGCGCTGCAGCCGCGAGCGGGTCAGTCGCTTGTGAAGCAGGAGCTGCACCAGGATCGCGACCCACTCGGGTCGCAGCCCGTCGAGCACCTCCCAGCCGGCGCGCTTGGGCGCGCAGATCTGGATCGTCCCCTCGTCCACGTCCTCGACGTTGGCGATCCAGCTCGCGAGCACGGTGCCGACCAGGCCGCGGGTCGCCCCGAAGTACTGGCTGAACAGCTGCGCGATCCGCCACTCGCCGAGGTTGGCCTCGGGGCGCCCCTCGAGGCTGAACCGAACGCCGGTCGAGCCGTGCCGGAGCATCACGATCTCCTTGAGCGACTCGGCCGGGAGCGGCCCGCACTCCACCACCGCGAGCGCGTGATCCGACAGCGGGCGCATCCGATCGATCACGTCGAAGGGCAGGCTCCCCACCTCGATCACGAACAGCACCCGGTCGCCGTGCGCGGCCACGCACTCGAGCAGGCAGTCGACCACCGCGAGCCCGTCCTCGGTGCGGTCCCACCACAGCTCGAGGTCCTCGACGACGACCACGCTCTTGTCCGGGATCGAGGCGAGCACGTCGATCGGCGCGCCCCGCTGCCCGGTCGCCGCGCGCAGCGCGTCGGCGAACGGCGCGAGCCGCGCGTCGCCCGACTCCGGCGGCGTCACCCAGAACGCCGGCCGCTTCGACAGCGAGCGGCTGAGCAAGCGGCGGCACAGGAGCGTCTTGCCGCTGTCGGGCTCGCCCGTGACGATGAGCACCCCGCGCCCGCCTCGGTCGTGCTGCGCGATGCCGCGCCGCGCCGCGGCCACCTCGACCTCGCGCTCCACCCAGAACGTCTCGTTGAACGTCGCCTTCCCGAAGAACAGCTGCCGGTAGTAGAAGGGCAGGCTCTCGAGCACCTCGGCGTCGGGCTGCAGCCCCTCGACGAACCGGAGCACCCGATCCACGAGCGTGCCCGCGTCCTCGGCGTCGCGGAGCCGGCGCGCCATGAGCACGCCGGCGCTCTGCCCGTAGACCGCGCCGACGAGCGCCTCGCGCGCCCGCTCGATCCCCTTCATCGCCACCGACTGCACGCCGGACACGGCGAGCCGGCCCTGCCGCCGGCGGACCTGCTGACCGAGCGCGCTCGCGCTCGTGGTCAGCTCGTAGACGTCGGTCCCCCGCAGCACCGCGGCGAGCTTGACCTGGAGCGTCTCCTCCACGGCCGGCACGATCTCCGACAGGGGCTCGAGCTGCTGCTCGATGCGGTCGACCGAGCTCTCGACCACCGGCTTCATGTGCTCGAACCGCGAGCGCTCGGTGTCCTCGGGATCGTACTCGGCCTGGTGAAAGCCGATCAGGCGCGTGACGTCCTCGGCGACCCCGACCGCCTGCGTCTCGAGCCCGGGCACCTCCGTCAGCAGCTCGGTCAACGGCCCCACGAGCTCGACGTCGACGAGGAACTGCGCGAGCCGGCGCAGCGGAAGGTCCATGTGCTCGACCTCCTCGTCGTCCCCGTCCGCGAGGCGCTGGATCGACTGGTCGGTGAGGGTGCGGACGGTCTCGGGCAGCTCGTCGGCCGAGCGCTGCGCGTCGCGCACGAAGGCGTCGACGACCGTCTGCGGATCGAACGCGTCGGAGCGATTCAGCCGCAGCTCGAGCGGCGCCTGCTCCTCGGTCTCGAGGAACGCCTTCAACGCGTCGCGCAGGTCGCGGTGCGGCGAGACGACCTGGTTCTTCACCTCGAGCGCGATGCTCTCGCGCGTCCGCTCGACGATGGTCGCGAGGCGGTGCTGGAACGCCGAGACCTTCAGGCCCACCTGCGCTCGCTCGAAGAGCGCGCGCTGGTTCGCGTAGAGCACGGCGGCGGACTCGACGAGCCCCCGGGCGAGCGCGTCCTTCTGGCGGTCGGCGAGCTTGCGCCGCGACTCGAGGAGGACCGGCAGGTCGGGGCGCTCGAGGTCCTCGGCGTAGTCCTGGGTGAGCTCGCGCGCGTCGGTCGCGAGCTCGGCGCGCAGCTCCGTGAGCCGCGCCTCGTGGTGCTCGCGGATCTCGGCCATCCGCGCCTCGGCGCTCACCCGCTCGGACTCGATGAAGGTCAGCAGCGCGTCCTCGGCGTCCAGATCGGGGGCGCCGTGGATCAGGGTCATGCTCGTGCGCGAGGCGTTGAACACCTTCAGCAGGTGCACCGCGAGGATCCAGCACTCGGTCAAGTACGCGCGCGTGATGTCGTCGGCGAGCTCCACGAGCTCTTTGTGCACGTAGTACCGGGCGAGGCCGGCGGTCGGCTGCTCGTAGCGCACCTTGCCGCCCTTGGCCGCGGCCTGGCGGGCGCGCTTGAGCTTGGCCAGCTCGCGCGAGTCCCCGCCCGACGGCGCGAACTCGCTCGCGTCGCGCTCCACGACGAGCAGCTCCTGGTCGCTCACCAGCGACCGGTCGGCGACCAGGGCGCGCGCGCGCCCCTCGAGGATGTCGCGCTGGTCGGCGAGGTCCTGCAGCACGAACTCGTCGATCAGCTCGCCGCACGCGTGCAGGAACGCGCTCTGGACCCGGTTGGCCGAGCGGCGCCGCTTGACCGGGTTGGGCTCCTTCGCGAGGCCCGAGCGCAGCATCCCGAAGTGCTTGTCGATCAGCGCGACGGTGCGGTCGAGCAGCTCGAAGTTCCGGGCGGCGACGCGCGACAGGCTCTGGTCGAAGTACTCGCCGAGGGCCGCCTCGAGCTGGCTCGCGAACGCCTCGGCGTGGCGCGCGAGCGCGGGGATCTCGGGGAGGCGCAGCGGCGGGAGCTCTGCCCGGTCGACGCCCGGCTCCGCCTCGGCCGCGGGAGCCTGCGCCGCGCGCACCACGCGGCCCACCGAGGCGAACTGCGAGCTCGGGGCGATGAAGAGCACGCTCGGGACCGTCCGCGCGACCTCGGCCAGGTCGTCCAGCCGCTCCGCGATCGCCTCGGCCGGCAGCTCCACGATCGCGAGCCGGGCGTCGGTCGAGTGCTCGCACACGTGCGCCTCGAGCGGTCGCGGCTCGACCGTGTCGAGGATCACCTCGACCGCGCCGTTCACGCGCGCGTCCTCGAGCATGCGGCGCGTCGAGGTGCGCAGCCCGTCGTTGATGGTGCTGTCGCGGCTGACCGTGATGAAGCGGACCGCCATGCGCCGCCCGGCCGCGCTGCCGGTGATGAAGCGGGTCAGCGCGAGCCCGAGCGAGGGGCTGCTCGACGAGTGCCACCAGACGTCGATCCGCGGAGGCCCCATCGCCTGGTGCGTGGTGTCGGAGAACAGCAGCGTGTTGAAGTCCTGCGCGCGCAGAACCTCGATCAGCTTCGCGAGCGCCTCCGAGTCGTCGTGGTAGGCGTCGTAGTCGAGCAGGACGGTGTTGGGCTCGACCCCGGAGTAGCCGTGGTGGGTCGCGAGCGCGCCGATCGTCTCGTAGGGGTCGTCGGTCTGCACCGTCCGCTCGAACACGCCCACGACGGGCCCGGACTCGAGCAGCAGCGGCGGGGGGGTCTCGTTGGGCCGCTGGCCGCTGGGGCGCAGGCGCACGTCCGTCAGCATCCCGTTGCCCGTGATCAGCGCGCCGGCGGTGCGCCCGAGGCCCTCGCGCGGCGCGTCGTCGTCGGGGCGGAACAGCAGGATGTTCGGGGTCCAGTTCCGGTGGGTGCGGTCCGCGGTGGCCAGGCGGTGCAGGCCCATGCGGACCAGGTTCGACCAGATGCCCTCCCAGGCGTCGCCCGACTCCAGGGTGAGCTGGCGCCGCTGCAGCCAGACGTAGAGCGCCGCCATGATCGTCACCGCGCCCGCCATCGCCGGCAGGTTGAGCTGGATCATGAGCAGCACCGTGACCACGGCGCCGACCACGCTCACCGTCTTCGGGATCCGGAACTCCGGGCGGAAGTCCGGGCTGACCCAGCTCTCGATCGCGCACGCCACGTTGAGGAACGCGTACGTGGTCAAGAAGACCATCGACACGATCTCGGCGATCGCGTCGAGCTCGCCGATCAGGATGCCGATCTCGCCGATCGCGAACGCGAGCAGCAGGGCGTTGCGCGGCTCGTTGCTCTTGCCGTACCCGACCGAGAGCCAGCGGTGCACGATGCCGTCGCCGGCCACGGTCTGCAGGATGCGGGGCGCGCCGAGGATGCTCCCGAGGGCGCTCGAGAGCGTCGCGCCCCAGATGCCGGCGGTGACGAACGGGCCCCACAGCGACAGGTCCTCGAGCACGGTGCGGTTGTCGCGCAGCTCGGCGGCGTCGACCCGGACGGCGAGGAAGATCGCCAGCGCGACGTACACGATCAGCCCGACGATGATCGCCGCCATCGTGCCCTTGGGGATCGCGCTCTTCGCGTCGCGCAGGTCTCCCGACATGTTGACGCCGGCGGTGAAGCCGGTGACCGCAGGGAAGAACACCCCGAAGAGCGCGAAGAACGACGGCGCCGTCTCTCCCTCGGGCAGCTCGGGCGCGCCGATGAGCGGGGCCTCGGCGGGGACCGGCGGCGAGCCGAAGAAGATGGCGACGAGCGACAGCGCGATCAGCGCCAAGATCACGTACTGCGTCTTGATCGCGAGCGACGTGCTGATGAACGTGATGATCGTCAGCAGGACGATGGTGATCGTGCCGCAGATGCGGATGGCGGTGAGGTTGGTCGCCTCGAAGCCCAGCAGCGCGAGGAAGCTCTCCGAGAAGCCGATCACGTACAGGCTGATGCTGAACGCGAGGCCGACGAAGAGCGCGAGCCCCAGCGTGCCCCCGATGGGCAGGCCGAGGCTGCGCGAGATGATGTAGTACGGCCCGCCCGCGCCGACGCTCTTGTCGGTCGCGATCGAGCTGATGCTCAGGCCCGTGCAGACGCTGACGACGTGCGCGGCGAGGATGAACCCGATGGCCTGCGCCAGCCCCGCGGCCCCCACCAGCTGGGGGAGCCGCAGGTACATGATGACGCCGAGGATCGTCAGGATGCTCGGCGTGAAGACGCCGCCGAACCATCCGAACTTGCTGTCCCCTGACCCCGCCACGAAGGTTGTGGCGAGTGTACCGCGTCAGGCCGTCAGGAGATGCGGCTTGCCGCAGTGTCCTAGGCCTGCGCGAAGTCGGCGAGCGCGCCGTCCTTGGCGACGCGCAGCTTGCGCAGCGCCTGGACCTGGAGCTGCCGGATGCGCTCGCGGCTCAGACCGAACTTGTCGCCCACGTCGGTGAGCGTGTGCTCCTCCTCGCCGTCCATCCCGAAGCGCATGCGCAGGATCTCGCGCTCACGCTCGGTCAGGGTGTCGAGGGCGTCGCGCAGCGTGGACTCGAGCGAGTCGTCGACCAGCGGCTGCATCGGCGTCATCTGGTCCGGATCGACCACGAGGTCACCCAGGGTGGAGCTGCCGTCGACGCCGACCGGGATGTCGAGGCTCACGGTGTCCCGCATCGCCTCGAGCAGCTCGGACACGCGCCGCTCGGTCATGTCGAGCGCCCGGCCGATCTCTCTCGGCGTCGGCGCCCGCCCCAGCTTGGGGGTCAGCTCGTTGATCTGTCGCATGACGCGGTGGAAGCGCTCGAGCGCGTTGACCGGCACCCGGATGGTGCGGCCCTGCTCCTGCGTGGCGCGGTTCATCGACTGCCGGATCCACCAGCCCGCGTACGTCGAGAGCCGGAAGCCCTTGTGGTAGTCGTACTTCTCGACCGCGCGCATGAGGCCCATGTTCCCCTCCTGGATGAGGTCGAGGAACGAGAGCCCGCGCCCGCGGTACTGCTTGGCGATGGAGACCACGAGGCGGAGGTTGGCTTCGACCATCTCCGACTTGGCCTCGTCCACC
>Ga0070728_10004974_pt1 | contig 13414 bp, 8 predicted proteins | sample tdDd471_FD_66723 | JGI IMG/M metagenome (GOLD analysis project Ga0070728, IMG submission 66723) | Marine sediment microbial communities from the Atlantic coast under amendment with organic carbon and nitrate - tdDd47.1 | ecosystem: Environmental > Aquatic > Marine > Coastal > Sediment | place...
GCATTAGAGCAAGAAATAGTTATTCAAAAGATATTAACTCAAGCACACGATGGTGTTTATAAAAATAGAAATGAAATTATTAACCTAGAGAATGAATTTCGTTTACTATCTGAAGAAGTAGATAATCATCTTAGTGAATCGATTGAACTTTGCCAAGACGTAATTGGGCATGAAACTAGTGAGTATCAACTAAATGAATTTAATCATCTGGTGAACGAACTAACAAACATTGATATTATTCATGAAACTTTTGAAGAAAATGCAGAGGTTTTATTTAAAATAGTTAATGCAAATAATAGATCTCAATTAGAACAAGTAGAACACTCTATTGAAGCAGAAGCAGAAAACATTGCACATCAAACGGCTTCTATCTTAGAAAACATTGCAAAGTTCACAGAAAAAGGTGCAAAGAGAGCCTTGCAACATGAGAAAGAGGCCATGAATGCTAATATTATTATTTCATTAGCAGCAATGGTAATTGGCTTATTAATAGGATTTGTTATTTCAAGTAGAATAGCAACTCAATTAGGAGGAGAGCCTGAGGAAGTTGCTGATATCAGTAATAACATGGCTATAGGTAATTTAGCCTTTGATATCGACCAATATGGTAAGCGCACCGGGGCAATGAACGACCTTCTTAAAATGACTGTTAAAATGAAGGATGTTGTAAGCACTATTATCACTGGAGCTGGTAATATTTCATCTGCTAGTCTTCAACTAAGTTCCTCTTCACAACAAATCTCATCTGGTGTTAACGAGCAAGCTGCATCCTCTGAAGAAGTATCTTCATCTATGGAAGAAATGACGGCTAATATTCAGCAAAATACCGAAAATGCATCACAGACTAGAGAGATTAGCGGAAAAGCATCAAATGCAATGGAACAAGTTGCCGTAGCTTCTGAAGACAGCATGAATGCAGTAAAGAATATCTATTCTAAAATTAATGTTGTTGTTGAGATTGCTGAAAAAACAGATTTATTAGCAATCAATGCAGCAGTTGAAGCTGCGCGGGCAGGTGATCAAGGACGTGGCTTTGCTGTTGTGGCAGCCGAAGTACGCAAGTTAGCCGAGCGTAGTCAAAATGCAGCTAATGAAATTGTGGAACTAGCTGAAAAAGGAATGAAACTAACGGAAGAATCTACTCTTATGCTTAAAGATATTGTTCCAGATATTCAGCAAACTTCGCGTTTAGTTGATGAAATAGCCTCGTCTAGTCAAGAACAGGATTCTGGAGCCATGCAAGTTAATACAGCTATTCAGCAATTAACCATGGTAACACAGCAAAATGCTTCTGCAGCAGAGGAAATGGCAAGTGGATCAGAAGAGATGGCTTCTCAGGCAGCTGAATTAGAAGATATCACTAATCATTTTACAATTGAAAAAGGTAGAGTAAAAAGAAATCAGGTAGTACATAATACAAAGAATTCTTTTAATGCTCAAACTCCAACTAACGGAAACGGTCATCATAAAAATTCAAATCATCAATTTGATGTTGATTTGTCTACTTTAAGCAATGATACCAATGGATTTGAAAACATGTAAGACTAATTAATAAGAAACAACAGGTGTGCCCAGAAAGTTTCGCCTGTTGTTTTCTACAATCTTAATTATATCATGCATCACTATACTAATATCTATCATGATTAATTCTACAAAAAACTTTATTATCAGCTTTACTGTTCTTTTATTAATGTGCTGTCCTGATAACATTTGTGGGCAAGAAGAAAAAACATCGGTATTAGAATTAGAGGCAAACCTTACATATGATATCCTAAATATTCACCAAGGATCACAAGCAAAACATAATGGAAAAAACTTGTTTCTTGGTATGGAACAATTGATGGTTTCTATTAATCCATTCAAAAAAATTGATAATGGATTTAAGATGTTTTTTAATGTTATTAATACCCAAGGTGCCCGCCCTTCTGAAGATTACATTGGTGATTTGCAAGTGATTTCTAATATTGAAGCCGGATATTATTCCGGACTCTTCGAAGCCTATTTAGAGCATCATTATGCAAGACACTCTGTAATGATTGGATTACACGATTTAAATGCAACTTTTCTTTATACTGATGCAGCCCTTAACTTTGTGAATAGTTCATTTGGTATTATGCCATCAGTTTCTTGCAATGTATCATGCTCTATTTATCCATTATCTGCATTGGGTATTAATTACCTTTACACGCATGATACTTGGGCCTTAAAACTAGCATTTTACGATGGCAACCCAGGTAGCATGCAACATAACAACATGAACTTAAACCCATCCCTTTCAAAACAAGATGGGATCTTTTCTATTGCTGAATTTCAATACAATATTAAAGGAAATAATGACACGCAAATAAAAGGTGGAGCCTATTGGCACTCTGCAGACTTCACAACAGGTGTTGACGATTTTTCTTATAAAAATAACTATGGGGCTTATGCTTTAATAGCACATAACATCAAATTTCATAAGGAATGGCCAAATAAGTTTCAGCTCTTTATTAAAGGAGGATTAAATACGCCTCAACGTAATTTTATCAGCTCATTTATAGGTGGTGGTCTTGTGATTAATGATTTACTCCATCTATTTCAACAAGATCAAATAGGTTTGGCTATTGCAAGAGCAAATATTTCAAACACCATTATGAGCAATGAAATAGAATTTTATAATAACGAAACAGCATATGAATTATTCTATAGTATGGAGTTTCTCAACCACTTTAAATTACAACCATCTATACAATATATTACCCATCCTGGTGGCCTTATGACTAATAATGATGCATTTGTCTCACTTTTAAGATTTCAAGTATCCTTATAAACTAATTTTCTTATACAGAATGAAATCAAATTGTAAATTTTACTTAATTGATGATAGCCTTGAGTTCAGACAAGCTATGAAGCTTTTTGTTGAACAAGAATTAGGAGGACATGTGATTGGTGAGGTAGGTGATGGAAAAGACGCATTGGAGGATGAAAACATACAAATTGCTCATATTATTCTCATGGATATTATGATGAAAAATATTGGTGGAATACAAGCAACAAAAGACCTACTAAATAAATATAGCAAGCTTAATATAATAGCAGTAAGCAATAGCCGCGATGAATTATCAATGCATAACATATTTGCCAAAGGATTTAAAGGGTATATCCAAAAGAACAAAGCTTTTGAAGAATTACCCTTAGCAATTGAAAAAGTACAACGAGGTGGCTACTATTGCTCAAAAGGAATTAAGATAGATCAATAAAACAATCCAATATATACGATACATTATGGACACTAATGATATTTCAAAATTCAAACAACTATTTATTGATGAGGCCACTACATTACTCAATTCTATGGAGGGAATCATTCTTGAGTTAGAAAACAAACCTGACAATTTTGAATTAATTCAAGAAGTGTTCAGAGTAATGCATACTATTAAAGGTGTTAGTGGTATGTATGGTTTTGATGGCATGAGTGAGCTAACCCATAGTATCGAGAATATATATGATAAGGTGCGTAATGGGCTTATTAAACTGGATAAAGATATTTTAGATCTTACGCTTAAAGGTGTTGATCAACTTTTCGCTCTAATTAACGATCAACATATAGAAAATATCGATAACATTAGAAGCCAAAAAGAATTGCTGGCTATGTCAGAGCAAATAATTAATAAGGTACATTCTTCTGACTTAGCAAAACAGTTTATTCTAAAGAAAAAAGAGAATACAACAGCCACCTACAACATTATCTTACACACTCCACAAAGCATTGTAGACCGTCGTATAAATGTTTTTTACGCCATAAAAGATTTGGCTGATATAGGTGAGATTCGTTCAATAAACCGCTTACCCTCTGAATCTGCGGATGAAGAACGGTGGAGTATTTTTGTGGTTGGTAACACCAACGATGAAATGATTGAAGATGCACTAATGTTTGTATACGAATATTGCATTATCCGGAAGGTAGCAGATTACGATATATTCAACAATGATGAAATGGATGCTGTTAAAAAGGAATTAACAAGTGCTGAAATATCAGCCTCTTCTTCAAATCAAATGGCTGACAATGGTAATATACAAGGTGAAAAATTAGTAAAAGGTAATCGATCTCAATCAACGATAGAATCTATCCGTAATAATATGAATCGTGTTTCTGTTGATTCTGAAAAGCTCGATCATTTGATGTATTTGGTTAGTGAGCTGATCACAACTAGCTCACAATTAAAACTGATGACGTCATCTAAGCTTTTTGATGATATTCGTTCACAAATGGAGAAGTTGGACAAATTATCGACCAATTTTAGAAACAATGCTCTAGAAATACGATTAATCCCCATACGAGATATTACTCCAAAATTTAATCGTTTGGTAAGGGATATTTCAAAAGAACTGGGCAAGGATGTTGAGTTTATTACCGAAGGAATGGAAACCGAACTCGATAAGAGCTCAATTGACATGATTGCTGAACCATTGGTACACATGCTTAGAAATGCATTAGATCATGGTATTGAATTACCCGAAGAAAGATTAGAAAAAGGTAAATTAACTAAAGGCATTATCAAATTAAAAGCTTACAATTCTGGTAATAATATTTATATCGAAGTTTCAGATGATGGAAAAGGATTAATACGCAAAAACCTTGAGAGAAAGGCTATTGAAAATGGTTTAATTTCAAAAGATGATAGATTAAGTGATGACGAAGTATTCAATTTAATTTGTCATTCAGGATTTTCAACAGCTCAAGAAGTAACATCCATTTCGGGGCGTGGTGTTGGAATGGATGTGGTTCGACAAAAAATTGCAGAAATGCGCGGTGAGCTTGTAATTAAAAGTCGACCTGATAAAGGCACTACATTTACTATTAAACTACAACAATCCATTGCTATTATGGATACTCTTCTTGTAAGTTCAGCACAAATGAAATGCCTCTTACCACTTTCGGATATCGAAGTCTGCTCACAACTTAATTATAACGAGGTTAAGGAACGTGTTAAGCATGGTACAATTGGTTACGAAAAAGAATTAATTCCGTTTGTATCCTTGCGTGAGATATTTGATTTAAATGCCAACATGCCGAATACCGCTAAAATGATAATTATAAATAAAAATGGTAATCGGATGGCAATTTTTGCAGATGAAATTATTGGTCAACATCAGGCTGTGTTAAAACCGATGGGTGAACTAGTTAAAAACCACGGAGAATTTTCTGCAGCTAGTATTATGGGTAATGGTGAAATTGCTTTTCTAATTGATACCAATGCATTTAAATACAGTATATATAATTAAAACTAAAAATTAGTTGTCGGAAACAAGTAGTTTTTAATTTGTAGAGCTGTACCTAATAATCTTGGTACAGCTTTATTTTTTAATTCACTTTCAGAATGCATTAAATCTGTGGTGGCAAAAATTTTTTCGAAATCCTTCGGATAAGATGTTACTATTCCACCAACACCAATAACACGTTTACCTAATTCATTACTCATTTTCGCAATTCTTCCAGGCCCTTTGCCCATCATGGTTTGTTCGTCAATACAACCTTCACCAGTAATAACAACATCAGCCCAATTAATAGAAGATTCATAATCCAATAAATGGTTAAAATAATCAAATCCATTAATAAGTTGCACATGTTGATTTAAAGCAACAAATGGTACTGCAACTCCTCCTGCAGCGCCAAGGCCTTTATACATAGACAGATCTTTATCTGTATATTGTTGCAATACATTAAGCCATTTAATCATTGCCTTATCAATTTCTAAAACACTTGCCGCATCAGCTCCTTTTTGTGGTCCAAAAACTCGGGCAGCGCCCTCATTACCAATTATAGTGTTTTCAACATCAGTAACGATAGTGAAATCAATATTTTGTATTCTTTGTTTAAAGTCATTTATAGCGATGTTACATTCTGATAACAATGGATTTGTTGAATGGAATATGGAATTGCATATTGCTTGCATTAATCCACTTCCCCCATCAACCGTAGCACTTCCTCCAAGAAATAGTATAATTGATTGACATTGATTTGCTATTGCATGAGCAATTAGTTGACCTGTACCATAGGTATTAGCTCGCAAAGGATTTCTTTCAACACTTTTAAGTAAATGCAATCCTCCCACATTGGCGATGTCTATATAAGCTGTATGACCAGACCGTAGATAGAAGCCATCAATCAGATGACCAATCGGATTTAAAGCCTTTAAATTAACTTTGACACAATTAATCTGCGTATTAATAATTTCAATTGAGCCTTCACCTCCATCAGCTAATGGCATTGTACGACAAGTAACACTTCTTTCGTCTTCAAATACCGAAGATATAATCCGCACAACATCCCATGCTTCAATAGTACCCTTAAATGAGTCAGAACAGATGAAAATATTCATAACTTACCAAACTGCTTTGATGGCCGTTCCTGGAAAGAATGGATTTTCAATGTAAGCTGAATAATCACGGTAATAATCACTTTTTAAACCGATGTAATGCTTATCGGTTTTCAATACTTGTCCTGCTCTATACCATTTTATGGTATTCGTCTTATCTAGAACATCATTGACATAAACAGCTCCAATACCATCATCATACTGAAGTTTATAGGCTACTTTTTGTTGACCTGTAATCAGTTTACCTACCTTTTTAGGTAAATTATACAAAAGAGGCGTTAGATATTCAAATTTGAGCATATTCATCGATAAATTTATTGTATCCAAGGAATTACACTCAGTTAAATCTAAATTAAGTTGTTTTAATCGATTATTATTTAAAGACAAATATCTTAATTTAGGAAAATATGCATTTAACCGAATAGAATCAAGCCGGTTATAACTCAAATACAATTTTTCTAAAGCTGTCGTATCAGCAAATTCTGGTTTAAAAAACTTCAAGTGATTACTGCTTAAATTAAGGCTCTTCAATTGATCTAAATGATGTAAATCAAGTGTAAATATTTTTAATAAGTTTTTCGATAAGTCAATATGATGAATACTATCTGTTAAAATATCATCCGATAAAAATCCTGCAATTTCATTATTCGCAAGATTAAGTTCTTTTAAAGCAGAAAAAGCTTTAATTTCTACTGGAATATAGCCACTTAAATTATTGTTTGATAACGACAAATCAACAACATTACCATCATCATCAAAAGTAACACCATACATGTTATTAAAAGATTTTGGTATTCTTTTACCTCGTCTTATTTGATCCCATCCTTCGTTATTATACCATTTATCTCCTTGTGTTTCAACATAAAATTGATGAAGTGCAGCTATTTGTTCTTTGGGTATAATTGTATTTAAATAAGCTTTATAATTATACTGCAAACCAGGAAGATCTGGATGACTAATAACACATTCGATTAGTCCCTTATATTTATTATTGATAACAAATTGATTGGTATTACTTTTGACCAATTTACCATTAAATAACCAATCTACTTTCAAATCCTCAATACGTGCTATTAAGGAATAAACACTTTGATGAGAATTTACTTTTTGCCATTTTAATAAACCCGGTGAATATTGATTTTGGTAGGTAAAAAATGTTGTTTTTTGGCTAAGAGAATTGCGTATAGCAATTAAAAATTCAGGGGCTAGATTATTATTATGAAGCGTTAGTGAATCTAAATCAACTCCCATGGCTAGGTTTAGATTAAGTTCATCTATTAAGTTATCATGTATAAATAAATTTCTCAAATATGGACTCCATTCGGTATCCATATTAAGAGTCCGAATTTTATTATTGCTAACATTAACCTCTTTCAACAAAGAACACCCTTTAAAATCAAAATATGCCTGCTCAATAATATTATTGGATGCATCAAGTGATTCAAAAAACCAACACTCATTTAGGTCAACCTTTAGTAAGGCAATATTATTATTCGAGAAATCTAGTGTTTTAAGATTAAAGCTATTAGATAAATTAGCCACAAAAAAGAATAATTCATTATCTGAGAGGTTAATATTATTGAGGTAGAATAAATCATCAAACTCAATATCAAATTGCATCAGCTTATTGGATTGTAATAATAAACTTTCAAGGTTAAAACACATATCAAGGTTATTATCTAAGTAACTGATTTGATTATAACTAAGATTCAAATACCTTAACTCAAGCATATCCTTAAACGAAAATGGAATTACATTTAAATTGTTATGAGCCAAATTTAAACTTCTCAGTTTCTTCATTTTTCCAATTCGCGTACCGATATATTTAAGTCTATTATTACTTAAATTAAGTGTATGTAAGAACTTGCAACTATCAAGGTTATGATTAAATCGCTCGAAATCGTTATTATCCAGAATCAGATAGCGTAAGCGTGGGCAATAATTAAGTTTACTTTCTATATTATTGATATAATTTTCGCCCAAATTGAGGTATACCAACTGTTCATTATTTCTTAAGTTATAATTAAATCGAGACAAATAATTTCCCCTTAAATTCAACTCCCTCAGCTGCGGAAAAAGATAGAAGTTAATATTCGGTTGACTAAGCTTATTATAGCTTAAATTAAGTACTTTAGTTCTAAATCCATTCACTTTTAAATCAGAGAACTTGGTCAACGAATTATGCGCTAAATTAAGTTCTTCTAGTTTGTGATTAGCCCTTAGGTCTAAATTAAATGTATCTAATAGATTATGCGACAGATTAAGTACTTTTAATTCTCTACAGTTAAATAATTTAAGCTTAATTTCACTTAATTGATTGTGGTGAAGCGACAATACTTCCAGGCGATGTTGATTTAATAAGTCAATATCAAAAACCTTAATCTCATTATGAGACAAATCAAGTTCTTTAATGCTAGGGCAATGAAAGAGCTTTGCTTCAAATTTACTTATCTTATTCCCATTGAGTTTAAGCACTTCAAGTTTCCAGTTGCGCTTAAACTCTAAATTTAAATCTTCTATATTATTATTACTCAGGTTCAAAAACTTCAAGTCTGGACAAGTAACTAAGTTGAAATTAAAACTAGATAATTGATTATTAGAAATATCAACATCAACAAGGGATGCGCATTTATTTAACTGCGAACTAAATTCATAAATATCATTATTCCCTAAAACAAGAATTTCTAATTGCTTATGGTTTGACAGTTGCTGATTAAAAACCGTTAATCTATTTTGTCCTAAAAATAATTTATTTAGCTTGGTGTTATAACGCAAACTTGGTGCAAAAAACTCAAGATTATTATTGCTAAGATTTAACACCTCCAAATTACGGCAAGCATTAATATTAGTATCGAATTTATATAAATTATTTCCCCATAAATCCAACTCCCTCAACTCAATACACTTACTTAAATCAAGCTTTAAATCAGTAATTCTATTTGAATTTAATAACAATCTAACAAGTTTAGGATTGTTAGCAAATTGACCATTAAATTTTGTTAGCTCGTTAAATGACAAATCAAGTACATGTAATTTTGTACAGCCTCTTAAAGAAGAAGAAAAACTATCTAATTTATTAGATGATAAATATAAACCAGTGAGTTGTTTACATGCCGACAAATCAAAATCAAAGCTTGTCAACTTATTATTGCTCAAAGCTAAGCGTTGTAACGATTTACAACTGGTTAAATTTGGATCAAACTTAACTAATTGATTATTAGATAAATTAAGTTCTCTTAAATGGCTTAAATTACTTAAGTCTGTATTGAAAGAGTCTAGTTGATTATGATCAATAAACAATGTATGTAATTGATTCCCCGATTGTAATTGAGAATTAAATCGTTTTATTTTGTTATAACTGAACAAGATGACTTCTAGCTGGGCTAATCTTTGCAAATCTAAATCTACTTCAGTAAGTGAGTTTTTAATTACATTAATTCTCCTAATCCTATTATTCGATGCAAATTTTATATTAAAATCAGTCAAATGATTACCTGACAGTTCTAACTCTTGTAAGTTTATTAAATCTTCAATATTGACATCGACCTGTGAAAGCTGATTTTCACTTAAATTCAACACCTTTATCTGATTGGATTGACTAAAAAGAAGCTCACATTTTTGCAAGCCATTATTAGAAAAATCAACTTGCTCTAAAAAAGGTAAAAATGACAAATCAGCAACCAAGGTGTCTGCCTTAATAATCCCTTTCGCTTGTAATCTGATGATTTGTCCTTTATCATTGAAAAAAATATACTTTGCATCAGGCATGCTATCATTATCCTGATCAAGTTCTGGAATTTCATTCAATAATTTATCAAAACGACTATTGCCTGACTGAGCAAACATTAGTTGTTCAAAAAAAATAAGAAATAGAAGCGTAATTTTGAATAATAGCTTAACCATTAAGTATTGCTGTAGATTTCCAAAAATGAGTGTTAATATTTGTTAACAAACATAGCTGAATTATTTTATTTCTCAAAGAAGAAAGGCCGCCATATAAGCATAAAAGGCCAGTTTTTTCCAGTTAAGTAAACGACTTGATTAACTTTGTCATATGCAATACCATTAAGAGCACCAGCATCAGGGTGTTGTAGGCGATCAATACAATTGGTCACATCAATTTCCATTTCCACCTTACCATTTTCAGGGTCAATAACCATAATGGTATCTTTGCCTAATACATTAGCCCAAATATGATTATCAATATATTCTAATTCATTTAAATAATACACTGGCCCACGATGATTAAACACCTGAAACACCGAATCAACCTGGTAATTATTTGAATCTAAATAAAACAAATAATCAGAACCATCAGAGGCTAAGAGCCGTCTATCTATATTTGTCAAACCCCACCCTTCTTTGCGATAGGTATTTTGTTCAATCAATTGAAGGTCTGTATTAAATTTGAGCACTAAACTATCCTTCCAGGTAAGCACATATAATTCACTATTAAATAGAGTCATACCCTCTCCAAAAACACTATCCGTAAGAAGTTGTTTTGTGAGTACGTCTCCATTTTTTGGATTAATTGTCCGAATTGTTGATTCCCCTCTTAAACCTGTAGACTCGTAAAGAAGATCATTCCAGTATATCAAACCTTGCGTATAAGCACTTTCATCGTGCTTAATTAAATTATAATTCTTTACAGGTATTTGTTTTGGAATGATTTCAGAAACCATGTATAAACGTTCTTTTTTCTTCCTTATTTTGCTGTTGGATAAGTAAAATAAAAGCGAAAGCTCATTAATTCCGGCCTTTAAGTCACAAGCGGGTAATTTAAAACAATTGTTATTCACCAGATACGTACGACCTGACCTTGTATTAATGACAGAATCAATCCTATGCTTTGACTTGGGTAAGCAAAATACGGCACTATCATTATATGTTACAGTTTTCCATTGTGCATTATTTCCAATACTTGGATGTTTAAGATAAACACTACAATTCGTAAATATTACAAAAACTACAATAATTGTTAATGAAAAACGCATAGTTATCTTCTTGCTTCAACTATTTGCTCAAGAGCTTTTTTAATTACGGATAAAGGACTAGCTACATTTAAACGCAAATAACCTTCTCCTTCTATACCAAACGATGTTCCATCATTAAGACCAACCTTAGCATCAGAAATCATAAATCTCTTCAATTCTTTTTGAGACATGTTCCATTGCTTAAAATTCAACCAAATCAAATAGGTTGCTTCTGGACGAAAAAAAGTTACATCACTCAAATGCTCTTTTAAAAACCTTTCTATAAATAGAATATTGTTTTCAAGATAAGACGTTAATTCGATCAGCCAGTCTTTACCCCCATTATAGGCGGAAGTTAAGGCAACACCACTAAACAAATGCCCCATATGAAGTTGCAATCTATTTTGTGTTGCTTGATATTGCTTTAATAACTCATTATTAGCCGCCACAACATATGATGTACTGAACCCAGCAATATTAAAGGTTTTTGATGGTGCCATAAATGAAATACAGTTCATTGCTGCTTCTTTATTAATTGAAGCAAAGGGTACATGGGCATTTCCGAATAATGCTAAATCTGAATGGATCTCATCGGCCAACACCAATACATTGTGCTTAGCACAAATCTCATGAATCTTCAATAGTTCCTCTTTTGTCCATACTCGCCCAACGGGATTATGAGGTGAGCACAACAGGTATATTTTCGTATCTGGCAGCGAAGCTTGTTCCTCTAAAAGCTCAAAATCTATTTCATATCGACCATCCTTATCAACCAAACTATTCTTAAGCAGTTTTCGATTATTATTGACTATAACCGAATAAAAGGGAGGATAAACTGGTGTGTTAATAATAACACCATCTCCTTCATTTGAAAATGCTAATACAGAAAAAACTAAAGCTGGCACTACACCTGGAGAATACTCCACCCAGTTAGACTGTATTGTCCAATTGTGCTTGTATTGGCACCAATTTACAATGGCAGATGAAAATTCTTCCTTTCGAATCGTATAACCATAAATATGATGCGCTGCACGATTTTGAATTGCCTTTTGAACTTCAGGAGGAGCAGCAAAATCCATGTCGGCTACCCACAAGGGAATAAGATCATCGGTTCCAAAATTCTGTTCTCTTAAATCTAGTTTATAAGCGTTAGTGTCTGATCGGTCAATTATCTTATCAAAATCGTACATTATGGTCTTTTATTATGGTCTTAATCAAAAAAAAGGGCCGAAGCCCTCAATGTTTTTTATTGCTTCTTACAACTTATTGTATTGTAATATCAATGGTTTTGCTACTTGAAGTATTACCTGCTTTATCTTTAACTACAAATGTTAAAGTATAACTTCCAGATTTACAAGTGCCTTCAATTGAAGTTGCAAAAATATTTGCTAAATCTTTATTATCTGTTTTACCACTGAGTGCAATAACGGCATCTTCAGGTGTCCATGGATCAGTTATACCCTTTAATGCACTACTACCAGCAGGCTCTGGATTAAATGACAAAGAAACAGTGCATTCACTTAGTTCTCTATCATCGGTAAATTCTGCCTTTAATGGTAAATTAGCACCTTTAGTAAATTCCTGATCCGCAGTTGGTGTTTCAATCGTTACCTGCGGCGCAGTTGTGTCAGGTCCCTCGTCATCACTACCGCAAGACACAGTACTGAAAGTAAGTAGTACTATTGCTAATACTTTTGTAAATTGTTTATTCATGGGTTTAAATTTTTAACAAATATAATTGTTTAATGCATTTTGCAATTAAAATCGTCTAAAATAAGTGGAATGAATAATATTATTTTGAATTTGAAGGTTTTCATGAATGAATTGCCCTCGGTAAATCTTATTGGCCATTATACCACCCACTCTTGCTGCAGCGAGAAATACATACTGAGGTTGTTCAATTTCGAAAAATGAATTAACCGCTAGCGTATCGAGCAAATAAAGTTCTGTTCTAGTCCTGACAACAATATTATTAAATCCTTATTTTACAACTGCCTAACAACAGCAGAACCTACCAAACCACCATGGCCTGCTACATATATTTTGGCACTTTTATTCATTATTCAAAATAATTGAGTGTTT
>Ga0070728_10004975_pt1 | contig 13414 bp, 12 predicted proteins | sample tdDd471_FD_66723 | JGI IMG/M metagenome (GOLD analysis project Ga0070728, IMG submission 66723) | Marine sediment microbial communities from the Atlantic coast under amendment with organic carbon and nitrate - tdDd47.1 | ecosystem: Environmental > Aquatic > Marine > Coastal > Sediment | place...
GACGATGCCGACCAGGATGGCATCTCGGGGCGCATCAATCGCGTCTGGAGCCCAACCCAACAGCAAGTAACTGTCGGCCGGTTTGGCTGGAAGGCCAATGTGGCGACAGTCGCAGAACAAAATGCCGGCGCTGCACTCGGCGACATGGGCATCACCAGCGAACTCAACCCTGCCGACAACTGCCCGGCGGCACAGCAAGCCTGCGTCGAATTCGCAGCTAAAGACAAGGCAGAGGTCGAATTTCAACAGGATTTTTTACAGGAACTTACCCGCTACGTGCGCCTGATCGGCGTGCCGGCACAACGCGACAGCGATGATCCGGAAACAAAACAAGGTGCCGCATTATTTCGCGGCGTTGGCTGCGTGCAGTGTCACGTCTCGACACTGGTCACCGGTGTTGCGGCCACGTTCCCCGAACTTGCGAACCAGACCATCCATCCCTACACCGATTTGCTGTTGCACGACATGGGCGCAGGGCTGGCGGACCAGCGGCCCGACTATCAGGCCAGCGGTTTAGAGTGGCGCACGCCCGCACTGTGGGGCATAGGTTTAACCAGGGATGTCGGCGGTTACGAGTACTACCTGCATGACGGCCGCGCCCGCAACCTCACCGAGGCCATACTCTGGCACGCTGGCGAGGCGCAGCAGGCCAGGGACGCATTTGCAGCGCTGCCAGCTGCGGAACGCGCAAAACTGCTGCGGTTTTTGCAGTCGCTATAGATTTGGCCAGCTTCGCAAGCCCTGATCTCCGGGTTCTGCGCCGCCCGCAATTAGTTTGCTAACTGTTCTTCCGGGCGTACTTCTAACGCCCGGAGGCCCGCCCGCATGCAAAGTTTCTCGTCACTTAAGGTCAGACATCAAATCAAACTGTCGGCTTGATGTTTGCGTTCAGTCGGAAGAAATTATCCGGGTCGTACTGGTTTTTCAGTTCAACCAACCGGTCATAGTTACCTCTGAAGGTACGACTCTGTTGCTGCGTATCGCTATCAACCAGGTGGTTACTGTAAGCAGCCATCGTATAGGGTTCAATCGAAGCGAAAGCATCGCGCAACCACTGGATGTTTTGTTTGTTGTAGCTCGTATCGGTCCACGCGGACATTAACAGACAGTCGTGCCGGGCATCACGATGTGCATAAGCAGTTGCATCGGGAGCCTTCTCGGCCATCACGCCACCGAGGTGCTGAATAATGACATTGGTTGCAACACCCGGATCGGCCTGGCCGGAAACCTCTTCCATGCGCGACACGATGGCGTCGATGGCGCCGGTGCTGAGCTCCGTCATTAAGCCGGACTTATTGTAGTACTGCTTGCCCGGAGGTGTACCGCCATCAGCGCTGGTTTGCACATCGAGGTATTTCTTTGGCGCGAGTTGGTCCGCCATGGGTTTGCCGAAGGCGCGCAACGGCGCTAAGGCTCGTTCGCCCTCCGCGAAATCACCTGAATAACAGCTACTCAGCATCAGTATCGCTTTACGGCCCGGGGGCGCCAAGATGATCATGTCCACCGCAAGCTCATTCGGGGCCTTCGCGCAGAACTCGGCGTAATTAGCCAGCACATCACGCGCCTGGCTGAGCGGGTACATTAATGTCCCACTCAATACTTCCGTACCAATTTCATGCAACTGGTATTCGAACGCCGTCACGACACCAAAGTTACCGCCGCCGCCCCGCAGGCCCCAGTAAAGATCCGGGTTTTCATCGGCGGTGACATGCAGAAACTGACCGTCGGCCGTGACGATATCAAAGGCATTTACGTTATCGGCCGTCAAGCCGAAGCGGCGCCCCAGGCGACCGTGGCCGCCGCCCAAGGTAAGGCCGGCTGCTCCCGTGTGCGATACGGTGCCCGCCGTGGTTGCCAGGCCGAAAGCCTGCGCTTCGTTATCCAGATCAGCAAGTAGCGATCCCGCACCCAGCACGGCCGTCTGGCTTGCAGGGTCGGCGCGCGCCCAGCGCATCGGTTGCAGGTCGATCATCAGGCCGCCCTCACACACCGACTTGCCGGAAATGCTGTGCCCACCACCACGCACAGCGACGAGCAAATTATTAGCGCGGGCGAAATTCACCGAAGTGATGACATCCGAGGCGCCGGCGCAGCGTGCGATCAGTCCCGGGTGCTTGTCTATCATGCCGTTCCAGACACTGCGCACCGCATCGTAATTCTCATAGCCCGGCAGAACCAGCTGGCCATGCAAACTTTGCTGGAAATCTTTAACGGCGGCTTTGGACAAGGTGAGCTGCTCACCATCAGCGCTGATGGCATCGAGATCCGCCTTTATCTTGCCGCCACGGGCTGCGGCCGCTGCCTGGGCGAGTTGCGCTGAAAACGGTGCGAGTAAAGCCGCACTCATTAGTGAGCGATTAAACGTGCGCCTGTCCATGCTGACCCCTTAATAATAATTGGATTTGATCCAGGCCGACACGCCGTCCGCCCAATACTGCGCCAGAATAGCAGCTGCAGCCCAAATCGGGTAAATGCGATCAGTTTATTGCCTGACTCGCTGGAAGAAAGATCGGTCGTTAAAACAGATTTAGAAATTAGTGTCTGACACCAAAAATGGCCGTTACAATACGTGAACACTCTATCCGGTTATTGATAGCCGTTTTCAAAGGCCCCGCTGCAATCCATCCAGCAGAATCAGGACGCAGAACCGTGCAAATAATCAGCCAGTATATGCAGCAAAACCATCGCGATTGTGATGAGTTATTCGTTCAGGTCGAGGCCAGTGCCAGTGCTGGCAAATGGGATGACGCGGCCAGGCACTTCGACGACTATAACAACATGGTTGAACGCCATCTCACGATGGAAGAACAGGTAATGTTCCCCGCCTTTGAGGCTGCAACAGGTAACACCGACGGGCCAACCGTGGTCATGCGGATGGAGCATGAGCAAATGCGGGGCCTGCTTAAGGTATTGAAAACCTGCCTGGGCAGCCAGGATCAAGAACAGTTTCTCGGCCTGACAGAAACCCTGATGATGCTCACTCAGCAACACAACATGAAAGAAGAACAGATGATGTACCCCATGGCAGACCAGGCGCTCAGCGACGGCGCAGCCGTACTTGCAGATATGCAGGCAGTCGGAGGGGCATGACCTCACCGGCAGGAAAAGAAATCCTGCTTGATGCAACGGCGCTGGAACCGCCCGAACCGCTGGAGCGCGCTACACTTATTCTGCAGCAACTGGAACACGGCCAGTATCTGCGCATGCTGCATCGCCGACTACCCCACCCACTGTTTGCAAGCTGCGAACAACTTGCGGTCGACTATCGGCATTTTGCCGGCCGGGGAAATCAGTGGGTCATCCTGTTCTGGCGCAATGACGATCCAGCTACTGCAGAACTCTGCAGGCGAATCCAGCAATGAATACAGACGAACTACTGCGGCAATGCGTGCCGCCACCGAGTATCACCTTCCGGTTCTTTATCGGTAATGCCCTGAGCGGTCTGCTACTAATGAGAAGCAGCACTGCCCGATTTTGCAGGCAGATGCAGCCATGAGAACCGATGGGCTGCAGCTGCATAACATGCCGCCGCTGCGCATCCCCTTCCGGTTCTTTATCACCGCCCCCTTATTCGGAATCCTGAGCGCGCTGCTACTACTGGAAAGCGGAACTGCAGGCTGGAGCAGTCGCTGGCTACCTGAAATCATGGCAGCGACGCACTTGCTAACCCTCGGGTTTATGGCAACCGTCATGCTGGGCGCCCTGTTCCAGGTGTTGCCGGTATTAAGCGGGCAGACTATTCCGGGACAACGCTGGCTTGCCCCCACGGTGCACCTGTTGCTAGCTGGCGGAGCACTCGCGTTGGCGGTCGCGTTTATCAACGCTGAGCATATCTGGCAGTTGGCGGCCATGAGCCTGCTGGGCAGTGGCTTCAGTCTGTTCCTCGGCGCGCTGGGGCTGCGCCTTATCAGGCTTGATACCGGCGGCGGTGATTCCATCTTTGCCATACGCCTCGCAGCACTTGCGCTTCTGGTTTCCCTGTCCCTGGGGATCATCATGCTGGGTGCCTATACGGGCATACAAATTCCACACTACCTGGCTAACAACGGCATTGCGCATCTGCGCTTAGCTCTACTGGGCGGGGTGCTGTTGCTAATCATGGGAGTCAGCTACCAGATCATCCCGATGTTCCATGTCACGCCGGAGTATTCGGGACACCTCAGAAAGACTTTGCCGGCGGTTATTTTTGCTGCGCTGACTGTACTTACTATCAGCACCATCGACTGGCTGAATTTTGCAGCTGCCAGTGCACTGGTCCTGGCGGCAGGTATTTATGCGCTGTTCAGCTTTTATCTGTTCCAGCAACGTAAACGTAAAATTGTCGATTACACGGTGCGCTTCTGGCAGCTTGGGCTGGGCTGCCTGTCGCTGGCGCTGCTCGGCTATCTGATTGAAATACTGGAAGTCGCGCGGCCAAGCGCTGTTAAAGAACTGCAGTGGGGGATATTGATGATTCCCGGCTTCGCTATTTCCATCATGATCGGCGTGCTCTACAAAATTGCACCGTTCCTTGGCTGGCTGCATTTACAGCAAGCCTGCGTGCAACAACCCATGGCGATACTGAAGCTCCCCTCCATGCACGACCTGCTGCCGGTCAAACGCGGCCGGATACAGTTCTGGCTGCATGGCCTCGCACTCGCGTTGCTCCTGTGCGCTGCCCAGCTGCCAGTGATAAGCCCGCTCGCCGCTGTGGCTTTAGCAGCTGACTTTATCTGGCTGGAAATATCTTTAGTGAAAGTGTTGCGTGGTTATCGCCGCAGCATGGAATTAGTGTCTGACCCTAAATGATGAACCCGGTAACGGTGTCAGACACCGTCGATCAGCATGACCAGCAAATCCAGTTGCCGGACAGCCAGTTCGGCGTCGAAACTTTCTATGCCGGCGTTCGTGCCCCAGTAGCCGCTCATACCGGATAGTGTCGCGAAGCCCGGCAAGTCGCGCTTTATGGCGACGTCACCAAGCCCGGTCCAGCGCCCCTGTCCTTTGCGTTCAGGCACGCGCAATTCGGTGCGCGGTACGCCTGATAAATTGATCGCATCAATCGCCAGCTGGATCAGCCGCGGGTCATCACGTGTAAATATCTGCCAGGGCTCGGCCCGACCGGTCAGGCCGTAAACATTTGCTTCTTCGCCGTACTCTCGTTGCCCGAGTTGCTCTACACCGATACTCGCGACGACCTTGCTCATGCTGTCCGGATGAGCGTCATACCAGTTGATGGTGTGCCGACCCGGTGTGTAGTGCTGCGGATCGAGAACAACGCGCAAACTGCGCGGCCGTTGTGCGCGCGGGATGCGCGCATAGTGACGCATGAGCGCCACGATTCCTAACGCACCGTTTTCCTGCGACAGACTGGGGCCATCCGAGTGGGTAACCAGCAACACCTGCTCATCAGCGTCAGTGCCGTAAGCGCGACCGGGCAGCACCGCTGAATAAAAGTAGGGCTCGGCCGGTTCCTGTCGAGCTATCAGCGTTAATGTCGCCTGCTCGTCGGCTGCAGCTGCGGCAAGTACCCGCGCGCCGGTTTGCGCGTCGATATAGACCCCGGGCACGCCGACAATGCCGAGGTTCAGCAATGGAAAAGTGTATAGCCCGGCGAGGCGCTCGGCACTCATCGAAAAAATAACAATCGCACCCGCCGCACCGCTGTCTTTAAGTACCGCGTCCCAGCGGCCGAAACGCGTCACGTAATTACCCTGGTACCACTGGTCATCGCTGATACTGGACGCAGCTACAGCGAAATCGTCGGTGGCGTATTCGTGGCCGATTTTGAACATGCTGCTCATGGCCGCCGGCACCGGCTGCACCTGAAATACGACGATATGCCCGCGCAAATTCTCACGCGGCATACCCTTCTTATATATAAGTAAGGATGCGGTGACACCTTCGGGTGGCGTGCCGCCTGAATAGGCCCAGTAACTTGCGACCGGCAACGCAGCACCACCAATGACCAGCGATCGCTCAGCATCAGCCGGGGAATCTGATGCCCACCAGCGTGTGTATGGCGCTGGGAATTTTTCAACCTCGACCACGCCGGCATCGGTCAATGCCTGTTCGACAAAATCCATATGCGCGTGCCAGGCCGGGCTGCCGGCAAAGGTGGGGCCCAGGTCAGCTTTGATCTGGTGCCACTGCTGCAGCAGTTCGGACGAATAGGGTGGCGCCGGTGCGCAACCGGCCATCGCACAAAGCAGGAACCCGGCTACCAGCATGTGTCGTATCAGCGCCATGCCGCCATTGTACGGCGTCAGCTCAGCAGAAATACTGGGCGATTCAAGGCGCTGAAAAAACTTCACCGCAGATAAGCAGCCAGGAAGCAATCGGACCGTTATATAGAGTTCATTTTTGGGTGTCTGACACCGGGTTACAGCCCAGTTCGGCCTCCAGCTCAAGCATCTTGCGCTCTATGGCATCGACGTAACCCGGCAACTCGCTGCTGTCGATCTTGCCCTGGGCCAGTTCACTACCGATCGATATATATAAGAGTTCACGCTGTTCACCGGCAAAACCAATGACCTCCGCCTGGGTCCAGCCATCCAGCTCCATGTAGCTGTAAGCCTTACGTCGGCTATCACGCTCATAGCGTTTGTAGGTGGAGTAACTCTCCACATAGCGGCGTGCGTAGTTTTTGATCCGCTCCTGGGCTTCTGCAGCAGAAATACCATGCGCTTGCTGGCTGGCGCCCACCGTGCACCCCCCTTTAATTGGGATCTGTGCAACAGCGAAATTCACCCACAAGAGGCTGGCGACAAGTACTAACCATATCCGAGACATAGATTATTGTAACAACTGAACTTTGCGTGCGTGTCGACAACGAGACCTGATCAGCAAGATTTTCAGACCCCACTATTCATTATCTGTAACATACTGGATCTGTAACAGACTGGTGCTGTTATCACTCAGTCGGTTGAGCCTTCAGGTTCCGGGTCAGAAACGCTGTCGTATGTTGCCAGGCATCGGCCGCCGCTTCCTGGTTGTATTCCGTTCCACTTGGATTCGAAAACGCATGTGCCGCATCCCGGTACATGTAGAACTCCAGATCTTTTTTCAGTTTCGCCATCGCAGTCGCAAACGAATAAGCCATTTGCGGCGGCACGATGAAGTCATCACCCGCAAAGATACCGAGCACCGGCATGTCCAGCACTTGGAGCTCTTCCGGGTTATCCGTAACGCGTCCATAGTAGATCACGGTCGCATCGATATCCGCGGGAAAATTCAGTGCCGTCTGCAGCGACCAGTTCCCACCCTGGCACCAACCCATGACACCGATTTGCGTGACACCGACCTCTGTCTGCAAATACGCAATCGCATCCTTTAAGTTCGCGATTGCAGTTTCCTTGTTCTCGCTAAGCACCCGGCCCATTTTCATCGCAGCTTTCGGCGTAGCCGCCGTATTGCCATTATGGAGATCCACCGCCAGAGTCACGTAGCCCTCACCGGCCAGCCGTTCCGCGGCGCGGCGCACATTGTCGTTGAGCCCCCACCATTCGTGAATAACAATAAGCGCCGGTAATTCGCCGGTCGCATTCGTCGGCCGCGCGAGCCAACCTTCGATTTGCTGACCATCAACCGTTGTGTAAACGACAGCTTTGCCGCTCACTGGCTGTGCCGGTGCATAGGCGGTCATGGGTGATGCCACTGGCGTGTCGCTACCATGCTCCTGCATGGTCGCAGCAAGTTCCTGCTCATCGGCGCTTGGTGTCGACGCACAACCCGCAAGCAGCAGCATAAGCACGCTCCCCTGGATCATTGACCACATGAATGTCTTACTTTGCCCCTGGCGCATATCGAACCCCGCTTTTATCCGTCTTCATAAGTGAACCCGGTTAGCAATTCTCTATCGGACCGGCGTCCAGGCGCGCGAGTTGATAGCTTTAGCACCATCTGGTGAGCAGCGGCGTAAATCCCGACACGGTCAGACACGAAAACCCTGCATTCCGGACGAATGTGTGTAAGATTTACGCCCGCCTTCCGCTCAAATTAGAACGAATCTGAGGATTGACCATCATGAAACTATACGGCGCACTCGCCTCCCCCTATGTTGCACGTGTCGTGCTGTTTGCCAAACTGAAGGGCGTCGACCTGCCACTGGCCAGCCCACCCGGCGGGAGCCCTGCCAACCCTGACTACAAAGCGTTCACACCGATCGGCAAGATTCCTTCGCTGGACGTGGATGGCCTGTGTATTCCGGAATCAGAAACCATCTGCGAGTACCTTGAAGACGCTTTCCCGGAGAAATCGGGCTTGCCGGCTGATGCCATCGGTCGTGCACAATCACGAACAATTTCCCGCATAGTCGATTTGTATTTGTCACCAGTTTCCAGCGCTCTGGCGCGGCAGGTTAATCCTGACAGACGCGACGCTGCTGTCGTTGCGGAGAATGCCGAAACCCTGGCAAAGGTCTGGACCTATTTCGATCACTTTATGGGCGACGGTCCTTTTGCCGTGGGAGCAGAACCGACACTGGGCGACTGCGCACTCGGGACGCACATGGTGATGTTCAAGGTACTGGCATTCGCGAATTTTGATGAAATCCCTGACCCAACCGAACAGGGCGGACGCATCCAGACCTGGTGGGAAGCCATGCAGGGTAATGACGACTGCCGCACGCTACTCGATGAATACGCCGCAGCATTCGAGCAAATGATGGTTTACTTCCGGAAATAACACCCCGGGACTTTTATTTATCTCGCCGGAAGCAATCGTCATTAATAATGACGATCGCCTTTAACCCCGGCGAGATAAGCAAACTGTCACTGCATCTCGATCTCACCGCATTAATCTCTCAAATCAGTTTTTGACCCTATTTATCAAAGGATTCCATAACAATGACCATTCTAGTCATCGGCGCTACCGGCAATGTCGGGCGCCCAACAGTTGCAGGCCTGCTCGCAAAAGGCGAATCGGTACGTGCCTTAAGTCGCTCTGAAGAAAATCTCGCAAAGTTACCTGATGGCGTTGAGGGCTTCATCGGCGATCTGGAAACCGGCAGCGGCCTGGAGGCAGCCTGTGCCGGCGTCGATAAACTGTTTTTGATCACCAATAATGGCGAAACAGAATCAGCCCGCGGCATGAATGCCGTGCGGGCGGCCAAAGCGGCTGGCGTAAAACACATCGTTTTCCTTTCGGTCGGCGATCCCGCCAAAGAACCCACCGTTCCGCACTATCTCGCCAAGCTGCCGATTGAAGAAGCGATCCGCAACAGTGGGATCGATCACACATATCTGCGCCCGAACTTTTTCATGCAAACGGATCTGTCCATTATTCCCGTCATTAAGGAACACGGTGTTTATGCGATGCCGATTGGCTCGATTGGTAACAACCGGGTCGATACCCGCGACATCGCCGACTGCGCGGTGCGCGTATTAACCGAAGACGGCCATGCCGGTGCCGACTATCATCTGCACGGGCCCGATACCATTAGCGGGCCCAAGGCAGCCGAAGTGTATGCCCGACACTTCGGTCGCGAGGTTTTTTACGGCGGCGACGATGTCGACAAATGGGGCAAGCCTGTTGAAGCATTTCTGCCACCCTGGTTACTCAATTCGTTGAAGAAGATGTTTTTGGGTCAGCAGCTAAACGGTGGTGTCGCGGACGCGGCTGCAGTTGCGGCCTCGGCAGATGCCGTCGGCCATCCGTTGCGAACTTTTGACGCGTTTGTGGCTGAGCAGGCGGGGTAAGCGAATTGGGAATAGGGTCAGACACTAATTGACTACCAAAAGTGGAAGCTTCAGCCTCGGGTGGGCAATTAGTGTCTGACCCTATTTCTTAAGTTTCTGCTCTGACCCTCAACTTCGCGGAAATTGCCGAAAACCACCCGAATCTATATATTAGTAACCTAACGGTTACAATACGGTCGTATAAATATTTGGGGAGAGAGGCAATGAATCAAACAGTTCTCGGCAAGCAAACAAACGGTCGCTGCGCGTTGCTGGCAGTCGCAGGCCTACTGGCTTCTTTCTCTGCACGGGCCGTTGTGCCGCACCCAGACCCTATAGGGACTGGCGCGCCAGCCACGGCGATAGCCGATAACCGATATGTCCAGGCCCAGGGGGGCGATGGCGACGGTGATGGTTCCCCCGAATACTACAACAACATTGCAACGCCATACGCTTCCAACTGCGGGACTGATTGCGTCAATATCCAGGACTGGACGGTTCCAGGCTTGGATAGCACATTTTGGGCTTTTGGTAGCCTGATTTTTACGATGGACATCTTCGGCCATGGCTACGGCTATTCCGACTACGACTGGGCCGAGCAGAAGTCCGTTTTTGACGTCACATTCAAAATGATCGGTAACGGTCCCGATGGTAACGGCTGGTACTACACCAATATGGATTTGTCCGGGGCTTTAAGTGGTTATGCCGGTAACTACGGTGGTGGCGTTTATACGCGTGTCGCGCTTTACGAGGGAACCACAACAGATACCACACCGATTTTCGAGCACACGGACTACACCGATCTTTACTACGACGGCGGGGATTTCGACACAACCATCGTCCTTACACCGGATACACCCTATCGGCTGGTTGTTATCGGTGATGCTTCCGGCCCCGAGGGCGAAGCCTGGACCGATGCAGAGGTAATCTTCTTTCGGGGTGACGATGCGCCCTACTCGGTCGGGACTGATGTAATGCCCGGCGACGAGACCGACTATGTGGATCCCGATGTGGATGTCACTGTTGATGTCGCCGTTCTGGGCAACAACAGGATCAAAGCGAATGATATTGTCCCTGCTAATCTCACACTGGGTGCGGCGGCATCAATTCAGGGTACGCCCGTCATCGCAGACGTGAACGGCGATACTATTCAGGACTTCACCGCGACATTTAACGTGGCAGCAGCCGGTATCCTGTGCGAAGACACCAGCGTGGATATCTCCGGCATCACCAGCAAGGACGTCAATATCGCAGGGACAGGTTCCATCGTAACGCCTGAATGCGAAGGGAGTAGTTGCCACCCTTAGCGGGCGGAGGTTCGCGGCCTGGAAGGTTATTACCTGAATATAATGAGGTGGAGTCAGAGTAAAAACTTGTTGTTTGTACTCTGACCCCATTTATTCCATCGAGTTTCTACGCTGACCCTGAAAATCAGGGCTGGTGCAGATCCAGCGCTTTAGACGTTAACTTGTCCATCAGTCTGTCGGGCATAAATGGCAGCAGGTAAGGCGCGATCTTCACCGTGAAATTGCCAACCCGATAGCGGGATTTCGGGTTGGGTGATTCGATGGCATCCAGCACCACCTTCGCCGCCAGCGAAGGTTCAGCCGCGAGATTCTCGGTCGGACTGCCCTGGGCCATCGTCTTGCGCATCCCGGGTTGATAAGCGGCGAACTCACCCTGCTCCATCTCCCTGACCAACGCCTCGCCCTGCTCGGTACACTTAGGAATAAACTGTGTGTTGAACGTGCCGCACTCGATTTGCACGACCCGCACGCCGAACTGGCCGACCTCCACACGCAACGCATCCGATAACCCCCAAAGCGCGCTTTTGGATGCACAGTAAATACCGTAGTACGCAAATGACATGTAGGCCATGACCGATGAAATGTTAACGATGGTGCCGGAACCACGCCCGCGCATCTGCGGCAACACCGCATTGGCCACCCGGAATGGCCCGAAGACATTCGTGTTGAACTGCTGCTCGATGCGCTCGACACCCACCGGTTCGATCGGCCCAACCTGACCGAAGCCGGCGTTGTTCACCAGCGCCGTAATCCCACCGCCAACTTCGCTCGCCCCCGCGACGGCAGCATCCACCGAGCCCTGGTCGTCGACATCGAGTGCAAAGCGCACAATATCTCCGGGCAGATCATCGAGAGTTTCCGGGCGGCGCGCGGTGGCGATCACCGTATGACCCCGCTCGTGCGCCGCCAGCGCCGTGGCACGGCCGATGCCGCTGGAACAACCCGTAATCAGTATGACTTCACTCATAGCAGCTCCTCCCTTGATTGCTGACGATTATACGGGGCAACGCCTGCCAGGATGTTGGTGCCCGGCATCAGTTATGATTTTCGCTTCTTCGGATGCAGCTCGAACAGCGTGACGCGATGACCGTCGGGGTCTGTAACTGTCACATCAGTGCGGTCGGGCTTAGTCAGTTCGTAGGCCTCACCCACGGGTAAGCCCGCGGCGCGCAGTTGGTCGAGAATCCCTGCCAGACGACCTTCTTTGACTTCGATGATAATGCAAAACGGATACGGTGGCTGTGCCGGCGGAATATCAATGCCCTGCACTTCCGAGATGGCCAGCGAACCAAATGCGCCCTTGCCTTCACTGATAAATGCCATGCGCATCCTGGTTTCTTTAGGCAAACCAAACATCTCCGGGGCGACGTCCAGTGCATCAAGCAGGAAATTCACCTGGAACCCGAGAATATCGCGATACATGCGCAGCGAGCGCTCCATATCCGCTACCAGAATGTTCGTGCGGTGCACCTGAAGGTCATGGGCGGGCTTGGGCATTAGCGTATTTAACCAGATTTAGGATTTGGTGCCTGATTCAATGACCTCCTCGGAATCTGGACGAAGGTTATGACCCAGAAGTTATTTAGCTTCTGGTCGAACCAGAATTCAGGCCTGAGAACCGGAGGTTTTGGGCCACCAGAAAGTCTCTGTGGCCCTTGTTATTCGACCCGATTTGTTGAAAGCTGAATTATGGATCCAGTGACTCAAGGCGTGCTCGGTGCCAGCGTACCGCAAGCCGTTAGCCAGAAAAAGTATATTGTTGCAGCCACTTTGTTTGGTGCTGTATCGGGCATGGCGCCCGACCTTGACAGTCTAATACGCTCAGACACCGACCCGTTAATGTACCTGGAATATCACCGCCAGTTTACTCACTCGCTCATCTTCATTCCTATTGGCAGCCTTATCTGTGCACTGGTGTTTTACTTTCTGTTTGCCCGGCGCTGGCAAATCAGCTTCAAACTCACTTATCTATTCTGCCTGTTAGGTTATGCCACCCACGGCTTGCTGGATGCCTGCACCAGTTATGGCACACAATTGCTGTGGCCTTTCAGCACCGAGCGCTTCGCCTGGAATACCATTTCCATTGTTGACCCCTTGTTTACCTTGCCATTATTGGCACTGGTGATTATTGGCCTGAGAAAGAAAAACCCTCTGTTCGCACAAATCGCCCTGTGCTGGGTGATCTTTTATCAGGGCCTGGGAATTTTCCAACACCAGCGCGTCGAAGCAGCCGGCGCACAACTGGCCGCGCAGCGTGGCCATACGCCCATTCGTCTGGAAGTAAAGCCCAGCTTTGCCAATTTGTTGCTGTGGAAAGTCATCTACGAAGTGGAAGATGGTTACTACACCGATGCCGTCAGGGCAGCGCCCACTTTGACCATCTATCCGGGAGAATTTATCTCCAGGTTAGATATCGAGCGTGACCTGCCCTGGCTGGATAAAGACTCTCAG
>Ga0070728_10004977_pt1 | contig 13409 bp, 11 predicted proteins | sample tdDd471_FD_66723 | JGI IMG/M metagenome (GOLD analysis project Ga0070728, IMG submission 66723) | Marine sediment microbial communities from the Atlantic coast under amendment with organic carbon and nitrate - tdDd47.1 | ecosystem: Environmental > Aquatic > Marine > Coastal > Sediment | place...
TTATCATAACTTTGTCGCGGAATAAGGTTCTATCCCATAACTTTGCATAATTCTCAAGCCCGATAAACGCACCCGTTGATTCTTGAGCGATGCGTGTATCCGTAAAACTTAGCCCAATAGATAAAATGAAGGGATATGCAACGAGCAATAACAAAACGATCAGTGCAGGTGCAACCATCAGATAACCTAAGCGTTGTTCGTGGTCGAACCATCGATTTAAACGCTTGAGCAGTGTATCACTATCGTGAATTTTAGAAGTCATTATATTTAAACTAACGCTAGAATCTTGCATAAAGGAAGCCTATATGAAACAATACCCACTCCGCCGTTGACAGAGTGGGAGATTTTTATAAGTTGGAATTAGCTATTGTAGATGTCTTCAATTTGTTCGACGGCGGTTGCTATAGCATCATCAATCGATGCAGCACCTGCACATACACTACCAAACATATCTGTGATGACAAAACTAGAGGTAACTTCGCTTGCGGCGGCACTTGGTTTGCCGGGGTAGCCAACAGTGTGACCTGTTTCGGCTAAACCTTTGAATGCACTTAATTTAGCATCAAAATTCCACGGCATAGCAGGATTATCTTCAAAGTTATGGAACAACGGGTAATTGAAGGCAGTAGTTTGAACACCCATTGGTAGCCAAACTTCTTCGGAATTGATATATCGTAGATAGTCTTTTGCGGCATCAATATTTTCTGATGACCCGAGGACACCTACACTATGTACCTGTGAATATTGCACCCGCCCAGCTGGTCCAGCTGGATATTGTGCATGATTGGTTGTTGCCATAAAGTCGATTTGATCACGACGACCTGCCCAAAGCACACTCGATGCGTTATTGGTACAAGATACTTCACCCGCAAGGAATGCACGGTTATTTGCGCCATCGTCCCATGAGGTTGTACTTTCGGTCATGGCATCATTATAGAGTTGTTGTGTGAACTCAAGTGCAGCACGGGTTTCTGGTGAATCCAAGATGATGACGTTATCAGCATCTGTCACACCACCACCAAATGACCACAGAACCGAGAAGCAGAAGTTATTAGCATCACCATCAGCACGACCTGTTGAGAAACCAAGAGGTGCGCCCATTGCTTTTAGCTTAGTACCTGCTTCTAACAATCCTTCCCATGTATCGGGGAATGCATCATAGCCGACTTCTGCAAACTGATCTTCACGATAAATCATCGCATGAGCTGCCAAGAACCATGGCATTGCGCGCCATACGCCATCTACCATACAAGCTTCTTTAGCAATGTCATACCATCCACCATTAACTTCACCGACTTCTTCAACTACGTCTGATACATCGGCTAAGGCTTCGGCATACTGATGAGGACGTGCATGTAACATCATGATTAAATCAGGTCCTGCACCAGTTGCCGCGGCAGTTGCCAGCGTATCGGCTAGACCATCAAAACCTGTGAAGTTAATGTCGATACCAGTACCTGCTCCCGTTGCCCAACTATTGGAAAGGGATGTCAAACTGTCATTAAAACTAGAGATGAAGTGTCCCCAAGTTTGTAATGATAGATTGCCATCTTGTGCATGAAGGGCTAATTGTCCAAGCGGACTTAACCCTGCGGCAAGACCAGCTAATGATAAACTACTAGCCTTCAAAAAATCACGACGCGAATATTTAACCATTTGAATCTCCTTATAAAATTATTATTAAATCAGAGTAAAAAACTCTGTCGTACCCTATTTTAGTTTTGCAAAGTTGTCATATGTCAGACAACTTTAGGCAAATGTTCAACAATGGTGAATTTATCCACCTCAGTAAATCTATTTTTCGTTCAAATGGATACGCCGAAGTGTCTTCACTTCGTGTTTCCACGGTGTATTATTTAAACTATTTACAATAGCTGTGCGAATATGTTGAAGATCTCCACTACGCAGAGCAGTGATAATGCTATGATGTGCCCTAATCGCTTGCTGAACATTTTCGGGTTCTTTAAACGTATCTCGAATTGACTGGAAAAATAATTCTTCTACTGTGCGACCAATCTTTTGCACCAGTGGGTTATGAGTGGCTTCTAATATGGCATAGTGAAATGCTAGGTCAAGATGCGCTAATTTTTCATAATCTGCATTTTTATCTTCGGCAAGCGATTCGATTGCAGACGCGGCAGATTCTATCGCAACCAAGTCTTCATCCGTCGCTTGGCTAGCGGCAAGCTCACAATAACCTATTTGAATCATGACACGCAATTCAATCAACTCAGAAGACACATTTGTCCCCAACATAATGGCAAAAGAAAGAGGGTTAAGCAATCTTTCCGATGGCTCTTCTACAATGAATGTGCCACTACCACGAATGGATTCCACAACACCTATTGCTTGTAAAACCTTGAGAGCCTCGCGTACAGCACTCCGTCCAACACCCAATTGGCGAGCCAATTCAGGTTCGGATGGCAATTGCTCACCGGGGGTTAATTCACCATTAATCAGAGCAGATTTAACCATCTCGATGATTTGGTCGACGACGGATTGTTGTTGGATAGACTGAAATACAATGGGTGATATTTTCGCCACGATAAGTCTCTCAAATTGATAATTTAGTACAGCATAACAAGTTGTCTGACAGATGTCAAGTAGTTGTCTGACAACTTTAACTTTTTTGGGATATTTTATGGGATGAGCTAACATATTAAGGGCTTGAAGAAATTGATTATATACTCGATTGGACAAATATAACGATTATGGTACGACTATTGGTAGCAGGAGAACTGAATGCAGATATGGTTATGTCGGGTTTACCGTCATTGCCAATTTTAGGACGTGAGCTAGTGGGGGATGATTTTCAAATTGTGATGGGAAGTTCATCTGCGATTACTGCGGCACGATTGGCGCAACTTGGTGCCGATGTCGATTTTGTTGGGATTATTGGCGAAGATAGTTTAGGCGAGTTTGTAATCACAGAACTTGGTAATTTTGGAGTCGGGACTGCGAACATCGCAAAAGTTGGGGAACGAACAGGTGTGACCATTGCTTTAACCTATACTCAAGATCGTGCATTATTCACATTTCCGGGGACAATCGAAACATACACTGGTGATAATATTACCGCAGAATTGTTGGCAAATTATTCCCATCTACATGTTGGCTCGTTCTTTTTACAAACTGCTCTTCAACCGAACTTAGCACGTATCTTTCAAGTAGCGCGTGAATTAGGACTCACGACATCATTAGATGTAGGCTGGGATCCACAAGAAAAATGGGCAGATAATGTCTATTTGTATCCAACGCTTGAGCATGTTGACTTTTTTATACCTAATCAAGACGAAGCAAATGCAATAATGGGAGAAAATCAAAAACCGCAATCACTTGCTCAACGTGTACATGACACTCTTATCATCAAGCAAGGTAAAGACGGAGCAACAGCTTATGACCAACACAACAAAATTACTAAAGTGGCAAGTTTAAAAGTTGACGCTATAGATACAACTGGGGCAGGTGACGCATTTAATGCAGGGTTTATCTTCGCTCATAAAATTAAACAACTACCGATTGAAGAAGCAATGGAATTTGCCGTGGCATGTGGCGCACAAGCAGTCACAAATATCGGCGGCGCATCCAATGCCCCTCATGAAGATCATATATGGGAGATGATAGCCCAATCTAATCAAAATGGAGCATAACGGATATGACAAACCACAATGATTTGTACTTACAAGATTTTCGTCCAACACCTCAACTTGTCACGCAACAAACCAGTATCACGCGACCAAAATTTTCGGTGATTGATGCTCACAATCATCTAGGCGGAGCCTTTGATAGCATATGGTCATCAAAACCTACATCAGAACTCCTTGATCTTTTAGATCACGCCCATGTTCAAGCCTATGTTGATTTAGATGGTGGTTGGGGTGAAGATATTCTGAACAGTCATCTTGATAAATATAAAGCATTTGCTCCCGATAGATTCTGCCTCTTTGGTGGGGTAGATTGGTCACAATGGCAACAGCAGGGGAATCAATTTGGGGAATGGGCGGCAGCACGTTTGCGGATTCAAGCAGAACGAGGCGCAGAGGGCTTAAAAATCTGGAAACCCTTTGGTCTACACGTTAACGATCATAAAGATCAATTGGTAGCAATTAACGAAGAACGGCTAGATCCGATTTGGGCAACAGCAGGGGAATTGAATTTACCTGTCCTCGTTCATATAGCTGATCCCGTGGCATTCTTTGATCCCATCGACCCGACAAATGAACGAATTGAAGAATTAGCCCGTCACCCAGATTGGCATTTCCCAAGTCCAACATTTCCACCTTTTATGACCTTGATAGAAAACTTTAAATCATTGGTAATGCGCCACCCAAATACGATATTCATCGGCGCACATGTGGGTTGTTATGCAGAAAATTTATCATGGGTAGCCGACATGCTAGATGCTTGCCCCAATTTTTATGTTGATATTAGCGCACGAATCGGTGAACTAGGGCGACAACCCTATTCCGCGCGTAAATTCTTCATCAAGTATGCCGATCGCATTTTATTTGGAACAGATGCGACCCCTAATCTTGATGTGTATCAGTTGTACTATCGTTTTCTGGAGACAGATGATGAATATTTTAACTACACCGTGTCAGAAGTTCCAACACAAGGGCGGTGGTATATCTACGGATTGTTCCTGCCTGATGACGTGCTAGAGAAAATCTATTTTAGCAATGCCAATCGACTTTTATTTAAAGGGACTTTGAATCAAAAAGGATAGCTCATAAGCACATTTTCCAACAACAGAATAAGGAAATCATTGAATCGATGAAAATCTGTTGCAAAAAAACCATTACTCGGTTATCCTAATGTGTGGCATAACAAAAATCAGTAAGCAACATCAGCATAACTAACAGGAATCCACAAAAGTAATGATCTGATAGAGTCATAAGTTATTGTGCTATTTCTACGCTGATATCTTGGCTACGCTTTGAGCGAATGGTATTTCGACCCACCAACCCGAATCTAAATAACAATCACAATAGGTAAAAACAAACATGAATATCTTATCTTTTGACCGTCTGAGTCGCGCTTTTGGTGACTACGATGTCTTCAGGAATCTTGACGGAAAGATCGAGGTCGATAGCAAAATTGGTCTTGTCGGACCGAATGGTATCGGTAAAACGACGTTACTGCAATTACTTGCAGGTGTAGAAGAAACTTTAACTGGTGACATCTTCCGTAAAGATAACCTGTCGATCGGTTATCTACGTCAAGAAGCAGTCTTAGCATTTGCTGACAAAGAAAATACACTAGAAAATGAGATGATGCTGGTCTTTGAGCGTGTCTTTGAGATGGAACGTGAAATGCGTCGCATCGAAGAAGGTATGGCAGATGGTACAGCAACCGACGAAGATTATGAATTGTATGACGATTTACAAATCAAAGTTGACATCCATGGGCTATATGATTATGAACGACGTATCGAGCGTACATTAAGTGGGCTTGATTTTTCTAAAGAAGATTGGGATAAACCAATCAACATCTTAAGTGGTGGACAAAAGACACGCGCATTACTCGCAAAATTGGTGTTAGAAGTTCCCGATTTGCTCATTTTAGATGAGCCTACCAACCACCTTGATATTGCCGCAGTTCGCTGGCTAGAAGGTGTTTTGCATATTTGGGAAGGTGCGTTGATAGTTGTCAGCCATGATCGTTATTTCCTTGATCGTGTTGTCAACCGCATTTGGGAGATGTCTCCTATCAATATTGAAGAATATAAAGGCAATTATACTGCCTACATGCGCCAAGCTGAAGAACGCCGTGTGCGGACTCAGATTGAATGGGACGCGATGATGGAACGCTTCTGGAGTGAACTTAAGTATATCCAGAAAAATACACTCGCTGATCTTAATGCAAAAGGTCGCTTTAAACGGATTACACGTGAAGTCGAAGCGATCCAATCGCACGGTATTGATGCGTTTCGGTATATCAAACGCAGAAGTTGGTCAGAATATACCAACAATTTCGAGCGTAAAAATCCGCCTGCAACGGTAAAAGCTCTCGAAAGCGCGATCAAACGCTTAAAGAGCCCTATCCAAAGCCATAAGGATATGCGTGTTAAATTGATTGCTGAAGAACGCAGTGGCGAAACAGCTTTAACTGGACGTAACTTGAGCATCGGTTATGAGAATGCACCTCTATTCGATTGTGACGATATTGAACTCAATCGCGGTGATGTTGCGGCATTAATTGGGTCGAATGGTGTTGGTAAATCGACATTTCTTAAAACCATTTTGGGAAAAATCCCAGCACTTAAAGGATCATTCAAAAATGGGATTGCGATTGAAATTGGTTACTTCGCCCAAGCACATCATGAACTTGACCAAGACAATACCGTATTAGAAGAGTTGATGCGCCATAAGAATATTGGAATTGAAGCCGCTCGGAAATATCTTGCACCTTACTTGTTTCGAGGTGATGATGTTTTCAAAGAAGTTCGTTCCCTATCTGGGGGTGAACGCGGACGCTTGGCTTTAGCTGTTTTAGCGTTACAAGGTGCAAATCTCTTACTGCTGGACGAACCGACAAATCACCTTGATATTCCATCACAAGAAATCTTGCAAGAGGTTCTTGAAAGCTACAACGGTACAATCATCCTCGTGACACATGATCGCTATTTGGTTGATCGTTTGGCGAACCAAATTTGGGATTTGCGAGATGGGTATATGCGCGTCTTTAAGGGCACATATGAGAAATATTTGTCTGAGTTAGATGCTGAATTAGCGAATAGCGATAATCAACCAAAGAATAAGCAGTTAGTCTAAAACTAATCGCTGATAAGTGATTAGATCACGACTTCAACCTGAATAAATATTATAACAACAAGGCATCCCGATATTTGTATATCTTATGGGATGCCTTGTGTTTATATACTGAACAATTCTCATCGCAGTACGAACATAATTTAAAGCGTGTTTTCCAATGTTTCTAGCACATCGAGCAATTCCATTGGGTTCTTAATCGTAAATTGTGGTTCTTCCGAGGCATCTGCTGGGATTTTTGATCGGCGTGGTGACCAATTAATCCAGACACTAATGATCCCTAACGCATTTGCCCCTTTGATGTCACGTTCCAAGTTATTCCCAACCATCACGATTTTCCCGTAATCCTCAGGCGCAATATCGAGTTCATCAAGTGCTGTCTTGAACATCAGAGCATTCGGTTTTAGTACGCCGAGAATTTCCGAAATCGCATACGCATCAAATAAATCATACAATCCATAGGGTTTCAGATTATTCTCAAATGTTGCGACATCACCATCAGCAACCAACGCGAGGGGATAACCCCGTTCTTTAAGCGCATGTACCAATTTATCTGCATCAGGTATCAGATCAGCGCGCATTGAAATGCCTTGATCATTTTTGTCCTCGGTGGCTTCATCAATCAGTGTATCGCCACAATCGAGGCAAATGGCTAAAATTTTGTGTGTCATAAAAAACCTTACATTATATTTTTCGTTAATTACAATAACATCCAATCCAAATGACTTAGGATGTAGTGCCTTCAAATAAAATCGGATTTGTGACTGCCCAAAGTCCATTCTTTGGTTGACGAAGCTCAACTGTACACCATTTTGCTACTTTGGAGAGCTTCCACGTTAGATGACCTGAAACATCTGTAATCGGTGTCTCAGCATAGGGCATCCCATCAACAATCAATCGTAACACATCACCGACATGGGCATCATTCCAACCGACATGGATTGTAGCATGTTCTGCTGGGAGTGTATCCCCGATCATCCCCTCAATTCCAGATTCAGATAGAGCCGTAAAATTGAGTTCAGGTCCTGCGCTGATGTAAGAACGACCTGCTTTAATCCCTGCAATAATGTCGGTTTCTGTCAGGTCATCGGCAAAAACAACATTCACAGCATCACGCCCTTTAGCATCTTTTGGTGGCAAATGATGGAGATCCGTCCCTGAGGTGGCAACAATCCGATGTCCTCGATTGAGCCACGAATAAAATAAACGGAGTGCTTCTTCGTTATTTTCACTCCAATAGCCATTCCAAATTTCTACCGCGAGGGCATTCCCCGGCATCATGTCTTCGTGCAACCAACGGCATCCACAACACCACGGTTCACCTTCGTCACGGGGATGAGCAATTGTAAATAATGCACCACTAGCAATCACCTTTTTGGCAATCTCTGGAATGGGTACTTGCTCCCCATCGAGAGTACGCCAATCAAACCATTCTTGAACACCCACCGCGACAGCATGACCGAGAAATGTAGAAATTTCTGTGCCTCCCATCGTCAGTAAGTCATCATCAGCTAGACTACGGACTTGCCCTAAGCCAGAAATCGTATCGTGATCTGAGAGTGTCATAAAGTCAACTTTGCGATCACGCCAATATTGAACAAGTTCGGGCACATCTAGCGACCCATCCGAATGAATCGTATGAGCATGTAAATCACCGCGATACCAACCCCGTCCCCGTGAGGTAACGACACCGGGTATCCATTCTTCTGGTGTACCGCTAATCTCATCGCTGGTCATCGTAATTTTTAGGGTAAAATCTACAGGTTGCTCTGGGGTCAGCAAACGATATACTAAAACAAATATCGTCCATTGTCCCGCTTTAATTGGTGCAGGTAATCCCCCGGGCGAGGGTTTGACAGCATTAATAAATGCACCATCTTTACCCGGTTTTGATATTCCCAAACGTGGTCCATCAGGGTCACAAACCATAAGGCTTAATTGGTGGCGAAATTCATGTCCTGCTGGATGCTCTGGTGTGTAGTCAAACTGAACATGAACCTGTGTCGTACCTTCGGGGACATCAACATAATACGGACTTAATTTCCGCATATCATTACTGGTTAACTGACCTTCGATTGTTTTTATCATGACTTAATCTCGAATCTGTGCAGGTTTATTTTAAGTCTAATAGTGTGGCAAATTATCCGCCAAAATATTTGATATTTTGTAGCAAGCAGTTAGTAGTAATTCCCGCGCATACCTCTTGGTTGTATCGGGAGTCGTGCTTCATACAAATGTGACACATCCCCAACACTGAGGGCGCGGGGTACAGCCCACATATCACTTCGTTCCTCAAATAAGATGGTTGTAACCGCACTCGGCGCGTGCCAGAAACTTCCCCAAACCATTGGCAGTGGAATTTCGAGCAGGTGAGCAAGCCATGCTAAGGCTGTTCCATTGTGGCAGTAAATGGCAATTTGTTTGCGATTCGGCTCGACTTGGCGATACCGTCCGCCTTCTCGCTTGTAACCATGTCGTTCTATAAAATTATCGGAGTTCCTTTTGAATTGCTCCCAGTACGATGAAAACCGTTCTTCACCAAGATACGGCAATTGTTGCCATGTCTCATGGGTGGCGTAAGGTTGCTTTTCACGGAAGATTTCACCGGGAATATCCCATGCAGGTGCGCCATTTTCAATTTCATCAATTTCCCAACCGGGGATTTCGATGAGCCAATCTTCAACAATCGGTTCGATCTTAACGAGATCAGCGGTATATTGGGCTGTTATATTGGCACGTGGTAGGGGAGATGAATAAATCAGATCAAGCCCATATCCCGACATACGACGAGCAAGAGCTTTTGCTTCATGATGACCAGCAGGTGTGATTGTATTATTTTCGTAATCGGGGTCAGCGTGACGGATAATATATAAACGCATCGGCAATCGTCCTATCAGTACAATAAGAAATCATGCGACGAGTATACAGCAAAGGCTACTAAGTGGGTATAAGATGTATTGGACACCTTTTCGTTTTGTATACCGATAGGTGTCCTTGTGGGTTATGCTATGGGTTATGAATCAGAGGAACGCCGATTATTTTGTCGTCTATTGCGTCGTCGTGATGCTCGCTGATTATTTCTATCTGTCTTCGATTCGCGCCTAGGTGGCTCTGGCTCAACAGCCGTTGAAACAAAAGGATGATCAGTCACAACAGGAATATCCTGACGAATGAGTTTTTCAATATCTTTAAGATATTTACGTTCATCTATCGCACAGAATGAATACGCGATACCTGATGCCCCTGCGCGAGCAGTCCGTCCGATACGATGTACATAACTTTCGGATTCGTTAGGCAGATCAAAATTGATGACGTGGGAAACCGCATCAATATCCAAGCCACGCGCCGCAATATCGGTTGCGATTAAAATACGGGTTCGGCCATTCTTAAAATTATCCAGTGCCCGTGTCCGTGCGGTCTGTGATTTATCGCCGTGAATCGCATCAGCTGGTAATTGGGCACGAGTCAGTTGTTTGGCGAGATTATTGGCGCGGTGCTTTGTTCTCGTAAAGACCAAGACACGTTCTACAGCAGGATCACGGAGTAAATATTGAAGTAGTTCTTTCTTACCCGTACGCTCAACTAGAAAAACCGATTGATCAATTTTCTCAACAGTTGTTGATTGTGGTGTGACTTCAATCCGTATAGGATCGATGAGAATACGTTTACTCAATTTTTGGATAGCATCTGGCATCGTTGCCGAAAAAAGGAGTGTCTGACGTTTGGTGGGTAATACTTTGATAACCCGTTTGACATCATGGATAAAACCCATGTCTAACATGCGGTCTGCCTCGTCCAGTACAAAAATTTCGACTGTGTTAAGTTTCACGATGCCTTGATTCATCAAATCTAGCAAACGTCCTGGTGTTGCAACAAGAATATCAACACCACGCTGAATGGCTTTGACTTGAGGTTGTTGACCGACCCCGCCAAAAATCACAGTATGTTTTAGATGGGTTTCGCGACCATATAAGCCAAATTTTTCGTCGATCTGTGCCGCTAATTCACGGGTTGGCGATAAAACGAGGACGCGGATATGCCGTCTGCGTTTGTCTGTACCAAGGCGTTGAATGATGGGTAGTGCAAAAGCTGCGGTCTTTCCGGTGCCTGTCTGGGCACATCCTATTACATCGCGCCCATCCAAAATATATGGAATTGCTTGTTCTTGAATGGGAGTAGGTGTTGTGTAGCCTTCCTGCTTGACAGCCTGAAGTAACATATTATTCAGTTTTAAATCTTGGAATTGCATAGAGTATCAAATCTTCTCGTTTGTTTTTAGGTATTGTGACTGCATTGTGAAGCATATTTGGCAAAAACACCATACCATAAACCGTTAATACTTCCTCTGCTATGCAAAAACGTCAGTTTAGTCGGTATGAAAGACCTCTTTAAGCTTTTTCCACCATTCGCCTTCTTCGCGATCATCAACAGGATTTTGCATTGGCTCACAGATTGCCCACCATTTTTGTGTCGTTTCATCCTGTGCCATTTTTGCCATATCAGCATCAAAATCATCACCGTGATACTCGAAATATGAAAATAATAAGTTGTTATAGCGATAAATCGAATAATTGCGGATGTTGCAGTTTTCGATTGTTTTAAGCACACCCTCCCATGTTTCGGCATGGAGTTTTTCGTATGCGTCGATGTGTTCGGGTTTAATGCCAATAACTTGACCAAAGCGTTTCATGATAATTTCCTTTTGATGAATTAGATATTGTGTAGGTCGCTGCTACTGCCTGCTGTTTGTGGTGTTTGATAGACACCACCTTGAACAATAGCAGGGTGCTTAAAATGTTGGCGTAAATGCGGAATATACTCTAAAAAGATTGGTTCATGTCCGAGTACGATGTGATTAAACAAAACGAGGTGCTGGTGAATCTGTCCCATATCACCAACATGTGGCACGACCGGAACACCAAATTTTCGGGATAATAAACTCACGGTGATAAATTCGCTAATGCCACCGAGTCGTACACAATCCGCTTGGATGAAACCTGCTGTTCCTGCTTGAAGATAATTTTTAAAGATGACCTGATTGGGAACATGTTCACCTAATGCCAATTTCATCGGAGAGATAGCGCGTGCCAATGTTTGATGGGCAAGGACATCATCAGGGTGGGTCGGTTCCTCAATCCAATACGGATTCATCTTTTCAAATTCGAGGCATATTCGAATTGCTTGAGGGAGTGTCCATTGTTGATTGGCATCGAGCATCACACGCACATCATCACCAACAGTTTCACGCACGAGGTTTGCCCGACGAATATCACGTTGCGCATCTGTCGAGCCGACCTTGAGTTTAACCGCATCAAAGCCCTGATCCATTGATTTAATAATATTGTCTTTGATGGTATCGTCGCTATATTGAAACCAACCAATAGATGTGTCATACCCCGGATAACCCGTATCAAGAATGGGGAGGCGTGATATTTGCTGTACTTTATTGGTTTCAATAATCGCTAGTGCTTCAGCTGGGGAAAGAACATCTTCGATATAGCGCAAATGAAGGGTATTCAAGAGGTCTTGCGGTGACAAGTCAATTAAGAGCTTCCATAAAGGCACACCGCGTGATTTTGCCCACAAATCAAAGCATGCATTAACGATAGACGATAGCGCAAGATGAACCACACCTTTATGCGGACCTAGCCATCGGAATTGTGGATGCTCCAACATCTGCGCGTAGACCTGACCAAATTCGGCCATCAACGACTCAATCTCGCGCCCAACTAGATTGGAACTCAAAACATCAATTGCTTGACAGACGAGATTATTACCACCACCAAGGGTAAACGCTAATCCCATTCCTGAAATACCTGTATCTGTCACCAATTCAGTCACAGCATACGAATATTGAGGGTTGGAATGGATACTATCAGCCCCTTCTCCACTTTCTAATTGATAGCGCATATCATGGGTTTGAATTTGTCGAATTACAGTTGATGGCATGGTTAACTCTCTAGTTTATTGGTGAATTTAAAAGGTTACCTGTAGCGATTGTAAGCCACGAATAACATATGATGGATGATACTTGGGTTCTTGCTTAAGTTCCATGTTTGGAAAACGACGAAATAATGTTGTAAACGCAATTTGTAACTCCATACGAGCTAATGGTGCACCTAAACAATAATGCACACCACCACCAAAGCTTATATGTGGGTTGGGATTACGTTCTAGATTAAGAACTTCAGGATGTTCAAAAACTTGTGGGTCATGATTTGCCGCGCCAAACATTAATGCCACTTCTGTACCTTGTTTTAGCTCAATTCCATGATAGGTCATGTCTTGTAATACCCAACGGCGGAATAATTGTAGTGGTGTATCAAAACGCATCAACTCTTCGATAGCGGATGGCATGATGTCCACATTATTTTGTAGCTCGTGATATTTTGCTGGATAACGGAATAGGGCGTTTAAGCCATTGCCAATCACATTGACCGTAGCTTCGTGACCTGCATTGAGCAACAAAACACAAGTTGATACCAATTCATCAGTCGTCAATTGATCGCCTGCTTCTTCCACAAGTGCCAATGCCGTAATTAAATCATCTTGTGGATTATCACGACGACTATGCGCCAGAAATACAAGATAATCATTAAAGTCTTGCGCCGCTTGAATCGCCTCTTGTGCTTGTTGTGG
>Ga0070728_10004978_pt1 | contig 13408 bp, 9 predicted proteins | sample tdDd471_FD_66723 | JGI IMG/M metagenome (GOLD analysis project Ga0070728, IMG submission 66723) | Marine sediment microbial communities from the Atlantic coast under amendment with organic carbon and nitrate - tdDd47.1 | ecosystem: Environmental > Aquatic > Marine > Coastal > Sediment | place...
CGTGCCCACGAAGAATCGACCGCCTGCGTTCCGGCGAATCTCCAGGAGCTGTTCCCGGAAAGGATCAGCATCGGGAAGAACGATAGTCAGGCCTGATAGGCCGATCAGAGTATCGGCCCGCCGATCATCCGCCGGCAGCACGACAACCTTCTGTACGAAGTTGGTGGGGCGCGTCCAGTCCACCCAGCGATCCAGCCCTTCATCCGGTACCAGCCCGGCGCATACGATATCGCCCTGCCCGGCGTTCAGCAACGAGACCAACTCTTCACCAGGCTCGGGAATCACAACCTCGACATTCATTCCGTGGGTTGAGGCGAAGCGGGATATCAACTCGAAATCGAAGCCGGCCTGGCCGCCCTTGTGAATGAAGTAGCTGCTGGAGTTGTAGAATGTGATCATCCGCAGGGACCCGGAACCTGCGATAGCGGATAGGTCACGCACCACCAACGGATGAGGGATCTCCGGCTGGGAGCTGCGTTCGGATGCACCGTTTGAGCTGTCGATGGCTTCGCCACAACCGCTGCAGACCAGCAGGCAGGCACACAGCAAGGCCGGGACCAATGAACGGCCAAGCCCGGCGCAAACGCCAGGAAACCGATCCATGCGGCCGGCAGCGATTCTGTAGCTCTGATCCATCCGTGCCATCCTATCCGAGAACCGCCGGCTGATCAAGCCGGCTCGCCGGTCCTCCAACTCGTTATCGGCAGTGGGGGTGCGTTCCCAAGCGGTAAAGGTTTGAAATGAGATCACGTGTTCAAAAAACCCGCTCAAATCGAAACGCGATCCAGTACTGCAGATTTTTACTAGTGAACTATCGTGATGGTTTTGTTATAATCGATCCGTAAAATATACCCACACAGGGAGCGGCGGGAAACGACGAGGCAGAATGCCACGTCTTGGGAAGCGTGCTCTCGTCGGGTGTTTTCGTGTCTGGCGTCCTCGACGGTCATTCGGGGACTGTTTCATCTTCAACCCTACCCTTGGGGGCTTGTCATGACCCGTTGGCTATCACTCGTATTGATCCTGTTGTTGGCGTTGACTGCGGGCCTGGTCCAGTCTGCTCCGCTGGCGGACAGCAGCGCTTTTCTGGCCAAGGTCGCAGCCGACGAGACCGCCGGTCTGTTGACCCAGGAAGAAGCCCTGGTTCTGAAATTCCAGTATGCCTTCGAAGCGGATCGTTTGCCCGCCGACTACCAGGTTGAGGGTTTCTCTCCCCTGAAGTGCGCCACTCCCATGGTCTGGGAGTACTACGAGATCAGGGATTCCCTGACCGAAGCGACTCGTGAACTCATCGACGGCTACCTGACCCTGCCCGATGACGGTACGCGAGATAATTATCTGAGCCCGAGCGGTCGTTTCTCCCTGACCTATTACACGACCGGCACCAATGCCGTGCCGACTGCGGATGTGGATCCTCCCAACGGCATTCCCGACTACGTGGAGAGGATTGCCGAGTACTTCGACTACACGTGGGAGGTCGAGACGGTGGACCATTCGTTCACCCAGCCCCCCATCGGCGCCGGTACCTATCCGATCTCCTTCGAGAGCATGGGTCCTTACGGCTACACGCAGCCCACGAACTACTCGACCGGAATGACCCGGATCGTCATGCACAACACCTTCCTGGGTTTCCCGCCCAATGATGATCCCGACGGCAACCAGCTGGGAGCGGCCAAGGTGACCGCCGCCCACGAGTTCAAGCACGCCACCCAGTTCGCCAACACCCGCTGGGCCGAAGGCGGCTGGAACGAGATGGACGCCACCTGGGCCGAGGAACTGGTCTATGACGAGACCAACGACTACTACAACTACCTGAACGGCCAGAGTCCGATCCGGTACCCGGAGATCGCTCTCGACGGCGGCCCCACGGGAACCGGCTCCTACGAGGACTGTGTCTTCGAGTTGTGGCTGAGCGAGTCCCGGGGCGTCGAGGTCATCGAGGACTACTGGCAGTGGCGGCGCAACCACACCAGCCAGGACGTCATGGAGTCCTGGACCCAGGTCATGAGCGATCATGGTCTGCCTTTCCCCGAGGGCTGGGCCGAGTTCACGGCCTGGAACTACGGCACCGGCTACCGGGCCATTGCCGGCGTGGGCTACGACGAGGCCGCCGATTATCCCTACGGTTCCTCCACGGCTTACACGTCGAGCTATCCCTTCTCCTATAACGGATCGGTGAATCGCCTTGCGGCCAATTTCATCCGGCTGCTCGGGTTCAACGGAACCGCCGGCGGCCTGCGAGTCAATTTCAATGGCGCCAATACCGGCGGCCCCATGTCGGCCTCGGTGCACATCAAAAAGAACGATGGCACCGGTGTCATCGAAACCATCCCGCTGGATGAGAACAATGACGCAGTATACATCGTGTCGGTGCCGCTGGCCGACATCGACTTGGCCGGCGTGATCGTCGGGAACGCTTCGCTGACCGGCAGCTACCGTTCCTATTCTCTGACCGTCGACTGGTCACCTTACGTGCCGGTGCCGGAATTCACGGTCGATACCGAGTCGGTGGCCGTCTCGCTGGACGCCAACGAGAGCACCACTGCCTACGTGACCATCGGCAACGAGGGCGAGGCCGAGTCGGTGCTGGACTTCGACGTCCAGATCTGGGGTCACGACCCCACGACGCTGACCGGCGACAAGAGTATTTCCGGTACGACCCTGACGACCAATTTCGAGCACTACGTGCCGGGCTCGTCCATGGCCCTGGAGTTCACGGTGACCAACGGCAGCACCGATGAGGAATGGCTCACCGACGTGTCGGCCAACTTCCCCCTCGGTGCCGTCGTCACCGGTTCCACCGACTTCGTGGGCGGTTCCCTGGGTGACCTGGAGACCGCCGGCGAGACTGGTGACGGTGCCCACGTCCACTGGCACGGCACCACCGGTACACCCGAGTACGGTGTCATCAAGGGTGGCGAATCGGCCACCGCGACGGTATTCATCGATGTGGATCCGTCCTACAGTGGCAATATGTACATCAACTGTCTGATTACCGGCGACGGCGAGGGCGGCACTCCCCACGCCATTCCAGCGTCCATTCTCCTGACCGAAGGCAGTCCCGATCTCATCGTCAGTGCACCCAACGGTGGCGAGGTCCTGACTGCCGGTACGACCACCACCGTCGCGTGGTCGACGCTGGGTCCGGTGGACACGGTAATGATCGAGCTGAGCCGTGATGGTGGCTCCACCTGGGAAACCGTGGTCGAGTCGGTGGCCAACACCGGCAGCTACGAGATGGCTGTCACCGGTCCCGGAACCTCCCACGCCCTGATCAGGGTCAGCGATACGGATTCCGACCTGAGCGACGAATCCGACGCCGAGTTCTCGATCCTCGTGGCGGTGGAATGGCTGACCTGCAGTCCCTTGACCGGTTCGGTTCCCCAGGGCGACACGCAGGCCCTGGAACTGGGAATCAGCGCCGCCGGACAGAGCAGTGGAGCCCATACCGCCTGGTTGGTCATCAATCACAACGGCGCGGGGCCCGACGCGGTGATCCCGGTGACGATGACCGTCGAGGGCGGTGTCGCAGGCACCGGTGTTCCCGGTGTGTTCGCTCTGAACGGCAACTATCCGAATCCGTTCAATCCCAAGACCACCATCAGCTTCAATCTGCCTGCCCGGGCCGAAGCGGTGGTCGACGTACTGGATGTCCGCGGACACCTGGTACGCCGGTTGTACAGTGGTGTGCTGGAAGCCGGAGCCCAGAGCGTCCAGTGGGACGGTATGGATGATGGTGGCCGCACCGTGGCTGCCGGCATCTACCTGGCTCGCTTGACCACCACCGGATACCAGGCCACGAGCAAGATGACCTTGGCCAAGTAACCGCGAATGGCGCCGCAGGGTGAATGATCACCTGCCTGCGCCCCGTGTGCCGACGCCCCGTGACCTCTGGTCGCGGGGCGTCTTTCTCTCATGACAACCGACAGCAATTCCTGTAGCTTTTTGCCTGATCCCGCAGGGAGGGCGCTGTGGACGATGTGAGAACTTATACCGGCACCCTGATCGCGGACCTGGTTCTGCCCGCGGCACGCTCTCTCAAGGACCGGCGCGGTCCGCAACGATCCCTTGTCCAGCGGCTCAGGAACAACGATTTTGCCGTGGCCCAGGTAGGACCCGCAAATTTGACGCAGCGGGTGTTTCTGGCCGTGACGGCGGTATCGGGCAGCGAGACCATGCTGCACGAATTGCTGGATGGAGCTGAACGAATACTCTTCGCTTCCGAGTTCGAGATCTCGGATCTGCGTCGCCTGATTGCCGGCGACACGTTTTTCTCCGGGGGCTAACACGGCCTTCCGGGCGGACCCGCAACCGGTTTGCATACATTGCTTCCAGACCGAGGGAGAGTTACCTGTTGATGTGGATCGATCTCAGTCACACCGTCGAATCGGACATGGCCCAGTGGCGTGGTGACGATCAACCTCTGAAGTTGCATCGCCGCAGCGAACATGGACCGGACAGCCATATGTCCTCCTCGTTGGAGATTGGTTGCCATGTGGGTACGCATCTGGATGCTCCATTGCACTTTCTGGCTGGAGAGCCGGGTCTGGCCGAGCTGCCGATCACGCGATTCCTCGGCCCCGCGATGAAGCTGGACGTCTCGGGACTGTCTGCTGCCAGCGAGCCCGGGCCCTTGGGCCGCGAAATCCTCGACGGTGTCCAGCTGGAATCGGTCGCTTTTCTGTTGCTGCACACGGGCTGGGACCAGCACTGGGGGACGTCGCGCTATTACGACTGCTGGCCGTATCTCTCCGGGGAGCTGGCCGAGTGTCTGGCGTCCGCCGGACTGCGGGGCGTCGGATTGGATACCCCCAGTCTGGATGACTACAGTGGTCACATCGCCCACGATGTTTGCGCCGAGGCAGGCATGGTCAACATCGAGAATTTGACGAATCTCGCCGCGTTGCCCGCCTCGGGATTCCTTTTTCAGGCCTTGCCTTTGAAGCTGGACGGGACCGAGGCCTCGCCGGTTCGGGCCGTGGCCTGGTTGAACCCCTAAATGCCCCGAGTGCCGTTTGGTCGGTATCCGGTGGCCGGAGACGAGTCTTGCTGATTGAGCTCCTGATATTCGCGGTGGGCATCGGATTGCTGGTCATCGGCGCCTGGCTGCTGGTCGAAGGCGGCACTCGTGTGGCCGGAGTCCTGGGTGTGCCACCGGTGGTGGTCGGACTGACGGTCGTTGCGTTCGGCACTTCCGCACCGGAGCTATTCGTTTCTCTCGTCGGGGCTCTGCGGGGCAGTACCGGGCTTGTGCTGGGCAATGTCATCGGCTCGAACGTGGCGAATCTGGGGCTGATCCTGGGTGCAGCGGCCGTGCTGCGTCCGGTGGTCGTGGAACACGGATTGTCGCGCCGGGAAGTTCCCATGCTCATGGTCATCAGTGTGTTTTTCTGCTGGAGCGCCTGGGACGGGGTCCTGACTCGGGTGGATGCGGGCATTCTCGTTGTCGGTTTCGTGGTATTCCTGGGCTGGACCCTGCGTAGTGGTGACCGGGGCAGCGTGGTCGTGGCACTGCCACACGAACGCCCGGTAGCGGTTGGTCGTCGATTACGGATGCTCGCCCTGGGATCCTTGCTGGTGCTGCTGGGAATCGTCGGTTTGGCCGGCGGCGGACAGTTGATCGTCAGTTCGGCGCTGTCTTTGGCGATTCGGATGGGCATATCCGAAACCCTGGTCGGCTTGACGCTTGTCGCGGTGGGCACCAGCCTGCCTGAACTCGCGACGACCCTGATGGCGGCCTGGCGGAACCAGGATGAGATGGCCCTGGGCAACATCATCGGCTCGAATATATTCAACACGCTGGCGGTCGCCGGGCCGGTGGGTCTGATCAAACCGCTGGTGGACGAAGCGGGTACCGGTCCCCTGCAGATGGTGAGCATGTTCGGGCTAACGTTCCTGGTTTTCGTTATGATTGTCTTGCGGGGCGGAAACGTCGGCCGCCTGAGGGGTGCATTCCTGTTGCTCGTTTATGTGGTGATTCTGTGTCTCTGGACGGTCATGTCCTGAGTTTCGGGTTGATGCAGCAAAGAATTGGATGATGAACCAGGATAGCAAGGGCAGGAACTTCAAGTCGACGGGACCGGACAAGCGCTGGTTTCCCACCCGTCCCATGGGTTTGGCCCGGGCACTACAAAAAGCGGGCTATGGCACACGCCGCCGCACCGATGAAATGGTGCTCGTCGGACGGATCAGGGTTGATGGTGAGCCTGTCGTCGATCCGTCCTTCCAGGTGGACCGACATAGCACCATCGAGCTGGACGGGCGACCTCTGCTGGAGCTAGTCCGGAACTATTTTGCCCTGCACAAGCCGATGCGTGTCGTCTGCTCGGTCAGCGATGGCCTCGATCGTCGACTCGTGGATGATTTCCTGCCCAAGAACATTCCGGGACTCCAAGCAGCGGGGCGTCTCGACGAACGGACGACGGGTCTGCTCCTAGTGTCGAATGACAAGGATTGGAACGAACTCGTGACCGGGATGACTCATTTGGAACAGGAGTTCCAGATCCAGGTTGAAGGGGAACTGACGGATCTGGAACTGAGCGTGGTAACGGCGGGGGTTCACCTGCCCGGCCTGGGCCTTTTTCGGCCCCACTCGGTACAGATAGTTCAGCGCACCAGTTCTCGCACGGTGCTGACCATGGTGATCCGCGAAGGAAAGATCCGGCAGGTCAGGCGTATGCTCAGCACGTTGCGCCACCGTATCACCCTGCTGCGCCGCGAGCGTATCGGCGAGATCAGCCTGGACGATCTGCCTCCCGGTGGCCTGCGCCCATTGGAGGGCCGCGAGGTCCAGTACATCCGTGACCAGAGGACCGCAAATACGCCCAACCGTCGCAAAACCAGGAGTTCGTAGTCATGTCGCAGATCGTGCTCTACGCCAGCCTGATTCTGATCCTCGTTCTGTTCGTGATCCAATCGGTGCGATTGCGGCAGCGCGAGCGCCAACTTGCCGATGCCATTCGAGTTCTGACCGGCGCCGAGAAAATGGCGGGTCTGGGACGGTTGCTGGCCGGGATCGCCCACGAGTTGAACACGCCCTTGGGAGCCATCGGCTGCGCATTGAATACGCGCCGCCGGGCCTTGGCCGCCTTGAATGAAGCCGAATCGGACGACTCTCTGGTGAAGATGCGTGCCGCTTTGGCCACAACCGACCCGGTGCTGGACGAGGCCCTGCGTCGCACCGACGGCTTGATCAGGCAACTGCGTCTGGCGGGCCGGGGTGAGACGGACGAGCCGGAACAGGTGGACGTCAACCGGGTGCTGGAGGGAGCGCTGCTGCTGGCCTCCCACGAGTTGAAGCACGAGGTCACCGTGCAGAAGGATCTCGATGAGATCCCTACCGTGTCCGGTTCGGCCGGCCAGCTCGGTCAGGTCTTTTTGAATTTGCTGGTCAATGCGAGCCAGGCGCTGGACGGTTCGGGCACGATCACCATCTCGACACGGCTGGACGGGGACCGGGTCCTGGTGATCGTGACAGATACCGGCATGGGATTACCCCCCGGCGACCCGGAACAGCTCTTCGCACCGGGATTCACCACCAAGGGGGAGGACGAAGGAACCGGTCTGGGACTGCACATCTCCCGCTGGATCATCCAGAAGCACGGAGGCTCCATCTCTGCGGAATCCGGTCCATCGGGCGGAGCCGTGTTCACGGTAGCGCTGCCGGTTGAGGCCGGACGTCCGGGAGCCGGAGGCTGATGGCCGGGTTGTCCGGGTTTCTGCCCGATTTGCGCCCCGGGGAGCGCCGGCTGACCGGCTTCATGGTGGCCAATTACTTCCTTCTGCTGGTGTTCTACTACTTGCTCAAACCTGCCCGCGATTCGCTATTTCTGGTCCAGCTGGAGCCGAGTCAGTTGCCTCTCGTGTACATCCTGACCGCTCTGGTCGCTGCGCCGGTGACCGCCGCCTATGCGCGGGCGGGCATGCGTCGTCGCCTGGATCGCCTCATCGCCCTGACCACGGTGGTGCTGATGATCAGTCTGGTGCTGATGCGCTGGCTGGTCCAGATCCGCTACGATTGGGTCTACTACGCGTTCTACGGCTTCGTGAGTGTTGCTGGAGGTCTGACCACGAGCCAGTTCTGGCTCTTGGCCAACGGAGTGTTCGACGCCACCCAGGCCAAGCGACTGTTTCCAGTGCTGGGATTGGGAGGCATCGCCGGTGCGTTCGTGGGGGGGGAGATCACCAGTCTTCTGGTTCGGAATCTGGGTATCAGCACCGAAGATCTGCTGTTGGTCGGTGTCGTCGTTCTGGCAGCCGCCGGTTTTCTGAGCCGCCAGGTGTGGAAACTGCGTCCTGCCGGATTCGACGGTCCTCGGGGGACTGCGACTTCGGAGAATACCGGTGGCGTGGTCAAGGGCATCGTGAAACCCGTGCTGCGTTCCAGACACCTGATGTTGACGGTGGGAATCATCTCGCTGACGGTGATGACCGCCTCCTTCGTGGACTTCCAGTTCAAGACCATCAGCTGGCAGACATATTCCTCGGAGAGGGAATTGACGGCCTTCCTGGGGCGGTTCTATGGGCGTATGAGCCTGGTGTCCCTGGGGATCCAGATCTTGCTGGCGGCCCGCCTGCTCCGTGCTATCGGCGTGGGGGGCGTTCTCCTGGTGTTGCCCGGCGTCTTGGCATTGGGGACCACGGCAATGGTCGTGGCGCCCGGCATCGCAGCGGCGATGTTTTTGCGCGGCAGTGATATCGGTCTCAAATACTCTCTGGACAAGACCAGCCGCGAGTTGCTTTTCCTGCCCATTCCCCTCGCTCTCAAGAAGCGTACGAAGGTCTTCATCGACATGTTCGTCGACCGCTGGGCCCGCGGCGTGGCCGGTGGCCTGTTGCTGCTCTGTACCGCGGTTTTGAAGCTGGACCTGAGCGGCATCGCCCTGCTGACGCTGTTTCTGCTGCTGGTCTGGCTGATCCTGGCCTGGCAGATGCGCGGCGAGTATGTGAATTCGTTCCGACGTTCGCTGTCCCGCCGGGATTTCGATCTCGCCGATCTGCGCGTGCGGATCGACGACAGTGCTGCCTTGTCCGTGGTGATCTCCTCCCTGGCCAGCCCTGCCCGGCGGGAGGTCCTGTACGCTCTGGAAATGTTGGGCGGTATCCAGTCACCAAGTCTGGCCGACGCCGTGCGTCCCCTGTTGGGGCATGAGTCGCCGGAGGTGCGGCAACGAGCTTTGAAAGTGCTGGCCGAAAACGGTGGGCTCGAGGACAGGGGAGCGGTCGAGGGTCTGATCGAAGATCCGGACCTGGCTGTGCGCTCGTCTGCACTGAGTTTTTTGGTGCACCACCGGGCCACGGACGATGAAGCTGCCGCCGAGGTGGCGGAGTTGCTCCACGGTCCGGCCGGCAGTCGCAATGCTGCGGTCGAATTCCTGGCCACTGATCCGAGCGCCGAACCTTATCGAGAGCTGCTGGATTCAGACGCGGTCGAGGCCGTGCTGGCCGATGGATCGGAGTCTGGAACCGAGGGCCGTCGCGTACTTGCGGGGATCGACTGGCTGCCCGCCGGTTACGACGGGAAGCTCTGGGAGCGTTTGCTGGACGATCCGCAAAGGTCCGTCGTCGAGGCGGCAATGGGAGGAATCGGCAGACGCGGAGATCTGGACCATACCGACTGGTTGCTACAGCGACTGGACGATCGCAACCTGAAATCGCGATCGCGGTTGGCCCTCGCCGAAATGGCCCGGAGCCATGAATCGATACTGGTGCGGCTGGATGCGTGCCTGAAGGGAACGGACCCTGTAGAGATTCGAACTCTGGTCGAGATTCCCAGGATCCTGGCACGGGTCCCGTCCCAGGCAAGCGTCGAGATGCTGCTGGGTATCTTGCCGGACTGCGATTCCGCGCTGCGCTACGAGAGCCTCAAGGCACTCGGCAAGTTGAGGGCCGGGTACTCCCACCTGCGCTTCGATTCGCGACCGGTGGCGGCCGAGTTGCTGATCGAGGCGGATCGCTACGCCGATCTGGCGCGGCTTGAGCCACTCCTGCCGAATATGGGCGAGTCGGCGCAGCTGTTGACGCGGGCGGTCCAAGAGGTGCAACAACGGCGCCTAGAGAGCGTGTTCAGGATGTTGGGATTGCTGTATCCGGCACAGGATCTGTTGAATGCCTATCGTGGCCTGGTCAGTGGCCACCGGCAATTGCGCGCCAGTGCCAGGGAGTTCCTGGATAATCTGTTGAACCCTGATCACCGCCAGTTGCTGGAGAGTCTTCTGGACGAGGACCGGTCCGGCGTGCGGTCGCCTGGTCGCAAGGGCCTGTCCCTCTCGCAGCAGAGCGACACGCCATCGTCTCTGGCCTATATTGGCACCCACTGTGATGCCTGGCTGGCCGCCTGTGCCATCAATGCCGGCGCGCCGATTGACAATCCGGAGGCTCAACCCTATCTGCAACGAACTGGAGAGGATATGTTGACGGCCATCGAAAAGGCCCTGCTCTTGCAGAATGTGGAAGTTTTCGCCGGAGTGCCCACCGACCAGCTGGCGGCACTGGCGAGCATCGCCCGGGAGGTGGCTGTGCTCGGCGGGGACATCATCTACCGTGAACACGAACCCGCCGACGCCCTCTATCTGGTACTGTCCGGAAACATTCGCCTGCATCAAGGCGACCGGGACGTAACCCGCGTGGGTCGCGGCGAGTCCTTCGGGACCTGGGCCCTCTTTCACGACGAGCCTCAGGTGTTGACGGCGACGGCCCTCGAGGACGCCCGTTTGCTGAGGATAGACCGAAACGAGTTCAACGAGTTGCTGGCCGACGACGTGCGCATCGCCCAGGGCATCATCGGTACCGTTGCCCGGCGCTTGCGTGAACTGGCCGAGAGGGCGGTATGACCGAACGATCGACACAACCGGCACCAGTTGTCGTCCTGGTGGACGACGAACCGATGATCACCGCAGCCATGGCATCGTTTCTGGAACTGGTGACCGATTTCGAAGTGCTGACCTTCGACTCGCCTGACGATGCCTTGGCCGCGGTGCGGAGCCGCCCTGTGGATGTGGTGGTCTCGGATTTCCTGATGCCTCGCCTCAATGGCATCGAGCTGCTGACAGCCATCAAGGAGTTCGACCCGGAGATCCCACGTATCCTGCTCACGGGGTATGCGGACAAGGAGAACGCCATCCGCTCCATCAACGAGGTGGGGTTGTACCAGTACCTGGAGAAACCGCTGGATAACGAACTGTTGCTCATGTCGCTGAACAACGGGATCCGTCAGCGGAGCGTGCAGCGCGCGTTGCGCGATAAGATGCACGAGCTGGAACACACGTTGCGCCAGCGCGACGAACTGCACGCCCGCGATGCCGAGATGCAACGCGAACTCGACTGGGCCAGAACCGTCCAGTCGCGTTTTTTGCCCGACGAGGTTCCTGACCTGTCTCCGTTGCAACTGGGCGTGGTCTTTGAGCCGTCCATGGGAGTGGGCGGGGATTTCTACGACTTCATCCCCCTGGCGGACGACCGCTGGGCCCTGATCGTGGTCGATAGTGCCGGGCACGGGGTGCAGGCCGCGTTGGGCACGGCGCTGCTGAAATTTGCCACCGGTCAGCTTTCCGGTCAGGACCTGGGACCGGGAGAGATTCTGACCAAAATGAACGGGATCCTGTTCCAGGGTCTGCCGCGGGATATCCCCGTAGCGGCCGCTGCGGTGGTGGTTGAGCGAAGCAGCACCGTGGTGCGCCTGGTCGGCGCCGGCCTGCCCAAACCGTTGCTGGTCCGGGCAGACGGATCGGTGGATCTGCAACCGGCCGCCGGTCTTCTGCTGGGACTGGTGGACAACGACCTGTATACTAGCGGACAGGAAACGATCCTGGATCTGGCCGAGGGAGACTGCCTGCTGGTATTCAGCGACGGTCTGACCGAGGCCCAGGACGAGGGCGATGTCTTTTATGGCGAGGGGCCGCTGCAGGAGGATCTCGGCCGGCTGGAAAAGATGGCGCCCCACGAGCTGGCTGTCACCCTGGCCGACCGGGCCCTGGAGTTCGGGGTGCCCGAGCACAGGGATGATCTGACCATACTGGCTCTCGGCGGCCCCGCCGGGAATTGAGCCCGGCCGGTTGCCGGATACAAGGAGAGGGATCTGGTGGAATCACCCGTCACATACAGGGAAGAGGACGTCGACCTCGTGCTGGTCGACGACGAGGAAATGGTCCTGGACAGTTTGCGATCTTTCCTCGAGCTGGAGACCGACTGTCGGATACACACCTATACCGTGCCGGCCGAAGCCTTGGAGGCTGCCGTTGGCATCGGACCCGACGTGATCCTTTCGGACTTCCTGATGCCGGGCATGAACGGCATCGAGTTGCTGCGTCGGTTCGGAGAGCTCGCGCCCCACGCGCCGCGGATCCTGTTGACCGGATACGCCGACAAGGAAAGCGCCATCAAGGCCATCAACGATGTGGGACTCTTCCAATACGTGGAAAAGCCCTGGGATAACGACAACCTGCTGATCATCCTGCGCAACGCCCTGGAACGCCGATTTCTGTTCAAGGCCTTGCAGGAGAAGATCGCGGAGATCGACCAGGCCCAGGGCCGGCTTTCGGGCCTGCAGGCGGATATCCTGAAGACCTTCATCTAGCCAGGGTAGGCGGTCAGCCGCTCGTCCCGCAGGAGGCGGATTCGTGCATCGGATCAGAAGGCGGAATCACTGGGGATCGGCCGGCCACCCTCTCGCGGTCTGCATCTGCGGACTTTGGGCGTTGGTATTCGCCGCTGGCGTCTGTGGAGCCACCGGTGACTCGTTCGGCAAGGATGTTTATCTCAGCGGTTTTGTCAGCCAGGGCTACCTGAACACTTCCGATAACGATTTCCTGGTCCCGCGCAGTGTCAACGGTACCGCCGAGTTCTTCGATGCGGCGCTGATCGTTTCGGCCAATCCGCTGGATCGCCTGCGGGTGGGAATGCAGCTGTTGGCCCGCAACTTCGGCGATACGGGCAACGACAGGGTGATCGTGGACTGGGCCTACGGTGACTACCGGTGGCGGGACGTATTGGGGTTTCGGGCCGGCAAAGTCAAGATGCCCTACGGCCTGTACAACGAAGGCCGGGATGTGGATGCTCTGCGCACCGCCGTATTTCTGCCCCAGAGTGTCTATCCCGAGAAGCTGAGGGACTTTGTACTGGCCTACCAGGGGGCCGGTGCCTACGGGAGCCTGGAACTGGGTGCTGTCGGGGAGCTGGACTACCACGGATACGGGGGAACCCTCAGCGTGCCCGACCCAGCGCAAGGTTTTTGGAGCGATCTGTACAGTGCTCAAGCCAAGGACTTCGAAGAGGAAGTCGGCCGGCAGGTGGACCGGGACCAGGGATTGCCCGAAGGAACGTCTGCAGCCACGTTCCAGGAGATCACCTCGCCCAGCGTATCGGCTCCGTGGATCTGGGGTGGGGGATTGATCTGGAACACGCCTCTCAG
>Ga0070728_10004979_pt1 | contig 13406 bp, 9 predicted proteins | sample tdDd471_FD_66723 | JGI IMG/M metagenome (GOLD analysis project Ga0070728, IMG submission 66723) | Marine sediment microbial communities from the Atlantic coast under amendment with organic carbon and nitrate - tdDd47.1 | ecosystem: Environmental > Aquatic > Marine > Coastal > Sediment | place...
TCCATACGCTCAGAAAACTCGATATACACTATGGTTATAAGTATTGATTCATACCAAACTTTAAGGGAAATTGTCATGAACCGTACCACAAAATTTTTAACTACTATTTTTATGAGCCTGATATTAGGATTGAGCATCGTCAGCAGTCAGGATAACACAACGGTATTCCATGCTTTCGATTCATCAACTGAAGGATGGTTTATTGCTGGTGATGGTACAGAAATTGAATGGAGACCACGCGGGGGTGTATCAGGGGCAGGCACGATTTGTTCAGTTGATTTATCACAGGGTAACCTCTGGTATTTTCAATCCCCATATCAAGGTGATATGTCAAGTTGGTATGGGCAAATCCTCAAATTCAGCCTCAAACAACAATTTACATTCTTAGAATGGATTAATGATTATGATGTGTTGCTGACGAATATCACAACCGGGGAAACCATCGTATATGATAATCCAATTGACCCACCCCGTAACGAACAATGGATGGATTACAGCATAGTGTTGTCTGAGGCTGGTGGCTGGCGTGACCGTCATACAGGATTGTATGCCACAAAGGATCAAATTATATCGGTTCTATCGTCGTTGTCATCACTCCATATTCGCGGAGAATATATCAACGGCGCGGATTCTGCGTGTCTGGATAATGTCGAAATTACACCGCCACACGGTATATTAGGTACGATCACAATTGATGAACCGTGGGATGGTGGACACCGTGACATTACATTTTTTGTCGATCCTACAGCTAATGGTCAATCTCACATGATTGATCGAGAATATGATGCTGAAGGACAACTCCGCACCACCTATGAATTTACCATCAAGACCATCCGCTTAGATGGACAAACAGCACATATTGGAGCAATTCTGGACTCAAGCACATCAGGCGTATTAGAAAATCATTGGTTGTATATCAAGGTTCTAGATACGGGTGACTCGACTTCTGGTAGAGATTACATCGGTTGGCATTGGGGCGATTTTAATGGTGTCACCCCTGATTTAGGAGAATCTTTAGTGCGACAATGGGTTGAAGAAACAGGTTGGGATACCGATTGGTGGCGTGTTGTACTTGATGGTAATGTTAGTGTGGGTTGGACAAGTATTCCCCAATGTGACGGATCGCTCCCATCGCGCTTGATTGCAGGTCAAAACGGAAAAATCATCACTAATCCACCGAACCGCATCCGAGAAAATCCATCAACCAGTAGCGAGATATTGGGCGAAATCCCTATCAACGAACAATTTTCTATCTTAAGGGGAGCAGTTTGTGAAGATGGTTTTACATGGTGGTTTGTTAATTACAATGGTATCGAGGGATGGACAGCAGAAAGTAATCAGGAATCATACTGGATTGAGCCAATTTCTTAAACATCGGAAACACCAATGATACAGTATCACGATAGACTTATATAAATTGGAAACAATACCCAAATCAAGGAAGAACTTGGTTTGGGTATACACCGCTTTAGCATTGTCACCCTTGAGATCATCGAATTCTATAATTGGAAAACGAGCCATTCTTCACTTCGTATATTTATCACTCGATCATATTTGAATTTATTTACGACGAATAAATCGGTTCATATCATTCTTGCTCAGGCATATCCTCTGTACCTTCGATAGCATCGGTGTAATGAATAGCTGTTTCCGTGGGGGTTGCTAAATCTACATATTTTTCATAACCTGTCAAATCACACCCATCGACAAGCTGACCACTCTTATCAACGATCTCAATTTGCCGTTTAAAATCTGTGATCTGAGTCAGATTTTCCAGCACTTCAACAGTCAGCGAAAATGTCATCATCTCGTCAGGTTCCAGCATCACAATGCGTCCTGATTGGCGGGCTTGGTTCTGCCCTTCTGGGACACAATTCCCCGGTTCTATACCGTTAATATACATATTTTTGCGGGTATTTTTCCATTGTGTCAGATAGGGCAAAGTGTCTGTTTTCCAAGAAAATTTCAATCCGATATTATCATTGACTAATCCAGCATGAGCGCGCCCTGCGGGATCATCTTTCACATGATGATAAAAGACTTGTTCATGATACCCACTTTGTGCCTCATCATAAATATTCCAAGTTGATGCACCCATCTTAGCGTGGTCATCCCGACTATAAACCTCACTAGCAACTGCCAATTCTGTGCCTTTTCGCACAATCGGATACCCCATATTAAAGTGATATAACACCATTAGAGGCACAGGCATATCACTATGATTGGTAACAAAATCAACAATATTGACACGTGGTTCGCCCAATTTCCAATTGTATCGGCGCGTAACAGCCAATTGTTCACCATGTAATCTTGATTGAGCTAGTTCTGCCGTGAGTTTTATTTCATAATTTGAAGATGTCCAATTGCCACGGACGGAAATATCGTAAGCCCGTAAACGAGAATAATGCCCATGTATATCTCGGAATTCACCTGTTTCGTCATCATACTCGGGTGGACCAACATGTGTTAAACCACATGTCGTTAACAACCCCCCATTAAATTGACGTAACCATTCTAATCCCCCATCTGGCGGGAACGGCGCACCCTGATTAATCCATGTTAATGGTATTCCCTTATATGACGCACTATAAATATCCATACCGCGATCTGGAAGAAGTGTTAGAGTTAACCCACTACTATTATGTGCATCGATCACGCGCATCCCATTCGTTAGCTTAGATTCACGCATGTCAATAAATTGACGAATATCTACACTATGTTTTTCTAAATCTGCTCGATTCAACCAATTGGGTTGTGACACAACAACTTCTCCTAATTCCGAATGATCTTATAATAACCTGAGTTCTGTTTAAGCGTATTGGGAATGATATCGGATTTTCCCATCAGCAAAACATGTTTCCTAAGCCATTAGCGTCTAGCTGTTAGCTTAAAAAGAGCCTTGTAAAAGCAAGAAGCTAGTGGCTAAAAGCTCATTATAGACTGGTAAATAGAGTCAACTCCATAATCTATACTATATTCATCATTATCCAAAACTGACGTTATAATACATGTATTGGTGATTGTAATGTATCGTAGTCTGTCGTGATAACATAATCCATATCGCGGATATAAGTCACAGGATAATCGTCAGCAGGTTCACCAAATAAAGCTAGCCGTAAAACTGTATTTGCCCAATCTAAGTCTATCCCATTCCGACAATATAACCGTATACGTTTTGCATTTAGGATTTCTTTCATCCCGACTGTATACGCATACCGTGGAAAACCCTCTAAATTACCGCCGACTTTTGAACGAATCGCGTTAATAGTCACCGTAAAATCATTTAATCGCACCTTACGGCAAGATAAGTCCTTCACATCTTGTTCGGGCTCATTAAATGCTACATGACCGTGAATACCAATACCACCATAACAGGTATCAATGCCACCAATCTGTTCGATCAATAGAGGTATGTCATGGATATTGTTTTCATTTGGAAATATCACCTGTTCCCAATTGAGTTTACAAGGTTCTGCAACCTTATCTAAAAATAATTGATGAGCAATCCCTTTAAAACTCAAATTGTGATCTGATGCAATTACCCTGCCCTTGTTATCACAATATTCATCCATGAAGAAGAACCAACAAGATGTAAGGGACACTTCATCCGTAATTAATAAGTCTGCCAAAATGGGGTATTGACCTGTTGGACCGACAGGTAAAATAAGAGAGGTTCGTCTGCCTTCTTGGTTATTCTCCGTAATCTCATCATAAATGGCTTGTGCCAAATGTTGGTGTAAGTCATCTATCGTATTTAAGACAACAAGATGATCTCCTGCCCTTTTAATAACTTGTTGGGGTGAGAGTTGTAAGAGTTGTTTAATTTCGTCTTTTCGAGTCATGTATTAGTTTCTTCGTGTAAATTTACGATGTTCCCGTTATACTATAATGTGTTCTGCTTTGCTTTTGATTAATTAATGATTGACTATGCGAAAAATAATATTCCGAGATGATGATACCAGCTATTTTACACGTCCCGATCAACTTGAGACAATTTATGGTCGCATTTGGGAGGCAGGGCATCCTGTTTGTTTGAGTGTTATACCCGCCCAATGGGGGGATATTCGAGTTTATTGGCGCGACGGTAACCCATTTGACCCTAGTGTGCCACCGCAATATCGCGGCAAAGAATATCCATTTAGTATCTATAATAATAAGGAATTATGCGAATTTCTACGTGAGAAGGTCGATCAGAACTTGGTTGAGATTTGTCTACACGGTTATTCCCATCGTTTCTACGAATTTATTACACACGACATCCATGCCATTCAAGATATGCTCAATCTCGGTATGCAGACGCTCAATCAAGCCTTTCCCAATGCACCCATCAAAACATTTATCGCACCTTATGACAGGATTTCCCCTGTTGCGATCAAAGAAATCATTGAAGAGCGCGCTATGAATTTATCAACTATGTCCACAAATCTTATGTCCATACCCGATGTACAACAAATCAAAGGACATGGATACACCCAATTACCAAACTCTCAATGGATATATGTTTGTGATGAATACTTTTATTCCCATCGTGATAACCCGCAAGAATCATTAGAACGTGTCAGAGCCTCAATATCGCAAAATGAGCTGACCACTATCGTAAATCATTATTGGATGTTTTATCATGATTGGCAAGAAACACCTGACAATGAATTGTTGACAAGCTGGAATCAACTATTAGATGATATTCTGGATAATGATGCAATGGAAATAGTCTCATTTAGTCAAAATAAACCAGCCAATAAGCATTAATTAAATCAGTACGGTAAATAGAATAATGATTATAAAATTCTCAATCAACCTTTTATTTTTAGAAAGGACTCCTCATGCCTAAGAAAAATCTCATTGGTGGTGAATGGCGTGATAGTAAAGATATTTTAGAAGTTAAATTCCCATATGATGGCACGGTGGTGGATTCAGTTTACATGGCATCACAAGACGATATGGAAGATGCAATGGCACGGGCTGTTAAAGGCTTTGAGATCACACGCAAACTACCCAGTCATAAGCGAAGTGAAATCTTACAAAATATGCACCGCCTCATGACAGAACGCTTTGATGAAATCGCAGAAGCAATGATTATGGAAGGTGGCAAAAATCGCAAAACAGCCGTTGGCGAAACCACCCGTGCCTTACAAACAATCTTTGTTTCCAGCGAAGAAGCCCGCCGTCTAGGAGGTGAAGTTTTCAGCATCGATTGGACACCTGCTGGCGAAAATCGTCAAGGATTCACCCGTCGCGCACCTATCGGAACGGTTCTAGGTATTACGCCGTTTAACTACCCAATCAATCTAGCTTGCCATAAAATCGGTCCCGCCATCGCAGTCGGCAACCCCATCATCATTAAACCTGCCGAGAAGACTCCCTTATCATCGGTTATTCTAGCAGAAATCGTCCTAGAAGCAGGTTATCCACCCGAAGCATTTAGTATGTTGAATGCGTGGGGTCGTGATACCGAAATTATGGTGACTGATCCACGCATAGCCATGATTAGCTTTACAGGGAGTGCGTCTGTCGGTTGGATGCTCAAGAGTAAAGCAGGGCAAAAGAAAGTTACGCTCGAACTAGGAGGAAATGCAGGTGTAATCGTTCACAGTGACGCAGACCTTGAATCAGCATCGAGCCAAGCGGCAGCAGGTGGATTTGCCAACGCAGGGCAAAATTGCATCTCCGTCCAACGCTTGCTGATCCAACGCGATATATTTGAAGAATTCACCGATCTCTTTGTTGAGAAAGTCAAAGCGCTTAAAGTCGGTGATCCACGCGATGCTGATACCGATGTCGGTCCTGTAATCACCTTACAGGATGCTCAACGTGCCGAAAATTGGGTGACCGAAGCAAAAAAGGCAGGTGCATCCGTACTCTATGGTGGCACACGAGATGGCTTGATGTTCCAACCCACGATCATGACTGAGACTTCGCCCGATATGAAAGTCAATTGCGAAGAAGTATTTGCCCCTGTCGTTACACTTAGCGCATATGATTCATGGGATGATGCTGTTGCGATCATCAACGATAGCCCGTATGGATTACAAGCTGGTCTCTTTACCAATGATATGAAGCGGATCATGGATGCATGGGATAGAATTGATGTCGGTGGACTACAGGTGAATAGTGTCTCAACATTCCGTGTTGACCATATGCCCTACGGTGGTATTAAAGCATCAGGATTTGGTCGTGAAGGCGTGAAATACGCTGTTGAAGATATGACTGAACTTCGGTTAATGGTCTTAAATTTAGAGTAGCGGTCATCATAAAATTGACTTATTGCATGGAAGAAGGTCTAGAGGAGTATGTCTCTATTACCTTTAGTGACAATCAAACAGTCTTTGCGTCACTATCAAAATGACTAGGTTTGTCCGTTCTACGTCTATAATCTTATAGACGATAATCGTCGGAGTGGTCAGAAGTTGACCAAAATTATTGTCAGTTAATATTTTTTATGGAGTAAGAAAGATGACTAAATATTTTACGACCCTTTTTATGCTCGTTTTACTGATGCTGTCACTTGGTTTGACGGCAACCGCGCAAGATGATGTTGAACTTACATTTCTATGGTATAACGACGGCTTTGAAGGCGACATCATGCGTGAATTATTAGATCGGTTTGAAGAAGCCAATCCTGGTATCACTGTTAACATGGAAGTTCAGCCCTACGCAACTGTGCGTGACCAACTTCGTGTTCAAGTCGAGGCAGGTCAAGCACCAGACATCGCTCGTTTGACTGACTTTGCTGGAATGCGCGGTTTTTACCTCGATATTCGACCTTACATGGAAGACACCGCATTATTTGAAGATAATTTCAATCCAGCTATCATCAACGCCTTCCGTAGTGATGCAGATGATAATGGGTTATACGGTTTTGCCGATCAATTGAGTGCAACTGCCCCATTCGTTAACGCGACTTTGTTTGAACAAGCTGGTGTTGCACTGCCAAGTGATGCGATGGATGAACCCACATGGGATGATTGGTTTGCAGCACTTGATGAAGTCGCAGACGCAACCGGTGTGCAATATACATTTGCAATTGATAATAAAGGACATCGCTTTGCAGGTCCTGCAATGAGCATGGGAGCAACCTTCTTTGATGATGAAGGCAACTTCGATCTCGCTGACGATGAAGGTTTCCGTGCATTTGCAGAAATTCTCAAAGGCTTGATGGATGCTGGTAAGACACCTGCCGAAACATGGCTCGGCACAAGTCAATATTCTGGCGCACAAGAATACTTTGTAAACGTCGAAACTGTGATGTATTTTAGCGGTAGTTGGCAAATTGGTTACTTCGCACAAAATGTTGGCGACGCATTCGATTGGATTGTTGTCCCGAATCCATACGGTGAAGGCGGTAGTACAGGTGTCGCAGGTGGCGCAGGGATTGTTGGCTTCGCACAAACAGAACATCCTGAAGAAGTGGCAATGTTAATGGAATATCTCCTCCAACCAGAAGTATATGGTGAATACTCCGCCCGTTCCCTACTGATTCCCGCACACGAAGCTGTGGTTGCAATGGGTGTTGATTTCGACACGGATGATCCAGCAATCGCTGCCGCCTTAACTGCATTCGCTAACGAAGTACCAAAATTCCAAGATCAAGCTGTAGCACTTAACCCTCATCCATTGGCGTTTGCCTACTATGACGCATCAAATACGCGCCTCGCACAATATTTTGCTGGCGAATTAACTCTCGATGAAGCAATGGCAAGACTCCAAGAACAACTTGATGAAGCCGCCGCGAATATGGATGCATAATCAAATAATACTCGTAAGAGACTGTGGGATGATGCTCACGGTCTCTTACATTTCCGTCCATAATTCCCTTTCAATGGGGTATGCGGAGACCTGCCATGAGTCAAAATTTGCATCAAAGTCCATACAAACATGCCAGAGGCGGATTTAAGAGCCTATTATCGCTAATTGGTAATGCAGTAATTAACCTATTAGATACATTCTTCACCCCTCTCCAAAAACGCGTGGGGATTAGAGGGATGGCATATGTTTTTGTCTTGCCCAACATGCTCGTTTTTTCAATATTCGTATTATTCCCTATGGTCTTTAATTTTGTTTATGCTTTTACTGGAAGCGATAAATTATTTTTAGACCAGCGTCCATATGTTGGAACAGCCAACTTAACACGCCTATTTGATTGCGAGGATTTCTTACGCCCAACAACATGTGACGAAGATTTGTTCATGTCAGCGGTACTAAATACAGCAGGATTTGTTGTCACACAAGTTGCTCTGATGATCGCTATTTCGTTACTGACAGCTGTTATTCTGAATCGTAAAATTGTGGCGCGCGGATTCTTCCGAAGTGTCTTCTTTTATCCTGTATTATTATCCCCCATCGTCATCGCTATGATATGGAAATGGATTCTTCAAGAAAATGGTTTATTAAATGCTTTTTTAGTGGGACTCGGTGGTGAAAAAGTTGGCTTTATGGTCAATGCCAATTGGGCGCGCTTCTGGGTTGTTGTCGTCAGTGTTTGGTCATTGATGGGATTTTATACCCTCATCTTATTAGCTGGATTACAAGCCATTCCTTCCGATATGTACGAAGCCGCAGAAATTGATGGCGCAAATAAATTCCAATCGTTCTCAAAAATCACCTTACCATTACTTGCCCCTACAATGCTGGTGGTCATCGTCTTATCTTCAATTCGTGCCGTACAAATATTTGATGTTGTCTTTGCATTTACAGGCGGAGGCCCCGGTTCGGCAACGTTATATATCGTGCAATATATCTATAATAATGGGTTTGCCAGTCCATTCCGTGAATTTGGATTAGCCGCAGCAACGTCGCTGGTCATGGCAGTTGTATTAATCATCCTTACGCTCATACAAATGAGTATTCAGAATGATGACAATGACGATAATATGCAGAAGGAAAACAGTCTTAAATCGGTTATCCGTCGTTTGTTCAGCCAATTTAATACACTTATCAGCAGACTTTATCAACCGATTTGGCGCATCATAAAACCCCTTGTAGACATCATTTTTTTGGGTGTTGCAAAAACGTTTGGGTGGTTATTTGCAAGCCGTAGGCGTTTGAGTTTCTTCACTTACGGATACCTCATTCTAGGTGTTATCATCATGTTCGGTCCTGTTTTATGGTTGGTCATGTCATCCTTCAAAACAGGTTCAGAGATTATCCGCTTTCCACCACGTTTTTTGCCGTACCAACAAGAAACAATTGAACTTGAAAGCTATGATAAACCACTCGAATTATTTAATGTCACCTTAGAAGATGGATCAGTCAAGCGATTGGCTCAAGTTCGAAGAGTCGGAATCGAAGCACAATTAATCGACCCTGAAAATCCAGATGGTGATGTGATTAAGGTCAATATAAATGATCGAGAACCCATCGAAAGTGTGAAATTCAGCTTAGATAATTATACCCGTGGGATTGAGAGTTTTAACTTCTGGCGGTATCTCTCGAACAGTGTGATTGTCACAACCGTCGCAACCCTGCTCACACTGTTAGTCAATAGTATGGCGGCATTTGCCCTTAGTAAATATCAATTCCCCGGACGAAATGCCATATTCCTCGTGATAATCAGTACGCTCATGGTGCCATTATCCGTGATTCTCGTACCTGCCTTTTTGCTGATTACCCAACTTGGTTGGAACAACATGCTCATCGGTATTATTATTCCTACAATCGGCACACCCACAGGCGTTTTTCTATTACGGCAATATATGCTGACCATACCCGATGAATTATTAGAATCAGCACGGCTTGATGGTGCAACAGAATGGCGTATCTATTTACAGATCGTGATGCCCCTTGCCGCCCCTGCCCTAGCGGTATTGACCATATTTTCAATCATCTGGCGTTGGAATGATTTCTTGTGGCCCAAGATTGTTATGACACAAAGCGATATGTTCACCTTACAAGTTGGGCTAGAAACATTTCAAGGTGATTTAACAGTACAATGGGATTTAATCCTTGCGATGACAGTATTAACGGCGTTACCGATCACATTTGTGTTTGCTTTCTTGCAAAAGTATGTCACAACAGGGATTGCAACCACTGGCATGAAATAACAATCTATCAAACATTCTCGTATGGGCAAAACTTGTCTTGTCTGCTAACGAACCATGACCAAAGGAGCAATAATGAAGTTTTTCTTAGATAGTGCCATAATTGATGAAATCCAATACGCGGTAGATTATTGGGATATCGACGGCGTTACAACCAATCCACGTCATGTTCAAGTATCAGGCAAACCATTTATGACTGTGATTCAAGAAATTGGCGAGATGTTTACCGGAACAGACAAAACTGTCTCCGTACAAACCAATCCATATAACCATAATGACTATCAAGCAATTGTTGATGAGGGGCGTAAATTCGCGGCACTCAACGATCACTTTGTGATAAAAATGCCCTGTACCGAAGATGGATTCCGCGCTTGTGGCAATCTGACAGACGAGGGCATTCGCTGTAATCTGACCTTATGCTTTAGTCCTATGCAAGCCTTGCAAGCGATGCGGATGGGAGCATTTTATATATCGCCGTTTATCGGCTGGCGTGAAAATCAGGGGCTTGAGGCTGGACAATTCATCGAAGAAATCATTGCCATCCGCGATAACTATGACTTTGAAACAGAAATTTTGGTAGCGGCTGTCCGTAATGGTCGTCAAATTGTGGAATCAGCAGTACGGGGCGCAGACATCGTAACAGCAGGACACGCCACCTATAAAGAAGCCTTTGCCCATCCCTATACTGACATGGGGTTAGGCAAATTTCAAGCATTTTGGGATGATACCCTTTACGAATAGAAGCACAGAAAGGTTGAGTGTGTAACATGAGTATTAAACCGCCTAAAATCGTAGTGATTGGCGCAGGAAGTGCGATATTCGGGCTTGGTGCGCTTTCAACACTCATGCAATATCCTGCCATGCGTGGCGCAGAACTTGCCTTATGTGACATCAACGCGGAGGGATTGACGACGATCCACAAACTCGCTGACAAGATGAACCAATCTTGGGATGCTGGCATGACGATCAGCAGTTCCACGGAGCGCCGTGAATTATTGCCTGATGCTGATTTTGTGATTGTTTCAATTCAAGTCGGACAACGGGAAGATGTCTGGGAGCGTGATTGGCAAATCCCCCTTAAACATGGGGTACATCAACCTTATGCGGAAAACGGCGGACCGGGGTCATTTTCCCATATGGCGCGTAATCTACCTCTCATCATGAGCATCGCGCGCGATATGGAAGACCTCTGCCCTGATGCTTATTATCTCAATCTGGTTAATCCGCTCATCCGCCTAACAACTGCCGTCCACAAATATACCAATACTAAAGTTGTCGGCTTATGCCACCAATTACTGTGGGGGTTTGCGATGGCTGGCACGATTCTCGCCGATCGCTGGGGCATCCAAATCCCAGAAGGCTTCCACGTCCATACCGATGCCCAAAACATGGCGGCATTCATTCCCGTTGCGCGTGAAGCCGTTAAACATCTGGATATTAAAGCGGCTGGCATCAATCATTTCTCATGGGTATACGAAATCCGCGACAAAGACACGGGCGAAGACCTCTACCCCGAATTGCGTGATAAGTGGCTGAATCATTATCGAAAAGATTTTGAGCCACTTAGCCGCGAGATATTTGAGATTTATGGTCTTATGCCAACCGCAGGCGATAGCCACATGTGCGAATATCTGCCCCTCGTCACCGACCCCATCACCAAACCGTGGGAGAAATATGAGCTTAAATTACAAAGTTGGGAAGGCAATCGGGCGCGCCGTGCCTATCGGGAAAAATTAACGCGTGATATTGTCGCTGGGGTTGTCGATGTTGATGAACTCCGTGATGTCTATCGTCATGAGATGCTCGACGAAGGTATACCAGAAATGGTAGAAGCCATCCACTACAATAAAACACACTATCATCCGCAACTTAATATCCCCAATCAGGGATTCATCCCCAATTTGCCAGATGGTGCGATTGTTGAAGTCCCCGGTATCATCAGTGCATTCGGCTTTCAGGGGCTAAATTTCCCTGCCTTACCTGATGGTATTGCCGAGATGTGCCGCCGTGAATTGTCACTCAGTTCGATGTATGTCGATGCGGCTATGACAGGTGATCGTAACCTTGCCTTACAAGCCATGTTGCTCGATCCGATGGTCACGGACATTGACACAGCTCGCTCAATTTTAGATGATTTACTTAAAGAATTTTCGGAATATTTACCCCAATTTACTGAATAAGCGGGAATCATCCCGTAAATTATTGATTTTAATTTAGGAGATATTATGGGAAAACATCAAGCATTAGTTCATCATGAAGGCGACGCAGTGGCTGTCGTCATCATGGATATAGCGAAAGGCACAGCAGTATCAAGTGTCACTCTAGAAGGTCAAGATCAGGGAACGGTCACAGCAACTCAAGATATTCCACTCGGACATAAAATCGCGTTACGCGATATTGAACAAGGTAGCGATGTAATTAAATATGGACGTTCCATCGGGGAAGCAACACAAAATATTACAGCTGGTCAACATGTACATACACAAAACGTAAAAAGTCAGAGGTGGGCATAATGGATTTACAACTTACAGGATACCGCCGTCAAAATGGTCAAGTTGGGGTAAGAAATTATGTGCTTATCATCCCAATTGATGATATTTCAAACGCTTGTGTTGAGGGGGTTGCATCGCTCATTCGCGGGACATATGCCCTGACCCATCCTTATGGTCGTTTGCAATTTGGCGATGATCTCGACTTAACGATGAATACACTCATCGGTACGGGGTCGAATGCCAATATTGCGGGTTGTATCGTCATCGGCATCGAACCCAAATGGACGGAATGGGTCGCCAATGGCATCGCCAAAACAGGAAAACCTGTTGAGTCCTTTAGTATTGAACGCTATGGTGATTTAAAAACGATTGAAATGGCTTCTCGTGCCGCCATGAAAATGGTGCAATATGCCAGTGAATTACAGCGCGAACCAATCTCGATGGGCGATCTGATTGTCAGTGCAAAATGTGGAGAATCCGATACAACACTCGGCTTGGCATCCAATCCAGCGATTGGGCGTGTTTTCGAAAGAATGTTGGCAGTAGGTGCAACCGCAATCTTTGGTGAAACCAGCGAAACCACTGGCGCAGAAGACAAAATCGCTGATGCCTGTATCAATGATGATGTCCGTATAGAATTCTTGAAAACATTCCAAGATTATCAAGATTTTATTATCGGCACAGGCGCAGACTTGCTTGGTTCTCAACCAACACAAGGCAATATTCGCGGTGGATTATCGACTATCGAGGAAAAAGCACTCGGTAATGTCGCCAAGATGGGCAATTGTAAAGTCGCGTCCGTTCTCCAACCTGCCCAAGCCCCTACTGGACCGGGCTTACATTTTATGGATTCATCTAGTGCCGCCGCCGAAATGGT
>Ga0070728_10004982_pt1 | contig 13400 bp, 13 predicted proteins | sample tdDd471_FD_66723 | JGI IMG/M metagenome (GOLD analysis project Ga0070728, IMG submission 66723) | Marine sediment microbial communities from the Atlantic coast under amendment with organic carbon and nitrate - tdDd47.1 | ecosystem: Environmental > Aquatic > Marine > Coastal > Sediment | place...
TCGTTGATTTTTTTCACATTGTGTTTGACCGGTGCGGTGGTTCCGATAATAATCGTCGATTGGCCGGCCGTTTCACTTGAAAAATCGATTCGATTAATCCATGCTAAGGATTTTTTTTCCATTTCCGGTCGAGCGATTTCACGGGTTTCAGTTTGAGCTGTCAATATCTTCTGATCAGAGGCGGCAGGTTGTTCCCCATGCGCCATGGATGTGCCCTCCGACGGTTCTTTTTTTTCTATTTCCGGTGTGGCGGAAACGGACATGGACGGTGTTTTTTTGAACACTATTTTAAGGCCTGTATCTTCGCGTACGACTTCGTATGAAACATCTTTTTTTAATGAGATTTCGATTCTGGATGCATGCCCCTTGGCCGATAATTCAGAAGATTTAATCCCGGCGACAATGTCGCTCTCCGGTGAAAAATTCGATTGGATATTGTCGAGGACGGTTTCAGGAAAATAAAGGAGAACACCCAGCGGAAACGGTTGTTTAACTGAGGTATAGGACAGTAACTCATTTCCCCCGATCCTGACGATGCTCGATTCAGAATCTTCGGCAATGCTTATTTGGGTGATCCGCTTGGGCTTGGCAGATTCGACCATCGGTTTTTGGGTTTCTTTGACGGCCGTGGTGTTGGAAGCACACCCTGTAAACAGGGTCGGCAAAGCGAGCAAAAAGAAACCGAATGTTCCCATTTTAAACCATTTTTTCATTTCATAATTCATGCTATTCTCCGGGAGGTTTCTGGAGTTTAAGTGATTTTTTTACGATAGAAACCTTGCCATAAATATCTTCAGCTTCTTCTTCAACAATGATTTGATCCTCTAATATCTCAACGATTTTGCCTGAATAGATTCCGATATACGTGCCTTTTTTTACGACATATCCCTTTCCGGAGGCTTCCTGAACCAAGGCTTTATTCCCACTGGGTGCAAGTATGATTCCCGAAAGCTTCAGCTGGCTTAAATCCATCTTTTCAAGGGGTGTAAGGGGCGATCGTCTTTTTGATTTTTTCTTCCTTACTGCTATGGATGCAGGTTCTTTTCTAAAAAGCGGTTCAAATGGATCCAGCTTCGCTTCGGGATTGTAAAGATCGGATATTTCCGGTGTTTCGACTTTGGGACTTGTGGGAGATACCGAAGCGACGATTGTTTTGTGCGCTGTATCGGCGTTTTGTTTTGGAACCTGAGGTGGGATTTCTGGCGTGGGCTTCCCCGCTGCTTTTGTGGAAACCGATTTAACCGCTTCCGATTTTTCAACCTTTTGAGGGGTGGGAGGCACCGATGCAACGACGGTTTTGTGGGTCGCATCGACAGGCTGTTTGGGTGGTTGAGGCGTGGATTCGGGTATGGAGGTTGCCGTCTCTTCTACAGAGGCGGGTTTTTCAACCTCAATCTTTTCCGGCGGTTGAGATTTTGGGGCCGCCTGTTCCGAGATAATGATCTTTTTCGTGATTTCCCGTGATTTCGCTGGCGGGTCTTCTTGTTTTTCACAACCCCACAACAGGGTAAAAAAACAGGCGATACAGACAATGCTGCGTATGAAAACAAGATGTTTATCCATGACTTATCGTGTCTTTTTGATGCCTCGTCTCATGAAGCTTTTTTCTGCTTCGTATCAATGAACCTGTACGTGATAGCCGCACATGATGTTGTGAGATTGTTGCCGCCTTTGGCGGTGGTCATTTTAATGTTTTTTATATTTACAATCCTGGATAACCTTGCCAATTTGTCAAAGAAGAGGGCGACATTGTGATAGCTGCCTGTAACCATAATCGATACCGGAATTTCAGCATAAAAATCTTTGTTTATTTCAGGCTGCGGCTGAAACAGAATAAATTCCAACCCGGCATCCCGGCCAGACCTTGAAATGCTTGACAGCAGAGACGGTATTTCTTTTTTTTCAGGAAGTTTTTTCCTTACGATTTTGAATTCAATCTCAGCCTCTTTGAGCTTCGCCTGAAAATGTTTCAGTTGCCCTGCCTTTGCTCTTGCCCTGACGAGTCTGGTTTCCAGCAAATCGTTTTCCGTTTTCAATGCATCAATTGTATCGCGTTTGGGCAAAAAGGAAAAATAGAAAAACGGGCCAATGAGCGCAGCGAGAATCCCCAAAGATAACAGAATCCTGTACAGCTTAGACAGCTTTCCGATTTTATCGGTATTTTTAAAAAACCATTCTGATAAATTAGAGAGTTCGATTTTTTTCATCGTTATCGCGATACCATGGACCGGTTTTATTTTTTCTTTTTCGATTTATTCCGAGAGATCCTGGTGCAGATAATTTCAAAACTTTTAAGATTTAATTCGCTTATCTTTTGTTGTTTTATGGTCTTTAAGTTTACATTCATAAAAAGGTTGGAGGCTTCCAGGCGGCTCATAAAATCAGCAATGGTTTTATTGTCCAGGGCAATTCCCCGAAGGTTAATTTGGTCTCCATTTTCCTGAAAATTGGTAAACCATAACCGTTTTACAGGCTTGCTGTCGCTGTCTGCCGATGCTTCCGATTGAGAGGTTGAGACATTTTCAGCCACCAGTGTTGTCATGTTATCAAGTAGTTGGACTGCAATCTTTCGATTCGTTTCCAGACTCTTTATAACATCGGTCTTTTGTTTTAATCTGTCGAACGCCTTTTTTATTTCGTCGACTTTTTTGGCTTGTTGTTCGACCTGGGCCAACATTGATTTTGTGTTTTTTATCTGGGTGTTCAGGGCATCGATATCGTTGTTCAAGCTCATGTTATAATACAAAAGGATTACCACAACCATGATGACAGCTAGGATAAATATACTGATCTGCCTGCGGATGTTCTCTTTTTTCTGTGCTGCGCGATAAGGGAGCAGGTTGATTCGTATCATTTGTCACCAATTTTTCGTATGGCAATCCCCATGCAGATGGCAGCCTGTGGTGCTATTTTTTCAAGATAAGAAGCGTCAAAACGGCTGCTGTCGGCTGAGAAATTTTTAAAAGGATTGATGACTTCGACTTCAGCGGATGTTTCATCTGCCAGAATGTGTCGAAATTCCTTAATATTGGCGCCACCACCGCTGAGGACAAAGCTGGTTATCTGATTTTCCGGATATGTGGAATAGAAGAAATCAAGGGCACGTTTTATTTCAGTGCACCAGTCAGCCACCACAGATGAAACAATTTTTTTTAGATCTTCAAGGGAAATTATGTCTGATTGTTGCTGAAATTTAATGTTTTCCGCTTCTTCTAAAGAACAATCGACCAGTGAAACGATCTTCTCATTGATTTGTGCGCATCCAAGGGAAACATCACGCATAAAAGCAGAGGAATTGCCTTTTAGAATATTCAAGGATGTCTTGCTGGCACCGATATCAATCAGGGCCACATGTTCATCTTCAAGGGTATGGTTAAATTCAAAAATATTTTGTAGGGCAAAAGCGTCAACATCGATTATGCAGGTGTTCAGATTGGCCATCTGAACAAGGTTGATATATTCATTCACCATCTCTTTTTTGGCGGCTACCAACAGAACACTCATCTGATTGGGATTGTGTTCACTTTCTCCCAGGATTTGAAAATCTAAATTGACATCGTTGATATCGAATGGAATATACTGTTCCGCTTCAAAATGAATGGTTTCGTGCAATTCATCTTCCGTCATGGTCTGGACGTTGATCTTTTTTACAATCACCGAATAACCGCCGATGGAGATCGCTACGTTCCTGTCCTTTAGTTTGACGCTTTTAAAGAGTTCTCGGATATACTCGGCGACAGTTTCAGGATCTTTAATGGAACCTTCTTCGATGAGTTCGGGTTCAATATCGATGGAGCTGAAGGTTTTTAGGGTAGATCCTGTTTTGGTGTCGACGACTTCAGCGACTTTTATAGTCCTGGAACCGATGTCCAGACCAATAAGATGATTTTTTTTTCCAAAAAACATAATAAATTCTTAGTCAGCAAATATTTTATTTTTATCAGAAAGATCGAAACCCAAGGCCAAAATAATCTTGCGCTGAGTTTCAAGTCGGCACGGCATCCCTTTTTCGATCCGGGCAATCGTAATGGGAGACACGGCCGCCTTTCTGGCCAGTTCGGTCTTGCTCATCAACAAAGACTCTCTGATTTTTTTTAAATGGTTTCCTTTCATTAAACAGCCTTTTTAGCAGATTTGTAAAATTCCGGATGGGAATTTCTTTTTTTTACAATATTACCTTAAATTATTATCAAGTTCAAGAACTTTATGCATAATTATAGACAAATTTTAATTAATTACTTTATTTGGTGGTTTTGGCAATTAATTTACTATATATGGTATTATATAATTGTGAAAATATATGTACAATAAAGCAATTCTAAAAAAAATGTTTGTTCCGGTCCCTTAAAGCTGAAAGCAAAGTTGTTATAGTGTCAATGAAAATAAAGCATTACCTTGACTTTAGCGGTTAGCTTCCGTATATATTTTTACGGATTATATTGTCCCTCGAGTTTCGCACCCTCTGTTAACGCGGTCAACGCGCAATCAAAGAATCTTTAAGGGCTTGAAATTTGAGAAGGTTATTTTTTGCTGCACTGGACGTCTTTTTCATTTAGATAAAGATATTCCCGTGTCGATATTCGATATTCCCATGCCGAGCCATTAATCTTGTTTATGAACCTCCAAGCCACAGAAGAAAAAGTCAAGCCGTTCAGGTTGGTCAAATATTTTACGTTTACAAGCCTGATCGTAATATTCATTGGAACGCTGGTCCTCTCTTTGTTCAATACCCACTGGGCAAAGACCATGCAGCAACAAAAAAGTGAAGACTACGCCAGCCTTCTGATCGAAAATCTGAATCATCAGGTGTTTTTGCAGTTCATCATTCCGGTTGCATTGAAATTCGGCAAGATTCAGCTCAGCGATCAAAAACAATTTGAACGGATGGACAAAGTCGTCCGAAGCACGCTTCACAGCTTCAAGGTTGATATGGTCAACATATACGATATGGAAAACACCATATCATACAGTTTTGACCACTCAGTGATCGGCAAGGAAAAATCGGGCGGCAAAGGATATGAGGATGCAATTTTAGGCAAGTCGACTTCAAATCTGATTCAAAGCGGTAGCTGGTTCCGGATCTTGCTCGGAATTCCCCAAGACAGCCGGTTAATTACAATTGCCCCCCTGCGCGCAGAGCAACCCCTCTCCAGGATATCCGGTCCGGTACTGGGTGTCGTAGAAATCGCTCAGGATTTAACAGATGACTATAAAGCAATTTTCAATTTTCAAATCCGTGTTATTACCACCAGCTCGATTGTGATGGGGGCGCTATTTCTGGCGCTTCTGTTTGTGGTCAAACGGGGCGAAAGCATCATTGAAAAGCGCGCCCTGGAAAGACTCAAGCTCAAAGAGCAGTTAAGCCGAGCAGAACATTTGTCGACACTGGGCGAAATGGTAGCAGGGATTTCCCATGAAATTCGGAATCCATTGGGTATTATAAAAAGCTCATCCGAACTCTTAAAGAAAAAAATGGCCGGCTACGATCCTTCGAATTCTATTCCAGATATCATCATCGAAGAATCCGTCCGTTTAAATAATATTATCACAGACTTTTTAAATTTTGCGAAACCCAAAAATCCAAATCTCATGAATTGCAATGTCGAGGCTGTTCTTGAGAAAAACATAAATTTTTTGGCATCACACATTGAAGAGGAAGGCTATACGGTTGCAAAACATTATGACAATAATATTCCGGAGATAACAGCCGATTCTGATATGCTTTATCAGGCATTCCTAAACATTTTAATTAATGCGATGCAGGCGATGCCCGAGGGCGGCAAAATACATGTCGCAATACAATCCACGGACAATACCGTAAAAATATTTTTTGAAGATGACGGGGAAGGTATCCCCCAAAACCTCATGGAAAAAATATGGGATCCATTTTTTACAACCAAAGCCAAAGGAACCGGTCTGGGGCTGGGTATTGTAAAAAATATCATTGAATCCCACAGCGGACGCGTCCAGATTAGCGCAAGAACGGGTGCCGGCGCCCGGGTTAAAGTAGAATTACCTGTGAAACAGGGAGTATAGGCATGGAGACCATTCTGATCGTTGATGATGAAAAGAATTATCCGCGGATATTAAGTGCGGTTCTCGAAGAAGAGGGGTTCGAAACCTTTTGTGCAAACAGCGGTTATGAGGCCTTTGAAATACTGAAAAATATCGACGTTGATCTGGTCCTTACAGACATGAAAATGCCCAAAATGGACGGCATTGAACTCCTGGAAAAAATCAAGGACAAAGATAAGGAGCTTCCGGTCATTATGATGACCGCTTACGGCACTGTGGATAAAGCTGTAGAGGCCATGCAGAAAGGGGCCTACAGTTATATTCTCAAGCCTTTCGATAATAATCGGCTAATTCTATATGTTAATAAGGCCATCGGCATGTACCGTATGGTCAAAGAGAACCGGCAACTCAGAAATGCTGTGGAATCAAAGTACAGTTTCGGGAATATTATTGGAAAAAGTAAGGTGATGAAGGATGTTTTCGAAACGATTCGAAAAGTGGCACCTGCCACCACCACTGTTTTGATCGAAGGTGAAAGCGGTACCGGGAAAGAACTGGTGGCAAAATCGATCCACTTTAACAGCCCGCGGCGCGATAAACCGTTCATTGCGGTGAACTGTAGCGCTCTGGCAGAGACGCTTCTTGAAAGTGAGCTTTTTGGCCATGAAAAAGGGGCATTTACCGGTGCCGCAGCAAGGCGGAAAGGCCGTTTTGAATTGGCCGACGCCGGCACCCTTTTTCTCGATGAAATTGGCGAACTTTCACAAAATTTACAGGTGAAACTTTTACGGGTCCTCCAAGAAAAAATTTTTGAAAGGGTTGGAGGGGTAAAGTCGATTTCTGTCGATATGCGTATTATTGCTGCTACAAATAAGAGACTTAAAGATGAAATGATCCAAGGACGATTCAGAGAAGATCTCTATTATCGGTTGAATGTTGTACATATTGTCCTGCCTCTTTTAAGGAACCGTCAGGAAGATATTCGCCTGCTGGCGGATCATTTTATCCATAAATACGGAGAGGAATATAAATCCGAAACCACGATAACCGGTCTTGATCCGGAAGTTGAACGTTTTTTTTTCGATTACAGCTGGCCCGGAAATGTTCGTGAGTTGGAGAATGTTATTGAACGGGCCATGGTGATGTGTCGAAGCAATACCATTCAGGTCTCAGACCTTCCCAAGGAGTTTAGAAGCAATGTTTATAACACGCTGCATATTGAAGGAATACCTTCTGTTGCGAAATTGGATGAAACCCTTACGATGATCGAAACGAAGATGATCGAAAGGGCTTTGAAATTGACAAATAATGTTCAATCCCAGGCGGCCGAATTGCTCGGCATTGGCAAAAGCGGGCTTAACTGGAAAATAAAAAAGTTGAAATTGGACGTCGGTTCAAAAGTTTGAATCAAAGAAGATAACCATTTTTTTCTTATCATTTTAAATGGATACCTTAATTTGAGTTTTAAGGGGTTCAAAAAATTGAATCGGGCGGATTTGGGGTTATCTTCTGTTAAATCAACCTGTTAAAATTTTTGTTGTTGGGTGCGGTTCAAAATATTGAACGATTCCGGATTTAGAGGGTGTGGTTAAGAAGAAAAGTAGTGCGGGATATCTCGAAGGGGCTTTAGTGTAACTCGCTATAATTATTTCATAAATTGAAATGATGAAAAAACGACAGGCTCTATGTGCCACTTTGGCAAGAAACTTGCATGTTCTATTTGCAACCTAATAATTTCTTCATCTGTTTTCCTTCTAAATGGTCAATCGGCTTAAAACCGGTTGACCATTTTTTTTGGGGAATTTTAACTCTGCATCTGACCTGCCACCTTTTCTTTTGCAATTTCAATATATATTGAGTCGGCATGGTCGGATAAAATTTCCTTAAACGCATCGATGCTTTTTACATTATCGCCCATGGCATCATAAATCTCCCCTAAATTGAAAAGGGCTTCATCTTTAATGCTGTAATCCGGCGTTGACGCAATCATTTCAAAATATTTGGCTGCGGTTTTGTAATCTTTCTTCACCGTGTAGGAGTATCCCAGGCTGTTAATAATGAGATTTTTAATAAACGGTTCATCATTGAAGTTTTCAAGGGATGTCTTGTAAAGTTCTATAGCATTGTCATAATCTTTGGCGGTATAACAGATATTGGCATATATGAGTCTTGCATGTTGTCCACCCGTCCTGCCCGAGTATTTTTCAATCATCGACTGAAAATCCTTTCCAACCTCCAGATAAGCCTTCTCCGGTCCGGTATTTTTAAGAAGCATCTGGTATTGGGTAATGTTTTTTTGAAGCAGGGCAAATGCCGTGTCTTCGGATTTCTTTGAAAAATATAAAAAACCCGTTGCAACAACAATAAATATCACGACAAACCCCAGGGCACATAAAACCGTCACTTTGTTTTTTTCAGCAAAATCAAGCAATTTTGTCCAGAATGTTATAAACTCGTCAGGGGCGGCGAGGTCTCTTTTACGAGATCGGGATATCCTTTTTTTTGCCATTATTCCTCCAGCAATTTTTTTATTCTCTGCCAGCCTTCTTCCGGGATGTTCGCTCCCACGACCTGGCACACTTCGTAACCACAGGCAGATCCAAGTTTACCGCATTTTTCGAGGCCATAACCGTTAACCAGTCCAAAGAGAAAACCAGATGCCCAGAGATCACCGGCTCCGGTGGTATCCACAGCAGCACCGCTTCCAATGGCTTCAATGTTTATGATTTTCCCGTCATGGGAAATAAAGCTGCCGCGTTCCCCAACCTTTAGGGCTGCAATCTGTGTGTTTTCAGATAGGGATCTGACCGCTTTAATTTCGTCCCTGTGGCCGGTAAATGTTTTTGCTTCATCCTCATTGGCAATCAAAATGTCAACAAAATCCTTTACAATTTTTTTCAGAAGGGTTTTCGACGCCTCAACAACCGTAAAGCTGGCAAGATCCAGGGAGACAAGTGCGCCGGCGGCTTTTGCACCTTTTAGGGCTGCCATGATCAGATCTTCGTTAAAAAGAAGATACCCTTCAATATGAACAATTGCAGCGTTTTCAAAACAATTTTCAGTAATTTCTTCAGGTTGTGTTTCTGAGGCGGCGCCGAGAAAAGTTAACATGGACCGCTGTGCATCGGGAGTGATAATGGACAGCACCCTGCCGGTGGGAGACGGTGATTTAAAAAGGGCAGGATCGACGTTGCTGTTTTTCAGATCTTTTTCAAACAGACGGGCCATTTCGCCAATGCCGCTTTTGCCGACAAAACGAGCCGATCCTCCGAGCTTGCCGATGCCGATCACCGTGTTGCACGCCGACCCACCGGGCATGATGATCGGTTTTTTAGAGGTTTGCGACACGGCCAATTCAATGAACTCCCTGTCTACATATTTCATTCCACCTTTAACTGCATGGGTTTTCGCTAAAAATTCGTCTTCTTCGTGGGCAAGAATATCGACCAGGGCCGAACCGATGCCCACAATCAATCTTTTTTGCTTATCCTTTTGATTTGCAATCATTATTTTGAGTTGCTTGCTTTCTGGAAAGCCGATTCTCTTCAGCGTGATAATTCACCATAAAACAACCCGGATAACCGGTCCGTTTACCATACCAGAGATTGATAGACCCACCCCTTGTCCCCGTCGGCGTGCTGAATTTGAATCCAGCTATTTTTTCGCTGTATTACCTTAAACGGAACGCCTTTTTCAACCGTGAACAAAATTGCAAAACTTTGCCCGGGACCGGATCGAATCCTGCAATTTTCTTTTTGGGTAATCACCGACGGAATTTTCCCGACAAGCGATTTGTGAATCCACCCTTTATCGCCTTCAAAATCACGGAAATGATACCATTGTCCCGACTTTTGAAACACATCGATGGGATGGTATTTTTCCACTTCCCACAAGAGCTCATGATTTTGCCCGGGACCTGAACGTATGTTGGCCACTGACACAGCTACCGCCAAGCGTTCCGCCGAAGCCACCCCGGTAAAAACCAATAGCAAAAAAAATGTTGTCCATGTATAATTTTTCATTTGATTCTCAACGGTATTAGTGTGCAATAAATCGACGCTCTCGGATGTCAAGCCTTTCAATACCTTCTTCTTTGGCTTCCTGTAAAGCTTTTTTATAATCCTTTTGTGACAGATGAACAGACAGTCCCTCTACCTCACCGGCCCGGCCGCAGGGTCTGTACTGGGGCATTATGTTGACATATGTGTTCAATGAAATTTTACGTGCAATAAATCTCATTATTTCGCGGGTTCCAGCAAGTCCATGGGGCAGGACCAGGTGTCTCAGCAAGATCCCACGCCGGGCGATGCCGGCATCATCGGTGATAAGGTCACCGACTTGCCTGTGCATCTCTATCAGTGCTTTTTGTGCCACCTCTGGGTAATCTTCAGCGTTGCATGTGGTTTGTGCCACCTCAGGATCCCAAAATTTAAAATCCGGCATATAGATGTCGAATACACCCTCGAGCAATTTCAACGTTTCAAGAGAATCATACCCTCCGGTATTGTAAACCAGCGGCACTGAAAGACCGTTTTGTATGGCAATTTCCACAGCAGAGAGGATCTGGGGCACCACATGGGACGGGGTAACGAAATTAATGTTGTGACACCCGCCATTTTGCAAATGAAGCATTATACCTGCAAGCTGCTCATTGGATATCTTTTCACCGTGACCCAGATGACTGATGTCATAATTCTGGCAGAAGTTACACAACAGGTTGCAGTGGGTAAAAAAAATCGTACCGGAACCCTGGTTTCCCACCAAAGGGTCCTCTTCCCCAAAGTGAGGATTGAAACTGGAGACATAGGCTTTTGGGCCTGTTTTGCATATACCGGTTTCCCCGGCCGGCCGATCAACCTTGCATCTTCTGGGGCAGAGGGTGCAAGATTTTAAAATCTCATGCGCCGCTTCAATCTTTCCTGCCAGAGCCCCTTTATTGAAGGTATCAATAAAGGCGGGTTCAAAATTCGGCATATTACATACCTCCTGTGGTACCCGGAGCGCTCTTTCGGGTTAAGAACGGTTCAATGGGGAATTGCCAATATTATTTTTCCTCCCTGATAGACAATAAAGGCGGCGGTCCATGCAAGGATTGTACTGTATGAAATACTGAAAGTCATCCATTTCCAGGATGCGGTTTCACGTTTGATGGCGGCCAATGTTGCAAGACACGGCATGTACAATAGGACAAAAACCATCATTGCCAAGGCTCCAAGGGGCGTCATACCGGATGATAAGAGTGCATTTTTAAGAGCTTCCGAATCCTTGTTTTCGTCACCAGCATAAAGTATTCCCATGGTACTTACGACGATTTCTTTTGCGACAAAGCCGGTGAGAAGGGCCACGCTTCCGCGCCAGTCGATGCCGATGGGTTCAAAGATCGGCGCGACAACTTTACCGATACGACCCATAAAAGATTTTTCAGCATGTTCAGCCTTCATGGCTCTTGCAAGTTTTGCCACAGCAAGATCACGTTTCTGTGTTAATAACGCCTTGCCGGGTTCATGAGTCGTGGCAATTTCAGTTTGAAAAGATGTTTTGACCCGTTCTATTTCTGAGGCATAATTTATAGAATACGGTATGTTTCTCGGAAATGCGGAAAGCGCCCATACCACCACCGAGCCGGCCAGGATTATGCCGCCCATCTTTTTTAAAAACATTTTACTCCGATCCCACATGTGAATCAGGAGGCTTTTTATCATCGGTATTCTGTATGGCGGCAGTTCCATGACGAAGGGTGCGTCAACCCCTCTCAAGAGGGTTGATCGGAAAAGACGGCCGGTGATAATTGAAAGTATAATCCCCAATAAATATATACCGAATATTACGGATCCGGCCCGGACCCCAAAAAAAGCGCCCGCCAGAACAATGTACACCGGCAGTCTGGCCGAGCATGACATAAAAGGAGTGATGAGAATCGTAAGGATTCGATCTTTCTCACTTTCCAAGGTGCGGCTTGCCATAATGGCCGGAACGTTGCATCCGAACCCCATGAGCATGGGGATGAACGATTTGCCATGAAGCCCGATAAGATGCATGATTCTGTCCATCAGAAACGCCGCCCTGGACATGTAGCCTGTATCTTCAAAGAGGGAGATACAGAAGAAAAGAATCAAAATATTCGGCAGGAAAATAATAACACTTCCGACGCCCGCAATGACGCCGTTGATGAGAAAATCCTTAAAAATATTATCCGGAAGCACCTGGGCCAGAGACGTGGAAAAAAGCTTTATACCGCTGTCGATCCACTCCATTGGATAGACCCCCAATGAAAACGTGAGTTGGAACATGGCCCAGATAAAGAAAATAAAGATGGGGAACCCGATAAACCGGTTGGTAAGAACAAGATCTACGTTTCGAGATATATCCACACGCTGCTTTGTCGATGTTGTGAGGACTTCCCTGATGATGCCGGCGATAAATCCGTAGCGCTCGTCGGTCATTACGATTTCCGGCTCGTCATCGAATCGGTCCACGAGGAAATCCCGATGCGCCGTTGCTTCTTTAAGAATCTTTCGACCGTTTTTTCCGGTTTTCATCTGGATGTGTTCTTTTACGATTTTGTCATCTTCTATAAGCTTTATGGCGGTCCATCGAATGTTGTAAGGAATGGACCCTTCCGCTTGGCTTTCAATGAAATGTTCCAGTTTGGAAATGGAATCTTCGATGTCCTTACTGTATTTTACTTTACGCTTTATGGGTATCACATATTTGGACTCCGCCAGTTCAATGGCCTTTTCCAGGAGCGTATCGATGCCTTTGTTTTTGTTGCCCACCGTAAAAACCACCGGAACATCAAGAAGTTCAGAGAGTTTTTTTGCGTCGATTTTAATTCCCCGGGTTTGGGCAACATCCTCCATGTTCAGGGCGAACAAGACTTTGCAATCAATCTCTCTCAACTGTGTTGCCAGGTAAAGACTCCGTTCCAGGTTGGATGCATCGATGATGTCGATAACAACGTCCGGACGTTCTTCCAGCACAAAATTCCGTGCGACGATCTCTTCTATGGAAAAGGGGGTTAAACTGTATGTCCCTGGAAGATCTATAATTTTTAAGTCATATCCGGATTTTTTTATATGGCCTTCTTTTTTTTCAACAGTGACACCCGGCCAGTTTCCCACTTTCTGCCGGGTACCGGTCATGTTGTTGAATATGGTGGTTTTGCCTGAATTGGGGTTGCCTGCAAGGGCGATAGAAAGGAATTTTTGATGCATTGTGGTTTTTCTACTTTACGTGTTCAACAGTGATTTGTGCAGCTTCCTCAACCCGAAGTGATACATGGTATCCTTTTACAATCAATTCAATAGGATCCTTCAGCGGTGCATATTTTTCAACATAGATCTCTGAACCTTTCAAAATGCCCATTTCAAGTATCCTTCTGCGGA
>Ga0070728_10004986_pt1 | contig 13392 bp, 11 predicted proteins | sample tdDd471_FD_66723 | JGI IMG/M metagenome (GOLD analysis project Ga0070728, IMG submission 66723) | Marine sediment microbial communities from the Atlantic coast under amendment with organic carbon and nitrate - tdDd47.1 | ecosystem: Environmental > Aquatic > Marine > Coastal > Sediment | place...
CGGGCCACATCGCGGGCGATCAGCGGATTGGCGGTGAAATAGCTCAGGTCGGTATAGATGCGCGCGGTGATCGGGTGGTAGTTGCCGGTGCCCGCATGCACGTATGTTGTGAGCTGCCCCCCTTCCCGCCTGACCACCATCGACAGCTTGGCGTGGGTCTTCAGTTCGAGGAAGCCGAAGACCACCTGCACGCCGGCGCGTTCGAGGTCGCGCGACCAGCGGATGTTCGCCGCCTCGTCGAAGCGCGCCTTGAGTTCGACCAGCGCTGTCACCGACTTGCCCGCGTCGGCCGCCTCGATCAGCGCCTTGATGACCGGGGAATCGTTGGAGGTGCGGTAGAGCGTCTGCTTGATCGCCACCACGTTCGGGTCGCGCGCGGCCTGGGAGAGGAACTGCACGACAACGTCGAAGGATTCGTAGGGATGGTGGACGACCAGATCCTTCTGCTGGATGGCGGCGAAGCAGTCGCCGCCATGCTCGCGGATGCGCTCGGGAAAGCGCGGCGTATAGGGGGTGAACTTCAGTTCCGGCCGGTGGATGCCGACCAGTTCAGACAGGGTCTGCAGCGCCAGCAGGCCGTCGACGAGGAAGATCTCGTCGTCGGCGACGCCGAGCGCGCTCGCCACGAAATTGCGCAAGGGATCGGGCGTCGAGGCCTCGATCTCCAGCCGGATGACCGATCCGCGCCGGCGGCGCTTGAGCGCCGACTCGTAGAGGCGGACCAGATCTTCGGCCTCTTCCTCGATTTCCAGATCGGAGTCGCGGATCACCCGGAAGCCGCCCTTGCCGAGCACTTCGTAGCCCGGAAACAGCTTGGTGATGAACAGGCTTATCACCTCTTCCAGCGCCACAACCCGGCTCGGCTTGCCGCGCTTCCTGGGCAGCATGATGAAGCGGTCGACCTGGCCGGGCACTCGGATAAGCGCCGTCATGCCCTCACCGCCGCCCAGCGGCGCCAGGTCGAGCACCAGCGAGAAGCCGAGATTGGGGATGAACGGGAACGGATGTGCCGGGTCGATGGCGAGCGGGGTGAGGACCGGGAAGATGTGGGTCTGGAAATAGTCGGAGAGCCAGGTGATTTCGGTACGGTTGAGCCCCTTCTGCTCGACGATGACGATGCCGGCCTCGGCCATCTCCTCGCGCAGCTTCGCCCAGCGCGCCTGCTGCTCGGACTGCAGGACGTCAACGCTCTCGTTGATCCGCATCAGTTGCGCGGTGGGCGTCAGGCCGTCATCGGACAGGGTCTCGATGCCCTCGCGCAGCTGGCCCTTGAGGCCGGCGACGCGGACCATGAAGAACTCGTCGAGATTGTTGGCGGAAATCGACAGGAAGCGAAGCCGTTCGAGCAGCGGATGGCGGGCGTTCTCGGATTCCTCGAGCACCCGGCGGTTGAACTGCAGCCAGCTGATTTCCCGGTTGATGAAGCGCGCCGGGCTGTGAATCAGGTTCGGACCGCCCTTGGCGACCGCCTTGGCCTCGCTCGCCGGCGTCTCCATCGCCATTTCGGTCTTCGCGGATGCGTCGGTTTCCTTGACATCGAGTTCGCTCACGGCGCTGGCTCTCCCACAGATCGCAATATCTCGGCCACCCAGGGCCGGGTGATCCGCCGCCCTTCGGCAAGGGCGCGGCGGTCGAGGAGCGCGACGATTTCGTTCGCCGATTGCAGCGAGCGCTCCATCCGCGCGACGATAAACTGAATTACTGACGATTCGACGACGACCTGCCGGTCCGAGAACAGTTTGACCAGCACCTGTTCGAGCAAGGTGTCGTCGGGTTCGCCCAGTTCCGCCGGCGTTGCCTGTCGCAAACGCGAGACGAGGTCGGGCAGCGCATCGGACCAGGATTGCGGCCAGATGCGTGTGGTCACCAGAAGGCTGCCTCCCTGGGCGCGCAGGGCGTTGATCAGGTGGAACAGCGCCGCCTGGTCGAGGCGCGGATCGTGGCAATCCTCCACCACGACCGCCCCGGCCGCGGCAAGCCCGGCCACCGCGTCGGCCGTGAGGCCGGCCGCTTCGACGATCCGCGCGTTCGCCTCGGCCGCCCAGATATGGGCGAGATGGGATTTGCCCGAGCCCACCGGCCCGGCGAGCAGCACCACCGGCGACGGCCAGTCCGGCCAGCCGGCGATCAGCCCGAAGGCCCGCTCGTTGGCCGGCGAAATCAGGAAATCGTCCCGTTCGAAGGATCCGGTATGCGGCAGATCCAGGGGAAGTTGTCCGGCACCGCTCAAACCGCTCGCCAACGCTTACTCGGCCTCCTTTGCCGCTTCGAGCTTTCCGTCGCCCCCCCCGTCGCTTCCGGCATAGAGTTTGCTCTCGAGATATTGCCGGATCATGAAGCGCACCAGCACCGCGACGATTGCCGCGGCGGGCACGGCCACCAGCATGCCGACGAAGCCGAACAGGTAGCCGAAGGCGAACAGCGCGAACATCAGCCAGACCGGATGCAGCCCGACCTTGGAGCCGACCAGGTTCGGCGACAGGATGTTGCCTTCGAGGAACTGGCCGAACAGGAACACCACGATCGTCGCCACGATCCAGACCCAGTCCGGCCAGAACTGCACCAGCGCGACGCCGACGGCGAGGATGAAGCCGATGATCGCGCCGACATAGGGAATGAAGCTGAAAATGCCGGCGCCGAGGCCGATGGCGGCGCCGAAATTGACGCCGATCAGGGTCAGCGTGACGGCATAGTAGATGCCGAGGATGAGGCAGACGGAGACCTGACCGCGGACGAAGCCGGCAACCGCCTCGTTCATCTCGCGCGCCAGCCCGCGCACGGTCTCGACATGGTCGCGCGGCAGCCAGCCGTCTATCTTGCCGACCATGCGGTCCCAGTCGAGCAGCATGTAGAAGGCGACGACCGGGGTGACGATCAGCAGACCCAGGAGCGACATCAGCGCCTGACCGCCGTTCCACAGCGAGGTCAGGATCGAACCGATCCACTTGGCGCCCTGGCCGACGAGATTGCCGACCGAATCCTTGAGCATCTGCGCCGAGTTCGCCATGTCGCCGCCGAACAGTTTCTGCGCCTGCTCGACCAGGATGGTCTGGATGCCGGTCGCGTATTCGGGAAGCTTGGCGACGAGGCCGATAAGCTGGTGGCCGACGATCGGGGCGACGATCACCAGCAGCAACGCGAAGAGAAAGACGAAGATCAGAAGGATGGTGATCGTCGCCCACATGCGACTGAAGCGCAACTTCTGCAGCCGGTCGGCCAGCGGATCGAGGAGATAGGCGAGCCCCATGCCGGCGACGAAGGGCAGCAGGATCGCGCGGAAGACGTAGATGAACAGCACCATCACCACGGAAATGATGATCCATGCGAGGATTTGCTGCTTCAGTGTCATCCGTCCCCTTTCCCCTTCATCCTGCCATGCAGCGAGGTTTGCCCTTCAGCCCGCGCCCGGCGCATCGGGCCCCTCCGACATGTGCCGCACCCATTCGGCGCAATAGGCGATTGCCGACACCACCGTCAGAAGCGCGACCAGTATCACGACCAGCTGGATCGGATTGCCGATATCGACACCGAAAGCCAGAGACCCGAGTACCAACGCGGCGAGGACGATCTGCATCAGCGTGTTCGCCTTGGAGACCGCCAGCGGCCGCATCGCCACCGGGTGGTTCATCATCCACGATAGCACAACTCCGCCGACGATGAGCACGTCGCGGCTGACCACCATGATCACCAGCCAGGGCGGGATGTCGCCCTTGAAGCCGAGCGCAACGTAGATCGACACCAGGAGCGCCTTGTCGGCGATCGGGTCGAGATGGGCGCCCAGTTCGCTGGTCAGGCCGAACCGCTTGGCGATGAAGCCGTCGACCGCGTCGGACACGCCGGCGGCGACGAACACCCAGAACGCGTACCACGTATGGCCTTCCCCGATCAGCCAGACGACGAGCGGCACGAGGAACAGGCGAGACAGGGTGATAAAATTCGGCAACGTCACTTTTTTAGGGTCCCGACTCCGGTCAAACATGCCATAAAGCGGCACCTTTCCTCTAGTAGAGCATCGGGCGCCCACATTGAACCATTTGACCGGCTTTCCAGGCTTTCCAAGTGCTATTGCGGGCCGCGTGGTGGCCTTCATGGCCATGAGCGGATCGCAATGGTGCTCGGGAGGCCTGGAAAACCGGCCTTCGGTGGGCCATATCGGCCCATCTGCCGCGTTCCGCCGCTTGCCCGATACCCCGCATCGACCTGCGCGACGCGCCTTGCATATGAACCGATCTGGCTCCATCAAATGGGTCAGTTTGAGAGGACAATGCTCTGATGGACGAGCGACCCGAGGACCGCGGCAGCCTGCACAAGGTCGAACCCGGACGGCTGGAGCCGAACCGCATCAATCCGCGCAGTCCGCGGGAAATGCTGCAGCCCGAGCAGGCCCCCGAACCGCCGCGCCGGTCGCGCCATGCCCGTCACCCGGTCGTCGTCGGACTGAACTTCCTCCTTACCGCCGCGCTGCTCATCGCCATCGTCGCCGGCGCCGGGATCTACTGGGGCAAGAGCCAGTTCGAGGCCAAGGGCCCGCTCGCCAAGGACACCACGGTCACCATCCGCAAGGGATCGAGTCTCGAGGCGATCGCCGACCAGCTCGAGCGCGAGGGCATCGTCTCCAACGCCACCGTGTTCTCCGGCGGCGTCTGGATGCTGCAGATGGGCGGCAAGATTCGCGCCGGCGAGTTCCGCGTCGAGGCCGGCGCCTCCATGCGCGACGTGATGCAAACCCTGGTCTCCGGCCGCACCGTCGACCACAAGATCACCATCCCCGAGGGTCTGTCCACCGAGCAGATTGTCGGCCTCCTGCGCGCCGAGGACAAGCTCACCGGCGAAGTGAGCCGGATACCGGAGGAGGGCACCCTGCTGCCCGAAACCTATCACTTCACCCGTGGCACCGGTCGCATGAAGCTGATCGAACGGATGCGCAAGGCCCACGACCGGGCGCTGGCGCAGGTCTGGGAACGCCGCTCCGAGGGCCTGCCGATCTCGAGCCCGCGCGAATTGCTGATCCTCGCCTCCATCGTCCAGCGCGAGGCCGGCAAGTCCGACGAGTTGAGCCGGGTCGCCGCGGTGTTCGTCAATCGCCTCAAGAAGCGCATGCGGCTGCAGTCCGATCCGACCATTCTCTACGGTTTGTTCGGCGGCAAGGCCTGGGACAAGGGCCATGTCATCAAGCAGAGCGAGAAGGACAAGCCGAACGTCTATTCGACCTACCAGATCAACGGCCTGCCGCCCGGTCCCATCGCGAATCCCGGCAAGGCGGCGCTCGAGGCGGTCGCCAATCCCTCGCGCACCGACGATCTCTATTTCGTCGCCGACGGCAATGGCGGGCACATCTTCTCCTCGACCCTGAAGGAGCACAACCGGCATGCCGCCAAGTGGCGCAAGCTCAGGGATGAGGAACTCAAGGAGATGAAGGACGGGGCCAAGGACGGGGACGGCGGAGACGACAAGTCGAAGGATCCGTGATCGGGGACGGCGGCATCCGAACAGGGGCTGAAAAGGGGGGCGACCGGATATGAGCCTTGCCAGCATGACGGGCTTCGCCCGCAGCGAGGGCGATTGCGGCGCGTTCCGCTGGACCTGGGAGCTGCGCAGCGTCAACGGCAAGGGGCTCGATCTCAGGCTGCGGCTGCCGCAGGGCCGCGAACGGCTCGAACCGGAGGCCCGCAAGCGCCTGTCCGCCGTCCTCACCCGCGGCAATGTTGCCGCCAGTCTTTCCATCCAGAGAACCCATGCCGACGCCAAGCTGGAGATCAACCAGTCGGCGCTCGACGCCGCCCTCGAGGCGGTTGAAGTTCTGGCGGCGACCGGCCGCTACGAACGCCCACGTCCCGAGGGCATCTTGGCGTTGCGCGGCGTCCTCGAACCGGTCGAGGCGAACGAGACCGACGAAGAGAGCGCCAAACTCGACGCCGCGGTGCTCGGCGGTCTCGACGCCGCGGCCGCCGGGCTCGTGGCGGCGCGCAGGCGCGAGGGCGGCGCGCTCGGCGAGGTGTTGGGCGGCCAGGTGGAGACCATCGCCGGCCTTGCCGCCGCGGCCCGCGCCTGTCCCGCCACATCGCCAGAGGCGATTGCCGAGCGGCTCAGGCAGCAGATCGACCAGCTCATGGGAACCGAGCGCGACTTCGACCCCCAGCGGCTGCACCAGGAAGCGGCGTTGCTGGCGACCAAGGCCGATATCCGCGAGGAGATCGACCGGCTCGACGCCCATACCTCGGCGGCGCGGGAATTGCTGGAGGCCGGCGGTCCGGTCGGGCGGCGGCTCGACTTTCTCGCCCAGGAGTTCAACCGCGAAGCCAACACCATCTGCTCCAAGTCCAACGATGTCGAACTGACGAAAATCGGGCTCGAACTGAAGGTCGTGATCGACAGGATGCGCGAGCAGATCCAGAATCTGGAATGACCATGACCGATTCTCCGTCCGCCCCGGCTTCCGAAGTCACCGTCATCCCCCGTCGCGGGCTGATGTTCGTCCTGTCCTCGCCCTCGGGGGCGGGCAAGTCGACCATCGCCCGCCAGCTCCTCGGCGACGACGACAATCTCGAACTGTCGATTTCGGCGACGACCCGCCCCCGGCGGAAGAGCGAGATCGACGGCCGGCATTATCATTTCGTCAGCCCCGAGCGTTTCGAGACGATGCGGGTGCGCGGCGAACTGCTCGAATGGGCGGAGGTGCATTCCAACTCCTACGGCTCGCCGCGCGAACCGGTGGAGGCGGCGCTGACGGCCGGCCGCGACGTGCTGTTCGACATCGACTGGCAGGGCACGTTGCAGCTCTACGAGTCGATGCCCGACGACGTGGTGAGCGTCTTCATCCTTCCCCCCTCGATGGCCGAGCTCAAGGCGCGGCTCGAACGGCGGGCGGAAGACAAGGCCGAAGTCATCGAACGGCGGCTCGCCAACGCCCGCACGGAAATCTCCAAGTGGGAGAAATACGACTATGTCATCGTCAACGACGACCTCGAACGCGCCCATGCCGGCGCCCGCGCCATCCTCGCCGCCGAACGGCTGAAGCGCACCCGCCGCCACGGGTTGGGCGGCTTCATCGAGGGGCTGCTGTCCGAGGAGACGTGAGCGAACTCGCGTTCAAAGCTTCATCTTGAAGCCGACATGGCTCGGCTCGAACCCCAGCCGCTCGTAGAAGCGCAGGGCGTCCTTGCGGGTGGCGTTGGAGGTGAGCTGCATCAGCGCGCATCCCGCCTCGCGCGCCTCGTCGCAGGCATAGGCGATCAGCTTTTCGCCGATCTGCCGGCTGCGCCAGGCCGAGGCCACCCGCACGCCCTCGATCTGCGCCCGCTTCGTCGCCGAAAGCGACAGGCCGGCGATCAGGGTGAGCTGCAGGCAACCGACGACCTCGTCCTCGTATTCGGCCACGAGAATATAGTTGTTGTCGTCCTCCGCCATGGCGTCGAAGGCGGCGTAGTAGCGGCCCATGTCGGACCCCGCCGCCTCGCGCGTACGCCCGAGGACATCGTCGGCGAGGAGGCCGACAATGGTTTCGACGTCCTCGCGTCGCGCCCGTCTGATATGCACGCCGCTACAGTCCCAGCTTGTCGCGCAGGAGCTGGTTGACGGCCTGCGGATTGGCCTTGCCCTGGCTCGCCTTCATCACCTGGCCGACGAACCAGCCGATCATGGTCGGCTTCTCTTTCGCCTGCTCGACCTTGTCGGGATTGGCGGCGATGATCTCGTCCACCATGGCCTCGATGGCGCCGGTGTCGGTGACCTGCTTCATGCCGCGCGCCTCGACGATCTGGGCCGGGTCGCCGCCCTCGGACCAGACGATCTCGAACACGTCCTTGGCGATCTTGCCGGAGATGTCGCCGGCGGCGATCAGGTCGAGGATGCCGCCGAGCTGGTCGGCGCCGATCGGACTTTCGTCGATTGCGAGACCTTCCTTGTTGAGCCGGCCGAACAGCTCGTTGATCACCCAGTTCGCCGCCGCCTTGGCATCGCGGCCGCGTGCCACGGTCTCGAAATAGTCCGACGCCGCCCGGTCGGCGACCAGCACGCTCGCGTCATAGGGCTTGAGGCTGTAATCGGCGATGAACCGCGCCCGCTTGTCGTCGGGAAGTTCCGGCAGGTCGGCCTTGAGCGCGTCGACGAAGGCCTGGTCGAATTCCAGCGGCAGCAGGTCCGGATCGGGAAAATAGCGGTAGTCGTGCGCCTCTTCCTTTGAGCGCATCGACCGCGTCTGGCCGGTCCTGGCGTCGAACAGCCGGGTCTCCTGGTCGATCGTGCCGCCGTCCTCGATGATGCCCACCTGCCGGCCGGCCTCGTAATCGATCGCCTGGCCGGCGAAGCGGATCGAGTTGACGTTCTTGACCTCGCAGCGGGTGCCCAGCGGCTCGCCCGGACGGCGCACCGAAACATTGATGTCGGCGCGCATCGAGCCCTGTTCCATGTTGCCGTCGCAGGTGCCCAGATAGCGCAGGATGGTCCTCAGCTTCGACAGATAAGCCTTGGCCTCGTCGGCCGAGCGCAGGTCGGGCTTGGAGACGATCTCCATCAGCGCCACGCCGGAGCGGTTGAGGTCGACCAGGCTCATGGTCGGATGCTGGTCGTGGATCGACTTGCCCGCGTCCTGCTCCAGATGCAGCCGCTCGATGCCGACCTCGATCGCCTCGTCGTCCGACATGTCGAGGATGACGGTGCCTTCGCCGACGATCGGGCTCTTGAACTGGGAGATCTGGTAGCCCTGCGGCAGGTCGGGATAGAAATAGTTCTTGCGGTCGAAAACCGATTTCAGGTTGATGTCCGCCTTCAGCCCCAGCCCGGTCCTGACCGCCTGGCGCACGCATTCCTCGTTGATCACAGGCAGCATGCCGGGCATCGCCGCGTCGACGAGGCTGACATGATCGTTGGGTTCGCCGCCGAACTCGGTCGAGGCGCCGGAGAACAGCTTGGCTTCCGACGTCACTTGCGCATGCACTTCCATGCCGATGACGACTTCCCAGTCGCCGGTTGCGCCCTTGATGCATTTCTTCGGATCGACCGCCCGTTCAACCATTGCCCAACGCCTTGCCGGATTTCATCGAAAGGATAATCGGCCGGGCGTCCTGGGGACCCGGCCGACAGCCGTTGGATTACGCCGCCCGCCGTCGCGGATCAAGCCCCGCCGGGTGCGGAAGGCCGGTTTCGGGATGAAATCGACACCGCTGAAGGTCAGGCGGCATTCACTTCGTCGCCGGACTCGCCGGATCTGGCCGCCTTCTTGGAAACGCCGAAGCTGCTGGGAACCGCCGCGATCGTATCGGCGCCTTCCTTGGCGGCCGTCTGGGCGGTCACGGCTTCGGCGAGCTGGATGTAGAGCTTGGCGGGCAGGGGCGGGGCGAAGATATAGCCTTGCGCGGTGGTGACGCCCAGTTCGCGCAGCGCGTCGATCTGCTCGCGGGTTTCCACGCCCTCGGCTATGACGCCCATGCCGAGATTGCCGGCGAGTTCGATCAGCGTGTCGACGATGGCCCGAGACGACCGGTCGGTGCCGAGCGGATCGATGAACATCTTGTCGATCTTGATGATGTCGATGCCGAGATTCTGCAGATAGGCGAGGCCGCCATGGCCGGTGCCCACATCGTCGAGCGCGACGCGGCTGCCCAGCGACTTGATCTCGGCGATCACCTTGCGCGCCATCTCGATATCCTCGAGCGGCTGCCGCTCGGTCACCTCGAAGACGATCTGGTTGTAGGCGATCGGACCCTCGCCGTAGATCTCGACGATGTCGTCGACGACGTCGCGGTCGAGGAAATGGCCGGCGAACAGGTTGACCGAGATCTTCAGTCCGCGATGCGCCCGGTAGAGCTCGCCGACCTCGATAACGGTCTTGCGCATCAGTTGCCGGGTGATCTCGAAGATGTGGCCGGAGGTCTCCGCATAGGTCATGAACGCGCCGGGCGACACCAGCGACCCGTCCGGACGCACCCAGCGGCACAGCATCTCGCAGCCGACGAGCTGGCCGGTGGCGATGTCGATGACCGGCTGGTAGTAGGGGACGAATTCGGAATTGTTGATCGCCGCCTGAAGCTGGTCGTCGGTCTCGCCCAGGCCGGTGAAATAGGCCGAAAGCAGCACGAACAGGATCAGCGCCAGACCGCACCCGATCTGCAGCAGCAGGATCAGCGACTCGATCAGCCGCATGATCGCTGCCTCCGGCACCGTGAGCGTCACCGTGACCGGATAGTTCTCGCTCTCCGCGGAGACGGTGACGAGATCGGCGTCGCCGGTGGTGTCGATCGTGTCGTTGCCGAGCTTCAGCCAGAAGGCGGACTTGCCGACCCGGATCGTCACCTGCCGGAAAGCGCGCTGATACTCGGGCCCGAATTCGGCCAGGATGGCGTCCGGCTGAAGATAGGTGAACAGCCGGATGCCGCGCTCCAGATGCCAGCCGATGATCACCGAGCGGGCGCCGCCGTAATGGTCCGGCGCCAGGCTGAAGGATATGCGCGGCGAATTCTCCGTGTAGGCCGGAAGCAGGCGCTTGTTTTCGCCGTCCAGTTCCGGCGCGGCGCACATGATGTATCCCGATGCATCGAGCAGCCCGACCTGGCGCGAGGCGCTGTTGCGGGCGTTGGCGGCGGCGAAGGCGGCGCGGTCCTTGGGCAGGCAGGTCACGTTGCCGAGCCGGTGCAGGTTCCGCATCTGGTCGAGCGTGTCGGAGATCAGCTTGTCGGCGCGGGCGAGATACTGGCCGGCGGCCGCCGTCATTTCCGATTTGCCGTACTCGAGCGCGTGATCCTTGAGCACGTGCTCGGCAACGAGCATCGGACTGACGGACAACAGGATCGCGACAGTCACGTAGCGCAGGAACAGGAGAAACCGCTTCGACAAATCGCGACCCCGGGAAAAACACCGGGAATGGTCGCATTTCCAGGTAAAGGTTTCCCTAAGTCGGAACCGGCGGCGGCCGTCTGACGGGAAGCGGCTTGCAATTGCGCGCCCGGGTCAGTAGGCCTCCCCCCGGATCAGTGGACCGACCAAGCAACCGGGGGAGCGGAAGGCGCCATGGAAGCCCTGTTCATCGGACAAGCCTATATCGACATCACCTTCCTGACCGACTATCTGCCCACCGGCGACGAGAAATATGTGGCGCAGGACTACGCGGTGAGCTTCGGCGGCAACGCGGTGACGGCCGGGTTCTGCTGCGCCAGGCTCGGCACGCCGCCGGAAATCCTCTGTTCGGTGAGCGACGACTGGCTGGGCCGTATGTTCCTCGATATGGCGGCCAAATATTCCATCTCCATCCACAGCCGCAAGGTCAGGGAATCCTCGCTGTCCTTCATCATGCCAAAGGACGGCAAGCGCGCCATCGTCCGCTGCCGCGACGACCATTACCTGCACCCGTTCCCGCTGTTGAACATCGAAGGCTGCCGGGCGCTGCATCTCGACGGCCACCAGCCCGACGCGGCGCTGCACTATGCCAAGGCCTGCCGCGAGGCGGGGATCCTCACCAGCCTCGACGGCGGCGCGGTGCGCTCGAACACCGACGACCTGCTGCGTTTCATCGACGTCGCCGTGGTCTCGATGCGGTTCTGCGAGCAGATGGGGATGACGCCGCGCGACACGCTGGGGTTCCTGCAGTCGAAGGGCTGCCTGATCGGCGGCGTCACCATGGGCGAGGAGGGCATCGTCTACTACGACGAAACCCGCGAGATCCGCGAGATGGCGGCGTTGCGGGTGCCGAAGGCGAAGGTCATCGACACCAACGGCGCCGGCGACGTATTCCACGGGGCCTATATCTGGTCGTACCTCAACGCGCCCGGCAGGAGTTGGACGGAGCATTTCGCCTTCTCGCGCGGCGCCTCCGCCCACGCGATCCAGCATCTGGGCAACGAAGACAGCCTGCCGACGCTCGACGATGTCGAACGCACGATCGCGGAATATGCGCCGGAAAACGTCGAGATGCTGCGCGCCGGCCTCAACTGACCGGGCACCGGGCGGCTCAGGCCGTCAGCACCACCCGTCCGACGACCTTGCCCTCGCGCAGATCGTTGAGCGCGCCGTTCGCCTCGCACAGCGGCCGTGTCGCGACCGGGATCGGCTTGACCTTGCCGGCCTTGACGATCTCGAGCATCTCCTTGGTCTCCTCGAACGACCCCACGAAGCTGCCTTCGATGGCGATGGCGCGCATCGGCAGGAAGGCGAGGGGAGTGGAGAACTCGCCGCCCATCAGCCCGGCGACGACCACCTTGCCGCCTTTCCTCAGGCAGGATTGCGCGAAGTTGAACGAGCCGGTGGTGCCGGCGAAATCCACGGCCGCCGCGGCGCCGCCGCCGGTGGCTTTCTTGAACGCCTTGATCGCGTCGGCGTCGCTGGAATTGAAGGTGGCGACCGCACCTGAGGACTCGGCCAGATTCAGCTTGCCCTCGTCGATATCGGCGGCATAGACCGGCGAATCGTAGAGCGCCTGGGCGAAGGCGAGCCCCATCATGCCGACGCCGCCGAGCCCGACGATCAGCACCGGGCCTTCCGGCGCCCGGCGGTCGAGCTTCTTCAGCGCCGAGAACGCGGTGACGCCGGAGCACATGTAGCTGCCGGCGATGTCTTGAGGGATGCCGTCATAGGGCAGCACGTATTTGGCGTCCGGCACCAGCACGTGGGTCGCGTAGCCGCCCTGGACGTTGATGCCCAGTTGCCGCGGCTTGTTGCACAAATGGCCGCGACCGGCCTTGCAGGTGTCGCATTCGTCGCAGCCGATCCATGGAAACACCACCCGACGGGCGCCGATCTCGAGCCCCTCGGCCGCGTCGACATCGGGACCGACCGCGGCGATGCTTCCCTCGATCTCGTGGCCGAGCGTGAACGGCAGCTCGCGGCCGGCGCGCACGTCGAGCTTGCGGTCGCCGCCGAGGCCGAAATAGCCGTCGTGAAGATGGATGTCGGAATGGCAGACGCCGCAATGATGGACCTCGATCAGGACTTCGCGGCCTTTCGGCTGCGGCGCCTCCTTCGAAATCTCGACGAGATCCTCGCCATATTCCTCAAAGGCCTGGCTGGTCATCTTCATGGGGTTTCGTCTCCTGATGGCGAGTTGTCTCGGTTCGTTTCTCGGGCCAGAACATTGGCCAACGCGGCGAAGCCGTCAACCGGAACCTGCTCGGCCCGCATGGTCGGCTCGAGGCCGGCGGCCGCGATCAGCGGTTCGGGATCGGCGACGAGCTGGCGCAGGCTGGCGCGCAGCATCTTGCGGCGCTGGCCGAAGGCGGCGGCCGTGACACGGGTCATCCACTGTCGCGGCACTTCCAGCGGCTGTTCGCGCGGCAGGAAGCCGACCACCGTGGAGGTGACCTTCGGCGGCGGCGAGAACGCGGACGGGGGGATGTCGAACAGCTTGTGGCAGGTCGTCCGCCAGCCCGCCAGCACGCTCAGCCGCCCATAGGCCTTGCCTCCGGG
>Ga0070728_10004987_pt1 | contig 13391 bp, 19 predicted proteins | sample tdDd471_FD_66723 | JGI IMG/M metagenome (GOLD analysis project Ga0070728, IMG submission 66723) | Marine sediment microbial communities from the Atlantic coast under amendment with organic carbon and nitrate - tdDd47.1 | ecosystem: Environmental > Aquatic > Marine > Coastal > Sediment | place...
GTGTTTCACTGGTTTATTTATGTAGTCCCACGTACACCCAGTGAACAAAACAGAGGGAGATAGCACAGATGAGACTTTTCCACTTAGGATTACAGCACTTCAAACTAAGGTTTGCACCCACAGCAATAACAACACTATTGCTAATCATCACTAACCTAATAAGCTTGACTGCCATCGCAGATGAGCGACCAACTGGCATTGACTCAAAACTGATCAGTATCTCTGCCCTTGATAACATACCAGGCTACCAACTGGCTGTTAAAACCGTCGAAGTGGCACCTGGCGCTTCTGCTCCCTCTCATAAACATGCGGGGTTTGTATTTGTTTACGTGCTAGAAGGAACAATTCGTTCGCAATTGAATAATGAAATCACAACAGAATTCACCGTAGGGGAAAGTTGGGTTGAACCCCCAGGCACCGTCCATTCCATAACACACAACCCAAGTGCTACAGACAAGGCTAAGCTCCTTGCTGTATTTGTTTCCAAGGAAGGAGCTCTACTAACAGACTTTGGTAATAACCACTAACAAACTACGAGTGTTCAACACACTAGAAATCAGCTTAGGTGTGTTTAAGAGGAGATGATCAATGGAACAAAGAATTAATATTACTGCTTTGGAACCAGCCGCCTACAAAGCCATGCTTGAGTTAGAAAAATATCTTAGTGACACAGTGTTGGACACACAAATAAAAGAGTTAATAAAAATACGCGCCTCTCAAATCAACGGCTGCGCTTACTGCATTCAAATGCACACAGAGGCAGCTAGAAATATGGGCGAGTCCGAGCAACGAATTTATGCTCTTTCCGCATGGAAAGAATCACCCTTATTTAGCGATAAAGAGAGAGCCGCATTATCACTCACCGAAGAGATGACCTTAATCGCTACCAGCGGGCTAAGTGACGAAAGCTATGAAGCTGCGTTACATGAGCTGGGTGAGCACGCGCTGGCCGAAGCCATGGTACAAATTGTGACAATCAATGCCTGGAACCGGATCGCAGCCGCAACCAAAATGCGACACGATTAGATTAAAAGGTATCAAAAATTAAAAAAGGAAGCTCAAATGAATGTCGTTAAAAAACTTATTCAGACCACACTATTTTTAATGATGATAAACAGTGCTAATGCAGACACATCAAAAATTGGCATTCTTGTCTTTGAAGGTTTTCTTACCAGCGATGTTACCGCTCCCGTTGAGGTTTTTGGTGCAGCTACTAAGAAATCTTGGTTTTCTTCATACGAAGTAGTATTAGTTTCTACAACAAAAAATAAGCACGTACTTTCTGAAGAAGGGCTTAAGGTAATTGCTGACAAAACCATTTACGATGATTTAAAGCTCGACATTCTTATCATTCCTAGTGCCTATGACATGGATGACCTCTTAGATAATAAAGACCTTATTGCGTTTATAAAAAAACAAGGCCGAACAGCATCCTGGATGGCAAGTAACTGTTCCGGTGCATTTTTATTGGGTGAATCGGGGCTATTGGATGGCAAAAAAGCAACCACTTGGGCAGGCGGTGAAAAGTCACTGGCCAAGGCCTACCCTAACATTAACGTTCAATACGACCAGAATGTTGTAGTTGACGACAGGGTTATAACGTCAAATGGCGGCCCGGTCAGCTATCAAGCTGCCTTTGATTTATTAGCCAAACTAAGCTCCGATAAATTCGCAAAAGAAATATCTGAGACTATTCAGTTTAATCGGCTAGAACGTGCCTTCAAACCATAGCAAGGCACATTCAACTCAAAAGAACCCGCATTAAATGATGCATTCGCACTAAAAAAACATCTGGAACCAGAACAAGGCAAAAAAAGCTCTAACGAGAATGCTAACTATGCTGTAGTCTTTGTCTACTAACGCCCATTGCCGTGGTGTCATATTAATACATCGGAGAATGATTCGTGAGCATCTGGTTTAAAGAACCTGACTTAAAGGAAGTCAACAGTTGGCGCAAAGACACTATGTTGGAACACATAGGAATTGAGATAACCGATATTGGTGACAATTATATTGAAGGAACAATGCCTGCTGACAAAAGGACACACCAACCCTATAAGCTAGTTCATGGAGGGGCAAATGTTGTATTAGCTGAATCTTTAGGCTCGGTCGGAGGTGCCTTAACACTCGACCCCGACGAATATTATTGTGTTGGGCAAGAAGTTAATGCCAATCATTTAAGACAGATTCGGTCAGGCCTGGTAAGAGGCAGAGCCGAACAAGTTTATAGGGGAAGAAAGTCCCAGGTTTGGGAGATAAAACTCTATGATGAAGAAAATAAGTTAACGTGTATTTCGCGGCTAACTCTCGCCATCATTAAAAGGTAATACCACTTTCACAAAAGCTTACTAACATAACCGTTTGCCAAGACAGGATACTGTAATGCCCTACGTCAATGTTCAGATCACTAAAGGTGCAACAAGGTCTCAAAAAGCTGAATTGGTTAAAGACATAACCCAATCACTTAATCGAGTGCTTGGGAAAAAACCGGAGCACACACATATTGTCATTCAGGAAATCGCTGAAGAAGACTGGGGGTATGCCGGCCTCCTTACTGATGATTGGAAAAAACAACAAGGCTAAGCGTATATTCATAGCAGACCTTCATATGGATTATACTAGACCGTTTCAAGAGTGATCTTGATATCAAAATTAACATTACTTATTTATATGGGTTCTTGAGAAAGCAGGGAAGGCAATGAAAGTAAAACGACTTTTAACCAATCTATGTACTAAAAACCTAGAACAATCCAAGCAGTTTTATACCCGTTTATTCGCCTTTAAGGTTGATTATGACAGTGACTGGTTTGTTCACCTTATCACTGAAGGGAAAGAACTAGAGATCGGATTAATTGCTGAAAATCATGATATCGTTCCAGCACAAGCCAGGGGCGACGCCTCAGGGATGTACTTAACTTTTGTTGTTGATAATGTTGATGATTTATTTGAGAAAGCCCAGCAGTTAGCCATCAAGATATTACAGCCTCCAGAAATGACTTTTTATGGCCAAAAACGTATGCTGCTTGTTGCCCCAGAAGGTACTATTTGCGACGTTTCGTCACCCACCTAAATTTAATTATGAAAAACTATTTAGCCTCTACCGAATATATAGACTGGAAAGAACCCACAGTCAGAGCCAAAGCTGAAGCCTTATCCCAAGGTATTCAAGCACAAGAACATATTGCAAAGGCCTGTTTTGAGTATGTTCGTGATGAGATTAAACACAGCAACGACTACCAACTAAACCCGGTCACTTGTAAGGCTTCCGACGTCTTCAAATACAAGACCGGTTACTGTTACGCAAAGAGCCACCTTCTCGCTGCCCTGCTCAGGGCTAACGGAATACCCGCTGGCCTGTGCTACCAAAGGCTCACTATCGACAATGATCAACCTCCATTTTGCTTGCACGGTCTTAATGCCGTCTACCTGCCAGAATTCGGCTGGTATCGCGTCGATGCAAGAGGTAATAAAGAAGACGTGGACGCTCAATTCACCCCACCGACAGAAAGACTGGCCTACCCCATTATTACTGAGGGCGAAGCTGATTTTCCAAAAATCTATGATGAGCCATTAAAAGAAGTGGTCTCAGTACTGACTCAGACAACAAGCTATGATGAAGTCGCAAATAACCCGCCCGACATGGACATTAATGAAAACGCATAAGGACTACAATGAGCGGTTATATTATTTACCACTACAACATACTCGATGAAAAAAGAATTGATCAATTGGGGCCATTATCACTGCCAATTTTAGAACAATTTGGCGGAAAGTTAATTGTAGGAAGCGGCGTAAAGGTATTGGAAGGCTCGCCCTTTACCAATATGGTGATGTATAAATTCAAAGACTCTGAAACTGCTAGGGCTTTTTATGAATCTGAGGAGTCGCAGGAACTTTCAAAGCTACGTAATGAGATTACTGAAGGTTTTGTGGTGTTTGTCCCTGAACATAAAGCTGAATAAAATATCATCACCAACCATTGGCTGATTATTTCGCCGGAGGACTTATGAAAGGCAGCTGCGTTTGTGGGAAAGTCAGTTATGAAATAGACCCTCCGTTTAAGGTTTTTCAATATTGTCACTGTTCCCGTTGTCGAAAGTTTACTGGTAGCGCGTTCGCTCCTAATTTATTTGTTCCTCCCACTCAATTTAGATGGCTAACAGGTCAAGAACACGTTAACCGTTTTGAAATGGCCGATGCTAAGTACTTTGCCACTTGTTTTTGTCAGCGCTGTGGCTCTTCTCTACCTTGGGTTGTGCAGGGAGGAAAAAATATTGTTGTTCCTGCTGGTGGCCTTGACCAAGACCCAGGCATTCAACCTCAGCAAAATATTTTCTGGGCCTCAAAGGCGCCCTGGTTTCAATCACCTTGTGAGTTGTTGAAGTACGATGAATTCCCTACAAGGTCATAAGCTGTATTGAATTTGTTCAATAACGGATATAGATTACGTTGCTCAATGGTTTAGGGTTGCTACCTCTTGGCTATTGTTTGTAATTCCTTGTTAGCAATCACTTATGTAGAATAACTACACTACGCTCTTTCTACCTTGCTAGACTAAAAAATAACCAGTGAGCTAATCTATGAGTATCAACAGGCCCTAGTATTTTGATGACAAATCCTTGGTTATTGGCAATTCGACCAAAAACCCTACCTGCCTCGATTAGCCCTATTCTATTATCCAATGTGTACTGCTACACAGTTTTTGCTGATCGCTTTCAATGGCCCGTATTAATACTCACTTTGCTGGCGGCTATTTTTATTCAAATTGCTGTCAACTTGGCCAATGATTATTTTGATTTTAAAAAAGGGGTTGATACGGAACACCGTATTGGGCCCAAGCGTGTCTCACAATCAGGGCTAATCCAGCCCAAAACAGTTTTTTCAGTAATGCTGCTAAGTACCGCTTTAGCCGTTGCCTGCGCAGGTTATCTGATGTTGATTGGCGGCCTTCCCATTGTATTTTTAACTATCGCCTCGGTTATTTGCGTAATCTGGTACAGCGGTGGCCCTTTTCCCTTAGCTTCGCTGGGTTTGGGTGAAGTAACCGTCTTTTTATTTTTTGGCTTAGTAGCCGTACTGGCAACCCAATACCTACAAACGGGTAATATTAATGTAACCGGCATCGTTCTTGGCTGCCAAATGGGACTAATCAGCGCATCAATTATGCTGGTCAATAATATTCGTGACATTGAGACAGATCGGGCTGCCCATAAAAGAACCCTGGTTGTTCGGCTGGGAAAACCCACCGCGCAACAATTGTATATTCTTTTATTAGCTCTTCCCTTTGTTTTACAAACTTACCTGCTACTGAACAAATTGGTCTCTCTTGAAATGGTTTTTTCGTTTGCCTGTTTACCGCTGTGTTTTAAACTTTCTCGGCAGATTGGACAGTGCCAGGGTGAAGGTTACAATCAACAACTCGCCCAAACGGCAAAACTCTTATTACTCTTTGCGCTGCTTTCATCGGCGGGCTTATTAGTCTCTGGTCTTCACTAGGTTATAATCGCCTGGCCTTTTTGATGGACAAACCATGCCTACCGAACAACAGCTTTTACAAGTCGAACAACAGCTAGGTCGCAAACCTCGCGGCATCGTGCGCGTTGCAGCGGAAGGCCATAATCACGCGCCATTAGTACTGCAAATGCGTAGCCTAATTGATGACCAGCCGTTTCCCACTCTGTATTGGCTTAGTTCAAAAACCCTGTGTAAGGCTATTGGAACCATTGAAACTCAAGGTTGGGTTAAGACTATTGAGCAACGCCTAGCTACTGATAAAACTTTGCGTGATCACTATCTACAGGATCAAAAAGCTTATATTGAAAAACGCTGGCAGCAAATGGATAACCAAGATAAACAACGCATTGATCAATTAGGGTTTTCTGATTTATTTAGTCGCTACGGTATTGGTGGTATTACGCAATGGGACAAGGTGCGTTGCCTTCATATGCAATATGCCCATCATTTAGTAGACGGCAATGTAATCGGTGCCTTAATGGATGAAACATTTGAGTTAAGCCATCTACTTAAACAGGATCATCTTTTTTAAAAATCACCACATCAACCGATTGATAAAGAATGCTCACCTGCCAATGATGCGCTAGCCACTGCATGGTCTGATCTGCAAAAAAAATGATATGGGTGAGGTCTTGCTTGTAATGCCACCGCTGAAATGCCTGTTTGTCTTTAACCCGTTTTGTCATTACCGCCAGAAAACCTCCCGGCTCTAAAATCTCCCACAACTTATCAAGTACTTTTCTTGGCTCCGCCAGGTGCTCTAACACTTCCGTTGCAGTAATAAAGGTATAGCGCTTATTTAATACAGATGTATCAGGTTGATAAAACTTGTCATAGCATGCAACAGCAAAACCCTTTTCTGCCAGCATAGTGGCTAAAGCCGGCCCTGGACCACAACCAAAATCCAGCCCCTGACTTTTTTCAGGCAAGTGGTTTAATAAGGGGGTTATCAGTTTTGATAAAAACTGACGATAACCCTGATCGTAACAATCATTTTGATGAAGGTCGTATTCAGCCTTTTCTTGCTGGTCTGACAGGTGTTGAGCGGGGTCTACCGAAACCAGTTTACAGCCCTGGCAAACCCAGTAACTTCGGCTTTTATCCTGGTGATAAAAATGTAAAGGGCTATTGCCACATAATGGGCATGTTAGGTTATTGCTCACGATATTAGTTGAGTCATCCATTTTACTGTCATCATACTGTAACCGAAATGCTGCAGCACAACATGAATAGTGTTTGTATTTTATTTAGAACTATTTGCTAAAGCCTTTCGATCTTCACTATCCCACAACCATTACATCTGTATGATTTATGAGGAAAAACTCAACAAACTGGTTAAAAAATACTCTTTGTGCGCCCGCTCACGTTATTAATAAGTATATTTCAATGAGCCTCTTTCACTTGATAGAGGTCAAAGATGCCTGGATCGACATGACCCATACTTTTCCTGCATGAATCAAGGAAAAGCAATGCCTGTCCATGAATGAGAAGACAATTGAAAAACGCCTGCTGAAGATGCAGCGTGAGATTCTACTAAAGTTGCCAGATACGGGTGTGGTCTGCAAATCGGACTGCTTTTGCCGCAACTCAACTTCCGAGCAAAATATCGACCTGGATGATCTCACCGCATTATTTGCTCTAGACCCGGATAGCCGTCGCCAATTGAACCTGATCAACCATGCGCTAAACCGCCTGCGCCGGAAAGAATACTACCGCTGCGTACAGTGCGGAAGCCAGCTTTCCGGCGAGCATTTAAAGAAAGACCCATTAACGGATCTTTGCGAGGCCTGCCTCCAAAAACAATCCGACGACTCTATCCATTAACCTGCCTTCATAAAACCCACTAATTAACTAAAGCTTTTTTTGTTATGCTCAGCCATTATGATGTTAAGCTCCTGGTGCACGGCAACCAATGGAGACAGACAAATGACTGAAGCCAAACGAGCTGGCGACACACCTATCGCAGTAGAAGTCAGCGCTAACAAACGTTACTGGTGGTGCAGTTGTGGCCTTAGCAAATCTCAACCTTTCTGCGATGGCTCACATAAAGGCAGTGACTTTAACCCTGTTGAATATCTCGCCACCGAGGATAAAAAATTATTTTTTTGTGCCTGCAAAGCGACCAAATCGGCACCTTTTTGCGATGGCAGCCATAAATAAATCAACAATAACCGTTTTAAAAAGCCACAGTTTATTTAGGGACACTATCTCCACGCCCACCCCTGCCTTGCAAGGCTTAAAGGTAGCTAATTGGGTACTCAATTAGTATGATTCAACCATGAACACTGAAAATAACCGTAAACTTGTAGATAAATTTGGACGCGAAGTCACTTACGTGCGCCTGTCTTTAACAGACCGCTGTGATTTTCGTTGCGTTTATTGCATGGCAGAGGAAATGACCTTCCTGCCTAAAAGCAAAATTCTTACCCTTGAACAGCTAGAACAGGTGGCTACCGCATTTGTTAATTTAGGGGTCAGCAAAATCCGTTTGACAGGTGGTGAGCCCTTAACACGCCACAATGTGATGAAAATGATCGAAAATGTCGGTCAACTCGACGGCTTAAACGATTTCACCATCACCACTAATGGTGCCCAGCTGACCAAGTACGCCAAAGATCTACGGGACGCCGGAATCACCCGTATTAATATCAGCCTAGATAGCCTTAAAGCTGACCGCTTTAAGGAATTAACCCGGACTGGCGACCTAAACAAGGTTTTAGCAGGCATTGATGCCGCGATTGCTACGGGCTTCCAGCGCATTAAGCTTAACGCCGTAGTACTTGGTGGCCGTAATGATGACGAATTAATTGACCTGGTGGAATTCGCTCGCGACAAGAGCATTGATATCTCTTTCATTGAAGAAATGCCGCTGGGTGATATTAACGAACACAACCGCGCAGAAAGCTACTTATCCAGTGATGAGCTGAAAAATCGTATTCATGCTGTTTATCCGCTAGCTGCAACCACCGAAAGCACAGGCGGGCCGTCCAAATACTACCGTATGCCCGGTTGTGAAACCCGCGTGGGCTTTATCTCACCCCACAGCCATAACTTCTGCCACCTGTGTAACCGGGTTCGTGTAACAGTAGAAGGTCGACTGCTGCTATGTCTTGGCAATGAATACTCAGTTGACCTGAAGGCAGTAATGGACGAATACCCGAACGATCAGGATATGCTGGAAAGAACGATCATTGAGGCAATGGATCTAAAACCGGAGAAGCACCATTTTGATTTGGACAATGAAGAACCCCAGATTGTTCGTTTTATGAATATGACTGGCGGGTAGCTGTTGCGCCTACAGCTACTCCATCCACTCCAGCATCTTTCTTAGGTATCTTTTAAACAATAAAGCCTCTTCCACATTGAAGCTGCCCAATGCATCGGCTTCGCTGGCCTTGGCCAAGGCAACCAGGGGTTCAATTTTGGCTTTGCCACTGTCGGTCAGTGCAACGCCATCGTGACCAATCAAGACTAAACCAGCAGCTTGCAGACTTGCTAACTCTTCAGCCAGCACAGCCTCCTCTAGCACTGAAAAATGCTCTAATTCCTGGTGCGTACGCTGCTCCACCCCCAGTAATGAGGCCAAAATACGGTATTTATGCTCCGATAGACCCTGCTGTTCGATCATATCAGCGACTTTCTTTTTCAACTGTAAAAAGCAGCGCCGCAACAAATAGGGCAAATAGTTTTCTGCAAACGGTAATTCTTTTTCATTGGCTGGTATCGCTACCCGGTCTTCCGCTGCCGGGTGGTATTCAGATACCGCATAAGCTCCCTGATGAAACAGCAACGTGTTACGCTCATTGGCTCTGAAACGAACCACTTCACCCACAATAATGGTGTGGTCTCCTCCTTCGTAGGTTGCGTAGAGCCTGCACTCAAAAACGGCGGAACAACCAGGTAAAACCGGCACCCCCTCTGCATTTAAGTCAAATTCCATACCCTGAAATTTGTCTTCCTGTTGGCGGGCAAAATGGTTGGAAATAGACACTTGATCGGCAGCCAACACGTTCACCACAAAATCCTGCCCTTGTAAGTAGGCATCCAGGCTGCGTGATCGGTTATCGATACTCCACAAGACTAACGCCGGGTCCAGCGATACCGAATTAAAACTACTGGCTGTTGTACCAACATAACCACCTTGAGAGTTTTTCGCCGTCACCACCGTAATACCGGTGGCAAATTTGCCCAGTGCATTGCGAAGTAAAATCGGATCAATAGGTTCAGCGCCCTCGGCAGAACTCATGCCTTCCTCCAGTGGTTTAGCTTTATCAAGAGTCGCTAGCCTACACTAGCACCTAAACAGTCGCCAGAATTTAAGCCACCTAGCATGGCTCTTCTGATCACTTTAAAAAAAGTTTGGCAAATCCGCCCAATAGTTTGTATATTTTTAAAACAATAGTGACGACAAACCGGTATAATCGCGACACACGAAAGCGCGATGGGAAGAAACACGGCAATGACCACTTGGAATTATCGAGTGATAAAAAAAACGTGCCCTGACACCCAGGAAACCACCTATCAGGTACACGAAATTTATTATGCCGCGGATGGTTCCGTCGCATGTTGGAACGACACACCTGTTGAACCTCTTGGTCTTTCTGAATCTAGCCTTCGCAATGATATCCATTCATTTCTTGCGGCCTTTCGTCTACCCGTATTGGTGCAAGAGTACAGCTGTGGCAAAGCCATTCTTGTCGAAGATGTTGTCGGCAAAAAAACGGATAAGCTGGAAGCCGATTACGCCAGTAAGGCATCTCGCGCTTCAAGTTACCTCTATCAGGTGCTTGGCAATCACAGCATTCTGAAACAGGAGCCTGCATTGCGCGAAGCGTATGAGCGAGTTGACCGTGCCCTGACGGACTTACATGAAATTGTTGACAGTAGGCTGTTCACTAGCGAGTTAGAAAGTTAAGTATTCACCCCTATTTTAGGTCTCACGGGGGAACTTAAATTCGTGGCTAAAGTCGAGTAAACAAGTCTGAATCAATTTGTACTAAACCAGAATATTATCGCATGACAGATAAAACCCCTTCACGTTTTCGCAAGCTATTACCCATTCTGCTTGTTGCAGCGGTACTGATTGTTAGCCAACACTGGTGGCGTATCGACCTGGCACTTAACCCCATTGATCCCCAGCAGGTTGCCAACAGCCAAGTTGTTATGTACAGCACCAGCTGGTGCGGGTATTGCGCTAAAGCAAGAAAGTTTTTCAAGAGTGCCCAAATCCCCTTTATTGAGCGCAATATAGAAAACACACCAGAAGCCATGCGCCAATATGAACAATTGGGTGGGCAAGGGGTTCCGTTACTGGTGGTCAATCAACAAACACTTCAGGGCTTTAACACCAAAGCCATCCGCCGCGCTCTTGCCAAAAATTCTCACTGATTAATAGAAGCAAGCTGGGCTATACTGGTTAACCTGGAGAATTAAGAACGACGCTGTATGTCATCATTTGAACCTATGGCCATGGAGCAGTTACTGGCAGGTAACGCTGACTCCTTACGCCAATTACTCAGCTCTCGCTTTCCTGCTCCTGAAACGTATCAGAGCCTTCTGACGACTGACCAGCTGATTGAGCAGCTATCAGCATTGCCTGCTTGCAAAGAAACACACCTTATTGAAGCCCTTGCAGAGTCGCTACCGCCGGAACAAGGCATCAATGCCAGCGACTATGCTGTTCTCTATTTTGTCGATCTATTGTTTGCTCGCCACGCCCAGGACAATCAACTGGCCGATAGTATCAATCACTGTATCAAGCCTCTTCACGCCCTAGTCGCCATAGAAATGTTGAACGATGCCAGCTGGCTATGGGACAGCCAGCAACCGCTGCAACGCTATTTACAAATGATTCAAAAAAACTGCCAGGGCTGGGATAACCAGCAAGGTACGTCCGGTGAGCGCTTTTTGGCAAAGCTCTCTGACTCTATTGCCCAGTTACAACAAAGTTTCAACCATGACGCTCAACAAAGCAGCTTAGTGGCATTACAGACATTTTTTGATCAGGAAAACAATAAACGCAAACGTCTACAGAAACGAATTTGCGAGTCAGAACAAGCCACGTTCAAAGCACGACACGCCCAACAATTGGCAACAAAAATACTTAACCGAAAAATGGCAGGGAAAAAACTGCCTCAACCCATTGTTAGTTTTTTACAGCAGTATTGGCTAGAGACACTACGTTTACAATTACTGAAGCTTGGCGAGGCCTCCAGCCAATGGAATGAATTACTGGACGTTACCGATCTGCTCATAGGTAGTTTTCAGCCGGGCACTGACTATGATCAACTTCGTTACGAGGCTATTGAAACCTTACCAAAGCGTTTACAAAAAACTGCTATTAGTATTAACCAGCAACCGGACCTACTTCAGGATCAATTAGCAAAAATAGAAGCAGAGCACCTGATTTTTCTAAAAGGTCAGACGCCGACCTATTGCGAATTTGACCTGGTTGAAAACACCCACCCCCTCCATTCTAATCAAATTCACACCAGCAGGGGCCTGTTAAAACAAATTGACCATTTACAACCAGGCCAATGGTTTATTGATTTTAACGAAACAGAGCAAACACAAAGGGTTCAATTAATTCAAAAGCTAGAATCTGAGCAACAACTGTTATTTGGTTTTTTTGCCGGAGCAAAAACGCTTCATTATAACTATGAAGAATTTGCCTACCGATTAACGTCACAGCACACATTTATATTGCAAAGTGATCAAAGCATCAGCAACACAGCAAAAAAACTGCTTGAAAGCTTATTAAAGCTTCATAATCAACAACAAGAGAAGCAGGCAAAAGAAGACAAAGAGCAAGCCCGGCAACGGGAACTGGCACAAGAGAAGGCGCGTACTGAAGCAAAAGCACTAGCTGAGCAAGAACGTCAACGTCTAGAGCAGGAGCAACGAGTTGCAGAAGAAGCTGCCCAGCAGCAACTCAAAGAGCAGCAGCAACGCGATGCAGAAAAAGTACGGCTAGGCACAGAACAATTTAAGCGTATGAACGTTGGCGCTTTAATTGATTTCAAGCTTGACGCTGGTAATCAAACATTAAAGCTTGCAGTAAAACTGAAGTCGACTGGCCGACATATCTTTACTGATAAAGCCGGCATCAAGAAACTCGATTTAAGCCAGGATGAATTGCTGGCGATGTTTATCAACCAACAAGCCTGTATTGTTCAATTAGGCGAAGAGTTTGAAAACTCTTTGTCAAAAATTGTCGATGGCATTAGAAACAATAAACGATAAGGACCCCGACATGGAAAACGTTGATCGTCGTAGTGAATTGCGTTTACCCAGTAAAGCCACCATTTTTGTTGAAGTCTGCTCTGCCAGTGATAATGACGAACCCTCACCAACCGTTATTATGTGTTCTAGCCTGGACATATCGGCCAATGGTATACAAGTGCAAATGGATAGCGAAGTTCCTGTGGGCAGTATTCTTCGTTTATGTGCAGACTTTGGCTCCAGCCGTGAGCCTATCTACCTGATCGGAGAAGCCAAGTGGGTTTCAGCAAGCAATGATCTGTTTAACATCGGCTTTGAGATACTCGACGCCGAAAACAGTGATATTTCCGACTGGAAGCACCTCATTATTGAAAAGCTGGACGAATAGCTCAGGAACTATCTTTTATATTTTATCTCTATCTGTCACAAGACAGTGTCCTTGTACATAAGAGATCAGGCCTTTACACTCCTTCACCACTGAGTTGTCATTCAATACCACCCGCAGGAGCATAGTTTGTCAGACCAATTTCATCGATACCTTAGTGCGCTGTCAGACACAGCCCATGCACCCCTGTTACGTCAGCTTCAACGCGGCATAGAAAAAGAAAGCCTGAGAATCAGCGAGGAAGGGTCTTTGGCACAAACCAGCCACCCGA
>Ga0070728_10004990_pt1 | contig 13386 bp, 11 predicted proteins | sample tdDd471_FD_66723 | JGI IMG/M metagenome (GOLD analysis project Ga0070728, IMG submission 66723) | Marine sediment microbial communities from the Atlantic coast under amendment with organic carbon and nitrate - tdDd47.1 | ecosystem: Environmental > Aquatic > Marine > Coastal > Sediment | place...
GGCGCAACGTGTGCGGGCTCGTGCGGGCATCGACGCCGGCCCGCTCCGCGCACGTGTGGATGATGCGCCGAACCGACCGCGTGGTCAGGCGTCCGCCCTTCGAGTTCAGGAAGACCGGTCGCTGATCCTCGGTGTGGGGGCGCTCTTCGAGCCACTCCCGAATCGCACGCGTCGCGGCGCGACCGAGCGGGGACAGTCTCTCCTTGGCGCCCTTGCCCCGCACTCTCGCGATTCCGCGCGCAAGGTCGAGGTCGTCCTGGTCCAAGCCGACCAGCTCGGAAACGCGCAGTCCCCCGCCATAGAGGCACTCCAGCAAGGCCCGGTCGCGCGTGCCGTCCGCCGCTCCAATCAGGCGGTCCACCTCGTCTTCGCTCAGGTGGACCGGCAGCGCGCGGCGTTGGGTGGGCGTCCGCACGGCACCGCCGGGGTCGCGGTCGAGTACGCCCTCCCGCGTGAGGTGCCGCGTGAAGGAACGAATCGCTGCCAGATAACGACCGACCGTCGAGCGCGCGACGCCGCGCTGATTCAATTCCACGAGGAAGCCGCGCAGATGTCGATGGGTAAGGTCGCGGCCTCGGCGCACGCCCTGCGCATCACACCACTCGCGGAACGCGCCGAGATTTTGGCGGTACGCACGCAGGGTGTGCGGAGAGGAGGTCTCCTCAAGCCGCGCGAGGTAGTCTTCGATCTGGCGTTTCACGGCTGGAGGGCGGCGAAGAGAGCGCGACCCTTGTCGAGCGTCTCCTCGTATTCCGCGGTCGGGTCGGAGTCCGCCACGATGCCGCCGCCGACGTGCACGCGCACGACGTCGCCGCTGACCACGGCGGTGCGGATCGCGATATTGAGCTCCATACCCCCTTCATCGGTCAAAATCCCGATCGAGCCCGTGTAGGGGCCCCGGCGGCTCGCCTCCAGCTCGTCGATGATCTCCATGGCGCGCACTTTGGGGGCGCCGGTGATCGATCCGCCGGGAAACGCCGCCCGCAGCAGATCGATGCGATCGAATCCGTCCTCCAGGCGGCCGTGAACGGCAGCGACGCGGTGGTGGACGGCGGCGTAGCTCTCGATCGCTCCCTCCTCCTCCACGACAATGCTGCCGGGTTCGCAGACGCGCCCGAGGTCGTTGCGCTCCAGGTCGATAATCATCGCCAGTTCCGCCGCGTCCTTCTCGCTGACCATCAACTCGGCGGCAAGTCGCGCGTCTTCTTCCGGCGTCGCCCCCCGCGGTCGCGTGCCCTTGATCGGTCGCGTGATCACCTCGCGACCGTTGACGCCGACGAAGAGTTCCGGGCTGGTCGAGAGCACGGCGCGTCCACCGCCGAGGTCGAGGTAGGCGCCGTAAGGAGCCGGATTGGAGCTGCGCAGGCGTGTGTACAGCGCGAGAGCGTCGCCCCGGCATGGCGCGGAGAATTCGTGGGCGAAATTGACCTGGAACACATCGCCAGCTTGGACGTACTCGACTGCTCGCTCGACGGCGCGAAGATAGTCGTCTCGCGAGATGCGCGCCTGCGGGGCTTCCGTGACGCCCCCGACGGCGTCCGGGCCGTGCGTGCCGAGCAACGCGCGCAGGGTCCGCGCGGCGTGATCGGATCCTTCGCGCCAAAGCAGCCACCAGCACTCGTCGTGCGCGTCGTGCACCGCGACCGCCGGGTAGTACGCGAGGTCGATGTCGGCGATCCCGGTCTCGTCCGGATGACGCTCGGGCACATCCTCGAATGCGCAGCGCAATCCGTATCCGAACAGGCCGATCCACCCTGGGCCGTAGGGCAACGGCGGATTCTCGCGCCGCACCGCCGTCGCCCGCAACGCTTCCCGTACCAGCGCCGTCGGGGAATCCTCGTGAGCGCGAGCGCCGCCCGGCAGGAAGATCTCGCCACCGTTGGCGGACCATTGCAGCCGCGCGATGGGCGACACGCCGAGAACGGTGTAGCGGCCATCCGCGGCCGAGTCGAGCAGGGCCGCGTGCGTGGTCAGGCGCAACGCGTTTACGAGTCCGGGCCCCGGCGGCGGATAGGAGCAGCGCTCCGCCCGCAGCGGGCCCAGTTCCGGCAGATCGAGGCGCATGGCCGGAAGCTACCAACTCCCGCGCTCGGGCGACAAAGGAGATTGGCTGTCCCGGCGGACTGGTAGGAGGGGGCGGGAGAAAAACGCGTGGGATCGTTGCCGTTTACGACTCTTCGAATGGAGAACGGAGCGCCGTGGTTCTGGGAGGACCACGTGACGCGCTTGCGGGAAACCGCGGCCGCGCTGGGCTACCGGCTGCCCGAACCTGCGGACCTGTATGAGGCGTTGCCGAAGGCCGTCGGCGGCACGCTGAAGGTGCGCCTGACGCTTGACTCGGATGGTGCGGTCCAGCGCGAAATGGAGCCGTACGAATCGCCGCAGGAGCCGTGGTCCCTGCGACCCGTCCCGATCGAGCCGGATCCCGACATCGTTCGCTACAAAACGACCTCGCGCCTCTGGTACGACGCGGCGCGCCTCCTGCTGGCGGGAGAGGATGACGCCCTGCTCGTCCTCACGAGAGGACACGATGGCAGCGATCCGCTCGTCCTCGAAACCACCATCGCCAATCTATTTTTCGAGATCGACGGGGAAATCGTGACACCGGCCGAAAGCGCGCCGTTTCTGCCCGGAATCGCGCGGGCGCGCATTTTGGCGGCTCCGTTTCCCGCCCACGAACGGGAACTGACGCAGGTCGACGTGGCCCGGGCAAACGCCTGCTGCGCGACGAACGCGGTCTTCGGAGTGCACCCGGTCAAGGCCATCAGCGGCTGGAAATCCTTCGACTCCGACGAATTGGCGCGGGAGTTGATGGATCGGTTGCGTTCCTCAATGCAGGAATCCGTATAATTTCGATCAACTGGAATCCTCGGAGTGGGGCCCACTCGCCGGAATATCGGATTCGCGGCGGTGTCCCGCCGGATAGGAGTCGCACATGCGCACCTCGATTTTTGCCCTGACCTTCACCAGCCTCCTTTTGCTCCCGGCCATGACCGCGGAAGCCCAGGACAAGGAACTCATCAAGTACTCGGCCGTCGAGATCGGCGACCTGTTGGCGAACTTCAAGGCTACGTACAAGAACTCCAAGGTTCCGGAGGAAGACGCGCAGAACGTGCTCGTCGGTCTCAAGGATGCCTACCTCTATCTCGATTCGAAGGGCGAGGACCTCACGAAGGAAGAGGAGAAGCTCAAGGGCCAGATCGTCAAGATGGTCTCGAAGGGGCTGGCAGCCCGGAAACGCCCGCGCGTCAACGTCGAGTGCGCCCGCGCGCTCGGCACGATGGGCGACGAGGATGCCGCCCGACCGCTCCAGAAGTGGATGGAGGACACGGTCCTTGACGCCAAGTCGCCGAACTCGGACTGGGTCGAGTATGGGTTCCGCTCCATGGCCTGGGTTGGCAGCACAAAAACCAAGACGCTCGACTTCATTCGCAGCTATGCGACCGGCAAGCACCCCGACACCAACGTCGCGGCCCAGGGACTGATGGCCATGTCCGAGTGGCGTGACCTTCCCGGCAAGGCGCGCAAGGAGTGGTTCAACAAGGTCAATCAGTACCTCGGCGGCCTCTACTCCCTGATGCGTGGCACCGACCAGAAGAAGAAGGGCGAGGCGGAAGCGAAGTACAACGCGGTCAAAGACAACGGCCTGAGGACGCTCACGTTGCTGGCCGGCATCGACACCCCGTTCGCCGACCCGGACGCTGCCACGAAGTGGTGGAACGATGGCGCCAAGAAGAAGAAGTGGGAAGACTACGTCGGCCCGCGCTTCCGCAAAAAGGCGGAGAAGAAGGCTGCGGAAAAGCCCGAAGACGCCAAAAAGCCCGAGTAGTGCGGGGCGAGTCCGGCCGAGCCAGTCCAGCCGATTTCGGCGCCCGACCCACAGAGTGCGGCGTGCCGCGAAGGCGCGTCTCCGCAGGATTGGACGGTTGCGGGGCGTCCAAAAGCCCAGTGTTCGTGAATAATGCGGGACTCATCCGTGGCTGACGCAGATCGACAATCCTCGGGGCGACGCTCCGATCCCCTTATTCCGATCCTCGGATCGGCGGTGACGCTGGTCTGTCTTGGCGCGGTCCTGATGGTGTTCCTGCCCCGCGTGCGCGCGATCGTTGCGGCCGACCGCGGAGCGGTGACGCGGACGCTGCCTCTCGCGGAGGGGAAGATCCCGACCTGGATCTGCCGCAGCCAGGAGGGTGTGGCGCTGCTCGTCGAACCGATTGAGCTCTCCGGCGTGACCACGGACAAGGCGCTCGACGCGATCTTCAAGGGCGGCAAGCGGCGCTACCTGCGCTTGTCGGTTTACAACTTTGGCCGCGACGATGAATTCACGCTGCAGTTGCCCGCGGACGGATTCGATTCGCCGGAGGGCGGTGCTCGGCTGGTGCCGTGCGCGAGCCTGATCCCGGATGACATTTCGCCAGCCCATCGAGTCACTGTCGTTGGACTGGGGGCGGTGTCCATGCTGCGCGTCGCTCCCGGCCACCACGCTCGCGCCCTGCTAGCGTCGGCCGACGAGGACCTCACGCAACGCACCGCGTTCGTGACGGGTGGTCTTACATTCGAGCGCCGCGAGATTCCGCGCGTGATCTTGGCCAAGTGGCACCATGCGCCGGCGCTCCGCGCGTTCGAGGATTTCTAGATGACGATTCCGCGCACTCCTCATCAGCCCGACCCCGATCCTTCCGAGCAGCGGACGCTTCGCCGCCTGGACCCGCCGCGCGAGCCGGGACCCGGCGCGACGTTCCATGCCATGGCGGAGGCATTGCGCGCGAACGCGGAGGCGATGAACCAAATCGATTCCTCGCAGCGCAAGATGGCGGAGTCGATCAGCAAGGCCGATCGAGCCGCGTCCGTCGTGACCAGCACCAAGGCGCTCAACGAGACCTTCCGCGGGCTGAGCGAGATTCAGCGCGGGCTGCTCGACGCCCTCGTGAAGGAGCGGACCCGCAAGGTCTCCTCCGGTCCGTGGCCCTATCTCGCGTTGGTGCTGCTGTTGGCGCTGCTGACGGTGCTCGCCTGGCAGCAGTACACGGCGGATTCGCAGATTCCGCGTGAGGTGTACGAGGAGGCGCGGCGTGGTGCCGACACGATGCGCGGCGAGAATGCCGCCATGGCGTCCCAGCTGAACGAGCTGCGAGCACGCGACGTGCAGAGTGACAGCGAGATCGCGTCCCTGCGCAAGCGGGTCGAGGAGGGCGCCGTCGAGTTGGCGCACACGAAAGAGGAACTCGGCAGCAACAAGGCCCAGGTTGCGCAGTACCTCAAGGTCAAAGACCAAGCGGATACGGCTGCCGGCGTTCTGCTGGCCAACGAACAGCTCCAGCGCGAGAACGCCGACCTGCGCCGGCAGCTCGAGCGTGCGCGCGACGAGAACGAGCGCCTCTTGAAAATGCTGGCCGACGGAACGCTGGACGGAAAGCTGGGCGATCCCGAAGCGATCATCGCCGAAGCGAAGAAGCGCAATCTCTATGAAGAGCCCAAGATGCCGGACCCCGACGCGACCCGTTCGAGTCGGGAGCTGACGCGGATCCGGCGGCATCTGAAGCGTCTTTTCGAGGGGGTCGCGGGGGAGGACGGCTACGAGCTGCTCCGGTTCCGGACCGTCGGGGAGGACGGCTTGCTGACCGACGTCGAGGTCGGCTGCTACGAGAAGCATCAGACGGTCGCCTCCATCCGCGCCAAGACGCTCGAAATCCGTCTCGACGAGAAGGGCGACCGCGTCGAATTGCGCTTCAAGGACGGCTACATCGTCAATCAGCGCAAGCCTGACGAGAAAATCGTGCTCGACCCGGAGGGCCACTCGATCTTCCTGAAAGGCGTCGGCGTGGGCGGCTGGATGAAGTTCGTGGGTGGCGCCGCGCTCCTCGGTCCCGAGGGGCAGCTGATCTGGAAGTAGGCTCGCGCCGGCCGGAGCGCGTGGGGGGGGCTTCCCCACGAGAGCCCGTGCGGAGTCCGATGGGGAGCTTTGTATGTCCCTTCGCGGTACCATGCAGCCTTCACGTTCGGGCGAAGTCCGCCCGGCGATTTATCAATAGATCGGGACCAAAGAAGACCAACGGCACCGTTGCGAGCCGACCCGCGGGAGAACCTCGCGAAGAACGGCTTGGTAGACGGGTTTTGCCGCCATGGATATACGCCTGCGAGGAATCTTCTTTCGGATCCCGGCCCCTGAGAAGGAGGCTGGGACATGAATTTAATCGAGATTGCGGGGGGAGCCCTCGGAGGCTTGGTGGTCGGCTTCCTCGGTGGACGCTGGCTCTACCAGAAAGTCGTCGCCGGCCGCGAGGCGGACGCCGAGGCCCGCGCCAAGGACATTGTCGAGCAGGCTGAGGCTCACGCCAAGACGATCCGTCGCGAGGCGGAAGTCACGGCCCGGGACGAGCAGGTCACGCGCCGCGAGGCGTTCGATCGCGAGCAGGAGGCCATGCGGGCCGAGATCCGCGGCCAGGAAAAGCGCCTCACCAAGAAGGAAGACGCGCTCGAGCGCCGCGAAGAGGAGGCGACCAAACGCGATCGCCAGCTCTCCGAGCAGGAGAAGCGTCTCGCCAACAAGCAGCAATCGCTCACCGATCGCTCCAAGGAGCTCGACGAGCGGGAGCAGGAGATCGACGCCAAGCTTCTCGATGTGGCGGGGCTGTCGCGCGAGGAGGCGGAAGCGCAGGTCATGGAGCGCCTCGAGGAGGAGCTCGCGGTCGACAAGGACAAGCTCATCCGGCGCCGCGTCGAGGAGGCGAAGGAGGAGGCCGAGTCGCGCAGCCGCGAGATCGTGCTCACTGCGATCCAACGCTCGGGCACGGCCCAGATGAGCGAGGCCACCGTCTCGACCGTCGATGTTCCCAACGACGAGATGAAAGGCCGCATCATCGGCCGCGAGGGGCGGAACATCCGTGCCTTCGAGGCTGCCACCGGCGTCGACGTCATCGTGGACGACACGCCGGGCGTCATCGTCGTCAGCGCGTTCGATGGCGTCCGTCGCGAGATCGCGCGCCGCACGATGGTGCAGCTGATCAAGGATGGCCGTGTGCATCCCTCCCGCATCGAGGAGGTGGTCAACAAGATCAAGAAGGACATGGACCTGTACCTGCGGGAGACCGGCAAGAAGGCGTGCGCCGACGTGGGTATCCACGGCGTGCACGGCAAGTTGATCGACCTTCTGGGTCGTCTGCGGTTCCGCACCAGCTACGGACAGAACGTGCTGGACCACCTGATTGAGGTGGCGCATCTCGGCGCTTCGATGGCTGCCGAGCTCAAGGTCGACGTCAAACTCGCGAAGCGCTGCTGCTTCATGCACGACATCGGCAAGGCGATCGACCACGAGGTCGAGGGCGGACACCCCGCGGTGGGTGCCGACGTCGCGCGCCGCTGCGGCGAGAAGAAACAGGTCGTCAACGCCATCGCGAGTCACCACGACGACGTGCCGATGGAGAGCATGTACGCGGTCATCACGCAGGTGTGCGACGCGCTCAGCGCGGGCCGTCCGGGTGCGCGCCGCGAGACGTTCGATCGTTACATCGAGCGCCTCCAGCGCCTCGAGGATGTCGCCAGCGCCTTCCCCGGCGTCGAGCAGGCGTTCGCGATCCAGGCGGGCCGCGAGGTGCGCGTGCTGGTCAACAACGCGAAGGTCAGCGACAAGCTCGCCATGAAGATCGCGCGCGACATCGCACTCGAGATCGAAAAGGAACTTACGTATCCGGGCGAAGTGCGGGTCACGCTGGTGCGTGAGACGCGCGTCGTCGAGTACGCACGCTAGGCCAATCCATGCGCGTACTTTGTCTGGGAGACGTGGTCGGGGCGCCGGGCCAGCAGCTGCTGCGGGCCCGGCTGCGGGACTTTCGCGACGAGCACAAGGTCGACTTTTGCATCGTCAACGCCGAGAACTCGGTCGAGGGGAGCGGCGTCAATCGCGCGTCCTTCAAGATCATCCGCGATGCGGGCGCCGACGTCTGCACGACGGGCGATCACGTGTTCAAGCGGGCGGACATCCTGAAGCTGTTCAAGCTGCATCCGGACGAGATCATTCGCCCGATCAACTACCCGGTGCAGGCAGCCGGTCGCGGATCGTGCCGCCACGAGGTCAACGGCGTTTCGATCGGCGTGATCAACGCGCAGGGTCGCGTCTTCATGGACCCGTGCGACGATCCGTTCAAGGCGATCAGCTCCGCCGCGGCAACGCTCAACGCGCGCATCGTCATCGTCGACTTCCACGCGGAGGCGACGAGCGAGAAGCGCGCCATGGGATTTTTCCTCGACGGCAAGGTCAGTGCGGTCGTGGGAACGCATACGCACGTGCCGACGGCGGACGACGAGATCCTCCCGGAGGGCACCGCGTACGTGAGCGATCTCGGAATGACCGGCGGCTATCGCAGCGTGATCGGGCGGCAAGCGAAGTCGGTCATCTACAGCATGACGACGCGCATGTACTCGCCGTTCGGGGTAAGCGACCAGGACGTGCGCTCGACCGGCGTCATGATCGACATCGACAATGCCACGGGCAAGGCCACCGCGATCCAGCGCGTGACGATCCGGGAGGACTCCTAACGCTCACGGTCAGACTTGCGCCTGCTTCGCGACCGCAAACCGTAGACATGTCCGACCCGATCTATTCCGTCTCCCAGCTCCAGGCCGAAGTGCGCGACCTGTTGGAATCGGGGTACCGGTCGATCTGGGTCGAAGCCGAAATCTCCGGACACCGGCAGTACCCGTCCGGCCATCACTACTTCACGCTCAAGGACGAGAACGCGCAGCTCAGCGCGGTGATCTGGCGTTCGGCGGGGCGCAGGCTCCAGGCGCAGCCGGAGAACGGGATGCTGGTCCGCGCACGCGGCACGCTCTCGATTTATCCGGCACGCGGCAACTACCAGATCATCGTCGATCAACTGGAGGACGCCGGCGTTGGCGCGCTGCAGGCCCGCTTCGAGAAGATGCGGGCGCAACTCGAAGTCGAGGGGCTGTTCGACGCGGCCCACAAGCGGAGCCTGCCGCTTTTCCCGAAGCGCGTCGGTGTCATCACGAGCGCCGCCGGTGCCGCCGTGCGCGACATCGTTCACGTCGCGGGACGCCGCTGGCCGCTGCTGGAACTCGTGGTTCTGCCCGTGCGTGTGCAGGGCGCAACGGCAGCAGCCGAGATCGCGGCGGCCATCCAGCAGGCCGACCCGATGGGCTTCGATCTGCTGGTGGTGGGGCGCGGCGGCGGATCGCTGGAGGATCTCTGGGCCTTCAACGAGGAACCGGTGGCGCGCGCGATCTTCGCGGCGCAGACCCCGATCGTGAGTGCCGTGGGTCACGAAGTCGACGTGACGATCTCCGACCTCGTGGCGGATCGGCGCGCGGCGACGCCGAGCGCGGCGGCGGAGATGATTACGCCGGACGGTCGCGAAGTGCGTGCGTGGCTCGATGAGCAACGGAGCCGTCTGGGGCGCGGACTCCGCGCGCAGACGACGACGTTGCGCGATCGACTGGAGCGTTTGGCGGGCGCCCGCTGCTTTCGGCGTCCGTTGGAGCCCATTCGCGATGCGGAACGTGCCGTCGATCAACTGGCCGCGGAGCTCCATCGCAGGGCGCAGGGCGTGCTGGACGAGCAGGCGGTCGAGTTGACGCGAATCAGCGGGCGGCTCGACGCTCTGTCGCCCCTGCGGGTCCTTGCACGCGGCTATAGCGTGACTTTCAAGGACGCGCGCGTGGTTCGCCATGTGGCCGACGTGGCCGCTGGTGACGAAATCCGGACAGTCGTCGAGGATGGTGAGATCCGATCCACCGTAGTTCCCGGACAGTAACGATCGAGTTGGGGCATGGCAGCCAAAAAGAAGACCGAACCCTTCGAGAAGCACCTGCAGGCGCTGGAAGAGATCGTGGACGCGCTCGAGGGCGGCGAACTCGATCTTGAAGCCGCGCTCACGCGCTACGAGGACGGCGTGAAGCGCCTGAAGACGTGCTACGAGCTGCTGCAGAATGCGGAGCAGCGCGTGCGCAAGTTGGTGGGCGATCGCGAAGAGCCGTTCGACGACAGCTCCGAGGAGGACCAGTGAGCCTCGGTTCGTTCCTCGACGAGGCGAAAGATCTCGTCAATGCCGAACTCGATCGGGTGCTTCCGTCACCCGATCAGGAGCCCAAGCGCCTGCATGAAGCGATGCGCTACGCGATCTTCGCCGGTGGCAAGCGCCTGCGTCCCGCCATCGCCATCGCCGCTTGTCGTGCGGTCGGCGGGGAGGATCGCGAAGCGTTCTCCGCCGCGTGCGCCCTGGAAATGTTGCACACCTACTCTTTGATCCACGACGACCTGCCGGCCATCGACGACGACGACCTGCGTCGGGGGCGTCCCACCTGCCACAAGGCTTACGGCGATGCGACGGCGATCCTCGCGGGTGACGCGCTGCAGACCGAGGCGTTCCGGGTGCTGGCCGAGGAGACGGCGCGACCCGAGGCGATCGTTGCGCTCGTCCGCGAGCTGGCCAACGCGTCGGGCACGCACGGAATGGTGGGAGGCGAGATTGCCGACATCGAGGCCGAGGGCGCCGCACCGGACCTCGACCGGGTGATGTGGATTCACGAGCGCAAGACCGCCGCCCTGTTCCGCGCTTCTGCGGTCATGGGGGGGATTGCGGGGGGCGCGGACGAGGCCACGTGCCGGGCGCTGGCGGAGTACGGAACGTCGTTGGGCCTCGCGTTCCAGGTCGTGGACGACATCCTGGACGAAACGGAGGATGCCGAGACCTTGGGCAAAAGCCCGGGAAAAGACCGTGCCGCCGGTAAGATGACCACTCCGGCAGCCATCGGTCTCGAACGGTCGCGCACGCTTGCACGCGATCACGCGGGGTCGGCGCGCAAGGCGCTTGAGGGTGTGTCGGACGCCAGCGTCCTCGCGGGACTGGTGGACTTGGCTGTGGAGCGTTCGAGCTGATGACTATCCTTCCCACGATCCAGTACCCCGAGGACCTCAAGCGGCTCCCGCGCGCGGACCTCGAGCAGCTCTGCGAGGAAATTCGCACCTTCCTGGTCGACAGCGTTTCGCGGTCGGGCGGGCACCTCTCCAGCAACCTCGGCGTGGTCGAACTCACCGTGGCGCTGCACTACGTCTTCGACATCGCGAAGGACCGGGACCGCATCGCGTTCGACGTCTCGCATCAGGCCTACGTGCACAAGATGCTGACCGGCCGCCGCGACCGCTTCGACACGCTGCGCAAGACGGACGGGCTGTGCGGGTTCACGAGCCAGTACGAGTCGGACTACGATCTGTTCCATGTCTCGCACGCGGGCACGTCGGTCGGATCCGCGCTGGGCTATCGTCTCGGCCGCAAACACGCGGGGCTCGACCCGCACCGCACGATCGCACTCGTGGGCGATGCGTCCATCGGCGCAGGCATGGCGTTCGAGGGGCTCAACCACGCGGGCACACTGCGCGACGAGGACATGCTGGTCATCCTCAATGACAACCAGATGTCGATCGCCGAGTCGGTCGGCGCGCTGGTGCGCTACTTCGACAAGATTCGCGCGTCCAAGTCGTTTATCTCCTCCAAGGCCGAGATCCAGCGAGCGCTCGAGGCGATCCCCGTCGTCGGACAGCCGCTCGCGAAGTGGATTCCCCGCGTCAAGGAGGCGATCCAGCACTACATGAACCCGGGCCTGATCTTCGAGGAGCTGGGTTTCCGCTACTTCGGACCGGTCGATGGCCATGACGTCCATCGCATGATCTCGACGCTGCGCGATCTGCGCGATACCTCGGGTCCCGTTTTCCTGCACGTCCTGACCAACAAGGGCCAGGGCTGGGCGCAGTCGGAAGAGAACCCGTCGAAGTACCACGGCGTCAGCGGCTGCAAGATCGATGCGCAACCGGAGCCGGAGGAGGATCGCCTGCCGGCGCCGCGCGAGCTTCCGCCCGACGCGACCGACTGCTACCAGTTCTTCGGCAAAACGATTGCGCGCCTCGCGGAAGACGACCCGCGCGTCGTGGCTGTCACTGCCGCGATGCCTTCGGGGACCGGCCTCGCGGCGTTCAAGGAAGCGCATCCCGATCGCTACTACGACGTCGGCATCTGCGAGCAGCACGCCGTCGCGATGGCGGGGGGCATGGCGCTCGGCGGCGCACTGCCGGTGGTCGCGATCTACTCGACGTTCCTGCAGCGTGGATACGACCAGGTCGTTCACGATCTTGCGCTCCAGTCGGCTCACGCCGTGGTGTGCATGGACCGTGCCGGCGTGGTCGGGGGCGACGGCATGACCGCGAACGGCATGCATGACATCGCCTACCTGCGCACGATCCCGAACACGACGCTGTTGGCGCCGGCCGACTGCCCCGAACTCGAGGCGATGTTGAAGTTCGCGCTCGCCCACAAAGGCGTCGTGGCGCTGCGCTGGCCGAAGGCGCCCTACCGGCTTGCTTCGCTGGCCGGGAACGAGGCACCCATCGAGCTCGGCAAGGCCGTGACGCTTCGCGAGGGGACGGATCTCGCGTTGGTCGCCTATGGCGCCATGGTGCAACCCTGTCTCGAAGCCGCGACGCTGCTCGATGAACAGGGCGTCTCCGCCACCGTGATCAATGCGCGATTCGCCAAGCCGATCGACGCCGATGCGATGGAGCAGGCGGCGCGTGCGCACGCCGTCGTTGTGACGGTGGAGGACCACACGTTGCAGGCCGGATTCGGCTCCGCCGTGCTCGAGGCGCTCGCCGATCGCGCGCGGCTCGACGCCCGCGTGGTGCGACTCGGGATCCCGGATCGATTCGTCGAGCACGGCGACCGTTCCGAACTGCTGGATCGCATCGGTCTGTCACCGGCCCGCATCGCGGAGCGGTGCCGCCAGGAGCACCTCGCGGCGCGCTCGTAGAAATCGAGGAAACGCTGTGGGTCCCGTCCTGATCATCGGCAGCCGCAAAAAGCCCGGTGTGGTCGAGGCGGTTGACAAGTGGACGGCGCATCTGGAGAAGGAATTCGGAGTCGTCGCGGTCGACTTGGAGGGCACGCGCGACCTGACCGATACCAAGGCCGAGTGGGCCATCGTGTTCGGGGGAGACGGCGCGATTCTCGCTGCCTCGCGTCGGATGGGAGCCAAGCCGGTTCCGACCTTGGCCGTCAACCACGGCAGGCTCGGCTTTCTGACCGAAGTCGAAGACCACCAGCTGGAAGACGCGTTGGCGCGCGTCGCATCGGGCAAGTTCAAGCTGCTCGACCGAATGCGCCTCGAAATGGTGCTGGGCAAAACGAGCGCGCTCGCCCTGAACGACGTCGTCTTCACCACGGCAAGTTCGGGGCGGCTGATCCACGTGGTCGCCAAGATCGAGCGCCGCGAGGCACTGCGGTACGCGGGCGATGGTGTCGTGCTCGCCACACCGGCCGGCTCCACCGCCTATTCGCTGGCGGCCGGCGGGCCCATCCTGGATCCGGAGCTGGAAGCGAC
>Ga0070728_10004991_pt1 | contig 13385 bp, 9 predicted proteins | sample tdDd471_FD_66723 | JGI IMG/M metagenome (GOLD analysis project Ga0070728, IMG submission 66723) | Marine sediment microbial communities from the Atlantic coast under amendment with organic carbon and nitrate - tdDd47.1 | ecosystem: Environmental > Aquatic > Marine > Coastal > Sediment | place...
CGTCGTGTCCAGCGCGCCGGGCCGAGGGCGAAATGCTGAAGCATTTCGACCGAGCGACTGGCGTGCTGGGCGCGGCGTCCCGCCGCCGAGGCGCGCGCAGTCATCTTTGCCGCAGGCTGCCGGGAGGCGCCGCGGCGCGCGTCGATGCCGTACCCACCGCGGCATCGCGGGAGGATCAGAGCCCCAGGCGGTCGTCCAGCACCGCGCGGATGGTCTCGAGGTCGTCGCTCGCGCCGTACTCGCGATGCACGATCGTGCCGGTGTTGTCCACGATCAGGTTCGCGGGCAGGGCGTCGCCCGGGAAGTAGATCTGCGTGTCCTGCGCCGGGTCGAGGAGGACCGGGTTGGTCAGGCCGTACTGGTCGGTCCAGCCCGAGCAGAAGGTCGCGTCGGCCGCCGCGCCGTCGTTGTTCTGGACGATGGCGACCACCACGCGCACGTTGTGCTCGGCGTAGCGCTGGACGAGGAACTCCTCCATCAAGCGCGCCTCGGTCCGGCACGGGCCACACCAGCCGGCCGCGATCGACACGACGGTGAAGCTCGCGTCGCAGTAGCCCTCGGTCTCGCCGTAGAACGAGTAGGGCGTGCCGTCGCACTGGTTCAGCGTGAACGGGAGGAACTTGCTGCCCTCGCTCGCGCCGAACTCGCGCTCGTCCATCGGGACGGGGCAGGTGTCCTCGCCCGCGTCGAACTCGATCATCGGCCCGGCGTCGGTGCCGCCGGGGTCGGGGTCGGAGCCGTCACAGCCCATGAGCGCGATCGCCGCCACGAGCGCAATTGAAGTCTTGAAGTTCATCGTTCCGTCTCCGTTACCACCGAGCGACCCGCTCGGTTACCGCCCACACCGGCGCACCGGCATCTGCCCGGGCCGCTCGACCGTCTGACAGGTGTACCCGTCGGGGCACCCCTCGGTCGCGCAGTCGTGCGGGACGCAGATACCATTGGAGTAGACCGAAGTGCCGCCGCTGGAAAGGGCGAACTCCTTCAGACAGGTGTATCCGCCGCGACAGTCGGTGTCCTCGACGCACTCCGAGTAGCAGCGCCCGAGGTCGCGCATCGCCGTGTTCGCGAAGTCCGCCGGTAGGCAGACCGCCGTGCCGGGGCAGCCGCCGTTGGGGAACGCGTCGCCGTCGTAGAAGCTGTTCGGGTTGTAGCCGCGAGGCAGGATGCACGTGGAGAGGCAGTAGCCCCCGACCCACCCGGTCGGCAGCCCGGCCGCGTCCTCCTCTGGTTGGCACTGGCCCGAGCGGCAGGCGTCGCTGTCGGCGCACGGCTCGCCGGTGACCGCGCCGACCTCGACGACCGAGTCCGCGCACACCGCGGTGTACGGGTCGCACACGGCGTCGCCGCCGCAGTCCTCGTCGCTGCTGCACACGCCGATGCAGAAGCCACCCGACGGGGGCAGCTCGCCCGCGCACGTGTACTCGGGGCGGCGGCAGTCGAGCCCGTTGAGGCAGCGCCGCTCGCAGTAGCTCTGGTCCTCGCCCTCGCGCGTGGCGCAGTGGTGGTACACGCCGTCGATGTCGCAGGGCGTCCGGTCCTCGCACGGCACGGTGCAGAAGCCCCGGGGATAGCCGTCGACCGCGAGGCGGCAGATCGCGCCCTCGCCGGGGCACTGCGAGTCCACCTCGCATTCGCCGAAGAGGGTGCTCGGCTCGAGGCCGGCGCCGGCGTCGTCGCCGCCGGCGTCGGTGCCGTCGCCGGACCCGTCGTCACACGCGGCGAGGAGCAGGAGCGCCGCAGCGCAGATCAAGGAAGGATGTCGGTGGGTCATGGGGCGCTGGGGACGCAAGAGACCTGAAGTGTTGGAGGCAAGCCGAGGTCGAGTCAAACGGGCCGCCTTGAACCCGCCCCTCGTCGCCGATCATGCTATGGCCCGGTCTGGCCCCGCTCCCGAGGTGCACATGTCCTTGCGTTCGCTTGCCTTGATTTCCTCACTCGCCCTCGGGCTGATCGCCTGCGACGACGCCACCCCGCCCGGCGATGGCGACGGCGGCCTCGACGCCTCCGTCGAGGTCGACGCCGGCGCGGTCTACACCTGCGAAGGTGAGATGGAGCAGGTCACTGGCGTGATCGACGACACGGTGAACGTCACCGTGGACACCTCCATGGTCGCGGAGACCCCGCGCGACCTCGGGCTCGGCTGCGGCAACGACGAGGCCGAGCTCCGCTGGGCGCCGCAGTCGGTGATCGAGTTCACGACCCCCGGCGACCCGAGCCGCACCTACGCGGTGGAGTTCACGACCAACACGCCCGGGACGGCGACCGACTTCAACACGGTCGTCCAGGTGCGCGACAGCTGCGCGCAGGTGCCCTCGCCGCCGTTCCCGCCGCGCTGCTTCGACGACGTCGCCGCCGGCGAGTTCCGGAGCACCGGCGCGGTCACCGTGCCGGGCGGCACCGTGCTGTACTTCCTGGTGACCGGCTACAGCGATCCGCCGGCCGAGCAGGAGACGGTCGACCAGGGGGTGGCCGAGGTCGCGTTCACCGTCCGCGGCGGCGAGCCGCCCGAGGTGACCGGCGGGTTCTTGCGCCTCGCGCTCGACGACGTGCGGATCGAGCTGACCGGAACCGACCCCGACGCGAACGTTCGGGGCGTGGCGATGAACTTCTACGGGCCCGAGGGCCTGCTCGACATCTACGGCGACGGCGAGGCGACCGAGGACGGCGACATCTTCGTGGTCCGCTTCGACGAGCCGCCGGCGACGGGCTTCGACTGGACCGGCGGCGCGTGGGTGCGCAGCGACGAGGTCAACCTCGGCCCGTACCTCCGCGCGGTCTCGGCGACGGCGGTGCAGTTCCGCGTGTTCGACGCGGCCTGGGGGATCAGCGACCCGCTGATGGTGCCGATCGACGAGGCGACGCTCGTCGGCCTCGGCGAGACCTGCGACGACGAGAGCTTCTGCCGCCCCGAGCTCGCGTGCTCGACGGGCAGCTGCATCCCCAGCTCCCAGATCGCGCGGGTCTGCGACGGGGCCGCCGAGCTCGTCGTCCCCGCGACGCCGAACATGGGCGCGACGGTCACGATGATGGGCTCCACGGGCGAAGGCCCGGGCGTGGTTGCGGTCGACGCGATGTGCTCGCCGAACCCCAACGCGGGCATCGGCCAGGAGACCGCCTACAAGGTCGACGTGGCCATCGATCGGTTCGACATGCAGATCACGACGGACCTTCCGGGGAGCGGCACCACCGACACGATCCTCTACGTGCGGAGCGCATGTCCCGATTCCGGCACCACGCTGGCCTGCAACGACGATGTGGACGCCGCGGCCATGAACTTCCAGAGCGAGATCGAGCTGACCGACCTGGCGGCGGGGACCTACTACGTGTTCGTCGAGCAATGGGGTGGCAGCGGAACCGGCATGGGCTCGCCACCGCATGAGATCGGCGTCACGCTCACCCCGGTCGTCCCGAGCGGCGAGGTCTGCGACGAGGCGACCACGCGCTGCGCCTCCGGCATGGCGTGTACCGCTGGCATGTGCCCCTGATCTCCGGGGTAGACGCTCGACGTTGTTTTTCGAGGGTTTAGCCGGGAGGACGGGGAGAGAAGAGAGAGCGCGAGGCGCGATGGGGGTACCTCGGGTCTCGGCCTCATCCGGCCGGTTCGAGCTGCAGGAGGGTTTTCTGAACGATCGTCGCCTCGACGGTCGGAGTGGGCCGGCGCGCGCGCGTCGACCATCGCGCACTCTCCCCCCCCCCTCCAGTCCCTCCTCGCCCTCCCGGCTAGACCTCGTCGCCCCGAAACGCCGGCCGTATCGCCGCAACGCGAGCGCGCCCCATCCCGCCCCCGCCAGCGCCGTCCACTCCCGGACGCACCGCCGCGTCCACGATCCAACACACCGCCCTCGCGGCCCCGGATCACCCACGCAGAACCACGCTGGCACGGGCGCTGCTGCGCCCGATCGCATGGCGGATCGAAAGCGAGCGGCCCCCGGGCCGAGGTGGTGGATTGCGTTCTGCGTGGCGGCGGCGCTCAGCGGGTGCCCCAGCGGCGAGCGGACCGGACCGGCCGCGTCGAGCACGACCGCGCCGCGGCCGTCGCTCGTCGGGGACTATCGGGCGGTCGAGCTCGCGCACGAGGGCGGCGAGGCGACCGAGGATCTCGTCGCGCAGGCGCTCGAGGGGGTCGTCGAGCCGGGCGAGGACGCGAGCTTCGGCGCGCGGATGCAGCTGCGCTCGATCCGGATGCCGCACCCGCCGCGCGGCGCGAGCGCGCGCTTCAACTTCGGCCAGGGTCGGCGCGGGTGGGTCACCGCGATGCCGCGCGCGGAGCTGCTCACCAGCCCCGCGTTCCACGACGGCAAGGTGTTCCTCGGCGGCGGCTTCGCGAGCCACCGGTTCTACGCCTTCGACGCGTACAGCGGCGAGCTGAGCTGGTCGATCGCGGCGCCCGACGGCGGGCCGACCGCGGCGGTGATCGAGGACGACAAGGTCATCTTCAACACCGAGAGCTGCACGATCTTCGTCGCCGAGGCCGACACCGGGAACCTGCTGTGGAGCCGGTGGCTCGGCGACCCGCTCATGAGCCAGCCGGCCGCCGCCGACGGGCTGGTGTTCACCGCCTACCCCAAGAACGGCGGGCACGAATTCGGCGCGTTCCGGCTGAGCGACGGCGAGCCGGTCTGGGCGACGCCGATCGAGGCCGACGTGATCCAGGCGCCGCAGGTGGTCGGCCGCTCGGTCTACTTCGCGACGATGGACGGCACCGCGTACCGCCTCGACACGCGCAGCGGCGACGTGCGCTGGGCGCGCGACGTGGGGGCCTCGAGCGCGGTGTGGGTCGACCGCGGCAACGTGCTCGTCTCGCGCCGCGTGGGGGAGTCCTCGCGCGAGCAGATGGTGGTCCTGTCGACCGCCAACGGCGCCGTGCGTCACCAGGGCGAGCGCTTCGACGCGGCGTACTTCGGCGGCGCCAGCCGTGACCGCGAGATGGCGAGCGGCACGGCGGGCGCGTGGGGCAACGTCCCGCACGGCGAGCACCTCGGCCTGCGCAACGTCGCCTCGGGCTGGGCGTTCCAGGGCTCGACCCCGGCGGTCGCCGACGGGCGCGCGTACTTCTCGATCGCGGGCGAGCTCATCGCGCGCGACATGGGCGACGCGTCGACGGTGTGGCGCCGCGACTACGCCGACGCCGACGGAGCGCAGGCGCTGAGCCCGCCCGCGGTCGTGGGTTCGCTCGTCGTGTTCGGCACCGTCGACGGCCACCTCGTCGCGACCGACATCGACACGGGCATGACGGTCTGGGCCTACGACGTCGGCGAGCCGATCGTGTTCCAGCCGATCGTCGCGCAGGGCTGGGTGTACGTGGCGACCGGGCGCGGCAACGTGATCGGGCTCGAGCTCGGCGACGCGATGCTCGACGGCTGGCACATGTGGGGCGGCAACGCGCAGCACGCCGGGCTGGTCGAGACGGCGGGTCGCGTCGACCCGCACCTGCTCGCGAGCCTCGACCGGCCGAGCCGCGGGACCCTCCGCAGCGTCGCGCGGTCGCTGACCGACGAGGAGCAGGACGCGGTCCCCGCCGACGCCGAGCCGCACGAGGCGCGCGAGCTGCCGCTGCGCGGCACCGACGTGTCGGCGCGCGTGTCGGGCCGGGTGGCCGAGGTGTTCGTGACCCAGCGCTTCGTCAACGACGGCCCCGAGCCGATCGAGGCGGTGTACCTGTTCCCGCTCCCCGCCGACGCCGCGGTCGATCAGATGGAGATGCGGATCGGTGACCGAGTGGTCCGCGGCGTGATCCGCGGCCGGCGCGAGGCGCGCGAGACCTACGAGGCGGCGCGCTCGGAGGGTCGGCGCGCGGCGCTCCTCGAGCAGCAGCGGCCGAACCTGTTCGCCCAGCGGGTCGCGAACCTCGCGCCCGGCGACGCCATCGACGTGCGCCTGCGCTACGTGCAGACGCTGCCCTTCGAGGACGGCGAGTACGCGATGACGTTCCCGATGGTCGCGCCGCGCCGATTCGACCCCGACGCCGCGCGCGACGACGACGCCCTCGCGCACGAGACGAGCACCGACGCGACCAGCGCGTTCGTGGACGAGCAGCCGCCGGTGACGCTGAGGGTCGAGGTCGACGGCGGGCTGCCGATCGCCTCGATCGCCTCGCCGACGCACGACGGCGCCACGATCGCGCGCGGCGACGACCCGCGCCGCGCGACCGTGTCGCTCGAGGCATCCGGCGAGGCGCGCACCCGAGACTTCACGCTGCGCTACGGCCTCGGCGGCGAGCGCCCGCGCGCCGCGGTGCTCGCGCACCGAGACGACGAGGGCGGCTACTTCTCGCTCCTCGTGCAGCCGCCGGCCGCGCCGGCCGACGCCGAGATCGTGGCCCGCGACGTGACCTTCGTCGTCGACACCTCGAGCTCGATGCACGGGCGACCGCTCGAGCACGCGCGCGCCGCGATCGCGCAGGTCGTCGAGGGGCTGCGCGCCGACGACCGCTTCAACGTCCTGGGCTTCTCCGATCGGGTCGAGTCGATGGCGGCGGCGCCGGTCGCCCGCGACGACGCGGCGGTCGAGCGCGCGCACGCGTTCCTCGACGGGCTACGCGCCACCGGCGCGACCGAGATGGTCCCCGCGGTCGAGCGCGCGCTCGCCGCCGAGACCACCGCCGAGCGCCTCTCGATCGTGGTGCTCGTGACCGACGGCTACATCGGCAACGAGGCCGAGGTGCTGAGGTCGGTGGCGACGCACCTGGGCGAGCACCGCCTCTACACGCTCGGCGTCGGCTCGTCGGTGAACCGCTTCCTCGTCGAGCGCGCGGCGGAGATCGGCCGCGGCCGCACAATGGTCGCCGCACTGAGCGAGGAGCCCGCCGCGTCGACGGCGCGGTTCGCGTCTTACATCGACCGGCCGGTGTTCACCGACGTGCGCGTCGACTGGGGCGACCTCGAGGTCGCCGACGTCTACCCGCGGCGCACGCCGGACCTGTTCGCCGATCAGCCGATCGTGCTGTACGGCCGGTTCGCCGAGGGCGGCGAGGCCACCGTCCGCGTCCGGGGCACGGTCGGCGGGCGGCGCTTCGAGCGCGCCATCGAGGTCGCGCTGCCGTCCGACGCCGACGCGGAGGGGCCGCACGCCTCGCAGGCCACGCTCTGGGCGCGTGCCGCGGTGCACGACCGCATGAACCGCCTCTTCCTGCGCGACGACGAGGGCCTGATCGACGAGGTCCGCACCCTCGGGCTGCGCCACCACCTCGTGACCCCGTGGACCTCGTTCGTCGCGGTCGAGGAGCGGGTCGAGCCCACCGACGACGACGAGGCCGAGCCCGAGGCCGAGGCGCGGCCGACGGTCAGCCCCGCGCGCGCGCTCCCCGGCGATCCCGAGATCCGGGTGCCCGCTCCCCCCGACGCGCGCGACGTGACGATCATCTTGCCGTTCGGCGAGAGCCTGACCGCGGAGTACGAGCGCGGCCTCGGGGTCTGGACCGCGCGGTTCCTCATCCCGCGCGACGCCGACGAGGGCACCTACCCGATGGAGATCCTCGTCACCCACGCCAGCGGGCGCCTCGAGCACCTGCGCCTCTGGTACACGGTCGACGCGACGGCCGCGTCGGTGCACCTCGAGGTCGACGGCGAGGTCGTGCCCGGCGCCGAGCTGACGCTGCGCGCCGAGCAGGTGATCACCGCGGCGGATCTGGCGCAGGTCGGCCGCGAGCCGGGCGAGCTCAGCGACGAGCGCGCGCTGCTGCTCAGCGACGCGCGGCGGGTCGAGGCGCGCACGCCCGACGGCGACGTGATCCTCTTCGAGCCCGCCGGCCCCGGCGCGTGGCGGGCCACGTGGACCGTCCCCGCCGACGCCGCCGGCTCGATCCGGCTCGACGTGGTGGTCGTGGACATGGCCGCGAACGTCACCCATCAGGCGCTGGTCCTGCGGGTGGCGCAGTGACCGCCCGCGCCGCGCTCGCGCTCGCCGCGCTGCTGCTCGCGTCGCCCGCCGCCGCGCAGCCCCACGTCGAGCGCGTGATCACCGCGACCGCCGCCGCGCGCGACGTGGTTCGCCTCGGCGACCGCACCTGCGTGGCGACCGAGGGCGGGCTGCTCGTGCTGCGCGACGGACGGGTCGCGCAGCGGCTGGGCCCGCAAGACGGCTTGCCCGGGGCGCGGCTCCGCTCGGTCAGCGCGGTCGACGGGGAGCTGTGGGTCGGCTCGGTCGAGGGGACGGCCCGGCTCGTCGTCGACGGCGACGCGCTGCGGGTCGCGCAGACGGTCGGCGTCCGCCGGGTGCGGCGCGTGGTCCGCTTCGGCGGCGCGATCTGGATGGCGTCGCACGGCGGCGGCCTGCACCGGCTGCGCGGGGACGTCACCGAGCCCGTGGTGCTCGGTGACGCCCACGCGTACCGCCGGCTGACCGACCTGCTCGTGCACGACGGAGAGCTGTGGGTCGCGACGTCGGGCGTGGGCATCCTCCGCCTCGACGCCGAGGGCGTCGTCCGCTCGCGGGTGCGCCGCGGGCACGGGCTCGCGAGCCACTACCTGTGGCGCCTGCGCGCGGTCGACGACCGCGTCGTGGCGACGACGATCGCGGGCGTCAGCGTGATCGGGCCGGACGGCGTCGAGCGAGGGCACGCGTGGTCGCGCGCGGCGCGGCAGCTCCCGGTCCGGGACGTGCGCGCGGTCGCGGTGACCGACGACGCGCTCTACCTCGGCACCTACGCCCGCGGGCTGTACCGCGCGCCGCGCGGCGGCGGTCGGCCGCGCGCGGTGCGGGGGACCGACGGCGTGCACGCGCTGATCGCCGACGGCGGCGAAGCGATCGTCGCGCACGAGGGCGGCGTCGCCCGGGCGGCCGGCCGGCGGGCGACCGCGATCACCGAGGGCGGGCTCCCGTCGGCCGACGTGACCGCGATGGCGCGGGCGTTCGGGCGGCTGTGGGTGGGGACCTTCGGTCACGGGCTCGCGCGGATGCGCGACGGTGGCCTGGAGTCGGTCGCGACCGAGCGGTGGCGGGTCGACCGGCGCATCAACGACCTCGCGGTGACCGGGCGCGGGCGCGATCAGCGGCTGTGGATCGCGACCGACCGCGGCCTGTGGTGGCACGACGGCCGGGTCTACGCGCGGGTCGAGGACCCGGACGGGCCGAGCTGGATCCACACCACCGACCTGCACGTCGACGGCGACGCGGTCTGGGTCACGACCAGCCGCGAGCTGTGCCGTCATCGCCGCGGCGCGTGGCGCTGCTGGACGGGCGACGCGACCTTCCCCGTCGCGCAGCTGCACGCGGTGACCACCGACGCGCAGGGCCGCGTCTGGACCGGCGGGTTGCACGGGCTCTACCGGTTCGATCCATCGAGCGGGCGCTTCACCCGCCACACCGTCAGCAGCGGCGACCTGCCCGTCGACTGGGTCACCGCGCTCGTCCCGTGGGGCCGCGGCGTGATGGCGGGCACGTACCACGGCGGGCTCGCGATCGGCGACGGCGGCCGCTTCCGCATCGTGCCCGAGGCGGCCGACGGCCTGCCCAGCGGCTGGGTCAACCCGCACGCGATGACGCGCGTCGGCGACCGCGTGTGGCTCGGCACCCTCGAGCGCGGGTTGATCGTGGGCCGGCCCGGCGAGTGGGCGCACCTCACGACCGCCGACGGCCTCCCGAGCGACGACGTCACCGGCGTGCTCCCCGACCGCGACGGCGTCTGGGTCGCGACCCGCGGCGGCCTCGCGCGGCTGACGCGCTAACGCCGCAAACTTGGAGATCTACCCGCCGCGGCGCCGGCGGTCTTTGACCGCGCGGCTGCGTCGGAACGAGGTCACGCGCCGTGGCTCGAGCGCGGCGAGCCAGCGGGCGAAGTTCGCGTCGACGCCGCGCTCGCGCGCGACCACGTCCGGGTCCTCACGGACCGCTCGCTCCACCGCCTCGTCGTCCATGAACTCGGCGAGCAGCGCTTGGCGCGCGGCGAGGCTCATCGGCGCCCCGCCTCCGCCAGCACCGCGGTGGCGCGCGACAGCTCCTCGCGGACCGCGGCGAGCGGCGGGATGTCCTCGTCCCACTCCAGCGTCACCGCGCGCAGGTTCGGCGCGCGTGGCGCGAGCTCGGCGAGCAGCGCGAGCGCCTCGTCGTGGATCGCCCGGTCGTGGCTGTCGATCCACAGGCCCCTCGCTCGGCGCCCGCCCGCCAGGTGCACCTGGACGACCCGCTCGAGGGGTATCGCGTCGAGCCACGCGCGCGGGTCCCAGCCCCCGTTCTGCGAGTCGATCCACAGGTTGGTCAGGTCGAGCAGCGACCCCGCGTCCGCGATCTCGAGCGCGCGCCGATACCCTCGCCCGAGCTTCGCGCCGGCGTCGGGCCCATCCGCGCCGAGGCCCAGCACGTCCGACGCGTTCTCGAGCAGGAGCGGGCACGGCGCGCCGCGGGTCGCCGCCGTCGCGTTGCGCCGCAGCGTTTGCATCGTCTCGTCGTCGTCGCCGACGGGCGCGAAGTGCCCGAGATCCACCCCGCCCGCTCGCAGGAACGCGAGGTGATCGCTCCACCACCGCGCGGCCAGCGCACGCAAGGCGGCGTGCACATCGCGGACGTAGGCCTCGTCTACTCCCGCCGCGTCGCCGATCCCGAGCGCGACGCCGTGCGCCACCAGCACCCACCGCGTCCCGAGGCGCCGCACCCGCCGCCGGGGGCCGTGATCGCAGAGGTAATCGTCGACCATCACCTCGAGCACCTCGAACCCTCCCCGATCGGGGAGCGTCTCGAGGTCGTCGAGCCAGGGCTCGCGCAACGACAGGCCGACGGCGACGCGCTGCATCCCCCAGCAGGTACCACATCGCTGGTACCGTCGGCTCATGAGCGCTCCGACTCCGTGGCTCCCCGCCAAGACCCGCGGCTGGATCGACGACGCGGTGGGGGCGGCGGAGCGCGCGCTCGGCGATGGCTTCGTGGCGGCGGCGCTCGTCGGCGCCGCGGCCACGCCCTCGCGCCAGGACCGGGCGCAGGGCCCGCAGGTGCTCGTCATCGCCAAGGCGCTGCCGATGGACGCGGTGAGGCGCCTCGGCGAGGCGGCGCGCCCGGCGATGAAGAAGGGCGTCCGGTTGCGCACGCTGACGTCGAGCGAGCTCGAGCGGTCGTGCGACGTGTTCGCGCTCGAGGTCGCCGAGTGGCGCGACCGGCACGTGCTCCTCGCCGGCGACGATCCGTTCGCCCGCTGCGACATCACCGACGCCGACCTGCGCCACGGCCTCGAGGCGGGCTTCCGCGGCCTCAAGCGTCGCCTGCGCAACCGGGTGCTCGCGGATCTCGGCAGCGGCGGGCGCACCGATCACGCCGACGCCGCGATCCGCGAGGCGCTCGAGCGCCTCCTGGCCCTTGCGCACCACGCGCTGGCGCTCGATGGGGCCGAGCCCCCTCGCGAGGAGCCGGCGCTGATCGAGGCCTTCGCCAAGGCGGTCGGCGCGTCCCCCGCGCCCGCGCTGGCGTTGCGCGCGCGCGTCCGCAAAGCCGAGCCGATACGCGCTCCCCTCGAGGACGTCGAGGCGCTCCTGACGCTGATCGAGCCGGGCGCGGACTACATCGACCAGATGGAGCACGGCGGGTGAGGCGCCTGCTCCCGGCGCTGCTCGTGCTCGCGGTCGCGAGCCCCGCCGCCGCCGAGGGGCTGCGCAGCTACACCGTCGAGCTGACGCCGAGGTCGCACGGGATGGCGCACTTCCGCGTCGTGCTCGAGTACGACGATCACGAGCGGATACGGCGCGAGGGCTTCAAGTTCTTCGGCGAGGCGATGCTCCATGACGTCTCCGTCGTCGACGGGCGCGGGCGGCGGCTGCGGTCCGTCCGCCCGAGCACCTACCGCGAGCAACGCGTGGAGTTCGACACGCCGCCCCCCGACGCCGAGGGCGTCGAGACGGTGGTGATCGAGTTCGATCAGGCGCTCGACGAGCGCGAGGGGTGGGACGGGCGCACCTACACGGTCGGGTGGGCCCACCGCTGGCGGATCCCGGTGCGGCAGATGACGGTGCGGATCGCGGCGCCCCACGCCGCGCACTGCGTCGACGGATACGACTTCGAAGACGGGTTCTGCGTGCGCAGCCAGCGCATGCCGTTCGAGCTCGAGGCGCGGCGCGGGCCGTCCCGGGTCTGGCGCAACGGCGCGCTGACCGGCCTGGCGGTGCTGCTCGTGGTGATCGCGCTGGTCGTCGTCGAGCGCCGGTGGCGCGCGGTCGCGCTGCGCGAGCGCGGGGTCGTCCCTCCGGCGGAGGAGATCGCCTACGTCGAGCCTGCGGGCTACCGGGCGCCGGCGGCCGTGCGGGTGGACGAGGAGCCCACCCCACGCCTCGCGCCCGACGACCGCGTCGCGCTCTGGAAGCTGAGCGCGGGCAGCGCGATCTACGTGCTCACGCCCGTGCTCTTCGCGTTCCTCCTCGGAGGACTGACCCGCGTCCCGCTGTTCGTGATCTCGCTGCTGGGCGCGGTCGTGGGGATCGGCCTGGTGCTGGCGTGGTGGGCGACCGAGGGCGACCGCCGGATCGTCATCGGTTTCGGGGTGGCCGTCGGCGTCGTCGCGCTGCTGCGCGTGGTGCCCACCGAGGCGCTGTGCCCGATCTTCATCGCGGGCGGCGCCATCGGGACGATCGGGCTCATCGCGGTGTTCTCGAAGGGCGGCGGCGGCGGCTCGTCGTCCTCGTCGTCGTACTGGTCGTCGGGCGGCTCGAGCTGTGGCTCGTCGTGCGGCTCGAGCTGTGGCTCGTCGTGCGGAGGTGGCTGCGGGGGCTGCGGAGGATAGGCGGTTCAGCTCCCGAGGATGTGCTTCGCCACCGCTTCGAGCAGCTGGCGGAACTCGGGCAAGCCGAAGTTGCTCCCGGTGCGCAGCCAGTCGACGTGCTTCGGGTGCAGCCCCGGGCCGTGGAAGTGGCCCATGACGTCGAGGTGGTCGGCGTAGGTCGCGTGGATGACCTTCTCCCAGACCTGCGAGAGCGCGGGGACCATCGCGTCGTTGTCGCTCTGCTTGGGCACGTCGCCGTAGGCCGCCACGAGCGCGCGGCGCTGCGCGGCGTCGGGGTAGACGTGCATGTGCTCGTCGGTGGTCGAGGTGAGCAGGTGCAGCGCGCGGTACAGGCCGTACTGCGCCTGGCCGAACGGCTTGATGCCGAGCTCCATCTGGCGGCGGAGCGACGGCTCCGGCGCCATCGCGACCACGCTCGCGCAGCGCACGTGCGACGCCGGCTTCGCCACCGCGTTCACCACGTCCATCGCCTCGGGGCTGAGCTGCGCGAGCAGCGTCTGGTCCTCGTAGGCGTTGTCGAAGTACGACTCGAGCTGCTTGCGACGCTCGTCGTCGAAGTCCCGCAGCACGAGCGTGTAGATCTGGTCGAGCACCCCGCCCGACGCGACCGACGCGACCCCGGTCGAGCCGATGATGCCCGCCAGGGACAGCAGCGCGGGCAGCGGCACGCTCCCGAACCGGATCG
>Ga0070728_10004992_pt1 | contig 13380 bp, 15 predicted proteins | sample tdDd471_FD_66723 | JGI IMG/M metagenome (GOLD analysis project Ga0070728, IMG submission 66723) | Marine sediment microbial communities from the Atlantic coast under amendment with organic carbon and nitrate - tdDd47.1 | ecosystem: Environmental > Aquatic > Marine > Coastal > Sediment | place...
TTTCCCCTTCGGCTCAGGGTTGTAGCGACGCATATACGCCTGATTGGCCGCAACAATATGATAGTCGCGATTCAACAGAATCGCCGGCTCATCAATCGCGTTGATGATTTCTTCAAACTGATGCTGATTCATTACGAGCCCCCAACCAAACGCCATACAAGTATGCCATTAACTGCCATATTTGACACTCAACATTAAAAAGATAAGCCATTCACCATAATAAAAAGCTATTTTTTATATATATTACAATTAGTTGTAGACACTTAGATTCACAGACAGATGCTGGCATTAAATGTGCAAAAGCTGAATTAAATAGCACACCGTGCTTCAGATCTGGCACGACTGTGCTGACGTTCAAGCAACAACATAGTGAACAGTATTAGTCTGACATGAGAATGACACCCCCTCTCCAAAACATGAGCGCCTTTTGGCACAGCCATGCCCTCGCATACGAAATTGCATTGGTGCTACTGATAAAGCTGGTGGTTATTTTCTGTATCAAAGCCGCGTTTTTTTCAACGCCCGTCAATAAAAAAGATGCGCATCAGGGCGTTGAAAAACTCTGGATTCTGGAGTCCGAAGCGGACCTGTTCAACGAGGTTGGTCAAGACTCACCCTTACCCCAGTCATCTAGGAGTCCCCGGAATGGATGAAACCGTTGTCGATCTATCACGCCTGCAGTTCGCGATTACGGCGTTTTACCACTTTCTGTTTGTCCCTTTGACGCTCGGACTTGCCTTCATACTCGCCATCATGGAGTCGGTATACGTAATGACCGGCAAGCAGATATACAAGGACATGGTGAAATTCTGGGGCAAGCTTTTCGGTATCAACTTCGCTTTGGGCGTCACCACTGGCCTCACCATGGAATTCCAGTTCGGAACCAATTGGGCCTACTACAGCCACTATGTGGGTGATGTATTCGGCGCCCCTCTGGCCATCGAGGGACTGATGGCCTTTTTTCTGGAGTCCACTTTCATTGGCCTGTTTTTCTTTGGCTGGGACCGCCTTTCCAAGTTACAACACCTGATTGTCACCTGGCTGGTGGCAATCGGCTCAAACCTGTCAGCACTCTGGATATTGATTGCCAATGGCTGGATGCAAAACCCGGTCGGCGCGGAATTTAACTATGAAACCATGCGAATGGAAATGAACAGTTTCTCTGAGCTAATTTTCAACCCGGTGGCACAGGTTAAATTTGTCCATACCGTATCCGCAGGCTATGTCACCGGTGCGATGTTTGTACTCGCCATATCGGCCTATTTTATGCTCAACAAACGGGACTTGCCTTTTGCACGTCGATCTTTCGCCATTGCGGCCAGCTTCGGACTGGCATCCATCCTGTCTGTCATTGTTCTCGGTGATGAGTCCGGCTACGAGCTCGGCGATGTCCAGCGCACAAAATTAGCCGTCATTGAAGCGGAATGGGACACACATGAAGCGCCTGCCGCCTTTACCCTGGTGGGCATACCCAATGAAGACAGCATGCAAACAGACTACGCCATCAGGATTCCTTACGCTCTGGGTCTTGTCGCCACCCGCTCAGTGGATGAAGAAGTGACCGGCATCAAGGATCTGATTGTCGAACATGAAGGCCGAATCCGAAACGGCATGACGGCCTATGGCTTGTTGCAGGCGCTTAAGTCAGGCGAGACTGATACACAGACTATTAACCGCTTTGAGGCCGTGAAGGCTGATCTTGGTTATGGCCTATTGCTGAAAAAGTATACCAATGAGGTCGTTGACGCCTCGGAGGAGCAAATCAAACAGGCAGCCCGCGATACCATCCCGTCCGTGGCCCCTATGTTCTGGACATTCCGCATCATGGTGGGTCTTGGCTTCCTGATGCTTTTCCTGATAGGCGCCTCCTTTTACTACGCCAGCAAGCATGTTGCCGAACATCAAACCTGGCTGCTCAAAAGCCTGATCTTTGCTCTGCCCGCCCCCTGGATTGCCTGCGAGATGGGCTGGTTTGTTGCAGAGTTCGGCCGCCAACCCTGGTCTATTGGCGAAGTACTACCGACCGCCATGTCGGTGTCTTCGCGCAGTGCCACCGATCTATGGATGAGCCTGAGTGCCTTTATCGTTTTCTATTCGGGCCTGTTGGTAGTGGAGTTCTATCTGATGATTCGCTTCGCGAAATCTGGGCCCAGCTGCCTTAAAACCGGCCGCTATCATTTTGAGCAAAACGCCACGGACCAAGCCGGCTCACATCCCCAGCACAGCCCGGCCTAGCCCTTTTTACACATAGGAGAGAACATGGATTACGAAAGCTTGAAACTAATATGGTGGGTATTAATCGGCGTGCTCCTCATTGGCTTCGCCGTCACCGATGGCTTTGATATGGGGGTGATCAGCCTGCTGAAAGTCATCGGTAAAACGGACGATGAACGACGCATCATGCTGAATGCGGTTGGCCCCCACTGGGATGGTAACCAGGTCTGGTTCATTACTGCCGGCGGTGCCATTTTTGCTGCCTGGCCCATTGTCTATGCAGTGGCTTTTAGCGGCTTATATTGGGCGCTGCTTCTGGTACTGTTCGCCCTGTTTTTCCGACCGGTCGGCTTCGAATACCGCTCAAAAATTGAAACCCACCGCTGGCGCAACATCTGGGACTGGCTTCTCACGGTTGGCGGCGCCGTTCCTGCTCTGGTTTTTGGCATTGCCTTTGGCAACCTGTTTCTGGGTCTGCCATTTACTCTGAATGAACTGATGCAGACTCAGTACACCGGCAGCTTCTGGCAACTGTTATCGCCCTTCGCCCTGCTATGTGGTGTCGTCAGCCTGACAATGTTAACGATGCATGGGGCCGTATTTCTGCAATTGAAAACTGAAGATGAGCTGGTCGTGCGTGCCCGCGGCATGGCTTTGCTGGCAGCATTTCTGACACTGACCGGATTCACCATCGCAGGCGTCTGGCTGGCCTTTGGTATCGACGGCTATACGATCACCAGTCTCGTCGACGGCAATGCCGTGATGACCCCCCTCGACAAACGAGTAGCCATTGGTGAATCACAGTGGCTGGCTAATTATGAGGTTTATCCCCTTACCCTGCTGGCACCTGCACTCTCATTAATCGCCTTGCTGACTACCATGTACTTCACCCTGAAGCATTATGCCGGACGAGCCTTTATCAGCTCATCCATCGCCGTTGCCGGCATTATTTGTACCGCAGGGTTCAGCCTTTTCCCGTTCATCATGCCATCCAGTATTGACCCGGTGTTCAGTTTGACCGTGTGGGACGTGGTTTCCAGCGAGAAGACTCTCGGCATTATGTTTGCGGTAGCGGCGATCTTTGTACCGATCGTCCTGAGTTATACCGCATGGAGTTATTACAAAATGTGGGGCGTCATTCGTGCCAAAGATATTCATGCCAATCAGGTCGGTATGTACTGAAACCCCAAACTGAAACAGAGGGAGATAACAATCGATGTGGTATTTCACCTGGATTCTCGGCGTACTACTCGCCTGCAGCTTCGGCATCATCAATGCGATGTGGCTGGAAGTGAACGAAAACCTGGACCGCTCAGATTCAAGCAATGATCCAACAGGGCAGACAAGGGATGGCTGATCTCACGGATAACCTTTACCTGAGCTTGATGCATTCTTCCCTCAGCAGAATGCTCTCGCTCGGACTGGGAATCTTGCTCGCCCTGTTTGTTCTCATCTGGCCGCAACATGTAGCCAGCAGCCTTGAACAACTGGATCACGGCAAACTCATGCTGCTCATGATCTGCATGTGCATGCTGTTCGTGCACGGTGTCGGCTTTCAATTTCATCAACGCATGATGCAATGGCTGGTTTCGCCATTGATCCTATGGCCGATGTCGACTTTTTTCTGCCTGTTGGCAACTCAGGTGATTTAGTCCGATCCACCGAAAAGCAAACGATTACAGGAGAATCAAAATGACCTCAACCAATCCACGCAAAGGCCTTTTGGCTTTACTTATGCTCATCCTGATCGCACCCGGAACGCTCCTGGCTGAACACCATGGCAATCCTGCCCATCATGGCGAGGGCAAAATGATGAAGAAAAAAGGACAAGTCGATGAAGCACTTATCATTCTGTCATCCGCTTCTCTTCAAACCCAGGGCATGGCCATGGTACTGGGCAACACTCTGGCCAAAAACGGTGTACAGATGCATGTACTGCTCTGTGATCAGGCAGGCGATCTGGCCCTGAAAAACAGTGAGAGCACCAAACTTGCGCCCAAGGATGTATCACCCAAAATGCTATTGGCTGCGCTAGCAAAAAAAGGCGCCCGTATCAGCGTCTGTGCGCTCTATCTGCCAAACAGCCCTTACACTTCAAACGATCTTTCTGAAGGCGTAGCCGTTGCCACACCAACTGAAATTGCTGCTTTGATGCGCAAGCGCCACACGCGCGTATTCACTTTTTAGGAGGCCTTCATGACAGCACTTGAACACCTTAAAAATACGCTTCTCGCCGTCTTTCTAATGCTGCTGAGTTACCAAACCCTGGCAGACGAGCTGGCGATTGATCTGGACGTATTAAAGAATCAACTTGATCAGAATCGGAACCAGATCCTGTTTATTGATGTTCGGGACCCGGTGGAAATCATGTTCACCGGCTTCACCGACGCCGTTGATGCCAACATACCCTTTTTACTTGTCGATCGCTTTGACTGGAACGCGACTAAAAACCGCTTCCGACTGAATCGAAACCCCGAATTCGCGGACCAGGTTCAGTCCTTGCTGAATACCAATCAGCTTTCCAGGGATGCCCTGATCGTCACCATGTGTCGTTCGGGCAGCGAACGCGGCAAACCCAGCGCCCGCTATTTACGTGAACAAGGCTTTTCCAATGCCCGGTATCTGGTGCATGGCTTTCAAGGGTCATCGATTAAAGAAGGTCCACAGCAGGGCCTGCGCGTGCAAAACGGCTGGCAGAACAGCGGCCTGCCCTGGCAGAAGAAGCCCAACCCCGAAAAAATCTATTTTCCAAAAAGGTAAATGCATGCAGTCCGAGCCACTTTGCAGGCTCTACACTGGAGGCCAAGCGTGAACACTCTGCATAGTTCCTCTACTAAGTTGCGAACACGCAAACATGAGTACGACGCAGAGTGTCGGTCTGACGTCCGAGAAACACCATAAAAACCACGCACGCTTCCCCACTGCTAGCTACGTGTTACTTACCACAGGCAACCACTTAATCACTTCGGTAAAAACTGATTTAAAATCAGAAAGGATCGACTATTCTGGATCAAAAAGAATCGATAGCATGGACCCTCATTCACGCAACAAGGCGATTGCGCTGAGTAACATTGGCCCGGGTGTGAACTATTAGATCGACTTCCCGGCGGCAACCTTTGTTGAGACAGACAAGCAGGTGAGGCTGATGGGTGAGTTCAAAGATTTCGATTTTGCAGATGGTCGTTCCAGTCAAATCAAGTCAGGCGGGAGCGTTCCACCACCGCTGTCGGCGAAGTTTAGCGAACAAGGTGTCTCCCATCATCCGGATGGTTACATGATCTTTCTCGCGCCCGACAAGCTAAAACAATGCGACGAGTATCTGGAATCCGACCCTTATTCGGTCAAACAGAATATAGACAGCTCATTCCATCAACGAAGAATAGATCTGACTGTCGAGCTGGTTCAGGAAGCGCTGATTCAGTGTAGCGACTCTGAGCCTCAGATTCTGGATATCGGATGCGGCCAGGGACACATCACTGACAGGATCCGTCAAGCCTTGCCAGGAACCCAGCTAAGCGGGATGGATTACTCCATCAGTGCAATCGATTATGCCCACAAACACTTCCCTGAAATCGAGTTCATCGTGGCAGATGCCTATGAAATCCCCTATGAAACAGGTTTCTTCGATGTGGTGGTGTGCAATAACATCTGGGAACATGTCCCTGACCCTCTGTTCTTGCTCAACAGTATCAAACGGGTCTTGAAGCCTGGTGGTCATATCGTTATCTCAACCCCCAGTCGTTATCGCCTGAATAATCTGTTAAATGTATTGCGAGGAAGGCCGGTTCATTTGATGTCTAAATACCATGTCACAGAGTACACCGTAGGACAGGTCAAGGAACAGCTTGCCTACGGCGGTTTTGAAGTAACCCGAGCCTTGAGTCGTCCCTCCGCAGCATGGAGCCTGAAGTCCAACATCGCTCGAATCATTTTCTCCAGACTGATTCGTCTGATCGGCTCCCACCACAGACTGGAAGAAACGATTTTTTATCTGGCCAGAAAGTACCCCGAGTAAAGGCTCAGTGCAGCTACATCTCGCAGATCTGACTCAGTCTCACAGCGACCCGTAATGCAGCCGCTCGCCCCACCTGCTATTCATGTTTCAGCCATTCCCGTGCCGCGGAAGTAATCGCGACAACGGCAGGATGCCGGAGTTTTCGCTCCACCGATATGGCATAAAACTGTTCGCTAAGCTCATCGCAGTGACCGATAATACGCGCCTTGTATTGCTGCGCAACGTCTGCAGCGATCGCAGTCGGAACCGTAAAAACACCCACCCCGGCCTGCCCGAACACCTTCATCAAGGCACTGTCATCAAACTCACCGACAACCTTTGGCACAATGCGTTTCGACTCAAGCCAATCCAGCAATTTCAGATGTGAAAGATTTGAATCACTAGGCAGCAATAGCGGCGCATCATTCAGACTGTAGGGAAAATCAGGGGCCAGCGCATCGGCCAAGCCCTCCGTTGCGAGAAAACTGATACCACATTCACCCAATGCGTGATTAAAACCTTTAACACTGACATCGGGTGGAATTGGTCCGTCGGCAATAACAATGTCTAGACGGTGCAGCGCCAACTCCCCCAAGAGTGTTTTGAGATTGCTTTCCCGACACACGACCCGCACTGGATCCTCCAGTTCCATCGCTGGCGCAATCAGGCGATACGCGATCGTCTTGGGCACCACGTCCGCGATGCCTATTTTGAAGGTCATAGGCCGGTCTCCGGGTTGAGTCCTCACCGCCTCTTCAATCTCGCCTCCAAGCGAGAAAATCTCGTCGGCATAACTCATGACAAGTTTGCCCGTATCGCTCAACTTCAGGTTTCTACCCACTTTGTTGAAAAGAGGCTTGCCTAGATACTCCTCCAGCAGACTGATCTGGCCGCTAATCGTCTGGGGCGTAATATGAATTTGCTCGCTGGCTCGCGTGATACTACCCGCTTTCGCGACCACCCAAAAATAGTGTAGATGTTTAAAATTGAGCATGGCTATAGTTCGCTTTTTCCTTAGTTTACCTAATTAATATTCGACTATTTATTAGTGCTGTTCAACCTTAATATTCCAACATGTCCAATGACAAAGAGGTTTAAGCCATGCAAGTTGAAATTCAGTCCCGGCACTTTTCCCTCACCCAAGCGATCGATGCCTATACCAGACGTCGATTGGACTATGCCTTCAGCGCACGCGCTCATCATCTTCAGCGTATCTTTGTTCGTCTGATGGATGTAAATGGACCAAGAGGGGGCGCTGACAAACGCTGCCAGCTGCATGTGGTCGTACCCGGACAACCGGACATTATTGTTCAGGACACGGAAACCGACCTGTACCTGGCCATTGACCGAGCCGTGGACCGGGCCAGCCGATCCGTGGCGCGCAAACTTGACCGACGTCGCGACCGCGCACTGCAAGGCGGTCTGAACGAAGCCCGGATTAATGCCTGAATTCCTATCGCAAAAATCGAGGAGAACCGTTATGGCAACACATCCCATTAGTGCAACAAGACAATCACCGGCTGGTGTGCTCAGCACCAACAAAGTGATTCGTAACACCTATATGCTGCTGTCTATGACACTGCTTTTCAGTGCAACCACGGCAGGCCTTTCAATGGCATTCAACCTCCCCCATCCGGGGCTTGTGATTACATTGCTGGGCTATTTCGGCCTGCTCTTCGCGACCTACAAATTCCGCGATTCGGGCCTGGGGCTGCTTAGTGTATTTGCACTAACCGGCTTTATGGGACTCTCACTTGGACCCATTCTCAACGCCTATCTGAGTCTGGCTAACGGCGGCCAGCTGGTCATGACAGCACTGTCCACCACAGCATTGGTATTTTTCAGCCTGTCGGCCTATGCCCTCCTGACAAGGAAGGACTTCAGCTTTCTGGGCAGCTTCCTGTTTACCGGAATTCTGGTAGCCTTTATTGCCGGTCTGGCGGCGGTATTTTTCGAGATTTCCGCACTGTCTCTCGCGGTATCGGCAATGTTTGTTGTCCTGATGTCAGGTCTGATCCTCTATGAAACCAGCAATATTATCCACGGCGGTGAAACCAATTACATATTGGCGACTGTCAGTCTGTTTGTAGCCATTTTCAACCTGTTCACGAGCCTGCTGCATCTGCTCGGGTTTATGAACGCTGAATAAGCAAATTCAAGAATAGGTTAAGGAGAGAAAGCGATGAACTTTTCAACTCTGGTTAGTCAGGTCATGAGTGATCAATCAGCCGCTTCGGCCGGCGCAGTCCGGGATATGTCCTCTGCACGGGAGACCCTGAACAGGGTATCGGGATCCATTCCAGGAGGACTTACAGGTGGGGCGGTCGCCGGGGGCATAATGGCATTGCTGGTAGGCAACAAATCTGCCCGCAAGTTTGCCGGCAAGGCGGCGTCTTATGGCGGCGCAGCCTTGCTGGGTGGTCTGGCCTACAAGGCCTACCGAAACTGGCAAGGCAAGCAAAGACCACAGGGCTCGACCTTGATCCGTAACCACGATGAATCCGCCTTTATTCAGCAGGCGCTGCATCATCCTGCCGACGCCAAATCACAAGCGTATTTTCAGCTCGTCCTCATCAAGGCAATGATTGCCGCGGCGCGGGCTGATGGCAACATAGACGAAACGGAACGCTCGAATATCTTTACAACGATCGAACAGATGCAGTTGGCGGATGACATCAAAGGGCAAATCCTTGACCTGTTTAATCGCCCCATCACCATCGATGAGATTGTTCAGGACGTTCGCACTCTGGAGGAGCGCGCCGAGGTCTACCTGGCATCGTTTCTTGTTATTGAACCCGACGATCAGAGAGAACAGGCCCATCTGGCAAACCTGTCCCGTGCGCTGCAGATTCCCTCGGAACTCGAAGCGCAACTCAGGGTCCAGGCACAACGCGCCAAAAGCCATGCCATTTAGATGATAGACGGGAGAGCTCGAAGCAGGTCTCCCGCTGTTGTATCTTTATCCAAATATCCGCGTCACATCCGGTCATCATATATAGCCGTCATAAAGCCCGAAACGAGGTTTCTTCAGCAAGCGTTTCTGACTGTAGTCAGAAGGCCAGATGACAAACTCAATTTCCAGTTACCTTCTAACCAAACGCTATTCCCGCACGACCAGAAGCGTTTTAATCGTCTCCGATTCGAATAACCGATCCGTATAGGCAATCGAATGAATATCTTCTTTTAGCCGTATAAGCAGTTCATCTTCACGATCAGCAATATCAAGGGGGAGCACACGACCGGCGAATATCAATCGGGCCCAGTAGGCATCAAACTGTCTGACCCGCATATCCAGCACCGATTCAATAAAACGCGTCCTCAGTACGCCCTCTGTGCGATCGAAAACCCGAGCGTCCTCACCATCCGGAAAGGCATGACTTCTAGCCAGATACAGCTCCCGCACCTGTTCCTTCGTCAACGATCGAATGGGATTATCCTGATGGGTCACGACAAAAATATCCGCCCGGCACACGCCAGCCAGCAAGATAATGAGGATTGTCAGAACCGGAATAATCTTCATATGAATCAAAAAATAAAATTAAGCGCGACACTAAACAGGTCAACGGTGGTATCTTCGCTGGCGGCGCCATTTTGATGTGCCCAGACCGCAAACTTGTCACTTTCGATATGGGTACGATCCCACTGGGCTTTCAGCGCAACTTTCGGCATAACATCCCATCGGACACCCAGTGAATGCGTGTATTGCTCGATCTGAACGCCATTGATGGTTGCAATCGCGGCATCTCGCAAGGGGGCGAAACCTGTCGCGGACCAGTCAACCGTACTGACATACAGATCCTGATCGGAATCAATACGGGAATACACAACATATGGCGTCAACTTTTCAAAACGCCGTCCCACGCTGACATAGCCCGCCACCCCTGTTGGCACCAAAGCCTCGGACGTTGCAATGCGCGTAAATTCCGTATCGATCAGCCAATCTCCGTCATCGTAACCGAGAGAAGCCTGCATATAGCGCACTTCACGGTTTGATGCCGACAGGAGACGGTTATAAAGGGCTGTCGCTTCATCCCCGACCGGGCCGGGAACAAATGCTCCCACCTGAGCCAGCCCGGCGACAAAACCCGGAGTTGAAGCGGCCGTTGTGGCTTCGGAATAACTGACCCGGGCACGCCAGACATCAAAATCCAGTGTCAGTGTGGCAACAAGGAAATCATTAAACTCCGTTTTGACCGAATCAGAACCATCCGGAAATTCGAGTATCGGTTCGGTATTGCCGTATTGCATCTTGAAACGCCAGAAGTATGGACCATGATCAAAGCTATAGGCGATGTCTGCGCCATCGATGGAGGATGGCAGGATCCAGGCATACACTTCTGTGGGCGGACGTACCCAGAGATTGACATAGTCAACGCGCCGATAGTCCGATAACTGAAACATATCCACGGCCATACGACCCAGACGCATGTCCAGATCAGGCATTGGCCGATAGCCCAGGAAGGCCAGTTCCGTTGCCTGATCCAGCGACTGTTTTGGTCGATCCCGGTAGACAAATTGGGCGGTCGCACGCCAGTCACTGGCAAAGCCCGATGAAAACTGCATACCCAGAATAGAGTCCGGATGCAAACTGCCATCTTTCTCGGGATCCTTGGACTGATTGCTGTCCCTCAAAAAGGCCAGGTCCTCTTCTTTTTCAACGCTCAGGCCAAGCGTTCCGAACCCGGAGTATTGGAAGCCCTTTTCTGCCAGGGCTTGCGCTGGCGCAATAAGCGCCATGATGAGCAAACAGAGCACAAGCAAGCTGTCGCCCCAGACCGTTGGTGGCAATACAGTCCGCCGGCACATTAAGTCATTATTCGGCAAAGGCAAAACTGTTTTTCCCCCTTGTTTTCACTCGATACATGGCTTCATCGGCCGCTCGCATTAGCGCATCCAGATTCTCATAGTCGGCCGCTTTCGCGATGCCGATACTCACACCGATCCGCACGCTCTGATCTCCTTCCACAGAGATGGGTGCACTGACACGCGCGATGATCTTATTGGCAACTTGCTCAATCATCTCGCGCCGGTCCGCTTTCATTTTCAGAAACACAATAAACTCATCACCACCCACTCTACCGACGAGATCAGTGTTCGACCTGACTTCTGCCTGCAGACGTTCTGCAATGCACTGCAGCACCTGGTCCCCCGCCTTGTGTCCATACTGGTCATTGACGGGTTTAAAGCCATCCAGATCCAGAAGCATCACCACCAACTGGGTCCGCGCCCCCAGACGCCTTAGGCGGGGTTTCAGATAGTTTTCACAGCCCCGTCGATTGTGAAGCCCGGTCAAGGGGTCAAGCTCGGCAAGTTGCCGTACCGCCTCGGCTTCATTGATACGTTTAGTGACATCAAACATCACGACTTCTATGACTTCCTCATCGGTCATCATGTCATGATTGACATTAAGAATGCAGTGCACCCAACAGGGTTGATGCCAAGCGGCTTTGAGCTGCAAATCTCCGTCCACCGTTTCTTTAGAGGTGCGAGCCATGTCTACCAGATTCCAGCTGTCCTCTGGTTCCGAGAAAGCGATACTGAAGATATCGCTATGCGACAGCTCAGCGCGCTGCGCCTCATCCAGCTTGATAATACGTTCCATTAATACCGGATTGTGGTGCAGCAACAGGCCCTGCTCATCGATCACCATGATACCGACATGAGAGGTGGAGAAAATATTACTGTAGTGGCGATTCAGTTTCTCCACCTGAAGACGCAACTCACGTTCCTTCTCAAGCGCATCATTGGTCACCGACAGGAACCCGTTTACACTGGCGGTTACCAGACCGATTTCATCGCGCGCATGACGCCTTTCAACCTCGATAGGGGAATCTTCTCCCGGACGGGCGGAAGACACCTGATCCGCCAATCGGCGCAAGGGCTTACCCACCAGAACATTGGTGGCAAACATCGATGTAATGGCCAATAGCAAAGTGAGGAAAACCAGCAAGACGATGTCATTTATGACTATTTGCGCGGCCCGCTCCCGGATGAGCGTTGTGTTCGGCCATACGTTTATCTCTCCAATGATTTCCTGATCATTGACAGGCGAAAAAAGCATATATCGCTGCATTGTATCGGATCGGACATGGGCCAGGTCCAACCCCTGACTGTTTGCCTGTTTGCTGAACCCGTCCTCTCCTTCTATTGCAACGGCGAGGATTTCATCGTCCTGCAGCAACCCATTAAGGACTTCTTCGGCAATTTCTTCGTTGGCAACATAGGTAGCGATGGCAGCTGAAGTGCGGACCGCCCCAACCAAACGTCCCTGCTGGGACATAGCATTCTGTTCATACTCCGCGAAACTGAGATAACTGATAATTGGTGCACAGATGACAATGAATAGCAGCCCACACAACGTCAATACAGCGTTCAGCTTACGGCGAATATTCCAGCGAATCTTCAATATGTCACCTTGCTCATAACCAAACTGTCCCCGTTATGATAGTACATAAACGGGTCTTTCAAAGTCAGACCGGCCTCTATCTGTGCTTGATGTCCATATCAAAAATACGGCATCTGGAGATGATCATTGTCGGAATCGCCTTGGGCGAGGACTAAAGCGCTCGGCTCAACCCAATGACAGGGGAGGGGGGCACGGAGCGCCGTTTTTTTTGCGACGTGATGCCTTCGTTATCCTCCAGACTTCTCCAGTGCCCGTTTCAAACTATAAACGAAGGATTTGATTTGACGTGTATTTTCCGGGCCCATGCGCCAGAGCCACTTGTGAATCTGACTGGCATTCTCCAGGTCGGGATCAAGATACTTGTACGTAACAGATTCCGGTTTCTTCAATTCGATGGGCGGGACAAGGACTTCAACCGCCAGGATATTATCGATCACCTCATCGACCTGCTCGGCGAAAGAACCTCGCAACCCCAGTTCACCATAAGCCGTCTCCAGTAAGGGATACCAGGACCGATAATACGCCACCAGCTTGTCGGCTGGCATGTTGATCAAGGCACGAACAAGCGGTTCATAGCGCTCAAAATTATCCCGACTCACAAAATAGCGACCATCGCGCTCCTCTACCACAAACTCCGACAGCTCTAACTTGAAAGGCCGATGCCTGTATAGCGTGTTACCTTGCGCAGCCTGACTGACCAGCAGCACCCATTTCCGGATTTGCTCATCCGGTGAAAGCCACGGTGTTGCGTTCGGAACGATTTCGT